>Ga0207428_10006246_pt1 | contig 11010 bp, 8 predicted proteins | sample RhiMethybrSRZTD1_FD_187600 | JGI IMG/M metagenome (GOLD analysis project Ga0207428, IMG submission 187600) | Populus rhizosphere microbial communities from Tennessee, USA - Rhizosphere MetaG P. TD hybrid SRZTD1 (SPAdes) (version 3) | ecosystem: Host-associated > Plants > Roots > Rhizosphere >... | reverse complement strand
GCGACACGTCTTGTCCATAGCTCGAGGTTTGTCGCGCGAGCGCGGCAGATGAATAAAGGAGGACCTGCGAGCGGACGGGGTGGGGTTGCCCTGCTGAGCGAAGTCGGAGCGGCGCGCGATCTGTGCGCGCCTGGTTGCGACTCTGAGCGAAGCAGGGCAACCCCACCCCGTCCGCGAGCCACCGGCAACAATCTTGCACAGTCCGGTGAACGATGCTGCTGCGGCACGTGAGCGACCGGACGCCGGGCATCCGCCGGCACGCGACGCGGAAACGTCTTGCCTATTTTTGGCCGGACGGCCGGCGCGTTCGCGACCGGGCGACGCTGGCGCGCATCCGCAGTCTCGTCATTCCGCCGGCGTGGGAGGACGTCTGGATCTGCCCCGCCGCAAACGGACACATCCAGGCCGTCGGCAGAGACGCGCGGCGTCGGAAGCAATACCGCTATCACCCGCGGTGGATTGCCGAACGTGACGCGGCGAAGTTCGAGCGCATGGCGGCGTTCGGGAGCGCGCTGCCGCGGCTGCGACGGCAGGTCGAGCACGATTTGCGATCGCTGCCGCTGTCACGCGCGCGCGTGCTGGCAACCGTCGTCCGGCTGCTGGAGCGCACGCTCATTCGAATCGGCAACGACGAGTACGCGCGGGCCAACAATTCGTACGGGTTGACGACGCTCCGCAATCGGCACGTGCGGGTGCGCGGATCGCGGATGCAATTCAAGTTTCGCGCGAAGAGCGGCGTGCTGCAGGAGGTCGAGCTCGACGATCCGATGCTCGCGCGAAGCGTGAAACGCCTGCAGGAGCTTCCGGGCCAGACGCTCTTTCAGTACCTCGATCCCGCGGGCGCGCCGCAGAAGATCGATTCGGCTGACGTCAACGAGTACCTCCGCGACAGCGCCGGTAACGACTTCACCGCCAAGGACGTTCGCACGTGGTTCGGCACGGTCCTGGCGGCGATGGCGCTGCAGCACATCGCCGGACAGGCGCAGGACGAGCGCTCATCGACCGCGCGCAAGAAAGACGTCGTCGCCGCCATCGATCAGGTGAAGGAGGCGCTTGGCAACACGCGGGCGGTCTGCCGGAGGTGCTACGTCCATCCGGCCGTGCTCGAGGCGTACTTCGCCGGTGAAACGATTCGCCCGAGACACGACCAGAAAGCCGGAGGGCTGACGCCGGACGAGCGCGCTGTTCTCGATCTGCTCCGCCGATGGAACACCCGGAATAACCGGCTGCCCATTTCGGCGTGAGCTCGCAGGATTGCTACTTCTTCCGCGGGTCGTCCTTCGGATCCACGTACGTAATCTCGAAGGGCCCCATTCCCGAGATCACGATTTGCGTCGCGCCTTTGGCTTTGACGAAGTGCGTCATTTTCTCCGGCATCGACGCATAGCTGCCCTGGGCCAGCGCCTTCATCGCCGCCTCGTCGTACTTGTCGCCCACACCGGCCATGAGCGTCCCGGAGATGACGACGAGGTTCTCGGCGGTCGGGTGCCAATGCGGCCGCACGGTATAGCCGTCGGGGAACTTCGCGGAAATCATGAACGGCGCGGCCTTGCCCGGATCGCCCTGCAGCACGGCCATCTGCGCGCCCGTTGGCAGTCCTGGCGGCGCGGGAGCCCACTTCACCTCTGCGGCCGGCATCACGACATGACCCTGCGCGCTCGACTGCGCTTGCGCGGTCGAGAAGCCAAGGGCCATCGCCAGGCCGAGCACCGTCATCAGTTTCGTTGTTCGCATGTGTCCTCCTCGGAGTCGTTTCCTGGAGCGTACCCCAGACAGCTCCTGCGATGTGGTGTCAAACACCTCGCGACTCGCTATCGCGACAGGATCCGGCGATACCCGCCCGCGACGAGCGCCGCCACGTCAGCCAGGATTCTCGGCAGCCGCAGGCCGCCCGGGTAGGCGAGATAGCGAGGCTCCCACACAGGATCGAATTTTTCCTTGTACGCGCGCAATCCCTGAAAATTGTAGAACGCCTCGCCATGGCGATAGACGAACGCCCCCAGCCGATTCCATATCGGCTCGACCGGCGATCGTTCGACGCCCGAGAGCGGCACCATGCCGAGCATGAAGCGTTCGTATCCTTCTCCACGCGCCCACGCCATGAGGTGAACGAGCAACCCTTCCATCACGTCTCTCGGCGCGTCAGCGTGATATCGCATCAGATCGATCGACAGCTCCTGCTGGTGGGCGCCGGGCCAGAGATTGGCAAACGCGACCACGCGATCGTGCTGTTCGATCACGCCGATCGGAAATCGCGCGAGATAGCCGGAATCGAAAAACCCGAGCGAGAATCCTTTCTCGGCGGTCGCCCTTTCGCGCAGCCAGTCATCCGACACGTCGCGCAGCTGATCCATGCGGCGCAGGACCTCGTCACCGGCGATGACGCGGAACGTCGCGCCTTCGGCCGCCAGCCGGCGCATGGCCTGGCGGTGCCGCCGGGCCGGCCCGCCTTCGAGCGTGAACCTCCGCAGATCCACGTGGGCGTGCTCGCCGATCTTGACCGCGGTGAGTCCGGCATCGACGTAGCGGTACAGCTGCTCCTTGCCGACTTCGTAGAAGACAGGCGTGCCGCCGAACTCGCGGCACCGTTCGAGAAAGCCGCGGATGAGATCGTCAAAAGCGTCCGGCGCTCCGACTGGATCACCGAGCGCGACCCAGCTGTAACCCTGAATGCCGTACATCACGAACGCCGAGCGGTCGCGGTCGAAGAGCAGGGTCTTGTCCCGCAGGAAAACGAGGTTCGGCACGGTTGAAGGTTGGGCCTCGATCACGAGGGTCGCGGCGCGCAGATCGCCTTCGTCCGGCGGTTCCGTGACGGGGCGCGCGATCTCGCTGTTCCACCACCGTGTGGCCAGCTCCTTCATCGAGTCCGCGATGCGCGCGAGCTGGGTCCGCCGCTGAATCGCCTCATCCAGGACGAGGACCCCGAGCGCAATCGCGAGCGGCAACAGGTAGTAGACGGCGCGGTAGACGACGAGCGCGGGCACGAGCGCTTCGGGCGCGATGAACGGTTTGAGCATCAGCACCATCAAGCCTTCGAACACGCCGACGCCGCCGGGCACGTGGCTCGCCAGGCCGACGAGCTGCGCGGCCAGGAACGCGCCCAGCAGGCCGAGAAACGAGACGCCGCTCGCGTGCGGCAGCAGGACAAAGAGCACCGCGCCCGCGAGCGTCCAATCGATCACGGAAATGCCGAGCTGCGCCGTGGCGAGCCGCGGCGATGGGACCGGAAGACTGAAGCGGCGCACGCGCAGCGGCTCGCGCCGCACGAACGACGCGGCGACGTACCCCAGGCTGCCTGCCATCAGCAGCCAGCCGGCCGGCGCCACCCATCCGCTGAGCCGGCTGCTCTCGACGACCGGCAGCGGACTGGCGGCGAGCGTGACGCCGCCGAGCAGCAGCAGGCCAATCCAGAATGTGACGGAATACGCGAAGACGATCCGCGTCAGTTCGTCGGCGGTGATGCCCCAGCGCGTGTAGAACCGGTAGCGGACCGACGCGCCCGAGACCATCGACCATCCGACGTTGTTCGCAATCGCGTAGGCGACGAACGACGTGAGTGCGATGCGGCCGTGCGGCAGCCGCCGCCGGATGTACGCGAACGCGAGAAAGTCATAGCCGGTGAGGACGGCGTAATTGATCGCCGTGAGCACGAGCGCCGCGACGAGCTGGCGCGGCGGCGTTCCGAACACGTCCCTGACCAGCGTATGCCGGCTCGCGGCGCCGAGCTCCGTCCGGAGCACGTGAACGGCGGCGGCAAAGAGCACGACCCCGATCACGACGGGGAGCACGCGGCGCAGTCGAATCGCCATCGAGCCGCCTCACCGCACCGCGTGGTCCGAGACCCACGCGATCGCCTCCGCGAGCCGTTGATCGAACACGCCAAGGTTGTCGCTGAAGCGATGATTCGACGCGGTCACGATCCAGAGCTTCTTCGGCTCGCGCGCGTGCCGCAGGACATCCTCGACCTCCGAGACCGGCACGAACTCGTCACCCGTGGCGTGAATGGCCGCCAGCGGAACCGGGGCGACCTGATCGACGATCGCCGCGGTGCTGAACGTCGGCTCGTTCGGAAGCCGGTGCGTCACATAGATGACGGCGTCGCGCCAGCGCCATCCGAGCTCGTTGAGATCCGGCAGACCGAGTGTGATGACGCCGGCAACGTCGGCTTTGGTCCGCGGATCGGTGGCCGCCAGCACCGACAACCCCGCGCCTTCCGAGACGCCAATCAGAATCGGCCGGCGTCCCGTTGGCGCACGCGCGAATTCGGCCAGGATGCGGTAATCAGCGGCCGCGTCCGATGCCTGCAGCGTGGCCGCGGCGGTGGTGAAACCGGCCAGGTAGCTCCGCACGTCGAATCCCACGACGTAGTAGCCCTTCGCGGCGAGCACCTCGGCGACGTGCGGCGCGAGATGAAACCAGCCACCGTCGCCGCTCGACAACACGATCGGGATGCCGCCGGGAGCTCCGGAGATGTGCAGCGTCTGTTCGCGGCCGCGGATGGAAATCGACTGCGTCGTGTCCGCGCAGGCGACGCCGGCGTGAATCAGACTCGTCACCAGGACGAGCACGCTGAGGCGGTCACGCCACCCAGACGTCATTGCGACCGTTCTCCTTGGCGTTGTACAGCGCCGCATCGGCGGCACGGAACAGCGCTTCGCCGAGCTCGGCGTCGTTGCGCGGGTCGTTGCTCCAGCCGAGTGAGCGACAGGCCACGCCGACGCTGATCGACAACGTGCCGGCAGGGAACGACTGTCCGGCGAGCACCGGAGATGTCGCGTGGACGGACTTTCGAAGATCGTCGGCGAAGGTGTGCGCTGCCGCGCGCGTATACCCGGGGACCGCGATCACGAACTCGTCGCCGCCGTACCGGCAGGCCACGGCATCGGCGGGCGCCTGTGCCGCGAGGATCTGGCCGACGGTCCGCACAGCCTCCGCGCCCGTCAGATGGCCGTGCGCGTCGTTCAGTGACTTCAGCCGGTCGACGTCGAGCACGAGCAGCGCAAACGGCGTCTGCTCCGTGCGCGACACGCGAATCATGTCGGCGAGCCGCTGCTCGAACGAACGCAGATTGTGGAGACCGGTCAGATCATCGGTCGTCGCCAGATGGTGCAGTTGGCGACGATCGTGGACGATCTTGGCGGTGATCAACCCGGCCACGATGAAGAGGACGACCTGCACGAGATCCCAGTGCTCGTAGCCGCCGCCCATCAGCCGCGGGTTCGCGAGGTGATACAACGCAATCGAGGCGACGGCCGTCGCGAGTCCGCCGGCGATCCCGAATCTGACGGCGGCAAAGACGATCGGGAGGTAATACAGGTGCTGCACCGGCGCTGACCCCGTCACCCGATCGAGATTGAAAATCAGTACCAGCAGCGTGAAGACGCCGAACAGCACGCCGCCCGAGAGCATCCTCGAGCCCGGCGCGACATTGCGGCCGTCCGGCGGACGGCCGCCGCTGGTGAGACGCATGAAGGATGGATTTCCGCACGCAGCACGGGCTCCGGTCGACGCCGCGGAGCAAGGAGGAGGAGGAGGTGGCGTCCGTCACGCCGACGCGGAGCCCGTGCGGCAGGGTTGGCAGGCCTACTTCTTACTCGTGCTCTTCGCCGGTTGGATGTTGGTCACTGCCAGGTGCTCACCGGAGGTGTTGTCGCGATAGGTGAGCATGACTTTCTCCCCAGTCTTGAGCTTCGCGACTTCGTTGACGGCTTTGCCCTCAAGCCGCGCGCTGGACGTCTGGCCCTGATCGTCCTTGACGGTGATGGTTTTGGCCTTCGCGTCATAGGACACGAACTCAGCGCCGACCGTGTGCGCTTTCGCAGGCGGAGTGGCTTTCGTATGCGCCGACGCCTGTTTCGACGGCGCGGAAGGCTTCGACGTTTGCCCGGAGGCCAACGCCGGAAGTGCCACGAGCGACATGATTGCGAGCGGGAACAAAAGCTTCTTCATAGCGGCGTGTCTCCTTTGGGCACTGCTCAACCCATGCTGCCGTTCTCCTCCTGTTGCAAGCGTCTTGCCGCCCCGAAGACCGGCCGCAGGGCGCGTACAGCGTGGACCGGTCAGACAAAACCGCCACACTGTGGCGCAGGCGCCCAGCGCGAAAGCGCGCCGTCGATGCATGATTCGGCCCACACGCCCTGTCCACAGCGGTCGCGTCTTGCGCGTCGTCAACCGGAGTAGCATGAGTTGACGATGGCGCGTCGCACTGGTCTGTCGCTGCGGGCGCGATTGACGTTGCTGGTCGCGGTGGTCGTCGCCGTCGTGATCGGGATCGAGAGCTATCTCGAAATCAGCGTGTTCCAGAGCCGCGTCCAACGCGACATCCTCGACGCGGCGAGCTCGACCGCCCAGGCGATTGCCGACGATTTGGAGGGGCGCGGCGGCCCGGGCCGCGTCAGCGGGCCGCAGCTTCACGCGCTGCTGCACGACTTCATCGGCGCCGGCCCGGCGATTCGTGACATCGCCATCGTGTTGCTACAGCCAGACGGTCCCACCGTCGCGGCGCGGACCTCCTCGGGTACCGCCGACGATTTGCTGCCGGTCGTGCGGCAAGCGGTGGAGCGCGGCGAGCCGACCTGGAGCGGGGGCGGGCGGGAGCGTACGCTGGCCGCGCCTCTGCTGCAGCAGGGGCGCGTGGCAGGCGCGGTTACCGTAACTGTTTCGTTGGCATCGATTGAGCAACTTCGATCCCGCGGGCGCGAGGTAACGATTTGGTTCGCGGTCCCGGCGATCGTCGTGTTGACCCTGCTCGTCGATTTGCTCTCGCGGCGATTCGTTCACGCGCCGCTCGCCGGCATCCGTCAGGCGATGCAACGGGCCGGGGCAGGCGAACTGGGCGTGCGCGTCGACATCAGCCGCAACGACGAGATGGGCGCGGTCGCGCACGGATTGAATGAAATGCTGGCGCGTGTCGAACGATTTCAGGCCGATCTGCAGGCGCGCGTGAACGACGCCACGCGCGAACTGCGTCAGACCAACACCGAGCTCGTCGAGAGCTACCATCGGGTCCTCACGCTGCGTGAGGCGCTGGCGCGGGCCGAGCAGCTCGCGGCGCTCGGCCAGATGGCCGCCAACGTGGCGCATCAGATCGGGACCCCGCTCAACCTGATCTCCGGCTACGTCCAGCTGATGATTGAGGAGGTTGAGGTGGGGGTCAGACCGGGGTCAGACCGGGGTCAGACCGGGGTCAGACCAGGGTCAGACCAAGGTCAGACCTCACTTCACCGGCTCCAGACCATCGACGCGCAGATCCGCCGGGTGACCGACATCGTGCGCTCGATGCTCGATTACGCGCGCCGGCCGCTGCAGCGGGAAACGGTCAACGTCGCGGCGCTCGTCGATCAGGTGTGCGAGATCTCCCGGCCCGCGCTGCGCGCGGCCAATGTCGACGTGCGCGTTGAAGCGCCCGGCTCGCTTCCGGCGATCTCAGCCGATCCGACGCAGCTCGAGCTGGCACTGCTCAATCTCGTGAGCAACAGCCTCGATGCGATGCCGTCCGGCGGCCGGCTCGACATTGCCCTGTCCGAACAGTCGGGCGGTGTCCGGCTCGTGGTCGCCGACTCGGGAAGCGGCATTCCAGCCACCGTGCTGGCTCGCGTCTTCGAGCCCTGGGTGACGACGAAGGCGCCGGGCCGGGGCACGGGCCTGGGACTCAGCATCACGCGTGATGTCGTCGAGAGTCACGGCGGGATCATCGGCGTGCGGAGCGAGCCAGGCCACGGAACGGTGTTTACGATCGATCTCCCCGCCGCGAATGCTGCCGCGGTGGCCTCAGCCTAGCTATGTCACGCATTTTGATTGTCGACGACGATCGCGAAACCTGCCGGTTCATCGCCGAGCTGCTGGAGCACGATGATCGGCAGTTCGTGCTGGCGCACGAAGCGGATGACGCGCTCCGGCTCGCCCGATCCGAGCCGTTCGATCTCGTAATCTCCGACATCAATCTGAACGCGGACCTGAGCGGCCTGCACGTGCTGAAGGCATTCAAGCAGGCGAACCCATCCGGGCAGGTGCTGCTCATCAGCGGGTTCGGCACGCTCGAGACAGCGATCGACGCTGCCCGCGCGGGCGCGTTCGATTACATCAGCAAGCCGTTCAACATCGGCCAGATGAAGGCGATGGTCGAGCGCGCGCTGGGGGAACCCGACGTCAAGTCCGAGCCGCCACCTCCGTCGCGCGTGGACGGACCATCGGGCCTCCTCGGGCGCAGCGCGGCGATGGTCGACGTGTACAACCAGATCGCGCGCGCCGCCGCCTCTGAAGTGCCGGTCCTCATCGTCGGCGAAAGCGGGACCGGCAAAGAGCTCGTGGCCCGCGCGATCCACCAGAACAGCCGGCGCACGTCGCGGCCATTCGTCGCCGTCAATTGCGGCGCGATCGCGGAGTCGCTGCTCGAGTCGGAGCTCTTCGGCCACGTGCGCGGCGCGTTCACCGGCGCCGTCGGTGACGCGAAAGGACTCTTCGAGCAGGCGCACGGGGGCACGATCTTCCTCGACGAAATCGGCGAGACGTCGCCGTCGCTGCAGGTCAAGCTCCTGCGCGCCATCGAGGAGGGCGAAATCCGGCCGGTCGGCAGCAGCCGCACCATCCGCGTCGACAATCGCGTGCTCGCGGCCACGAATGCCGACCTCGAACGATCGGTCGCCGATCAACGGTTCCGCAAGGATCTGTTCTACCGGCTGAGCGTCCTGGTCATTCGCGTCGCGCCGCTGCGCGATCGGCGAGACGACATCAAGCTCCTGTCGCAGAAGTTCCTCGAACGCGCGTGCTCGCGCGCGCAGCGGCAGGTCGAGCTATCCGACGACGCGCTGGAGGCGCTGGTCACGTACGACTGGCCGGGCAACGTGCGTCAGCTCGAGAACGTGATCGAGCGGCTGGTGCTCTTCTCGCGCGGCTCGTCGATCGAAGCGGAGGATCTGCCCTCGCCGATCGGCGGCAGCAAGCGTCAGAGCGTGCCGGAGGCGCTCTTCGAGGATCTCCCGACGCTTCAGGAGCTCGAGCGCCGCTACGCCCGCCACGTGCTGGACGTTGTCGGCGGCAATCGCACGCGCGCCGCGCAGGTGCTGGGCATCGATCGCCGCACCCTCTATCGCATGGCCGAGGGATTCGGGCTCGGTCCGAAGGACGAAAACGAGCCGACGCGATAAGTCAACATCTGGAGGCTCAGTGCACATCAGATCAAAGCACACATGAAGGACATGAAGAGCGTGAAGGTCATGAAGGTGTTTTGATCTTCTTCATCTCCGTCACTCAGCGTCTATAATCGACGGCTCCGAGCTCATCGATGGCGCTGACTTCCCTCACCCATTCCGACGTGCGCCGATGGGCCTGAGCGCCGGAACTCGCCTAGGCCCGTACGAAATTGTCAGTCCCATCGGCGCGGGCGGAATGGGCGAGGTCTACCGCGCACACGACACGCGGCTGAACCGCGACGTCGCCATCAAGATCCTGCCGGCGGGCTTTGCGGTCGATCCCGATCGGCGCGCTCGATTCGAGCGTGAGGCGCAGGCGGTCGCGTCGCTGTCACATCCGAACGTTCTCGCCATTCACGATACCGGCGTCCACGACGGTCAGATGTTCGTCGTCACGGAGCTGCTCGTCGGCGAGACGCTCGCGGAGCGTCTGAAGGCCGGCGCCCTGCCCGTGCGCAAGGCGCTCGACACGGCCGCGCAGATCGCGCGCGGTCTGGCGGCCGCGCACGACAAGCAGGTCATCCATCGCGATCTGAAACCCGAGAATCTGTTTCTGCTCCGCGACGGACGCGTCAAGATTCTCGACTTCGGGCTTGCGCGGCATCTGCCGTCGGCAAGCGGCGCGACGGAAACCGTGGCGGCGGCCGGCACCGATCCCGGCGTCGTGATGGGGACCGTCGGGTACATGGCGCCCGAGCAGGTCCGCGGCGAGGTGGTGGACGCGCGCGCCGACCTCTTCGCCTTCGGCGCGGTGCTGTACGAAATGCTCACGGGACAGCGCGCCTTCCGGCGCGACACCGCGGCGGAGACGATGACCGCGATTCTGCGCGACGATCCGCCGGAGTTGTCGCAGCAGCGCGCCGATCTCTCCCCCGCGCTCGATCGCATCGTCCGGCACTGTCTGGAGAAGGATCCGTCGGAGCGCTTTCAAAGCGCGCGCGACGTCGCGTTTGCGCTCGAGACTTTGTCGGGATCGGCGCCGGCGACGGTTGATCATCATCCGGACCGGCCGGCGACGTCAGTGGGCCGACGCCCGTTCGTAATCGCAGTGACTGTGGCGATTGCCGCCGTCGCTGTCGCAGCGATTGCGTTGCTGTGGCGTCGGAACGGCCCTTCGCCGGCGGAAACGCAGGCCGCCGCACCCATCGTGCTCGGCACGACGACGCAGGTAACTGCCGATGACGGGCTGGAAATCGATTCGGCCATCTCACCGGACGGCCGGCTGCTGGCGTACGCCGCGGGCACCGCGACGAGCATGCGCGTCTTCATCCGTCCCGTGAGCGGCGGCCGGACGATCCCACTCTCGGACGAACATGAGGCCTTGGAGTATCAGCCGCGGTGGTCGCCTGACGGGAGCCAGATCCTCTATTTGACGCTGGCGGGCGCGTTCGTGGCATCGTCACTCGGCGGCAAGGGCAGCCGTGTAGCCGCCGGAGGGGTTGATGCGGCCGCCTGGGCACCCGATGGCAAGCGGATTCTGATCGTGCGGGACGACGCCTTGTCCATCATCGGCGTTACGGGCGGCGATGAACGGCCCCTGGCGACCGCGCGCGAACCGCACTCGTGCTCCTGGTCGCCGAACGACAAGTGGATCGCGTGTGCGTCCAACAATCGAACCGCCAACGTGCCGGGACTCCTGTTCGGCAACATCTCCCCGACATCGATCGTGCTCGTCCCTGCGAAGGGCGGCCCCATCGTCCCGCTCATCCAGGGCCCGACGCTCAATCAGAGTCCTGTCTGGTCGCCGGACGGACGGCAGTTGTTTTTTGTCTCGAATCGCCAGGGGCCACGTGACATCTACGTGATAGACGTAGGA
>Ga0207428_10006241_pt1 | contig 11014 bp, 8 predicted proteins | sample RhiMethybrSRZTD1_FD_187600 | JGI IMG/M metagenome (GOLD analysis project Ga0207428, IMG submission 187600) | Populus rhizosphere microbial communities from Tennessee, USA - Rhizosphere MetaG P. TD hybrid SRZTD1 (SPAdes) (version 3) | ecosystem: Host-associated > Plants > Roots > Rhizosphere >... | reverse complement strand
GTCTGGAACGCTGTGACAGGATGCCCACAGCCCCGAAGGCCTAAGTTTCTTCGTTTCCGCGGGCCATGACGACTTTGCCGGTCCGCACGAGTTCGATGATTTTGTAGCGACCCATCATTTTGATAAGTGCATCCACTTTTTCAGTGTCGCCGGTGGCCATCAAGATAATGGAGTTTTCGGTTAGGTCTACCGTCTTACACTTGAAATGCTCGGCAATCTGCAGCACGCCGGTGCGTTCCTCAGTGGTTGCCGCGATTTTGATCAAGGCGAGTTCCCGAACGACAGCATTTTCCCCGGTGTGATCCATGCAGTGAATCACATCCACGAGCTTGTTTACCTGGGCGATGATCTGGTCGAGTCCTTCGGGATTGCCGATGGCCGTCACCGTCATGCGGGAAAACTTGCCGTCCATCGAGGAGGAGACCACGAGCGAGTCGATGTTATAACCGCGGCGCGCAAAAACCTGCGCGATTCGTGCGAGCACACCTGGTTTGTTGGCGACATACACGCTTAGCGTGTGAGTGTCTTCACGGTTCAATAGAAGGTGCTCCATCCTGCTCCTTTCGGTCTCTGCCGCCGCCGCTGCCAAAATAACTCTCTCTCCGGTGAGGCCCGCAAACGCCTGTTCCAACCTCGGCAAAGAGGAAAGGGTCCGAGCCAGCGTTTTCTTGAGCCGGGTCATCTGGAAATCCTAGGTCGAACCCGTGGGCTTTTCCATTTTGTATTTGGGCGCTTCCGTCAGCATGTCTTCCAGGGCCTTGCCAGCCGGAATCATGGGATAAACGTTGTCCGTCTTCTCACACTCGGCGTTGATAACGCAGGGACCGTCGTTGTATTCCATCGCCCGAGTTAGAATCTTGCGAACGTCGGCCGGACGCTTCAGGGTGAACCCCTTTGCTCCAGGGTAGCAGTCTGCGAGTTTGGCGAAATCAGGATTGCCTTCCAGGTCCACTCCGCTCTTGCGGTCTTCGTAGAACAGCTCCTGCCACTGCCGCACCATGCCGAGGTAGTGGTTGTTCAGCACTATCACCTTGATGGGCAGTTTGTGGACACAGGCCGTGGCCAGCTCGCTCATCGTCATCTGAAATCCACCATCGCCGACAACTGCAACTACAGTCTCCTTAGGTCGCCCAAACTGCGCACCGATCGCGGCGGGAAAACCAAAGCCCATGGTCCCAGCGCCTCCAGAAGTGAGCCAATCATTCGGCTTGAGGGTTTTGCAGAATTGCGCGGCCCACATCTGATGCTGGCCCACGTCGGTGGCAACGACGGCGCGGCTTTCCGTCATGGTGTTCAACTCGTCCAAAATATGTTGCATCTTCAGTCCGCCCTGCTTCTTATACTTCAGCGGATACTTTTTCTTATAACCGTCCAAGTGCTTGATCCAATCCGCAGTGTCAAGCTTCGCGACATGTTTTACGAGTTCCTCGAGAATGAGCCGTGCATCGCCGACGCACCAGTGATGAACGCGGATCATCTTGTGGATCTCGGCATTGTCGACATCCAGATGAATGCGGACAGCGTCTTTGCAGAAGCGGCTTTGCTGCCCGACGATACGGTCGTCAAAGCGAGAGCCGATGGACATAACCAGGTCGCACTCGATCATTGCTTTGTTGGCGTAGGCCGTGCCGTGCATTCCCAGCATTCCGAGCGAGAGGCGGTGCGTTTCAGGGAAGGCGCCTTTCCCCAACAGCGTGGTGGTTACAGGCGCGTTCAGTTTTTCAGCCAGGTTCCTCACCACTCCAGAAGCATCCGCAATAATGGCGCCGTGGCCGGCAAGCAGGACAGGCCGTCGCGACTTGCTGAGTGCTTCGGCGATGGCCAGCACCTTGTCTTGGTCGAAGGAGGAGTCGATCTTGTATCCTGGAAGGTCCATTTCAGCGTGCAGCTCTCCGGAGAACGGCCCCTGGGTAATGTCCTTGGGAAGGTCGATCAATACGGGCCCCGGACGGCCAGTATTCGTAATATGGAAGGCTTCCCGCACGATCCTCGGAACGTCGTTGGCGTCTTTCACCAGATAGCTGTGCTTCACGATGGGCATCGAGATGCCGAAAACATCGGCTTCCTGAAAGGCGTCTTTCCCTAGCATGGAGGTGATGGTCTGCCCGGTAAGCACGATCATCGGAACTGAATCCATGTGCGCGGTCATGATGCCGGTGAGGGTATTGGTGGCTCCCGGACCACTCGTGACCAGAACCACTCCAGGCTTTCCTGTGGCGCGGGCGTATCCATCTGCCATGTGGGCAGCACCCTGCTCATGACGAACAAGGACCAACTTGATCTTCGTCTTGGTTGTGACCAAAGCGTCGAAGATCGGGATGGCCGCACCGCCAGACAGGCCAAAAATGTACTCAACCCCTTCACTCTCAAGGCATCTCACCAGAGCTTGCGCACCGTCCATTGTCTTGAGGATCATGATCAACCTCCTAAGGAAACGCCAAGATACGCTAGTTTTCGGCTTGCTGCAATCGAAAATTACCTTTTTTATAATAAGTTGAAGATGAGGAGTTTCATGCTAAGAGAAAGTTTCTGCTTTTTTGGAGAACCTTTCATTACAGACGGAGGCAGGAAAGAAAAACCTGGCATATCCAGTAAAAGTACCGATTATAATTCTGAAAGTTACTAAGAACACCAATGATTCTCGGGCAAACTTGAAGATCTTGAGCAGGTTTAATGGCGAGGTGCCAGAAGCGAGGTCCGAATACTTTCAGGCGAGCGAAAAATGACAGAAGATGGGCGTTGCGGTGAGTTCACAACTGGATCTCTGCCATCCATTTGCGCAGGAGTGCGAGATCACGCTTCATATCTGCGAAGAGCTCGGGCTCATCGGAAGGCTGGGGATTGTTATGTTTTCCGTACTCGAAATGCACCGAAATCGGACCGGTAAACTTGATTTCCTTCAAGTAACCAAAGAAGGTCTTGAAATCAACCATGCCTCTGCCAAGTGCACAGAAATCGGGTTCCCACTTGTCGCCCTGTTTCGTCCAGGCAAAGTCTTTCAGTGCCAGCATCTGAATGCGCGAAGTAGAAGCGAGTAGCCGAAACCCGCTCCTCCAACCGCCCAAGCCACCTTCGATGGTCGCGTGGGCCACGTCAAAGTTTGACCCGATCCACCTCGGGTCCTCTGACTTCACGAGTTCGTAAACTTCCCAAGGCGTTGCGCCCAAATCGAATCCCGAATGGTTGTGAATTCCGGAGAAGAGCCCGTACTCCTTGTTCAGCAAAGCGAGATCATGGATGCGGCCCCGGAGCTCGGCAATCCGCTTGAGGGGATCGCGCGATCCTTCCCATTTCTCCCCGTCGCGGCGGTAGCGTAGAATCCCGAGTGAAGAGACAGTCTTGAGGATTTTGCGCGTTATCGGATCGCGCGGATCCTGAATGCGAGTAGTGATCATCGCAATCGGTGCACCAGCCTTCTTGAGAGACTCGAACGCCTTGGGCAGGTCTTCCTCCACTCTTTCCGGAAGAACATGACCGCCAGGTCGAACCGTGAGGTCCGTACCCGCAAAACCCAACGAAACCGTGCGCTCCGCGAGACGGTCGTAATCCTTGATCCAGCCAAGGTGCTTCGAGAAAAGGCAGACCACAGGCTTTGTGGCCTTCGGAGGATCCGAGGAAAGAGCCCCAGGTATGAAGATTGTGTTCAGGACGGGCGCTCCAGCGGCCAGCTTGAGAAAACGTCGGCGACTCTGATCGGAATTCATGCTCGGCCTCACAAGCAACAAGGGTGCTCTTACGAACTTTGGTTGGGAGCGCGGACGTCGACCTGTTGCCCCCACGCTCCCAGCGGAGGCTCGTTACAATTTAGGGTTGTTCCTAATGCAATATTTCGATGGGCGAAAATGCCAGCGTCCGGGTTCGCCGTTCGACCCAGAGTGCGACGGGCCGCTTCAAATGAACGAATTCGACCATCACGATCACGCCGGTTCCCTCGGTCTTGGATTCTAGAATCCGGCTGGCGCTAATCTTTCCATAGTAGCCATGGCCTCCCCAGTCGGCCATGAAGTCCTTATAGGCATAACCCGGGGTTGGGCCCCAAGTCTGATAAGCCTGCTGAAAATTTCCTGCCTTCAGTTCGTCCAGAAACTTCTGCACCAGCCTCTCTTCGCGGAAGTTGCCAAACCTGTAGATGAGCAGAATGACGGCGACGGCGCCCATAGCAAACAGAACTGGTGGACGCATCAGAGAACTCTGTTTCAATAGCATTGACAAACCAGATATTGGAGGGCGACCGCTAGTGGTTTGGCCGGACGGCCCAAGCTACCCTACGTGCGTCGCGACAGCCTCGGCAAAAAAGCACTTGGAGTGATTGCGTTTTCTAACTCAGAGTACACGGGACTGTGACCCGCCATCTGTGCGCACAGTGTCGACTCTGCAGCTGGCCGACGCAATCACTGCTGAGGCTTCGTCAACCTCATCACTTCTCGACTCGGAGATTGTTTTTCACCGAGAAGACACCGGAAACTCCGTTGGCTTGAATATTCGCAATGTTCTTATCTCCCTCGTTAGCGACGACTCCTTCAAGAGTTAAACTGCCACTCTTCACGATGATATGAATGGGCGGAACTGACCGGACACTGTAACGCTGCAATGCTGGGTGACCGTAGATAGCACGATAAATCGCGACGCGGAGACGGTCGTCGTTGGGAGATAGCGGCAGCACTTCGATGTTGTTTGTTACCTTTTCCACACCCTCAATATTCTTGACCACGTTCTCTGCGCCACTCTTAAGTGTTGGACGAACGACCTGCCCCGACAAAGTCACTTGGCTACCGTCCACCCGATACTCCAGGTTGTCAAAAACATCGTAGTAGGGGAGCGTCACCAACTCGTGGCGGACCTCACGCTCCAGTCTTCGTTGGATTTGAGAAGGATCGCGTCCTGTCAGAACTTTAGGTTTGGCATCCTTCGAATCCTTCATCGCAACTGGATACAAATCCTGCACCGTTGCAAGAGCAGTCGCCAAACAAATTCCGAGAACCACTGCCTGCTGGCATCTACTTTTCATGTTTCCTCCTTCCGAAGCCCATTGACCTTCCCTGCAGGATCAAGTTTGGGGACCCATTAGAATCCTGTCAACCCGGGCGTTGGGATGGCAAAGCCCACATCAGCGTTGCCTCCTCGAGAGCGCTGACCCGGCCCTGCCAAGCAGTTCTCAGCACAAAAGCTTACACCAAAGCTTGGGGTGGTGCGGGCTCGTCGGGTGAACCGGCGTTGGTTAGAGGCATTCGAACGAGAAGGAACGCCATTCCCAATAGGACCAGCAGACCCAGCAGATACGATTCGTTGTGGAAATCAGGGATCCTGTCTGGAGGCAGAAACTGCATTGCCGACCAGACGAGTCCGATCAGAGCCTCACCTGCAATGAGCCCCGAAGCCGCAAGAATTCCAGCGTTTTCCACACGGGTTAGTTGAGCTTCGTTATATCCACGCCTTCGGGCCACCCCGTCGGCAATCCAGCGAACAACACCGCCCAGGAAAATCGTAAACGTCGTCCCGAATGGGAGATACATTCCCACCGCGAACAACATCGGACTCTTGACCTGAACCATAATCATCGTAATTCCCAGAAACATTCCGGTGACCACCAAGGGCCAAGCCATGTCGCCGCCAACGATGCCATCGGCGAGCATCGCCATCAATCCGGCTTGCGGCGCGGGCAGGGCTTTTCCCCCAAAACCGACGCCGCCCTGCCGAAGGTCGCCCTCATGCAGGAGCCAGAGAGGGAAGTACATTACCAAACTGGCAACGACCACAGCGATCAACTCGACAATCTGGATGCTACGGGGCGTTCCTCCGAGAATGTAGCCGACCTTGAAGTCCTGCAAGAGTTCACCAGCAACAGCCGATGAGACGCAGACGACTGCCGCGACACCCAAGACCACGGCGACACCCGTTGGGCCTGTGAACCCTAGCGCTACCATCAGCAATGCTGCGATGATGAGGGTCGAGAGCGTCAGACCCGAGATTGGATTGTTTGAGGATCCGATGACACCGACCAGGCTGCCCGAAACGGTTGCGAAGAAAAACCCAATCACAATCATCACAGCCGCAGCGACGAGTGCCGCTGCCATGTTTCCGGCGATGTAGTGATACAGAGCAATCATTACCAAAAACATCAGGGCAATCAGCGACAACACCGTTTTGGAACTCATGTAACGTTCTGTGCGTCCGAGGGATTCCAAAGCTGGAGTGGCGTTGCGCAGTTCGGAGAAAGCCCGTCCGAGCCCGATTGCCAAACTCTTCCGCATTCGGAACAACGTGTACGCCGCGCCCACAATCATCCCGCCTACCGCGATGGGCCGTACAATGAATCGCCATAGTGCGGCAGCCATCCCGTCCCAATTCGTCACGCCGTTGGTTGTGTAGGTTGGTGCCAGCTGTGGTCCGAGGAAGAACACTAGCAACGGGACCAGCAGTCCCCAGGCAAAGACGCTGCCTGCGAACTGCAGCGCAGAGAGTTTGGTGCCAATGATGAACCCAACTCCCAGCAACGACGGGCTGACGTCGGGAGCAGCCACCGATGTGAAGCCGCCGGCTGTGGCAGATTGAGTCACATCCGTCGCGCTGAGGCGGACGCGGCTTTGCCCAATGGAGCCGACGCCAATCCCGCTGAACTGATGGTCGGGGGCATACAAGCGAAAACGGCCGGCGATGTAGATCGCTCCGCCGATCATGATGTTGTAGAAGAGAAACTTCACTGCCTGGGCTCCGCGCGCGCCTGCTTTGTGAATCTCCGAAGCGGCGACCGATTCAGGGAAGGGTAGTTCAGGATCTTCTACCATCACCCGCCGCACCAACGAAACGAACAACACACCGACGATGCTCCCCACCAGCATCAGTGCAGTGGATTTCCAATAAGCGTCCTCACCGCTAAAGGATGACCAAGCCTTGGCAATGACAAAAGCGGGCAGAGTGAAGATGGCGCCAGCGGCCACCGACTCCCCGATCGATCCGGCCGTCCGACAGATATTTTCTTCAAGCACCGACCCTTTAAATGCTCGCAATGCGGCCATTCCGATCACTGCCGCGGGATACGTTGCTGCGATCGTGATGCCGGCTCGCAATCCCAAGTACGCGTTGGCAGCACCGAGCACAACAGTTAACACCAGTCCAATCAAGACAGCACGTAGCGTCAACTCAGTCATCTCCATCGTTTCGGGTACGAACGGCTGATGCTTCTTTGGGTCTTGAGGCATTGTTGGATTCCTCGACGGGTGGAACTCTGAACGAGTTCGCTGGGTGAGATCTATTGTGGTGTGAATCTGTTAGAGGCGACGCAGGAAAGTAGCATCGGCTCAAAGAGTGCGTCAAGCCAAAGTTGCTTCACGGAACCGCGCGGCCTTGAGAGTTTGACGCGACCGTTGGTTGAACGACGGTGTTTCAATGTTCTATTGCTCTCTGGCACCAGAAATTTTCTCTAAACAATCGTAACCCAATGCCGATGAGTCGATTAGTTCATGGTTAAGGATCTCTAAGAAATAATTGGCGCAGGCAACGGCGCAAAAACGCAAATAGGGCCCGGCCTGTCACTGAATCCCACAGATCTCTTGACAGCATTGAACTTATTTCTCTAGACTGACTCCACTTTTGCCTGAGCAAGGAAGGTTAACCGTGATCAAGCTAGATATCATTAACCAGGTTGTTGAGCGAACTGGAATTTCCAGAACCAAAGCGGAAATGGCAGTCGACTCGGTTTTCGAAGCCATGAAGGCAGCCTTGAAAAAGGATGATCGTATTGAGCTTCGAGGCTTTGGTGTCTTTACCATCAAGCCCCGGAAAACTGGAATCGGACGAAATCCGCGCACGGGTGAGGAAGTCTCCATTCCCCCTGGCAAGGCAGTTCGCTTCAAGCCAGGCAAGGACCTGCAGTCGGTCTAGTCCCGCGATTCAACGTGCGGACGCGTTGGCTGGTAATCGATTGATTCGAAAGAAGGCGAGTCTTTGGGCTCGCCTTTTTCCGTTTCAAAGCTGCGATCTGATCTCACATGATGTTCTGCGGATCAATGTCAATGTGCAGCTTGTTTGTTTCCAGGCCTTCTTTTTCCGCAAGCTTGAGAGACTGCTTTAGTACCTCGCGTAGTTGCTGCCTGCTCCTGGCTTTAATCAACAACTGAAACCGATGTTCACTCTTTAGTTTGGCTAAGGGAGAAAGTGCGGGCCCAAGCAGACGCATTTGTCCGGCTGCCAGTTTCTGAACAATTTTCCCGATGCTGCTGATGAGGTGCGCCGCTTTGTCGAGATTCCGGTCGCGGACCAGCAGGTTTGCCAAGCTGGTGAAAGGCGGATAGTGCATCATCTTACGAAACCGGATTTCTTTCTCGAAGAATCCTTCATAGTCGTGCTGTGCCACTAGCTTGAGACAATAGTGCTCGGGGTGAAAGGTTTGGATTAAAACCTGGCCTGGCAGCTCGCCACGCCCCGGACGTCCCGACATCTGGCTCAACAGGTGAAAGGTGCGTTCAGCACACCGAAAATCGGGAAAGGACAGCGAGCTATCGGCAGATAAGATCGCGGCCAGTGTCACGTTATGGAAATCATGGCCTTTGGAGATCATCTGAGTGCCGGCAAGAATATCGGTTTCGCCATTCTGAAAGCGGCGCAAGATTGTGGCGTGGGCGTTCTTCCTCTGAGCAGTGTCACGGTCCAGGCGGGCAATCTTCGCTTTCGGAAAGAGTTTCTCCAACAGGACCTCGACCTTTTCCGTGCCTTCACCCTGAAAGTACAGGTGCTCACTGGAGCAGCGCGGGCAAAGCTTCGGCACTCGTTGTTCGTACGAGCAATAGTGGCAGACCAGCCGATTGGAGGAACGATGAAACGTCAACGAGATGCTACAGTTGCGGCACTGAATGTTCTGGCCACAACTGCGGCACAACACGCTGGCGGAAAAGCCGCGCCGGTTTAGAAGAACCAGCACCTGCTCTTTGCGGTCGAGCCGCTGAGCTACCTGAACTTGCAGCGCACGCGAAAAAACAGCCGGTTTGCCCGAGGTTTTGAATTCTTCGCGCATGTCCACCAGTGTTACTTCCGGCAAGGGCCGCGATTGAACACGCGACATCATGCGCAGATAGCGGTACTTGCCCGAGCGTGCGTTGTGAAAAGTTTCAACGCCTGGCGTCGCGGAACCGAGAACGACCAGCGCCCGGGCGAGCTTGCCTCTGACTAGCGCCGTGTCTCGCGCATGATAGCGAGGACTCTCCTGCTGCTTGTATGAGGGGTCATGCTCTTCGTCAACAACGATTAGCCCGAGATTTTCCAAGGGAGCAAAGAGCGCTGAGCGGGTTCCGATGACAACCCGTGCCTCGCCCCGCTTGATTCTCCACCACTCATCGAAACGCTCTCCATCACTTAGGCCGCTGTGCAGGATGGCAATGTCGCGACCCAGACGCTGCCGGAACTCTTCAGCAACCCGAGGGGTCAGACCGATCTCGGGCATCAACATGAGCGCAGTTTTACGACGTTGCAGCGTGGCTTCGATGAGGCAGAGATACACCTCCGTTTTTCCACTGCCCGTCACGCCATGCAGCAACGCCGGAACAAATGAAGCACTGGACAAGGCTTCCTGCAGATTCTTAAGCACCTCGATCTGTTCAGAGGTGTGTTCGCGGTGGCCTGAACTGGAGAGTGTTGCAACGCTCTTGAGAGGATCGCGACGGACTGTTTCACTCGAAAAGACAATCACACCTCGTCGTTGCAGACTGTTCAAAGCTGAGGGAGAAATCGATAGTTCTTCCAAGAGTGTCGCAATGGCTACTGGCTCGGTACGAGTTGTCAGAGCTTGAACGACCCGCTGTTGCTGCGCGGTCAGTTTCAAGGATTCAACGACAGTGCCTGACTGCAAGGCAACGCTTTTCTGGAACCGCGGCGTCATGGTGGGTTCTGCGAGCTGGTGCTGAAGCTGTACCCACTGGTTGACGACCAGCCGGCGCAGCTCAGCTTCGCCCACTTCGAATCCAGCATGCTGGGCGAGTTTCTTCAGCGCCAGCGCCTGGTGATCCCTCAAAATTCGAAGCAGTTGGCGTTCCTTCAGCGACAACTCAGCAGTTTGCTCATCACGCTCCAGTGCATCCAAGCCACCCTGCAGAAGCAACACAACTCTATGTGTTCTAGGGTTGCTTTTCGGTGGGAGGAACGACCGAAGTACCTCGCCTTTGGAGGCAAAATAGTAGTCGCTAACCCATTCCGCGAGTTGAAAGAGTTCAGGGGAGATCAAACTCGAAGGGTCGATCAGGTCCAGGACTTCCTTGAGCGTGGCATTGGCAGGTAGGTCCTTCGGAGGCTGCTCGACTTTCGTGAGCACAAAGCCTGCAACTCTCTGGTTTCGAAACGGAACAAGAACGCGCTGTCCGGGCTGCGCTTGATGAAATAGGTCAGGCGAGCAGCGGTAAGTAAACGTTTGGAGCAGAGGCAGAGGCAAGGCGACTTCGAGAAACATACTTGTCTCTTACCCCAAGTGAATCAGTTTGAGAAGGAGTTTGTCGGTCGTACGGACGCGAGGCTAGTCTCGGTCGCCGACACCATTCTCCCGAAGGTCAAGTGGCAGCTGGCCGTCGTGATTTGCCCCAAGTTTCTTGTTGGCGTTGTTTGACAATCCAAACGCTCAATCTTATTTGTAAGCGTGTCTGAGATAGGGCTACTGAAGCTCTGATAACTATGAACTGGAGGGGATAAAATGCTTGCATTGGTACGAAGAAACCCGATCAATGAGATTCTTGAGGAGTTTGACAACTTGTTCCAGCGGAGCTGGGTTTGGCCTGCGCGCCAGGAAAGTGCTGAATTTGCTCCTGGAGTGGAGTCTTACACCAAGAATGACCAGTTGGTTTACCGCTTCGCGATTCCCGGCGTGGACGCGAAGGATGTTGACATCTCGACCGCCAACAATCGCCTGACGATTAAGGTGGAGCGAAAAGTCCCTTCAGATGTGAAAGAAGGCGATTGGCATTTGCAGAGCTTCTCTTATGGGAAGTTTGAACACTCGGTATCTCTGCCCAGGGGAACGGATGTCGACGGCGTG
>Ga0207428_10006240_pt1 | contig 11015 bp, 12 predicted proteins | sample RhiMethybrSRZTD1_FD_187600 | JGI IMG/M metagenome (GOLD analysis project Ga0207428, IMG submission 187600) | Populus rhizosphere microbial communities from Tennessee, USA - Rhizosphere MetaG P. TD hybrid SRZTD1 (SPAdes) (version 3) | ecosystem: Host-associated > Plants > Roots > Rhizosphere >... | reverse complement strand
CTCGATCCCGCTCATGCCGGGCATTTCGACATCGAGGAGCACGAGGTCGAAGGCGGACTGCTCGAGCGCCGCGATCGCCTCGACGCCGCCCGCCGCCATGCTGACGGTGTAGCCGTGCTGGCGCAGCCGCCTCGACAGCGCGTCCCGGTTCGACTCGTTGTCGTCGACGACGAGCAGGGAAGCAAGGTGCTTCACAGCGCGACCGCACCCTTCCCAAGCAGCGCCTCGATCTTGTCGAGCAGCCGCTCGAAGCGGATCGGCTTGGAGTCGAAATCGTCGCCGCCGGCGGCCAGCGCGAGGTCACGATCGCCGGTCATCGCGTGCGCGCTCAACACGATGATCGGAATGTGTTTGGTCGACTCGTCCTGCTTCAGCTCGCGCGTCGCCGCCCAGCCGTCCATCACGGGAAGTCCGAGGTCCATGAGGATCAGATCCGGCGTGATCAAACGGGCGATCGTGACGGCCTGTTGGCCGTCAACCGCCGGGCGCACGTCATAGCCGCGGCGGGCGAGACGGCGGCCCAGCGCGTCGCGGCTCGGTTCGTTGTCTTCGACCAGGAGAATCGTTGTCATGGCTGAGGGATCCCGTCAGGCCAGTCGTGCGTTTCGCCGGGCCACTGGGGGCCCGCAGTGGCCGCCACGCCGGGGCCATTCTCGTAGGCCCAAGTGATGTAGAGGCCACCGACGGCACTCGCCAGCCAGAAAGCGGCTAGTCCGATTACCCAAATCGACGTAGTTTGGCGCTTAGAGGACGGAGCAGGGACGTCCATGGGCTTCAATGGACGTTAGTGTTGCAATATGTAAGCCGACAGTTCCAGATTCGTAAACTGGCTCTAAATAACTGTTTTAGTGATACTTACGTCGCAGCATATTCGGAGGACTTCTCTCACTTTTGTCGGCTCGTGCCCTTATTTGCGACACTGATCAAGACACTTAGTCACATAAATGTATGTGTCTATGGGAGATAAGTGTCGTGTTCCATTCAGGCGCAGCGTGTTACGGGTAGAACACGAACTTCTCGCCGCGCTTGGCGACCATTTCCTGGATGTTCTTGGCCATCAAATCGCGACGGGTGATCAGCGCCTGCTTTTCCTTTTCGCCGACCCACTCGCCGAGACCGGCGTTGAGATCCTCGATGGTCAGCGCCTGCATCTTTTCCCAGAGCTTGCGATCGACGCGGCCGAGCGGCGCGATGCCCTTGAGATCTTTCTTGGTGATGAACCCGCGCGAGTGATCGATCAGGATCAGGTGCCAGTCGGCGTCGTAGATCAGGTTGCCCTGGTTGCGATCGATGTTGGCGATCAACAGGTCGAACATCTTCATGCGGGTCAGCTGCAGGCTCCACATCGGCTCGGGGCCCTGGGGCGGCTTGGCGACGCTCCACCCGGTGGTGTTGTCGACCCAGAAACTCGCCGCGCCGGTCTTGCCGTCGATCTTCCGCTCGACGGTTGGCGGCACCATGTGCATGTCGAGCATGAGATCGAGCTTGTAGGCGGCGATCTCCGCCTTGTAGCTTTCCATGAAGCCCTTGCTGTATCCGGGCCGAATGGCCTTGAACGCGAAACGCGCGGCGGGGCCGCCGGGCTCGAGGTAGGCGCGCTGCGGCTTGGTCACGCCGATCGGCACGTCCTCAATCTTCGTCACCTTCGCGGCGATCATGTATTGCTCGATCTCCGGCTCGTGGCCAATCCAATTGACCGAGCACTTCGCTGGATCGGACGCGGGGGTGGCGACCTGTCCTGACAGCGTTGCCGCCGACAGCAGAATGGCAAACACGCCGAGGACGGAGTGGGCTCGTCTCATGGAATTTCCTTTCGAGCCAGCATTGTAGCCGGACTTGTCCCTCGCCGAAGCCCCCGAAAGGCGCAGGCCAGAACCTCGGTTGCAGGCTTGCAACTCGAGTTGCCCGGCTGTCGATCGCATTCCCGGCCTGTTCCGCGGGATCCGTGTCCCCCCGCGCAACCCGGGTTGCCGTTTCCTACTGTTACGCGGACCGCCGGCCGCCAGTTCTCGCGGGACAAACCCCGCGCGGCGAACGAGTTGCGGGGATCGCCGTGTCGCGGCGGCGGACTTGCTCACTCGGGTGCGACTGCGCGCGAACGTTCTGACGGTTTGCTTCCTGACCGCAAGTGACCCGAACGGGTGATTCGCGCGCAGCACTTTCCCAACATCCATGGAGGACATCATGCGCATCAGCCTTGCCACCGTGTTCGCGATCGGCGTCACGGTACTCATCTCTCTGCCGGCGCTCGCGGCCGCGCAATCAGCACCCGCCACGCAATCGCCCACACCCGCCGCGGCGGTGGCGCCTTCGAAGCCGGCGATCAATCTCAACACCGCCACCCTCGAGCAACTCGAGACGCTGCCGGGCATCGGCCGCAAGACCGCGGAACGCATTCTCGAATACCGGACCAAGAGCGGCAGCTTCAAGCGGATCGAAGAACTGATGAACGTGAAAGGCATCGGCGAGAAGAGCTTTCTCAAGCTGAAGCCGCTCGTCGCCGTTCCACCGAAGACCGACAAGGCGCCCGGTGACTGAGGCGCGCGGCGCCGCCTTCATCGACATCATCGTCGCCACCTCCGTCTGCTTTTTGATGGCGGCGATCGCGGTTCCTGTGATCGGCGGCACGCTGGACCGCGAGCGAACCATCATCGGCGCTCAGTATCTTTCTGGACAACTGCAGCGCGCGCGTCTCGAATCGCTCAAGCGCGCGCGGCCGGTCGCCCTGCGCGTCGAAGTGATCGGCGAACGCACGCAGCTGCGACTGTTCGAGGACCGCAACGGCAACGGTGTGCTGCAACGCGATATCGATCGCGGCATCGATCTGCCGTTGGCGCCGATGGAGTGGCTTGACGATCAGGCGCGAGACATCTCGCTTCGCATCAATCAGGACGTGACCGACGTCTCTGACGTGGTGACGCTCGAACCCGGCGACGATCCGTTGCGCATCGGCAACACGTCGCTCCTGACCTTCAGTCCTGTCGGCAGTGCGACGAGCGGGACGCTCTACGTCGCGGCGCATCGGGGTCCACAAATGGCGATTCGCGTCTTCGGAGCGACCGGTCGTGTCCGCGTGCTGATGTTCGATGCGCGGGCGCGGCAATGGCATCCCTAGCGATCGACCCGATTGAACGCCGGCGCGAACGTCGCACGCCGGGTGCCGGGCCGCACTGGCAGCCAGGCGCCGTCCTTCGTCCCGGTCAGCCGGTCACGCTCCTCAACATCAGCAGTCGCGCGGCGCTCGTCGAATCAGCCGCGCGGCTGCGCCCTGGCGCCCGCACCGAGGTGCAGCTCGCGGGATCGCACGCGCGCGCCAGCATCGGTGGACGGCTCGATCGCTGCTATGTCGCGGCGCTCGAGCCAATTCGTTATCGCGGCGTGCTGGTGTTCGACAAGCGCGTCGACGTCGGCGACAACACGCCGTAGCTCGCGAGTAGCAGGTGCCCGAAGCGCGCGATGCGCCAGGGCACTTGCTACTCACACGTTCAACACCCGCGCGACCTCCATTTCATTCCCGGCCTGAATTCCCTAATGCGTGAGCGACCGCTCGCGGCATCGATCTTGTTATTGGTCATCGCACGATGGACGCCGGCCCCAACCTCACGATCGCGAGCCCTGGACAACTGCGCCGCGCCGATCGCCGCGCCGGGCTCGATCTGTTGCTGCGGCACATCGCGTCGGATCTCGTGAACCGATCCGATCGCCGCAACCTGTCGATCATCCTCACCGAGCGTCTTCGCCAGCTCGCACACGTGCGCAGCATCGGATTGAAAGAGATTTCCAGCACGATGCGGTCGGTGCAGCCGGTTCGCGCGCGTGACTACGTCGCCTTCTCGGTGCCGGTGAAGGAGGAAGGCCGGCAGGTCATGCTCGAAGCGTCGTTCGACGCGCGCACCGGTCCCGACGACTGGACCTGCCAGTTGCTGGAAGGGGCCGCGAGCATTGCGGGCGTGCTGCTCGAGACGGAGCGGCTGGCCTGCACGCCCGCGCCCTTGACGATGGCGGAGCGTGATGGCGCGGCGCCGCTCATCGGATCGAGCGAAACGATGCGGCTGTTGCGCGAGCGGGTCGAGCGGGTCGCGAACACGAACTTCACCGTGCTGATCGAGGGCGAGAGCGGCGTCGGCAAGGAACTGGTCGCGCGACAGATTCACGCGCTCGGGCCGCGGCGCCAAGGGCCATTCGTCGCGATCAATTGCGCGGCGCTCGTCGAGACGCTGATCGAAGCGGAGCTGTTCGGCATCGAGGAGCGGACCGCTACCGGTGTTCGCGGACGGCGGGGTAAGTTCGAGCACGCCGATGGCGGCACCTTGTTCCTCGACGAGATCTCCGATCTCTCCGCGGCGGCGCAAGCGAAGTTGCTGCGCGTGATCCAGGACCTGACGGTCGAACGGGTCGGCGGCATCGGTCCGCGTCAGATCAACACGCGCATCGTCGCTGCGACGAATCGGCCGTTGACGGGACTCGTCGATCGCGGGTTGTTCCGCACCGACTTGTTCTATCGATTGAGCGGCGTCGAGATTCGCGTCCCGCCGCTGCGTCTCCGCAAGGGCGACATCCTCGAGCTGACACAGTACTTCCTGTCGCGGCACGAGGGGCGCGGCCGGCTGACGATGACCCCCGCCGCGGTTGATGCGCTGATCGCGTACGACTGGCCCGGCAACGTGCGCGAGCTCGAACGCATGATTGAAGGCGCGATCGCGACCGCCGAGTCGCGGCAGATTCGTGTCGACGATCTTCCGGTCAGTTTGCGTGGCGGTTACGGCGAGCATCTCGTGCCGTCGTACCAGCTCGGCGACACGATGCGCGCGTGGGGCAGCCGCTACGCGAGGCTCGTGCTCGAAAAGAACGCCGGCAACAAGCGCCAGGCCTGTCGGGCGCTGGACATCAGTTATCACACGCTGAATTCGTACCTGCGGTATCGACCCGCGAGCGCGCCTGTCACCCAGCATCCGCGCGAGCTGGTGTCGCCGCAGAACTGAATCAACTGGTTGCCGGAAGCCTCCGGCGTAGGAAGCGGGCGAGGCGGGGCGGAAGGGCCGCGCGGTCATGCGCCTTCTTCGGCGATTGGGGGTAGATATGCAGCAGAAATCTCGACGTCAATTCGTGACCGCATCACTCGCCGGCTTGCCGATGCTCGCGTACTCGAGCTCGGCGGCGACGTCGGCATTCGCGCCACAAGCGGCGTCGCGCGGACAAAGCGGACCCGTCCTGGTGGATCCGGTGTTGGACCAGACCGTCACCACGCTTCGCGAGCTGGTGGCCGAAGGGGACGCCAAACCGGCGTCGCGCAAGGCGAGCGCGCGTGCGATCGAGGCCTTGCTGGGCGTCCAGGCCGCGCACATCGGCCTGCATTACGACGCGCAGCTTCAACGCGGTCTGCGGCGTCGTCAGGCGCGCGTGGGCCGTGCCGCACTGATCGATGAGATGGTGAAGTCTGCGCGCGACCACAAACAACACACGGTGACGCACGAACTCGTCGACACGGTGCTCACGAAACTGGAGCAGGGCGGATTCTCGGGTTGCCTGCGCGACCTGCAGCGGGCGCTTCGCGCCGCGCGTCTCAACGCGCCTGACGCCGTCCAGGCAGCGACACTTCGGCCGGCACAGTTCGACTTCTGTGCGGACGTCAGAATGATGATTGAGTTCGCGGAGACCGCCATGGGGATTATCTGCTCCATCGCGGTGTTGGAGCCGACCCTGGCGCTTGAACCATTCTGCGCCGCGGCCGCCTTGATTGTCGCCGGCTACAAGGCGCTGCAGTGGTGGTGGTGCTAACGGTGGAGGCATCATGACAATTGAGTATCCTCGTCGCTTCCCGAGGACTCGCAGGCAGCTGCTCGTGCAGAGCGTGGTGTCGGCCCTCGTCCTGCAGCCGCCGCTCATCTGGCGGTTCGCCAACGAGCGCCTCGTGGTCTCAATTGCCTTGGGCGGACTTGCGCTGGCGGCGCTTACGCTCTCTTATCGAGGCTGGCGCTTTCTTGCGGAACAGGAACAGCAGCACCCGCAGCCGACGCCTGAAATGACGTTTGTGTTCATGCTGGTCTCGGTCTATCCGCTGGCGATGAGTGCGTTCCTGCTGATTCTGCTGGCGGAGATCTGAAAGGCGGGTTGCACGCGAGCCGTGCCGCATAGTACCTTTCGGGGGTTCACCTCATTCGAGGTGGACCCTTTCTTTAATGGCTGACTCAGACGGCGCATCACTCAAGAAAACCCCGCTTCACGCCTCACATGTCGCTCTCGGCGCTCGCATGGTCCCGTTTGGCGGCTGGGACATGCCGGTCGAGTACTCCGGCATCACCGCCGAGCACATGGCGGTGCGCACCGCGGCCGGGCTCTTCGACGTTTCCCACATGGGCGAGGTCGAGATTGCGGGGAAGGGCGCGCTCGAAGCCGTTCAGCACATCACCTCGAACGATGCCTCGAAGCTGCAGGTCGGACAGATCCAGTACTCGGGCTTGACGACGCCCGAAGGGACGTTCGTGGACGATTTGCTCGTCTATCGATTCGGCCCGTCGCATTACCTGCTCGTCATCAACGCCGGCAACATCGACAAGGACTACGCGTGGATCGCCGCGCGCGCGAAGGAAGCGGTCGCGGACATCGCCACCGTGAATTCCAGCAACCGTTACGCGCTGATCGCCATCCAGGGGCCGAAGGCCGAAGAAATCCTTCAGACGCAAACCGCGATCGATTTGAAGGCGATGAAGTACTACTGGTTCGCGCATGGCGAGGTTGCCGCGGTTCGCGGCACGGTGTCGCGAACCGGCTACACCGGTGAGGACGGTTTCGAAGTCATGGTGCCTCCGGCGATGGCGCCCACCGTGTGGGATGCGCTCTTGCAGGCCGGCAAGCCACATGGCCTGATCCCGGCCGGCCTCGGCGCGCGCGATACGCTGCGCCTCGAAGCCGCGATGCGGCTGTACGGCAACGACATCGACGAGCACTCGACCGTGATCGAGGCCGACCTCGGATGGATCGTCGGCTGGAACAAGCCGGAGTTCCTCGGCCGCGACGTGCTGCATGCCCAGCGGGCCGGAGGCCCGCAAAAAATAATAGTGGGGTTTGAGATGACCGAGCGTGCCATCGCCAGGCACGGCCATCCCGTGTTCCACAACGCTCAACCCGTCGGCGTCGTCACCAGCGGCACGCAGACGCCGTTCCTGAAGAAGGCGATCGGCATGGCCTATGTGCCGCCGTCGCTGAAGGCGCCGGGCACCGAGCTCGAAATCGACATTCGCGGCCGTAAAGCGAAAGCTGTTGTTGTTCCACTTCCGTTCTACAAACGACCAAAAAAGTGAGCTTATGGGTTACCCAGCCGATCTCAAGTACACGAAAGAGCATGAGTGGATTCGGGTCGACGGCAACACCGGGACGATCGGCATCACCGACTTCGCGCAGCAGCAGCTCGGCGACGTCGTGTATGTCGAGCTGCCCGAGGTCGGGTCGACAATCACCGCGGGACAGGTCTTCGGCACGATCGAATCCGTGAAGGCGGTCTCGGAGTTATTCGCGCCGGTCACCGGCGAGGTCAGCGAGATCAACACCTCGCTCAAGGATCGGCCCGATCACGTCAACAGCAAGCCGCACGAGACCTGGATGCTCAAGGTGAAGCTCTCGAACCCCGGCGAGACCGCTTCGCTGATGAATGCCGCGGCGTACGAGCAACTGATTCAAAAATGAAGCAGGTTCCATTTCCGCCCCTCGACACGTTCGCTCCCAGACATATCGGCCCGCGCGGCGATGACGTCGCCGCGATGCTCAAGGAAGTCGGCGCCTCGTCACTCGATTCATTGATCGACGAAGCGATTCCCGTGAGCATCCGCCTCAAGGGGCCGCTCAACCTGCCGGACGCGGAAAGCGAATCCGCGTATCTCTCGCGGCTCAAGACGATCGCGAAGAAGAACAAGGTTTTCCGCAGCTTCATCGGCCTCGGCTATTCGGACACGTTGACGCCGAGCGTGATCCGGCGCTGCGTGTTCGAGAATCCGGGTTGGTATACGCCGTACACGCCGTATCAGGCCGAGATCGCGCAAGGCCGCCTCGAATCGCTGCTCAACTTCCAGACAATGGTCTCGGACCTGACCGGGATGGCGGTGGCCAACGCCTCGCTCCTGGACGAGGGCACCGCGGCGGGCGAAGCGATGGCGCTCTTGCATCGCGTGCAGGGGAAGAAGCTCGGTGACGCGCCCGGCACCTTCCTGGTCTCCGATCGCTGCTTTCCGCAGACGGTCGCCGTGCTGCGCAGCCGCGCCGAGCCCCTCGGCATCAAGCTCGAGATTGTCCGCAGCGACAAGATGAATTTCGACGCGCCGAACGTGTTCGGCGCGCTCGTGCAGTACCCCTGCGAAGCGGGCAGCTTGTACGATCTGAAGCCGTTCATCGACAAGGCGCACGCGGCCAACGTGAAGGTCGCGGTCGCCACAGATCTCCTGGCACTCGCGCTGGCGGCCTCGCCGGGCGAAGCCGGCGCCGACGTGGTCTTCGGCAATTCGCAGCGCTTTGGCGTGCCGCTCGGATTCGGCGGGCCGCACGCGGCGTTCTTTGCCACCAGCCAGGAATTCGTGAGGCACATGCCCGGCCGCGTCATCGGCGTGTCGATCGATGCGCACGGTCATCGCGCCTATCGGATGTCGCTGCAAACCCGCGAGCAGCACATCCGCCGCGAGAAGGCGACCTCGAACATCTGCACCGCGCAGGCGCTGCTGGCCAACATGGCGGCGATGTACGCGGTGTATCACGGCCCTGACGGCATCAAGGCGATCGCGACCCGCGTCCACGCGATCACGCGCGCGCTCGACGGCGCGTTGCAGTCGCTCGGCTACGAACAGCGCAATACGAACTACTTCGATACGCTGCGCATCGTCACCACGGCTGATCGAGTTCGCGATATCCGCGCGAACGCGACCGCCGCCGGCTACAACTTTCGGTACATCGGCGACACGGAAGTCGGTGTCGCATTCGATGAGACGGTGACGACGGACGATTTGCTGTCGGTGATGGAGATCTTCGCCAGGAGCGCCGGCAACGGCAAGGAGCTGGTCGGGCTCGATTCGAGCGTTGACGGTCCGAAGTGGCCGGCCGCACTCGTTCGTAAGAGCGCCTACCTGACGCACCCGGTGTTCAACTCGCATCGCTCCGAGAGCGAGATGATGCGCTATATCCGCAGCCTCGAGCGGAAGGACGTCGGCCTCGATACCTCGATGATCCCGCTGGGCTCGTGCACCATGAAGCTCAACGCCGCGAGCGAGATGTATCCGGTCTCCTGGGAGGAGTTCTCGCGCATCCATCCGTTCGCGCCGGCCGATCAGACCGAGGGCTATCGGCAGATCTGCGAGGAGCTCGAAGCGGCGCTGTGCGAGATCACCGGCTTCGCCGCGGTTTCGCTGCAGCCGAACTCCGGCGCGCAAGGAGAGTTCGCTGGCCTCGCGGTCATGCGCGCGTATCACCAGTCGCGTGGCGAAGGCGCGCGCGACGTCGTGTTGATTCCCGCATCCGCGCACGGCACCAATCCGGCCAGCGCCATCATGGCCGGCTTCAAGGTCGTCGTCGTGGCGACCGATCCGAATGGCAACGTCGATGTTGCCGATCTGAAAAAGAAGGCCGAAGCGCACGCGAAGGACCTTGCGGGGCTGATGATCACGTATCCCTCGACGCACGGCGTGTTCGAGGATTCGATCCGCGACATCTGCGCGACGATCCATCAGTACGGCGGCCAGGTCTACATGGACGGCGCCAACATGAACGCGCAGGTTGGACTGACCAGCCCCGCGACGATTGGCGCCGACGTCTGCCACCTCAATCTGCACAAGACGTTTGCGATTCCGCACGGCGGCGGCGGTCCCGGCATGGGCCCGATCGGCGTGGCGAAGCACCTCGCGCCGTTTCTGCCTGGGCATCCGCTGGCCAAGGTCGGCGGCGAGAAGGCGATCCCGCCGGTGTCCGCAGCGCCCTGGGGCAGCGCGAGCATCCTGCTGATTTCATACGGCTACATCCGCATGCTCGGCGGCCAGGGCGTGACCGATGCGACCCGGTTCGCGATCCTCAACGCCAACTACATCAAGTCGCGGCTCGAGAAGCATTACGACGTGCTCTATACGCGCGAGAACGGCCGCGTCGCGCACGAGATGATCTTCGACCTGCGCGCGTTCAAGTCGAAGGGCGTCGAAGAAGGCGACGTGGCGAAACGGCTGATGGATTTCGGATTCCACGCGCCGACCGTCTCGTTCCCCGTGCCGGGCACCTTGATGATCGAGCCGACCGAGAGCGAGCCGAAAGAGGAGCTCGATCGCTTCTGTGACGCGTTGATCGCGATTCGCAAGGAAATCGAGGACGTCGTGACGGGCAAGGCGGATCCGAAGGACAACGTCCTGAAGAACGCGCCGCATACCGCCGCGGCGGTGACGATCAACGACTGGTCGCATCCGTACTCGCGCGAGCAGGCGGCCTATCCATTGCCGTGGGTGCGCGCCGCCAAGTTCTGGCCGAGCGTCGGGCGCATCGACAACCCGTACGGCGATCGCAATCTGATCTGCATCTGCCCGCCCATGGAGGCGTATGCATGAGGATCCTCAACGCCGAGCAGATGCGGGAAGCCGACCGTCGCACGATTCAGGACATCGGCATCGCGTCGCTGGTGTTGATGGAGAACGCCGGCCGCCAGGTGGTGGCCGCGATCGAATCCCTCTATTCCGATCTCTCCGATCGCCGCATCGCGATCGTCTGCGGCAAAGGCAACAATGGCGGCGACGGCTTCGTCGTGGCGCGCACGCTGCAGCAGCGCGGCTTCGACGTGTCGGTCTTCGTTATCGGCCGTCTCACCGAGGTCAAAGGCGACGCGCGGATCAATCTCGAAGTGCTCGGCCGCATCGGCCAGACCGTGGTCGAAGTCGCGGATGAAACGGCCTGGGAGCTGCACGGCGCCGAGATCACCGGGCACGATCTGATCATCGACGCGATGTTCGGCACCGGTCTGACCGCGCCGCTGACGGGTTTCTACGAAACGGTGGTCGCCG
>Ga0207428_10006237_pt1 | contig 11017 bp, 8 predicted proteins | sample RhiMethybrSRZTD1_FD_187600 | JGI IMG/M metagenome (GOLD analysis project Ga0207428, IMG submission 187600) | Populus rhizosphere microbial communities from Tennessee, USA - Rhizosphere MetaG P. TD hybrid SRZTD1 (SPAdes) (version 3) | ecosystem: Host-associated > Plants > Roots > Rhizosphere >... | reverse complement strand
GCCGATCCCGTTCATCCATTGCCCGAAAGACGGCATCGTGCCTGTGCCCGAAGAGCAACTGCCGGTTGAACTGCCCGACGACCTGAATTTCAACACCACGGGATCGCCGCTGGCCGAACATGCGACTTTCGTAAACACGACCTGCCCCAGGTGCGGCGGGCCGGCCCGGCGCGACACCGATACGATGGATACTTTCGTCGATTCGTCGTGGTACTACTTCCGGTACTGCGATCCGAAAAACGACAAGTTACCATTCGCGCCCGAAATCGCGGCCTATTGGACGCCGGTAGAGCAGTACATAGGCGGCATCGAGCACGCGGTGCTGCACCTGATCTACACGCGGCTGTGGACTAAGATCATGCGCGACCTGGGATTGGTCACCTTCGACGAGCCGGTCAAAAGATTGCTGACCCAGGGAATGGTCTGCCTGGCGACTTTTCGCTGCGAAGAACACGAATACCTGTACCCAAACGAAGTCATTGACGGCAAGTGCATCCACTGCAGTCGCGCGGTGGCGGTCGGGCGAATCGAGAAGATGTCGAAGTCGAAGAAGAATACCGTGGACCCCGACGAGATGATCAAAATCCACGGCGCGGACACCGTGCGTCTGTTCATGCTGTTCGCCGCCCCGCCCGAAAAAGACCTGGAATGGAGCGAGGCCGGAGCCGAAGGCGCGTCGCGGTTCCTGGGCCGCGTCTGGCGCATCATTCACAAATGGCACATGCGGATTGCGGATTGCGGATTGCGGATTGCGGATTCTGACTTCTCGCCCGCAGCGCGCGCGTTACGCCGCAAGACGCATCAGACCATCAAACGCGTCACCCACGACGTCGGCGAACGACTGAACTTCAACACCGCCGTGGCCGCCATGATGGAGTTGACCAATGAGATTTATGCCTTCGACGGTTCGTTAAAAGGCGATGTGAACGAAGCCGACCGCTTCGCGATGAAAGAGGCGATGGAAGCGCTGGCGAAGTTGTTGGGGCCGTTCACGCCGCACATCGCCGAAGAGTTGTGGGCTTCGTTAGGCCACGACGAGATCCTGGTCGCTTCGGCCTGGCCGCAGTTCGACGCCGAACTGGCGAAGGAAGAAGAACTGGAGATCCCGGTTCAATTGAACGGCAAGCTGATCGCGCGCGTAGTCGTTCCCGCCGATGTGTCAGACGATGCGATGAAGGATGCCGCGCTGGCCAGCGACCGCGTGCAATCCAAGCTGGAAGGCAAGGAGATCGTCAAGACCATCGTCGTGTCTAAGAGACTGGTCAATTTAGTGGCGAAATAACAAAGAATCTCTCCACGAAGAAACACGAAGATGCGCCAAGGGAGTCTGAATGACAAATCTCGATTTTTCCCACTCTTTCTTCGTGGTTCTTTGTGTGGCTTTGTGGAGAAATTCTTAGATCGCGCCTGCCATTGGATTGATTGCGCTGATTGGGGGAATCGTTGGCCATAGCGGTGGGGATTATACGAACAGGCGGCGGCCAAGGCTACGCCTGCCATGCGCTCAAACATAGACAACGATTCTTTCTCTCAGATAACCCTTGTAGGCGATCGATCCGTTGACGAAGATGAAGACCCTGCCTGTGCGAGGCTCGAGGTTGAAAAGGGCCTCGCCGTCGGTGTCCGTCACCTGGCTGTCAGTTCGAACCCGTTCTTCGACGCCCAGCGAAACGACTTTGCCTATGGCCGGTTCGTCCGATGATTCGTAATAGACTTTGATGCTTATCATAACTTCACTTCCATTCGCCTTGCAGAGTGAAGCCGGCCCAGAAGTAGGGAGCTGCGAATTGTTTGTCGCGCGACATCTCGATCTGCGCAGCGCGCAACGCCGCAGCCGCGGACAACCGCTTCGGGCCGAGCAAGTATCGGTAGAATTTGACCATCAGCGTCGCCGATGGCCGGTCCTGGACTTCCCATGCGCTGACGATGACGCGGGGCGCGCCGGCGTACATAAAACCTCGCGTCAAACTTATCAGCCCCTCGCCTTTGATCTCTTTGCCGAGTCCGGTGCGGCAGCCTCCGAGCACGACAAGATCGGCCGACAGTTTGAGGTTGTAGATTTCGTACAGTCGAAGAAATCCGTCCTGCTCCTGCCCGCTCCGGTCGACGAGTGATAGCACTATGCCGGACAGATCGGGGTGCGCGGCGTTGATGAAGCTGTGTGAGGCGAAATGCACGATGCGGTATTCGCTCAACTTGCCGCTCGTCGCCAGTTGGCGATTGGCGTCGAAAGAGAGAGCTTTGAAGACCTGGCCGGCCGGCGCAAGTTTGGCGATCTGTTCGGCCTCCCACCCGGCGGAGGTCAGGCGCGGAAATGCGAACTCGTCGGTCGATTCTCCGAAAGCCTCGATTGCGCGCGTCAGGTGTTGCGGGCGCTGGAGGGCGGCCGCCTGGTCGGGTTGATTGGGCGATGATTGAGTCGCGCGCTGAGTTTGAGTGTCAGGGAGCTTTAGGCGTTCGTCGCCTCTATCGAAGATCGGGTCGGCCAGCAGCGCGATGGTTTTCGGCGCCAGCGGGCGTTTGGCCGTCTCGCGCCGCAACGCGGCCAGTGTCGAGGCCGACGGCAGGTTGACGATCTCGTGTTTGACGAGCATCGGCGTGGAAGCGACGGGGCGACGGGGCGACGGGGCGACGGGGCGACGACCACCTTCTCTCTCCGTGTTCCGGTCGCCCAGTCCTCCCGTCGCCCCGTCGCCCGGGCCCTCCGCCTCAGGTTCAGGGAGCGCGGCGAAGGGAATTAACTGCAAGGCGCCTTGCGTAACTATGAGCAGGCGCTTCTCGCCCAGCCGCGCCGCCGCCGGGGCCAGGATCATACGGCTCAATTCGGCGGCCTCGCGGGGCAGTTCTGCGTCCGCCGCGGCGACGCGAGCCTGTCTCTGCTGCTGCGTTGCGCCGCGCGAATCGAGGGCGCGCGCCGAGAGCAGTTCGTAGACGCGTCGCGCCCTCGATTCGATCTCGGGGCCGGGCGGAAGAGTGAAGGTTTCCAGGCTCGACGACGAGACCAGGAAGAGATAGCTGCGCTGCTCGCCGAGCGCATACTCCAGCATCAACGTGTTGTCGTCGAGCAGTTCGCGTTGAATGCTCTCGACGCTGCCCAACTGCGGCTGGGTCAGCGCGGCGTAACCCGGATTGGATCTTTTGATTTTCGCGCGAGTTTCTTCAAGCAGGTCAATGGTCTCTTTGACTTTGGCGTCCAGGGCCGCCGCCTGTTCGGGAGTGTGATTCCTGTTGAGCAGGCGAATTTGCGCGGCGGACTGGTCGTTGAGTTTGCGTTGCAATCGCCGTTCTTCGGCGACCAATTGCGCGTCCACGCCGCTGCGCAGGTCGATCTGGGCTTCGGTGAGCGAGTCGAGCAGGCTGCGGGCGCGGCCGCGTTCACTCACCTGCAGCGCGGTTGAGTCATGGCCCGCCGCCGGATCGCCGCGGTGGAGCCGCATCAGTAACTCGATGTAAAGTTGGTAATGGTCCTGCGTCACGGCCAGATAGGTGGATCGCAGTTGCAGGCTACTGTTGAGTCCGCGCAGCGATTCGTTGATCTTCAGCGAGGCCTCGATGTGATGTCGCGCCTCGTCCAAACGCCCCCGCTCCATCTCCACCCGCGCCAGCCCGTAGCGCGTCAGGGATTCGCTCTCGCGGTCGCGGGTAGACTGGCAGATGCGCAGCGCCTGTTCGTAATAGTCGAGGGACTCGTCCAACCGGCGCAAAGTCAGATTCACCCAGCCGAGTCTGGTGAGCGGATTGATTTGGATATTCAAGCCACTGAGAGTGCGGGAGAGGTCGAGAGAACGCCGCAGGTATTCGAGCGCCATTTCGGAGCGCCCGAGGCTGTCATAAGTATCGCCGATGGCCGTGAGCGTAAGAACTTCGCCGCGTATGTCCCCGACCTTTCGCCGTAGTTCCAGCGAGCGATCGAAGTATTCCAGCGCCTGCTGAAGCTCGAACGTCGCCTTATAGGTAAGGCCTAGGCCGTAGATCGTGACGGCTTGGCCGCGCAGGTTGCCCATCGATTGATACGTCTGGAGCGCCTGCCGGAAATTTTCACGGCCTTGTTGATTTTCGCCGACATAAAGACAGGCCCAGGCGAGCGCCGACCGCGCCACTGCCTCGCCGGTGCGATTCTGCAAGGACTCCATCATCGAAGCGGCCTGACGGTAATCGCAGATCGCGTTGTAGTAATCGCCGAGCATTTGGCAACTCCAGCCGCGCCCGTAGACCGCCACCGCCTCTTCATAGCGATCGCCGAGACTTCGCCAGATCGCCGCGGCCTGATCGAATTTTTCGACGGCCTGGCTCAGCGAGTCCGCCGCTTCGCTGGTTCGCAACTCTTCGGCTTCACTGACGGTGAATACGCCCGCGACTCGTCGCCTGTCTTCCTCCGTCGCCTCTCGCAGCGCGGTCTCGGTTATAAGGTATTTTGCGGGCGCCGAGAACTTGGACGCGGTCCTCAATTCAATCGTGTAATCACCCGCCGCTTCGGCGATCACCGAAACGTCTTCCATGCCGTGCGCGCCGTTGGGACGATCGATCCGGGCGATTTTGCGGCCCGTCGGATCCAGGACTGTTACGATTACGTCGCTGCCTTGCTGCGCGATTGCGATGCCCAGATATTGGCCGGGGCTGAGCGTGATTCTATACTGCTGCGTTTCTCCCCCGCCGATCATCCTCTCTATGGGCTGACCCAGTTCCAAACGTAGCAGGTCCTGCCCGGCGTTCGCATGATGCGGCGGAGTAATAAGGGTGGCGAAAATGAACCAACAGGCCACCCACTTGACCTGTCGGCTGATCCAGGGGGATTGCGTCATTAGCGTTTCGCGATTTCAATAAGGTATTCGTTCAGGTCGTCGCCGCGCTCGACGCGCAATCGATGCGCCGTTCGGGCCGCCCGCCGCAGATCTAGAACGGCGTCAAGCGACTTCCCGTTTCGGCTGCGCGCCCTGGCTCCGGTCAACCGGTTACTGTTCGGATCGACCACGCTGATTTTGTAAAGCCCTGCTTCACTCCCTCGACGTAATCGCAGTTTCAAAAGCGCGCGCAGCGGCGGCAGTTTGATTTTTTTCTCTTCTTCCCGCCGCGAACCGCCGCGGGTGATATCGCCGAGCGCCCTGTACCGGTTGAGGTTCAGGTTGATCGCGAGCAACTCCGCCGGGCGCGGCTTCTCCTGTGTGGGGTCGGGAGGTTGCCCCGCATTTGACGCCGGGGGCACTGGCGTCAGCGGATTTTCCGCTGACGCCACTGGCGCAGGCTGAGAACGTACTTGAACAGATTGCGGCGACTCTGTCTGCCGGCGCTGCTGGATGAACAGGCTTGCCGCGAGCAAGAGTGACGCGGCCGCGCCGGCCAACAGCGGCAGGCGCCATTTCAAGAGCGCGCGCATCAATTTCGTTCGACGATCCGCTTTCGCCTCGGCGGCGGTTTGCCGGTAATGGTCACGCATCGCAGCGCTGTATCCGTTGAAGCACTCGGAGCAACGGAAAAGGTGCTCGAGTAACTCGTCGCCCGGCGGCCGGTCGGCGCGCGCCGACAGAATCACGTCGGGCGGGGGGCACTCTACTCGCCGTTCGTTTGGAAAGGCGTTCGCAAAATGCTTCTGCGCGGCGAAAATCAGTTTCTCTGGGTTGTCCAAGTCTACCGGCGTTAGCGGATTGTTTTTTTGCGGCGGCGCCAGATTATTGTTAGGTGTGGGGTGGCGCTTCATAAAAGTTATCCGTAAACAAAGCTATCTCCTATTTTTCTGTCCTGCATTTCCTAGATTTGAAGATTAGCCCAACAGAAAAATGTAGAACAGAAAAATGTCAAAGACCTTTGTTTACGATGTAATCAAGTCTTCTTTCCTGAAAATTTCCGCTTACAACTTATAGAGGGAATGAAACGACAAAAGGCGCCAGCGCGCGAAAAAAAATGCGGCGCCGGCGATCGGCCTGAGGATTTCAGCCGCGGAGCCGGTGGGACAGTTTCTTGATTTCTTTGTGGAATTTGCTGCGGAGAAGTTTGGGGCTCGTCTTGTACATTTGCGCGATGTCTTCGAATTGATGGCCTAGCACGCGTAACTCGAAGACTTTGCGGGTCCACGAGTCCATCTGCGCCATCACTTCCTCGATAAGAATCTGGTCGTTGAGCGCTTCCGAGATGTGGTGGGAGCCATTCTCCGGCTGTAGTTCAGGCTCCAACGGTTGGTAGCGGTTCTCTTTCTCCACCTCGTCAGAAATAAAATGTTTGAAAGTGGTCCAGAGATAAGCTTTGAGGTCGCGGATTTGATCAGGCTGCTCCCGGCGCTTGCGCGAAACAGTGGCGGCGGCCTTGAGCATCAGCTGCATTCCCGCCGGGCAATCGCGAAGCCTCGAATGAACGAATCCCTCGGCCTGTGGCCACAACTCTCCAGCCGCTCGGTAGACTTCGGGACAAATGACGCCGAACTCGTCAGTGTAACCTTCGTCCAGACTGGGCCAGGAAAGTCGCGTTGAGTCCATAGGGATAGTAAGTCAAAGAAGGGGAAAAATACGAACTACGCGAGTTTATAAGCGTTTGCGCCAATCGTCAATATAATTTGCCCCTGAATAGACTCAAATCAGCCGCGCGTTATACCCCGACTCAAATGTGATCATTAAAGTAGATGGGCTATTGGCAAATACATTACAAAACACGGCGCCGATTCGCAAAAACTCCGGCTAGACCACATCCCGCCTGACGAATTCCACGCAACCAATCACGGCCGCAATCAACCCGCCGACGGCGCCCAGCAGCAGCGCCATCGTAAATCTCTCCTCCATGAAAACATTCACCGGCAGCAGCCAGGGATAATACTTGCCCACCCGCGCCGCGGCCGCGAAGATCGCGAAGAAGGTCCCGCTGATGCCGGCGCCGAGCGCTAATGCAAAGCCCTGCCAGCGGACGCTGACCCAGATGTGGATAGCGATGATCAGCCAGGAGGCTAACCAGACGAATGCCGCGTGTTTCAGTATCCAGACGAAGGGAATCGCGCCGGCGTGTGGCAAGTCGGGCCGCAAGCGGATGAGCGCCAGACCGACAACCACAATCAGCGCGCATAAGATCAGCGTGCTTGCCGCGGCCAAGGCTAGAGCGGTGAGGAACTTCGCGGCGTAGACCGCGTGGCGCGGGACGGGCAGGGCGAAGATGTGTTTCCATTGCTTTTCACCGTGCTCGACGCCGTTGATCAGCGCCGTCTCCAGAGTGATGAGCAGAGGCAGCATAAAGACGGCCCAGATGCTCAGCGACGCTTTGGATATCATTTCCCACAAGTTGAAATCGGCGCCCGGGCGCCGTTGATTCCAAACGACCATGAATTGCAGCGCCGCCACCAGCAGCGGCGCGACGAAGATCATTCGAAACGCCAGCGTGCGTTTCAACTTCAGCGTCTCGGCATGCAGGACGCGGATGAGTGACATCAGGCGGCCCTCCTTGTCTCGTTTCGGCCGCCGGTCAGCGTCAGGAAGATGTCTTCAAGGGAGGCTTGCGCGAGCGCGATGTGGAAGACTTCCATACCTTGACTGACGAGCAGGCTGTTGATCCGGGCGGCGGCGTCAGGAGTCGCGGCGGAGACTGCCAACAGCCCGTCGTCGCGCCTTTGCGCTCCCCAGCCGGCGGCGCCCAGACAGCGCATCGCCTGTTCAGACTGCTTCACCCCGACGACCAGATGTTCCCGCCGCTGGGCCTGCAGTTCGGCCAGCGTGCCCTGAAAAAGAAGCCTGCCCTGGTGAATGATGCCGATGTGGCCGGCGATCTGTTCGACTTCGCTGAGCAGGTGGCTGGAGAGGAAGACCGTGGCCCCGAACTCTACGGGCAGGCGGCGGATCAAGTCGCGCATCTCGTGAATGCCGGCAGGGTCCAGACCATTGGTCGGTTCGTCCAGGACGAGCAGCCTGGGCTTGTTCAAAAGAGCGAGCGCCAGGCCTAGACGTTGTCGCATACCCGTCGAGTATTCACGGACGCGGCGATTCGCGTCTTGCGCGAGTTTCACGACGCCGAGCGCGTCGTCTATCAGTCCGCGAGGCGCGCCCAGCAGCCGCCGGGTGACCTCGAGGTTTTCGCGCCCTGTCAGATGCGGGTAGAGTGAGGGGCTTTCGACCAGCGCGCCTGCCATCCGCATCAGCGACAGGCGGTCGGCGGCCAGTGGGGCGCCGAACAAACGAACTTCGCCTGCGTCAGGGCGAATCAGTCCCAGCAACATCCGGATCGTGGTGGTCTTACCCGCGCCGTTCGGCCCCAGAAAGCCGTAAACTCCCCCCTCCGGCGCCAGTAGATTCAAATCATCAACGGCAAGCTGCGCTCCAAAGCGCCGCGTCAGACCACAGGTTTCAACCGCGTATTTTTGCATTTTGCCTCCCGTCGCAATAACGCGACGACAGGCATTCCATTAACAGAAGAGGGCTCGATAATGTTGATACGGGACGGCAAGCGGTACGGTACGGGGAGCGTCAGTAAATCACGAAATCGCCCTTTTGCCCCGAATGGGCTGTGGATATTAGCCGGCGCCGCCAGCCATCGGCGCGGGTAGCGCAAACTAGCAGTTTGCGCCATTTGTTCACTCGCTAACTGACGCCAGTCGCGCCAATCATCCATCGGCCTTAGTTCCTCCGAATGGTTATGATTCGGAAGCCGCGCAAACTGCCAGTTTGCGCTACCCGCGCCGATCCGCGCTCAGAAAACAATTGCCGCTTTCCCATATAGGCAATCGCAAACCGATCTAAAATCAAAAAGGTAACGCGGAGATCCGCTAGGTAGCGTCGTGGAAAATCACCCCTAAGCAATAGCGCTCGCCTGATCGGATACGGCTGACGCCGTGGCGCATGTTCACGCGATGATCGCCGCGGGCGCCGCGTACGGGCCGGTAGCGGTTCGGGAAGATGATGAATTGGCCGCGTTCGATGGCGATGGCTTCGCCGCGAGTCTGGGCGCGAGGGCGTTGCTCGTTGAGCAGGAATTCGCCGCCCGTGTAATCGCGCCCGAACTGATTCAACACGCACGCCGCCTGTAACGGAAAGGCGACGTCGCCGTACAAATCCTGATGCAGGCAGTTGTAACCGCCCGCTTCGTAGCGCAACAGCAGCGGCGTCGGTCTGGTCTGCTTACGCCGGTGACAGACGTCCAGGAATTCCGCAAGCGTCGGCGGAAACCGTTCCGGTTGGTTCATCCGTTCCATCCAGTGATTGGCGATTTGGGCGAGCGGCTGGTAGAAACTCTCGCGCAATTCGGCGACGAGCGGCGGCAGCGGCGCGGCGAAGTACTGATACTCTCCGCGCCCGAAGTTATGCCGCTCCATCACCACCCGGCTGCGGAACGCTCCGGCGTTTGCATAAAGGCTGATCAATTCATCGCATTCGTCGGGCGAGAGCAGCGGGGCGCTGAGCGCGTAGCCTTCTTCATCCAGTCGCGTGGCGAGTCGCTGCCAATCGAAGGCCGTGACCCGCTGTCGCGGGGTTTTCAGTTGAGAAACCGCTTCGGTCATTCGTCTACCAACCTTTGCGCTCGCGCAACCCGGTGATGTGGGCGGTGTGATGAACGCCGTGCCAGGCGTACAACTGGATCGCTTTATCAATCGTCATCACTCCGCGCTGTGGATGGCTGAAACTCTTGGCAAAGTCGGACTCACGAAGTGAATCGAGGAGGATGATCCAGCGTTCGTGTAAGGCTTCGAGGAGCTTCAACGATAATTCGACCGGCGCTTCGCGTCCGTCAATCGTGTCCGCCCACAACGTCTCTTCGTAAGTTTTGATCGGCGGATTGTCTTCGGTCAGGGCCAGCTTGAAGCGTACGAAGCCATTTATGTGCGCGTCGGCCAGATGGTGCGTTACTTGTCGAAGCGTCCAGCCTCCCTCTCGGTAATGCGTGTCGAGCTGATCGTCGCTCAACCCGGTCAGCGCGACGCGCAGGTTCGCGGGCGCCTGCGCCATTTCGGCGATCCATCTCCGCCGTTTTTCATCAGTGACGGCGGGATCAATCAAAAAGACTCCGACCGGGAATCGGACCTCTTCTGCGGCGTTCGTCAAAGACATCAATACCTCCTCAGGAGAAGATTGGGAGTGGGGAGTGGGGAATCGGGAATGGGGAACAAGGAAGCTATTTCCCATTCCCCACTTCCTACTCCCCATTCCCCACTCCCGATGTTTTCATTGTTTCGCCGCTCGTTTGAGCGACGCGGACTTCTCTTTTTCCAGCAACCGGCGTTTGCGCTCGACGCCCCAGCGATAGCCGCCGAGTTCGCCGTTTTCGCGAACGACGCGATGGCAGGGCGTGACGAGGGCCGCCGGATTGGTCGCGCAGGCGCGGGCGACGGCGCGGGTGGCGGATGGGCGCCCTATGCGTCGGGCTACCTCGCCGTACGAAGCCGTCTGGCCGTAGGGAATGCGGCGCAACTCCTCCCAGACCCTTTTCTGAAAGGCCGTCCCCTGCACGTCGAGCGGCAATTCGGGGTGCGGCTCCTGGCCCGCCAGATGCGCGAGTAGCGCGCGGACTTGAGTCTGTAGCCGCTTCTCGTCACGCTCGATTTCAGCTTGCGGGAATTCGGCGCGCAGGCCGCCGGTCAAATCTTCGCCATCGTCGCCGAGCGTCACGGAACAAATACCTTTGTCGGTCACCGCGACGAGCAGCAAGCCGAGCGGGCATTCGGCGACAGTGTAATTGATCTTCATTCCTTTTCCTCCTTTACGGTACGTGGCGGGCGTCATGCCCAATTGCGCGGCGGCTTTTTCGTAAAGCCGGCTGCTGGAGCCGTAGCCCGCTTCATACATCGCTTCGGTCACGCTCCGGCCGGCCTTGACGCGAGTTTTAAAAAGGTCGGCGCGGCGGGCCTCGGCGTACTGGCGCGGCGTGATGCCCATCAATTTTTTAAAGAGCCGCTGCAGGTGGAACTGGCTCAGTTTCACCCGCTCGCTCAGCCCTGCGATGTTCAACGGCTCTTCCAGATGCTGGTCGATCAGACGGCAAAGGCTTTGCGTCAGTTCGGCCTGCGGGTCGCGGACGGCCGCTTCGTCGGGGCGGCAACGCAGGCAGGCGCGAAAGC
>Ga0207428_10006231_pt1 | contig 11024 bp, 4 predicted proteins | sample RhiMethybrSRZTD1_FD_187600 | JGI IMG/M metagenome (GOLD analysis project Ga0207428, IMG submission 187600) | Populus rhizosphere microbial communities from Tennessee, USA - Rhizosphere MetaG P. TD hybrid SRZTD1 (SPAdes) (version 3) | ecosystem: Host-associated > Plants > Roots > Rhizosphere >... | reverse complement strand
GACGGGAAGGAGGACGTCCAGGTTCATGTCCTCCTGCCTCGCGCCCTGGAGGGCGCCGACGATCGCGCGCGCGTGCTGCGCCGCGCCGGCCGCGTCGTCGCGGGCGAGGGCGACCGTCACGAGCGCGGCGTCGGCCCGGGCGCCCCACGTGGGGTGGCCGGGCAAGAGGGGGAGCAGCTCCTTCGCCTCGGCGGAAGCGGTCTCGGCGAGCGCGAGCAGCTCGGCGTCGTCGCGCTCGCGGCCGCCGGAGGCGGCCGCGAGCGCGAGGGTCGAGAGCGCCTCGCATCGGTCCGACGGCATCCCCTGCTGCGCCGCCAACTCGACCGCCCGCTCGAGATGCCGCCGCATCTCGTCCGTCTCCCCGCGGGCGGCGTGGAGCCGTCCCTGCCAGAGCTCGAGCTGCCGTGCGCGGAGCGGCGTGGGACTCTCCGAGGCGACCGACGCGGCGCGGTCGAACCACTCCCGCGCGGCCTCGAGCTCGCCGAGCTCCAGATGGCACGTCCCGACGCCGCCGGCGGATAGGAACTCGAGCTGCCGATCGCCCACCTCCCGCGCGCGATCGTGCGCCTCGCGGCCTCGAGACAGCGCGAGGTCCGGGATCACCTTCGCCCGCGCGAACACGTGGACGCCGTAGAGCATCTGCACCTCCGCGAACGCCCGCTGACTCTCGCTCGTGAACGACGCGAGCTGCGAGGCGAGGCGGCGGATCTCCTCGATGTGCTTGGCGGAGTCGGAGCCCATGTGGATGTCGGCGCCCCAGCTCAGGTACGCCATCGCGATGATCGAGGCCATGATCCCCTGCCGGTCGCCGAGCTCCTCGTAGAGCGCCAGCGCCCGATGGAGACGCTCGCCCGCCGACTCGGCGAGCGGCCACACGTCCATCGTCTGCAGGATGTCCTCGAGCACCTCGCCGCCCGCGACCCGATCCATCAGCGCCCGGTGCTCGCCTCGATCGACCATCTCGACGAACCAGGCGCGGGCTCTCCCGATGTCGATCACGCCGAGCTCCCGCGTCGCGGCCGCGAGCATCGCCCTGTCGCCGAGGTCCGTCGCGAGCGCCTCCGCCCGTGCGTACGCCTCCTCGGCGGCGTCCAGGTCGACCTCGGCGGCCGAGGGGGTGAACCCCTCGCCGAGGCCGGCATGGAGGAGCGCCTGGCCGAGCTCGACGCAGGCCGCGAGCTCGGTGGCGGGGTCGTTCCGCTCCACGGCGAGGCGGCGAACGCGGGCGGCCAGCTCCGCCGCGCGGTCCTCCTGTTGCGAGAGCCGGAGCGCGGCCGCGCGGCGGAGCGTGACGTCCAGGTCAAGGGTGGGATCTCCGAGCGCCTCGGCGAGGGCCGCGAGCTCCGACAGGCCCTCCAGCCGATCGCCGGGCCGGCGCAGCATCGCGAGCGCGTCGTCGCGGGCGACGAGGAGGTCGAGCCGCTCCTGCGGCGTGGCCGCCTGCGGCAGGGCGACCTCCACGACTCGGAGCACCTCCTCGGGCGCGTGGGCCGCCAGCGCGGCCGCGGCGGCCTGGGCCGAGAACTTCACGCAGACCTGCGCGTTGCCGGCGGCCCGCGCGTGATGCGCGAGGAGCGGCAGCGTCTCTGGCGCCGGCTCGCCGGCGAGCAAAAGGTCGACGATCGCGGCGTGGATCTCTCGCCGGCGAGCCGGCGCCAGCGTGTCGGCTGCGAACTCGCGCACCTGCTCGTGCGGGAAGCTGTAGTCGGCCGGGGCCGCCTCGGGCTGCTCGAGCAGCAGCCCGGCCGTCACCGCCGGCGCCATCCTGTTGCCGAGCGTCACGGCGTCGTCGTCGGCCCCTTCGCCGATCTTCAGGCGGATCTCGCGGAGGTCCTTGAGGCTGAAGTGTCGCCCGAGCAACGCGGCCTCGGCGAGCACCTCCTTCGTCTCCGGCGGGAGGTGGGCCGCCCGGCGCTGGATCAGCGTCCGGACCGCGGAGGGCGCCAGCCGGTCGGCGTTCCGCGCGAGCGCCCACGTGTCGCCGACCTCCTGCAGCATCCCGGCCTCGCGGTAGGCACGCGCGATCTCCTCCACGATGAAGGGAACGCCCTCGGCCTGCCCGTGGATCGTGGACGCGGTGGTCGGATCGACCTGTCCCCCGAGGAGCTGCCGGAGCAGCTCGTTCGTCTCCACGACCGTGAATCGCGAGAGCTTCAGACGGCGGATCGTCCGCATCCGCTCCATGTCGGCGATCAACGTCACGGCCTCCGTGACCGTCGCCAGTTCCTCCGGGCGGATCGAGAACAGGACGAAGATCGGACTCGCACCCTCGGTCCGGATCACGTACCGCAGCAGCCGGAGGCTGTCCTCGTCGGCCCATTGCATGTCGTCGATCAAGAGCGCGAGCGGCCGGTCGGCGGTGAGCGCGCGCATCGCGAGCGTCGCCAGGTCGAACGACCGCAACAGCCGCTGATCGGCCGGGAGGCCGGCGAACGCCGGGTCGTCGCGACCGGCGAGCGCGTCGGCGGCCGCCGCGATCGCCGCCTCGGAGTCCGTCCCGACGACGGCCTCGGCCACTTCCGGCGCCCCAACGATCGAGCGCGCGAGCAAGAACGGTCCGCGCAGCTCCTCGTCGGCGCCGACCGCGACCGTGAGGAACCCGCGAGCGAGCGCGACCTCACGGGCGGCGAGCAGGAGCCGCGTCTTCCCGATCCCGGGCTCGCCCTCGACCGTGACGGCGGCCAGCCGGCCGGTGGCGGCGCTCCCGATCCCCTCCTCGATCGCCGCGAGCTCCGCTGGCCGGCCCACGACCGATCGGCCGGCTCGATGCTCGAGCAGTCCGAGCGGTGCGAACGCGGCCGAGGCCACCGGCTGCGGCGCGCTCACGAGACGTCCCGAGAGGAGGGCATGCGCGGGATTATGCAGCCTTCTCGACGCAACGAAGGGTGCTCCCATCGGGGAACGGGCGACGAGCGGAAAGGGCGACCGGGTCGACCGGCCGCATGGATGCCCGGCGCGATGCGCTCCCTCAGTCCCACTCTCCGCGGTCGACGACTGTTCAGTGTCACTGAACGCCGTAGCCGGCATCGCGGGCCGCGATCCAGCGCCTTCCCGTCCCTGCGGGGGCTCTCCCGCCCTCTTGCCTAGCCAGGCGGGGTGCAGGTATGTAGTGTCCCTGAACGGTGGCGGGCCATCTCTCAACAGTGGTGGTTATCGGTGACCGGATCGAGGACGCGACGGCCGACCCGGCCGAGCGTGCCGCCGAGAGGGTGAGCCGATCGAACGGACGTCGGGGGTGCGGATGACGACACGCACGCTGCTCAAGGGCGGCTGCGTCCTGACCCTCGGCGAACGCTCCGCCAACCTCGCGGCGGGAGACGTGCTGATCGACGACGGCGTCGTGGCCGAGGTCGGCGCCGGACTCCGGGCTCGCGACGCCGAGCAGATCGACGCGACCGACACGATCGTGATGCCGGGCTTCGTGGACACCCATCGCCACACGTGGACGTCGCTCTTCCGGAACCTCGGGGCGGGCTCCGACGGTGGCGTCCCGTCGACGGCGGCCCTGGCCGAGCGCGTGCGGCCGGACGACGTCTACGCCGCGACGCTGGTCGGGCTCCTCGGGGCGACCGAGGCCGGGATCACGACGGTGGTCGACTGGACGCTGGCCGGCCGGGACGGACTCGCCGAGGCCGCGCTCCAGGCGCACGTCGACGCCGGCGTGCGAACCGTGTTCGTGTACGCGCCCGACGACGCCGTCGATCGCGCGGCCGTCGATCACCTCCGAGAGGCCGCCGGGGCGTCGACGCGTGTGGCGTTCGGCTCGCACGTTCGCGCGAAGACGGACGTCGGCCCCGTCGCGGACGGGTGGGCCGTCGCGCGGGAGCTCGGCCTCCGGATCCACGCGCACCTGGACCCGGACGACGCGGGCCCAGGGGCGATCGCCGCGTTCGGCGCCCGGGGGATCCTCGGCGACGACGTCACGCTCGTGCATCCGATGGAGCTCAGCGACGCCGACGCCGACGCGATCGCGTCGTCGGGCGCCGCCGTGTCGTTCGCGCCGGCGAGCGACATGGCGAGCGGGTTCGGCGCGCCGCCGATCCAGCAGCTGATCGATCGCGACGTCCGGCCGGGATTGGGGGTGAACGAAGAGCGCCTGACCCCAGGTGACCTCTTCGCGCAGATGCGTGCCACGATCTCGGTCCAGCACGCGACCGTCTTCGATCGCAAGCTCGCCGGCAAGGCCGGGCTCCCCAAGCTGATGAGCACGCGCGACGTGATCCGCTCCGCGACCGCCCACGGAGCGCGCACCGCCGGCTGGGGCGACCGGGTGGGCTCCCTCGAGCCGGGCAAGCAGGCGGACGTGATCGTCCTGCGGACCGACCGGCCCAACGTGTTCCCGATCAACGACCCGATCGGCGCGGTCGTCTGGGGCATGGACACCTCGAACGTGAGCTGGGTGATCGTGGGCGGCCGGGTCCTGCTGCGGGACGGCGAGCTGCAGGGGGACGCGGGCCGCGCCCGCGAGCTGGCGGTCGCGGCCCGCGAACGCATCACGGCGACATCCGGACCGGCGATCGGTTCCGTACCCGAGGGTGTCGCATGAGCGAAGCCGCCACGCGCCGCACACCGTCGTCCGCCCTGACGTCCTTCGTCGTGGCGTCGCGCTACCTGCCGGTGTACATCGCGATCGCCGTGCTGGTCGTCGTCGCGGCGATCTGGGCCCCGAAGACCCTGAGCGCGGTCGCGTTGCGCGCGATGGCTCCCTACGGAGCCGTGCTCGCGATCGCCGCCCTCGGGCAGATGTCGGTGGTCATGACCGGCGGGATCGACCTGAGCGTCCCCGGGACGATGAGCCTGGCGGCGGTGATCATCGTCGGCGTCGGCGACGGCGCGAACGGCAACATCCCGACCGCGATCACGATCGCATTGCTCGCCGCGGCGATCGTCGGGCTGGTCAACGGCCTTTTGATCGGCGGCCTGAAGCTGAACGCGCTGATCGTCACGCTCGCCGTCGGCCTGATCACGATCGGCGTGGTCAACCGCTACGGATCGACGTTCCCGGTCCAGAGCGCGGTGCCGAGCGGACTGTCCGATTGGACGTCCTCCCGGATCCTCGGCGTCAGCCCCGTGTTCTGGCTCGGCGTCGGCCTGATGCTCGTGATCGTCGTGGCCCTCCGGTATACGACGGTCGGACGCAGGTTCCAGGCGGTCGGCGCCAACCCGGTCGCCTCGCACGTCGTCGGCGTGCGCGTGAACCTGAACCAGATCCTCGTCTACGTCGCGGCCGCGATGTGCTACGCGATCGCCGGAGTCGCCCTGGCGGGGCTGCTGCGCAATCCGGGCGTCTCGGTCGGCACCCAGTACCTGCTCGGCCCGATCGCCGCCGTGGTGATCGGCGGCGCCTCGTTGACCGGCGGCCTCGCGAGCCCGCTGTCCACGTTCGTGGCGGCGCTGTTCCTCACGGGTCTCAACCAGATGCTCAGGACGATGGGCCTGCCGACGGCCCTCCAGTCCGTGGTGTTCGGCCTCGTCATCATCGGCGGGATGTTGATCTCGGGCGATCGGATCATCCGGGGCGTCGAGCATCTGCTTCGAGAGCGGAAACGAACGCGGGCGGCGCCGGCAGGCGCCGCCGGCACGACCAACGGCACCACAGGATGAGAAAGGAGGCACGCATCAACGAGTCGCAGCGAACGGCGATGGCGAACGCCATCGACACAAGGGGGAGGAGGAGCATGCAACGGCTCAGGATCTTCGGCATCGCGTTGCTCGTGGCCCTGGTGGCGGCCGCGTGCGGCGGCGGCAGCGACGACGACAACACCGGCGGGGGCGGCGGAGGGTCGGCATCGGCCGGCGAAGGACCGCTGGCCGAGTTCGGCGAAAGCACCGACGCCGATCCCGCCCTGATCGAGAAGGCCCTGGGCCCGGTGGACCCGTCGGACGAGGACAGCTGGAACATCATCCTCGCCTCCGTCGCCCGCGCGAACCAGGACCTCGACCAGGCCACGATCGACAAGGCGATGGAGTGCTGGAACGCGCAGGAATGCGACACGGGCACCGGCGGCGACGTCGTGATGGGGTACGCGGACGGCGGCGGTGACACCGTGAACGTCTGGCGTGCCGTGAGCCACATGGAAGCGATCCTCCAGGCGCTCACGTACGAGGACATCGGGACGATCGTGTCCACCGAGGCGAACTTCGACCCGGATCCCGCCGTCCACGCCCAGCAGATCCGGTTCCTGATCCAGCGCGGCGTCGACTTCATCGTCGGATACCCCGACATGGGGGTGGCGATCGCGGACGCGATCAAGGAAGCCGACGACGCGGGCATCCCGTACGTCTCGTTCTCGGCGGGCTGGGTCGGCCTTCCCGATCAGGAGGGCGCCCTCACCCCCGGTGAGGACTACCTGACGGTGGTGGGCGAGGACCTGTGCGCTCTCGGCAAGAGCTTCGCGGACGTCCTGAACGACGGCGTCGGCACCGGCGAGGTCGCGATGCTCGGCGGGACGCCGGGCAACGCGTTGAGCCTCGGTTGGCAGCGGTGCGCCGCCGATGAGTTCGCCGACGGCGTCGACCTGGTGAACCCGCCTGCCAACGAGGACAGCACCACCGGCGACACCAGCTGGTACCCGCCGGCGATCCCCAGTGTGTACCAGGGGCTGCTGACGACCAACCCGGAGATCAAGGGTTGGGCGTACGAGTACGCCGACGGGATGTACATCGGCCTGCAGACGTACAAGGACCTGGGCATCCCGGTGAAGAACCTCACCGTGGCGTTGCGCACCGACGAGCAGAACCTCTTCTGCGACTGGGCGGATCGCAACGAGCCCACGTACCACATCTGGTACTCGGCGGGCGGCAACTTCCAGTCGCGCGTCGGGGTCACGGCGGCGATGATGTCGATCAACGGCGCGACGATCCCGCCCGAAGTGATCGTCCCGCACGTCATGCGGGAGGTGTCCGCGTCCGACTGCGACCCGAACCGGGTGAACGAGGCCGTGTCGGGGACCTCGCTGGTGCCGGACCCCGTGATGCAGGCGATGTTCGCGGGATGAGATGACGGCCACATGAGATGACGGAGGCTGATCCAGGAGGGGCGTCGGCTCACCAGGAGCCGGTTCTCGAGCTGAGCGGCGTGTCCCGGCAGTTCGGGGCGGTCCGAGCGCTGACCGATGTCAGCTTCGACTGCCGGGCCGGGGAGGTCCACGCCGTCGTCGGCGAGAACGGCTCCGGGAAGTCGACGCTCCTCGGGATCGCCAGCGGATTCGTCGACCCCGATCTGGGCACGGTCCGGATCGGGGGACGACCCCTCCGTCGGGATTCGCCGGCCCAGGCTCGGAAGCTCGGCCTGGCGATGGCCTACCAGGACACGTCGCTGATCCTGCCGGAACCCGTGAAGAACAACCTGTTCCTCGCGGCGCCGGAGGATCGGCGACCCCCGTTCTGGCGACGGAAGAGATGGGCGAGGAAGCAGCTCGCCGAGTTCGACCTCGACCTCGAGCTCTTCCCGGACGCGCCGGCGGGCGCGCTGTCGCTCGCGGATCGCCAGCTCTTCGAGGTCGCCAAGGCCCTCGTGTCCGACCCGAAGGTGCTGCTCCTCGACGAGCCGACGACCGCCCTGGGGCCCGATGAGGTCGAGGCGTTGCATCGAACCGTGGCCGCGTGCCGCAAGCGCGGCGTCGGCGTCGTCTACGTAAGTCATCGTCTGCCCGAGGTGCTGGAGGTCGCAGACCGCGTGACCGTCCTCCGCGACGGCCGGAACCGTGGCACCTTCGAGGCGAAGACCACGAGCGAGGCGGAGCTCGTCGAGTTGATCGTCGGGCGTCCCTTCGAGGCGGCCTTCCCGCCGCCCGGCCCGCGGGGCGAGGAACGTCGAGAGGTGCTCGTCGTGGACGGGCTCCAGGGGCAATCGTTCGGACCGGTCAGCTTCTCGCTGCAGGCGGGCGAGATCGTCGGGATCGCGGGCGCCGAGGGCAACGGACAGCCCCAGCTCTTCGACTGCCTGGCCGGGCGCCAGCCGCCCAAGGCCGGTCTGGTCGCGTGCGACGGCAAGGAGCTCACGCTGATCTCGACCCACGAGGCGGTCGGCGCGGGGATCCTGTTGCTGCCCGGCGATCGGAAGCACGAGGCCCTGATGACCGTGCTGGGGGTCAAGGTGAACGCGACGATCCAGGCGCTGCGCCGCTTCTCCGTGTTCGGCCTCCTTCGACGGGGGAGGGAACGACGGTCCGTGAACGAGCTCGTGGACCGGCTGGAGATCCGCACGCCGTCGCTCGAGCAGCCGGTCGAGTTCCTGTCCGGCGGCAACCAACAGAAGGTGTCGGTGTCGCGCACGTTCCTGAAGGAGCCCTCGGTGATCCTCGCGTACGAACCCACCCAGGGCGTCGACGTCGGCTCTCGGTTCGACATCTACAAGGCACTGCGCACCCGCACCGACGACGGGACCGCGTTGCTGGTCAAGTCGAGCGACCCGATCGAGCTCGCGGGGCTCTGCGATCGCGTGCTCGTGATGTCGCGGGGTCAGATCATCGAGGAGATCCCGGGCGACGAGCTCGACGAGCGTCGCATCGTCGAGGCGGTGGTACGGGGTCCCGGCCTGTCGAAGGCGGGACGTTCCCCGCTCGGGGTCGCGATGCCGAAGGCGCCCTCGACGAACGGACGAGCATGAGCGACCGGATCGACGCTGCGCGGCGCGCGGTCCGGAAGGTCCTCCGCGACGCCCGCGACAAGAACAAGTGGCGGAAGCTCGTTCGGTTCCGCCTCTGGATGCCGGTGGCGCTCCAGATCCTCCTGGTCGGGTCGTTGCTCTGGTACACGAGCGTCCGGTTCCCCGGGTTCGTCAACGCGTACAACATCCGGCAGATCCTGATCCTCGCGCTCCCGCTGATCGTCGCCGCGATCGCGCAGACCCACGCCTTGCTGGTCGGTTACCTCGATCTGTCCGTCGGCGGCATGATCGGCCTCGGCGTCGTGATCGCTTCGTTCCTGATGGGCACCGACGCGTCGGCCGTCGACATCCTGCTCGGGTCCGTGGTCGTGCTCCTGTGCGGCGTGGTGCTCGGTCTGGTGAACGCCGGGCTGGTCCGCGGTCTCAAGATCCCCTCGATCATCGCGACGTTGGCGACGCTCAGCATCCTGGACGGGCTCTCGCTGACGATGCGGCCGACGGCGCAAGGGGTGATCAGCGAGGACCTCGTGTCGGTGCTCACGGCGACGATCGGGCCGATCCCGATCGCGTTCATCGTGATCCTCGTCGGCGCGGGGCTGATGGACCTCTGGCTCCACGCGTCGGGCTCGGGGCTCAGGCTGCGGGCGGTCGGGTTCGACGACCGGTCGGCCAAGCGCGGCGGCGTCGGCACGACGCGGCTGCGCGTCCGGGCGCTCGTCCTGTCGGCCGTCCTCGCGGCCGTCGCCGCCTTCTTCGTGATGGCGCGATCGCCGATCGGCAACGCGACGATCGGCTCCACGTTCGCGCTGAACAGCATCACGGCGGCGGTCCTCGGCGGCGCCTCGCTCGCCGGGGGACGAGCCACGTTCCTCGGCAGCACGGTGGCGGCGGTCCTGCTCGCGCTGATCCTCACGGTCCTGCCGTTCCTCGGCATGTCGCCCAACGACGGGCCGATGATCATCGGCATCCTCGTGCTGCTCGGGATCGTGTTGTTCCAGCTCGGGGACATCAAGGAGCTCGTCAAGCGGAACTACAAGCGGGCGCGCCGCCTGATCGTCGGGAGCCGCCCGCCGAAGCAGACGGAGATCCCGCAGCTGTATCCGGCGGGGACGGACTTCCGCATCCCGCCGACGGGCAGGACGCTGATCCGCGGCGGCACCGTGCTCAGCCTCGACCCGACGGTCGGAGACTTCGCGAGCGCCGACGTCTTGATCGAGAACGACCGGATCGTCGCCGTCGGCCCCCATCTGTCGAACGGCGACGCCGAGGTGATCGACGCGTCCTCGATGATCGTGATGCCGGGGTTCGTCGACTCGCACCGTCACATCTGGGAGGGCCTGCTCCGCAACATCGGGACCGACGTCCCGCTCGAGGGGCGCTCGAGCTACATCTCGTTCGTGCTGCACAAGCTGGCGCCCGCGTTCCGGCCCGAGGACGCGTACGTCGGGAACCTCGTGTCGGCGCTCGGCGCGATCGACGCGGGGATCACGACCCTCCTCGACTGGTCGCACATCCAGGGGTCGCCGGCACACACCGACGCGGTGGTCCAGGCGTTGAAGGACTCCGGCCTGCGCGCGGTGTTCGCCTACGGGTTCCCGTGGTGGGGGAAGTGGGAGGAGCGCCAGCCGAGCTGGTTCGTCCGCGCCGCCACCGAACACTTCTCCACGAAGGACCAGATGCTGACGCTCGCGCTGGCCGCGCCGGGACCGGAGTTCACGGACTTCGAGGTCTCGCGCGATCACTGGAAGCTCGCCCGCGAGACGGACGCGCGGATCACCACGCACGTCGGCGTGGGGAGCTACGGGCAGGACGCGAAGGTGCAGGAGATGGGCGAGGCGGGCCTCCTCGGTCCCGACACGACGTACATCCACTGCACGACGCTGAACGACACCGAGATCCAGATGATCGTCGATACCGGCGGCACGGTCTCCCTGGCGTCGCCGGTCGAGATGATGATGGGACACGGGATGCCGCCGATCCAGAAGTTCCTCGATCGCGGCCTGTCGCCCAGCCTGAGCATCGACGTCGAGACGAACGTTCCCGGCGACATGTTCAACCAGATGCGCTCGGTGCTCGCGCTCCAGCGGGCAACCGCGTCCGCGCAGGGCAAGGAGCCCGCGTCGCCGAGGGACGTGCTCGCGTACGCCACGATCGAGGGCGCGAAGGCGAACGGGCTCGACGCCAAGGTCGGGACGCTCACCCCCGGGAAGCAGGCGGACGTGATCCTGCTCCGGACGGACCGGCTCAACGTGACGCCGTTGAACGACCCGGCGACGGCGGTCGTCGCGGGGATGGACACCGGCAACGTCGACACGGTGCTGATCGCCGGCCGCGTGATGAAGCGCAAGGGCGAGCTGCTCCACGTCGACTGGCCCGCGGTGCGCCGGATGGCCTCCGAGTCCCGCGACTTCGT
>Ga0207428_10006229_pt1 | contig 11025 bp, 11 predicted proteins | sample RhiMethybrSRZTD1_FD_187600 | JGI IMG/M metagenome (GOLD analysis project Ga0207428, IMG submission 187600) | Populus rhizosphere microbial communities from Tennessee, USA - Rhizosphere MetaG P. TD hybrid SRZTD1 (SPAdes) (version 3) | ecosystem: Host-associated > Plants > Roots > Rhizosphere >... | reverse complement strand
ACGTACGACGAACTTGTCAGCCGTACGGCTGGAATAAATTGCCTGTTTCAATGGGCGCATATATTTAACCGGTTAGTTCAGGGGAGCGGTTTTCGGGATTGGCCGCAGGATGTCTGGTAGGACAAGCACTCTGACCAAATGTTCAACCTGAATTGATAGAGACGCACATCATGCCTCAAATCAGCCATATCCTTGGCGTCAATTCTATGACAAATATTGAACTGTATAAAGGCGTTCTGCCAGCACCAATTATCAGTAATGCGGACTGGTTTGAAAAGTTCGACCGGGCTCGTAATGCTTGATGCATCCTCCGCCCGACGAAAGGTTTCTGACGGGAGGAATAAGCGGACTCGATCCCCGTTCCTTGCCTTTACAGAATAGTGGCAAATGGCCGATTTACTAGGGGAAGTCGTATGGAGGGGGGGAATTCGGGATGGATGGCAGGCTATTGCAGCGGATCTGCCGGGCCCGGATTAACGCAGCACCGGATCAAACTTGATCTTGCGTCCGGCAATCAGTGCGAGCACGAACAGACTGGTGAAGACACCACAGGCGATCAGGGGGAGGGTGACGACCATGTCCTGGGTCAATGACAGATGAAAAATGCCGCTCAACAAGGCGAGGATGAAAAAACTCGCGGCTGATCTGGACATGCGGTGCTCCTGGTGGGGGAATCAAAATACCAAGCGTTCGGATGATGGCGCCGGTAGCAGGATGTTTTCCTTGCTCGCTTGCGGGTTGACAAATCCGTGTCGATCACTCAATTCCGCCAGTTGCGGCGCCTTCTGCAACTGAAGGTAATGCGGCATGTGTTGGGCAACCTGCATAACGCTGCTCTCGGGAATAAAATGAAATCCCGGTAAGACTGCCAGTACGATTGCATTCGAGAGTAAAAGAACGCTGTTCATGGCGCAGGCCTCGGTTGCTCTGTGAGAACAGTGGAAGCAGCGCGCATGCCAGAGTCTATCGGCAAATAAAATCTTTAAAAACAATGAATTAAGTTATTTTTTGGTAAGGCGCCATATTGCATTTTGCAAGGGTGGCTTTTTGCAGTGATGCAATATGCACGGTAAACAAGTCCGCCCCCGGCTGAGGCGTCTGCCTACACTTAAAAAGCCATACGGACGACATGACAAAAGCCGGCCCGGCCGTTAACATGCACGCCGTCCATCGCGCCGCGTTTCGTTGCGGCCGACATGTGTCTCAGTAGCTCAATTGGATAGAGCATCCCCCTCCTAAGGGGAAGGTTGGCAGTTCGAACCTGCCCTGGGACACCATATAAATCAAGCGCTTTCCGCTGCTGTCGTTCTATCTTTGTTTGGCTGGCTATCACTGGGCTAGCACGGAACTGCATCGATAGCCTAAGCGGAGAGTGATTTTGCCTCACAAGCTGGGCAGCGGCAGTCGACGCGGTCGGCAATGGTCCGGGCTTGGACCTGAGCGATGCCACAAGCAGAGCACACGATCGCCTGGGGACGCCATTCGCTGGTGATTGCAGCGCCGTTGCGGTCCTGATCTAGGGCAAGCCAGGTCGCTGCGGTGTGTGCGTTCATCCGCACCGTGGGTATGCACGGTACCGCTACCACTTCGCCAAGGCGCAGGCTGGTCTCATTCACGGAGACGTAGTGGATCAGACCACCATGTTCCAGTTCTAGCATTACGTTACCAGGGGCATTCCGATCGCGGTACTCGAAGCGCTGCGCCTGCTTGTTCCAGGAGGTGATGCCCGGCGGCTCATCGTGAAAGGCCAAGCCGTCCGGCATCTCTCGAATGCACCTGGCCAGCGCCTCGGCGTCATTCTGAGTTTCGGCAACCAGCCGATAGCCAGGCTCGCCATTGACGATAACGCCGACGCGACGCGCACGGAGCGGCACGTATGTCTTTGGAACCCTCCCTCTGGCATTTCTGCCAAGTTTCCACTCGCGCTGCCGGTTCCAGCAGCTCACACAGATGTCGCCACCAGCATGGATGAGCCGAAGGCCGGACCGGCCACAGCGCGTGCATCTGGTGTCCAGATCCGGATGTCCCGTGATCTTGACCTTGGCCGAAACTGATGCGGCCTGGAGGGGGTCGACCTTGCCAGCGTGCACGGCTCCGATCGGGCAGAAGCGACAAGCCGATGCGCGCTCATCACCGGCCATGGCCCGCATGTACCGTCCAGAGCAGTCGTCGGTGCTCATGGTGGCGCTCAGCTTCTCGCAGCGGAAATGTCGTTTGCCCGGCACCCAATGCAGGTACTCGATTCCATCGGCGCAGGATTGAGTTGCGGTACTCACGGATGCGCCTCAACAGAGAGGCCGAGTCTGACGGCCCGAGCTTCTGTTGCACGCATTGGCGGCAGATCATTGCCTTGGGCGTCCAATGCGATCGCAAGTGCGAGTGAAGTGCTAAGAGTGTCTTGGTGTTCCTCGGTCGCCATTAGGGCATTGCGGGTCAGCAGCATGCCCATCTTAAGTACTTCGGGCCGGGTCACTTTGTGCTCAACTGCCAGCGATCGCAGGATCTTAGCGGTGGCGTTGTCCAGGGACAGCGTCATTCGGGTTATCCCTGCGGTTTTCAGGCTGTCTCGGCGCATTCTCTGGCGTTGCTTTGGGGGGATGCTCAAAGGTCATATCTCGGTGATCACGCGGTGGTGGCGTGACCACGTTAAAATCACGACTGCGCTAACAGCGTGGTCACGCACTCACAGCGTGCGCTTGCTCTTGAGGGCTGACGCTAGCTTGGCCGTAAAGTCATCCGACAGCTCTTGGCTAGCGGAGAGTTGGTGGCAGATGTCCCGGGCATCGGTGCCCGCGATCTTACCGGCGATGACTCGCGTGGGGCGCGACGTTCGTTGCCGTTGAGGGTTTCTTCGTTGGCGTTGTTTCAATCCGCGCGCCCGCGTGGAGCGCGACGTTCCGCTTGTGTGTGTTCCACATTGTAGTTGTGGTTTCAATCCGCACGCCCGCGCGGGGCGCGACACGGCTTCCAATTGTGGGCGGCGCAGTCCATGAAGTTTCAATCCGCGCGCCCGCGTGGGCGCGACCCTGTCCGAGGTCAGCATCAGCGACACCTGGGAGTTTCAATCCGCGCGCCCGCGTGGGGCGCGACCCTTGCGTGACCACACCGTGCGCTCGTGCATGCCGTTTCAATCCACGCGCCCGCATGGGGCGCGACGATAGCCAAACCGTTGCGGCGCTCGCGCAGTGCTTGTTTCAATCCACGCGCCCGCGTGGGGCGCGACTTAACGTGCAGTACCTGAACGCGGAGAAGAGTTGGTTTCAATCCGCACGCCCGCGTGGGGCGCGACTCACCGGACAGGTAGATGAACATTAGCTCATCGTAGTTTCAATCCGCACGCCCGCGCGGGGCGCGACGTCCAACTTTTCGTAGGGGGAGCCCAACGCTTTGTTTCAATCCGCACGCCCGCGTGGGGCGCGACCGTTGGCGCTGGCCCGGATGTCCGCCTTGCGATGTCGGGGTTTCAATCCGCACGCCCGCGTGGGGCACGACAACCGTCACGGGTGACGTAACGGGTGACGCTAGAGTTTCAATCCGCGCGCCCGCGTGGGGCGCGACTCACCGGACAGGTAGATGAACATCAGCTCATCGTAGTTTCAATCCGCACGCCCGTGTGGGGTGCGACGCGACAAACTGGACAATGTAGCTGGCGCATTTATGTTTCAATCCGTACGCCCGCATGGGACGCGACCCTTGGCCTTGCTGTTTGTTGTCTTTGTAAAAGTAGTTTCAATCCGCGCGCCTGCGTGGGGCGCGACTCGTTCATCGAAAACCGCTCTCGCTATGGAGTTGTTTCAATCCGCACGCCCGCGTGGGGCGCGACAAGATTCATCGGTCCCGATTCAAGACTGCCGCGTGGTTTCAATCCGCACGCCCGCATGGGGCGCGACAAACCACGAACGCGCCGCATGCGAGGCCTGAGAGGTTTCAATCCACGCGCCCGCGTGGGGCACGACTTTCGTTGCCATTGCGGGTTTCTTCGTTGGCGTTGTTTCAATCCGCACACCCGCGTGGGGCGCGACGACTAACCCCGGCCAGAACCGTCAGGTTGTCATTGTTTCAATCCGCGCGCCCGTCTGGGGCGCGACCCGTCCAGGTACACGACCACGCCGACGTGATCCAGGTTTCAATCCACGCGCCCGCCTGGGGCGCGACGGCTCCCTTATAACTCGGCGACCGCCATAAGGAAAACCTCCAGTTCCGCGAACCGCAGCGTACAGCCGCAAGCGGAAGTTGCAGTTGTTCCTCAATAAAATTAAATCCAGTCAAATCAATTTGTTAAAGAACCGCGAACCCACCGGGGTTTAGCCGGTCGCTTGTGGTTCACAAAAACAAGAGAATTAGCGGGCCATTGAGATCCAGCACCGCCTTTGTGCCGATGTGCTCGACTTTGTTTTGCCAGTTTTTGCCTAGGTAGTAGAAGCGCAGGCTGTCCTGCTCAGGGTTAATCAGGTCGCAGAGTCGTTGTTTGAGAAACGTCCATTGGGCTGCAGACACAGCCCCTGAGCACAGAGCTGGACCTTATCGGTGCGGTGCTTTTTAGGGCGACCGCGCTTGTATTCCGCCGGGCAAATGCGCTCGCCGCTATTGGCGAGATGGAACTCGACCACATCGGCAATACCCACGATACCCAGCGTCTGATTGACCAACGGCATGGCGGTGGCCATGCGCACACCATGGCGCTGTTCGATGTGCGGCTGGTCTGCGCGCTCATGCAGCAGCTGCCCTTCGGTGGTATGGCGGTTTTAGGCCCATAACTACTAGATATGAATCAGGGCGCATTGCCGAGGTCAATACAGGTAATGCTGTAAGGCGGACAGTGGAGTTAGGTCATCGTCATCCAAGCCCGCCTCTCTTCAGATCAACTCACATACGCTGACGCCTTGCGGCAGGGATTCACTATCGATCGATACCCGGTAGTCGCCGAAGCTGCGGGCCGGTGTAGCGGTTTCGCCCTGTACACGCTCGACTTTCACAGTATCGAACAACACATGGGCCGGTGCATTGCCCATGGGATGTTCGTGTTTGAAGACGATCAACTTGCGGGCGGCCATTTCGCCACGGGCGGCTGAGCGGTCGTGCTCGAACATGTTGATCAGGCTGCTCCAGAGCAATTCGAGATCGCCCTCGGAGAAGCCGGTGCGCTCAGCCAGCTTGGCCGAGATAAAGCCATGGGCTCGGTAAAGGCCATAGGGAATGATGTGTTTACGGCCCATGGTGCGGTTATCGCCGCTTTGCTCTTCCGCTTCTTTCTGGGTGGTCACGGCCATGCGGGTGATGGATATTTCCATCGGCACCACCGGGTCGATTGAGGTGGCGAAAGCCATTTGAATCGGACCACGCACCTGACCACAGTTGACCCCAGTGGTCATCACCGCACCGAAGGTACGCACGTCGAAGAAGTTGGCGCACATCCAGTCGGTCAACTCCTTGGCCTTTGCCACGTCCCTGGGCAGCTTCTTGTAGCCATCCTTGGCATCGGCAGGTATATCCAGGGCTTTCCAGGCCAGCTCATGTTGATTGTTCAGCACGGATTTTTCCTGCATGTAGATGGCGTAACCGGCACCACCCTCCTTCTCCAGGCTTACGTAGTTGCGGATCTTGCGCTTGAGACAAACATCGGTGACCAGCCCCTGATTGGTTTCCGGGTCGAGGCGCGGCAGATTGCCGGCATCCGGATCGCCGTTGGGGTTGCCATTGCTGACGTCGAACAGGTAAACGAACTCGTAACGGTTGGCGATGGCACTCATTGCTCTGCTCCTAGCTCTGCTTCTTCTGTTCCAGCGGTGTCGGCTTCAGCGCTGCGACCAAAGCGCGCCTGGGATTGATGGTAATAGCCGATAGCGAAACGACCTTGATCTTCAAGCTTCAAGCTGCGCGGGAACTGACTATCCAGACCATCGATGATTTCGCGGATCTCGCGCTCTAGGAGATGTGCCAGACCAGGCTTTTCTTTACGCACCTTGGCCAGATGGTTTTGCGTGTTGCGCAACAGCATCGGAAAAATGCTGGTGGGGGTTGCCGATGCCGCGCCGTAGTATCGATCACGAATGGTAGCGTTGATTTGCGTGCCCAAGGCATTGCGCTGGGCGCTTTCCAGTACAGCGAACAGCCGACCCAGGCGATAACCGGGGTTACTGGCTTCCTTGTCGAGACTCACAGGCACCTCCTCATTGATTCCTTTAACGCCCAAGCGCATGTCGCGCGTCAGGACGGCCTTACACAACGCCACACGCACCCCGAGCGCAGAGATATCTCCATCGGCTCGCATACGCATGATCACATTGGCCAACAGGCTGCGCGGGTAGCGGCCGCCGGTCAGAACGGCGCGGGTTATTTCACCGGCCAGTTGCGGTGAAATATCTTCTGCCTTGGTTTTTCCGTCGCGGCTAGGGACGGTTGCATACAGCAAGCGCCAGATCGCCGGCTCGGTTTTCCACGGCAGCGGCTCGATATGCAGATCCTGGAAATGCTCGGCCAGACGCTGAGCGAAAAAACCCAGGCTACCGGTCTGCCAGAAGCGGATCGACAAACGCGAAGCATTCGGCGCCAGGCCCAGCACGAACAACTGAGAGCCCTGATCCAGCTGCAACCCCAGCTCGCGCAACGGTCTGCCCTTGGCTACGGCATCCAATACCGCGCGCAGCTTGGCTGCTTCCTGGGCATCGTCGCTGGGTGGGCTCAGCAAATCGGCAAACAACAGCTCTGCGCTATTCGTCAGTTCAGGGGTTTCTGCTAACGCCCAGAACACCACGCTGGCATCGCCGATCTGCAAGCGCTGGCGGTTGTGTTCATCGCGGCGCAACAGGTGGTTAAGCACGGTGGTATAAGCAAAAGCCACCGCCTCGGAAACGGGCGCATTGTCACCCTGGCTCTTGCCGTAGGAGCCGAAGGACTCTAGGTTGAAGGAGACTATGGAAGCACCAGAACTCTGGGCACCATTCACCCCCTTAATCGCCGGATGCAGGCGCGCCAAAGGCAGGTTTTTCCCGGTCACCAGACACACCCCATCACGGACCTCGGCACCGGCCAGCAGCTTGGCCCTGAGTAGTTGTGCGGCAGGTAGTTCGTGCAGGTATCTGTGTTCGCCATCGAGGCGGAAAACGAAGTTGGCATCGAGCATTTCTTCACTGAACATCGGCGCTTGAAACTGCTCCGGCGACCAGCGCCCAAGAAAAGCCGAAAGCGCTTGCAGTGCGGGATCGATCTCGTCGTCCAGGCACTGCTGATGCAAAGTCTTGAAAGCCTGATGCTCTTGAGCGGTGCGCTCGCCTACCTTGGCACTGACACCCAGCACATAGCTGGTTTTGTCCCAGAGAAAGTTGGATTTGATCCCAGCCGTGCGCTTTTCCGGCTGCGGAACGGTCAAGCTTTTGGGCAGCGGCTTCTTGCCTGAGTTGTCACGTACATCCAGCACATCCACCAGCTCACCTTCGGCGGACAACACCAACGCATAACTGATTTTTTCCTGGCTATAGCCGAAGAGCGGCACTTCGTCGTCATCGCGTTCAACCAGCCGCAGATAGTAGCTATTGAGCGCCGAGAGGATCATGCCTTGACCTCCGCAGCCATAAACGGCGGCACTTCAATCAGTCCATCACTCATCTGTGCACGGAAAAAATGCGGCGTCATGTCATTGGCAAAGTCGATGTCGTGCAGCATCCAGCCCAGGTCGAATCCGCCCTTGAGTGCCTCATCCACAACCGGCTCGTCACTGTCTGCTTCAAGTAACTGGAAGCTGGCGGGGAATTCGCGAACACCGAGGCAAGGTGCATGAAAATACTGCCCCTTGCGCGCACGCCGATTGAAGATATCCAGATGTTTGCCTTCCGAGTCGTTGGCATCGGCCTTCTCGGTCAGCTCGAAGTGCGCCTCGATGACATAGGCCACATCCCGCAAGATGGTGGCCGCCCGTTGCTGGCGGTCTTCATCGACAAAGGTGATCAGGCCATCGGTGCGCCCGGCCTTCATCGCCTTGCCAACGCTGGCCGAGGACAGCTTGCCGCCCACCTCGTTACGCCGCAGGGATTCGAAGCGGATCGGCTTCAGTACCTGGATACGATCCACCGCCCAGCGAATCGCCGGTTTCCAATGAATGGCTTCGAGAATCCCGCGCGCCGCGGAGGGTGTGATCACATCATAGGAGACGCGCTCAACTTTCATCTCGGGTCGGGTAAAACACGCGCGCGCGCCCCAAACCAATAATCGAATTCCATAGGCCATCTGGCCCTCCTTTTCTGTATTCCTTTATCCACGCCAACCTGGGGCGACGACCTAGTTACCAAAACAACCGCTCACTGCTGATAAAGGCTGGATTATCCCAATGCAGCCCGAACCGAGGGTGATACAGATCAGGATTGACCAAGACCATGAACTGCTCGCCATAGCGTTTTTCGTTTACCGCCTCAATTGCCCCAGCCTGCTGCAACGCGGCATAAGCCTGGCGTGGCACCTGCACCAGATAGGGTTGCAGGCGGCGAGCGATACCAGCGCAGCCCTCAGCAAACTCCAACTCCTGCAAGGCCGACTGGACTTCGTCGTCCCCAGGTAATGGAACGATCACCGGCATTTGCTTACTGTCAATCATGCGGAACTTGCTGGCCAGCATTTCGAACGGCAGGCCGTCCAGCTGGCCATCCTCGATCTGCCCGAGGAGATTGTGTGCATCCAGCTCCTGCGGTCCCTTCTGCCAATACAATAGACGGAAATAACGCTGGATGGCGTCCAGCCCCAGCGGATCATCCCCATGGTGGCGCAGCACCTCACGCGCGGCCTGGGCAAACTGTTTGAGCTCAGGTGGTGGTGCCCAATCCGAATTCTCAGTGGCAAAAATCAACACATCGCTGTCTGCTAACGAGCGCTTGCCTTCCCGGTTGCAGCGCCCCGCCGCCTGGGCGATAGAATCCAGCCCGGCCTCGGCGCGCAGTACCGCAGGGAAATCGACATCGACTCCGGCCTCGATCAAGGAGGTCGCTACCAAGCGACAAGGCTTGCCCTCCATTAGCAGCACACGAACCTCAGCCAGCACCTGGCTGCGGTGTTTGGCGCACATCAGCGTCGTCAGATGGCGAGCACCAGTACACTCGGCGATAGCCTCATAAAGCGCACGAGCATGGCGACGGTTGTTGACGATGCAGAGCACCTGGTCGCGCTCGACCAGTTGGCTCGCCAGTGCATCATCACTCAAGCTCCCGACATGCCGTACCTGCACGCGCTTAAGTGCAGTGAACAATTTACCCGGCTCGGGTGCCAACTCGCGGACGTTCTGCAAACCGCCGATAAAATCAGGGGCTTCCAGGGCTGGCTGGGTTGCAGTACAGAGCACCGCACTTACCTTGTAGTTCAGCGCCAGCTCGTCGAGCGCAGCAACACAGGGGCGCAGCAACTTGAGCGGCAGGGTTTGCGCCTCGTCCAGCACCACCACACTGCTGGCGATATTGTGGAGTTTGCGGCAAGCGGACGGCCGGGCCGCGAAAAGGCTTTCAAAGAACTGCACCGCGGTGGTCACCACTATCGGCGCATCCCAGTTCTCCATCGCCAGGCAGATTTTTTCGCGTGACTGAAGACTTTTGCTCTTGTCGTCGACAAATGCGCTGTGGTGCTCCAGTACGGCATCGTCCAGGTCACCGAGCGCCTGACGAAAAACCGCCGCGGTCTGTTCCACGATGCTGGTAAAAGGGATGACGAAGACAAGCCGGCGCAAGCCGTGGGTTATTGCGTGATCCAAGGCAAATGCCAGAGAAGCCAGGGTCTTGCCTCCGCCGGTGGGCACTGTCAGCGAAAACAGCCCAGGTGCAAGCTGCGCTCGATCGCGCACCTCGACGAGAATTTCAGAGCGCAACTGGTTAACCGCTGAGTTGGCCTTGAATTGGCCAAGGTAGCCATCAAGCCGTGAGCGCAGCTCCATCAGACTGGGTTGAGGCTCATCGCGCAGCGCTTTGCGCTTATCGATCCTGTGGTAGTACGCCTCGGTATCGAGAAAGTCGCCGTCCACCAGACAGGAAAAAATCATCCGGGCGAGAAAGGCAAGTTGAAACTGTCCCCGCCCTTGGCAAGCCCGAAAGCCAGCGGGCGGGGTCAGGGAGTTTCCCGCTGGCAACTCGATTTCATCGCGCCAGGCTGACAACAAACTGGGCAGTTCCACACGCAAGCGGTCATTCAAGGCCGTGCGCTCACCGGGATCACGGCCATTCGCCAAACCGGCGTGATGCCCTGCAATGCCATAAGCCAGTAATTTGCCGAGCGGGCCATAGAGTTCACAGACAATCCGCGCGCCCCAGGTGGAGTGATCGACACGACCGTAGTCACCACTCAGACGAAGCTGAAATTCCTCGGTGTACTTGCCCAGGTCGTGCAACAAACCTGCAACACGGGCTAACTCCTCAGCAGAAAATGCGGCAGCGAAACTAGCCGCCAAGCTCCCCACCGCTGAGAGATGGTCGGCCAGCAATTGCCAATCCAATCGATCGGAACGTTCGCTAGAGTGGGCGTAAAAAGATGGCATATGAACAATCCTTTTCATGAGAGTGGAGCTTATACGTCCCAACCAAGCCTTGCCGTTAGCGACACTATGCCAGCATCCTAAGCAGAGTTGCTCAGTTAGCGCATGCTGTGGGTTTATGCAGCTAAAGTTCTCCAGCGAATGTCCGGCCCACTCAGTTGAAACAGTTTCAACGTCATCTTTACCCTGAGGTCCAGATGTACTTCCCCGGATTGCAGGGCGCGCATAAGCCAGCCAGATAGGAAAACGCCACAAGGCGAAGGAGAAAGGATTTGGATCTCTATACGAAGAATGGGAGGCCGCTCCAAGTATCGGGCACTACGGTGTATAGCCGCTCTGAAAAGGTGGTGGGCCGAATCAAAAGCGAAAAAGTGTTTGGTACTGATGGGCGGTACGTTGAACTGGTCAAGTAATTCTGGACACCAGTTAAGGTTTTCACGCCGCCAGTTTCTCCGTAGCTACCGGTGACCGGTAGCCGTTGTAGCTATGGAGCCTGACGTTGTTGTATCGCATCACATAACGCT
>Ga0207428_10006225_pt1 | contig 11028 bp, 10 predicted proteins | sample RhiMethybrSRZTD1_FD_187600 | JGI IMG/M metagenome (GOLD analysis project Ga0207428, IMG submission 187600) | Populus rhizosphere microbial communities from Tennessee, USA - Rhizosphere MetaG P. TD hybrid SRZTD1 (SPAdes) (version 3) | ecosystem: Host-associated > Plants > Roots > Rhizosphere >... | reverse complement strand
AATTGAGGAAGGATGAACTGTGGCCATGACGTAGGGAGCAAGAGTTGAAGGAATGAATTCGCCGCGTTGTTGGGTGACTCGGAATTGGGGACCCAGCAGAGACTGGGCGGCGGTAGCGCCGAGAGCAACGATTACGCCAGGTTTGATAAGCGCGATTTCCGCTTCCAGCCAGGGACGGCAGGAAGCAATCTCGAGAGAGTTTGGTTTTTTGTGAATACGGCGTTTGCCGCGTGGCTCCCACTTGAAATGTTTGACGACATTGGTGACGTAGGTTTGCTTGCGATCGATGCCTGCAGCTTCCAGTGCATCATCCAGCAAACGACCGGCAGGACCGACGAAAGGTCTGCCTGAAAGATCTTCTTCGTTGCCCGGTTGCTCGCCAATAAACATGACTTTTACGCGCCTGGCCCCTTCACCAAAAACGGTCTGCGTCCCCGTTTTCCAGAGGTCGCAGGCCTGGCAATCGGCGGCGGCGGTTTTGAGTGACGAGAGCGTTGGCCGCGGTGGAATCAGAGCTTCTGCCGGGCTTTTGAAAGATTTTTTCGGCATAGGTCCTATAAGTCATATAGCACCTGTATGGCGAGGATGCAGAGAAACGTTAACTTAATCATGAAAGCAGCATTCTCAAAAACAGAGTTCGAGGCCGGCATGGTCAGTCGTTTTGGCGATGCCTTTAGAGTTCATGAAAAAGCTGTCGTCGAGACACTTTCCACCGGCGTCAGTGAGATCGACGCTGCAACCGGCGGCCTGCCGCGTGGCGCAATTAGTGAGATTTTTGGGCCGGCATCATCAGGGCGTACCAGCCTGATGTATTCAATGCTTGCTTATGCAACGCAGCATGAAGAGACGTGTGCTCTCGTGGATACGAATGACGTGTTTGCGCCGACGGCTGCGACGGCAGCGGGCGTGGATTTCGAGCGGCTGTTATGGGTTCGTTGTGCCGGCAATCTCGAGCACGCATTTAAGGCCGCCGATCTGTTGTTACATGCGGGTGGCTTCGGGTTGGTAATCCTCGATCTGGGCGATGTGGCGGGAAAGGATGCGCGCCGGATCATATCTTCGTGGTGGTATCGCTTTCGTCGCACCGTCGAGGATAGACCAACTGTGCTGACGGTCGTTTCTGAAGAGGCGTGTACCCGCTCGTGTGCTGCGCTGACGCTCGAGATGAACGGAGCGGCAGAGTGGTCGCGAGCCCGGCTCCTCCGCCACAACGCGATCAGGGTAAAACGTCAGCGTCCGATTTCTCCCTGGCGCAGTGAGAGCCAGTTCAGAGCGGCACAGATTTGACGGATTGATTTTCTGAAATTTTCGTGGATTTTTGTTTACGATGTTTGCTTGTATACATGCGCCGGAGATGCCGGCCTTGACGGAGTTTGCCTATGGCTTTTCACCGATCGTCGACGAGATCGGGAAGGGGACCGTTGTAATCGATGTTGAAGGATGTGAGTTGTTATTTGGCTCTCCTTACCAGCTCGCAACTGAGGTTGTTCAGCGTGCGGAAACTGCGATCAGTGTAGCCATAGCTGCAAATCCCGATGCCGCAATCCATGCCGCTACGCACCTCAAAGGAATTACCTTCGTCTCTCCGGGTGAGGAGTTAACCTGCCTCGGCGACTTTCCTCTCGATCATCTCGACTACTCGCTGGCTAACGTCGACAAAAAAGTCGCCGATCAGATTCTGGAAACACTGCGACTCTGGGGTATTCGCACCTTTGCTGACTTTGCCGCGCTTCCGGTTTCAGGCGTTTCCGAACGTTTGGGACAAGCGGGAATAAAACTTCAGCAACTCGCTGCCGGCAAAACCGAGCGACATCTTCAGGTCAAACAACCTCCACCTGTTTTTGCAAATTCAATCGAGCTCGATCATCCTCTTAGCGAACTTGAGCCGCTCTCATTTATTTTCGCCCGTCTGTTGCATCAACTCTGCGCTGCTCTGAATGCTTATGCCCTCGCGACGAATGAGCTGTCCGTGAGTCTGCAACTCGAAAATAAGAGCACACACGAACGTAAACTCTCTTTGCCTCACCCCATGCGCGATCACAAAGTGTTTCTGAAGTTGTTGTTGCTCGATACGGAAATGCATCCCCCGGCGGCAGCCGTCACGTCAGTTTCAATCGCCTGCGAACCGGTCAAACCGCGCGTGTTGCAGAACGGACTTTTCGTGCCGCTTGCGCCGGCGCCCGACAAACTGGAACTGACGCTCGCGAGACTCGCCAAACTTGTGGGCGAGCAGAATGTCGGTTCGCCCGAATTGCTCGACACACACCGCCCCGACGCGTTTAGTATGAAACGCTTCACGTTGCAGACTCAAAGAAAAAACAATCGACAAGCGACAATTGGCAATCAGCAATGCCTCGGTTTTCGCCGTTATCGTCCACCACTGAAGGCAATTGTCGAAGCCGATCAGGGTTGCCCCACGCAGATCAGCGCCTGGGGCAAACAGCGCAGTGTCTACGGAAAAGTTGTCGCGCTGGCTGGTCCATGGAGAACCACCGGCGATTGGTGGCGTGACGATAGTTGGGCGCGAGACGAATGGGACGTAACCCTCGAGCGCCAGGGCCACCAAACTCTTTATCGCATCTATCGCGAGCTAGCCACCGAGCACTGGTTCGTCGAAGGAAACTATGATTAGCCACAAAAAGGCAACAGGAGCAGGTGCAGACTACAGGAGCAGGTCTCACCGCCTGCTCCTGCTTTCTGCTCCTGTTGCCTTTTTGGCTAAAACATTTTATGTATGTTGAGCTACATGCGCGGTCGGCTTTTAGTTTTTTGGAAGGCGCTTCGGTGCCTGAAGAGTTGATTGCTGCCGGTCTCGAGTTGGAGATGCCGGCGATGGCTTTGTTGGACCGCGATGGAGTTTATGGCGCACCGCGATTTCACCTTTCTGCAAAAAGGAACGGCATCAAGGCTCATATCGGGGCCGAGATAAGCGTTCAAAAACCAGGCGCACGAGGCACTTGCTCCATTCCCGTCCTCGTCCGTAGCCGCACCGGTTATCAGAATCTCTGTCGACTCATCACGTTGATGAAGTTGCGGGTGCCGAAACACGCAAAGCCGGGTGAAAGCATCGTCACCGCTGACGAACTGGCCGCACACGCCAAAGGCTTGATCTGTTTGACCGGAAGCTTTGATGGGCCAATCGCAACTGCCATCCATCCCAGAGATCCGGAGAATACAGCCAAAGCTCAGAGCGAAATCGATTGGCTCCTCGATCTGTTTGGCAGGAAAAACGTGTACGCGGAACTACAGCGACATCTCGATCGCGAAGAAGAAGCCCGTAATCATCTCGTGATCGAACTCGCCAGGCGCAATCATTTGCCGTTACTTGCTACTAACGGGGTTTGCCACGCGACACCGTCACGCCGCGAAGTGTCTGACGTCTTCACCTGCATTCGCAATCACGTGCGACTGGAAACTGCCGGGCGCCTGCTCGCGCAAAATTCAGAGCGATATCTGAAGTCAGGCGCGATGATGGAGCGGCTCTTCGCCGATCTGCCTGAAGCAATTGCCAATACTGCGGAGCTCTCAACGCGACTGAAGTTTACGCTCGAAGATCTCGGCTACGAGTTTCCCAAGTATCCTGTGCCGCGCGGCGAAACCATGACCTCCTTTCTGCGCAAGCGCACGGAAGAAGGGGCGCGCGGACGCTACACCGGCATGCATGGCATGCCTACTTACGAAAGAGCACGGCCGCAACTCGAACGCGAGCTGGCTTTGATCGAGAAACTCAAGCTGGAAGGTTATTTCCTGATCGTTTGGGACATTGTTCGGTTCTGTAACCGCCACGGAATTCTGGTCCAGGGACGCGGCTCGGCTGCAAACAGCGCCGTCTGTTACTCGCTGGGGATCACTGCGGTCGATCCGGTCGGTATGGATCTTTTGTTCGAACGTTTTCTTTCCGAAGAACGAGGCGAATGGCCCGACATCGATCTCGATCTGCCGAGCGGGGATAAACGCGAACAGGCAATTCAATACGTTTACGAGCGTTACGGAAAACTCGGCGCGGCAATGACCGCGAACGTCATCACCTATCGAGGACGTTCAGCGGCACGCGAGGTCGGCAAAGTTCTCGATTTTGACGAAGACACGCTTGCACGTCTTGCCGGCCTCGTCCATACGTGGGAATGGAAAGATCCAAGCGATTCCAGCGAGCGACAATTCCGTGATGCAGGCCTGGACATACGCCACCCGCGCATCAAAAAATTCTTCCAGCTTTATCAACTGGTGCAGGATCTGCCGCGCCACCTGGGCCAGCATTCAGGCGGCATGGTGATTTGCCAGGGAGCACTCGATTCCATCGTGCCGCTCGAGCCGGCCGCAATGCCCGGACGTGTCGTGGTCCAATGGGACAAAGAAGATTGTGCGGACCTGGGATTGATCAAAGTCGACCTGCTTGGGCTGGGAATGATGGCGGTGCTGGAAGATTCGCTCAAGTTGATTCGCGACTCGTACGGCGAAGAAGTTGATCTGGCCCATCTGCCTCAAAACGACCCCGCGGTTTATCAGGCACTACAAAACGCAGATACGATCGGAATGTTTCAGGTTGAAAGCCGTGCCCAGATGTCGTGTTTGCCAAGGCTGCGGCCGGCAAACTTTTATGACATCGTGGTCCAGGTGGCAATCATTCGACCCGGACCAATCGTCGGCAACATGGTCCATCCGTACCTTAAACGCCGGCAGGGCAGGGAACCGGCGACTTATGCTCATCCGGCACTGGAGCCCATCTTAAAACGCACCCTCGGAATACCGTTATTTCAGGAACAACTTCTGCGGATGGCCATGGTTTGCGCCGGCTTTACCGGAGGCGAGGCCGAAGAGTTGCGCCGCGCGTTTGGTTTCAAACGCTCCGAAGCACGCATGAAAGCGATTGAAGTAAAACTGCGACAAGGGCTGACGAAAAACGGGATCCTCGGAAAGACACAGGAAGAGATCGTCCTGGCCATCAGCTCGTTTGCGCTTTACGGCTTCCCCGAGTCGCACGCGGCCAGCTTTGCTTTGATTGCTTATGCCAGCGCCTGGCTTAAATGTAATTACCTGGCAGCATTCACGGCCGCGATTCTAAACAATCAACCGATGGGGTTTTATCAGCCATTCACCATCATTAAAGATGCGCAACGTCACGGGCTGAAAGTTTTGCCGATCGACATCACCTGCTCTGAATGGCTTTGCACGATCGAGGAACAGGAAGACTCTACGCTCGCGGTTCGTCTCGGATTGAGATATGTCAGAGGCTTGAGCCAGCAATCAGGAGAGGCAATTGTTAACGAGAGGGCGTCCGGAGCCTTTGTGGGCATCGACGATTTGCACAACCGTGTGCCCGGGCTGCGTAAAGATGAATTGAGAAAACTGGCCGCCGTTGGCTCGTTGAATTTTATTCAAACCTCCACACGTCGCGATGCGCTGTGGCAGGTTGAGCGGGTGACGCGTGCGGCAGGCAAGCTGTACGAAGAGCTGCTCGAAAAAGACGGCAACTCACCACTGCAGCAGATGACGTTAACTGAACGAGTGGACGCTGATTTCCGCGGCACCGGATTGACGATCGGAAAACACCCGGTTGCTTATCATCGTGGAGAGTTGAAGAAACTCAAGGCACTGCGAGCAATCGACATCAGGAAGTTGCGCAATGGCACTCTTGTAAAAGTGGCCGGATGGGTAATTGTTCGTCAGCGTCCGGGGACTGCGAAAGGTTTCATGTTCCTGAGTCTCGAGGACGAGACAGGCGTCAGCAACATTATCGTCACGCCACAACTCTTCGAAAAGTACCGGTTTGAGCTGGTGGGCCACCCGTTTCTTTTAATCGAAGGGGCGCTGCAAAACCAGGACAATGTTATTTCAGTAAAAGCCAGCCACGTGCAGCCGCTCACATTTGCCGTCGCCGCCACACCCTCCCACGACTTTCATTAGCCACAAAAAGGCACAAAGAAATCAGGCCACAAAAAGGCACAAAAAGCACAAAATGTTTTAGACAGCCGAAACGACCAATCAAATTCACAAAACAGAGACGACCAATCAAACTCACAAAACAGAGACGACCAATCAAATTCACAAAATAGAGACGACCAATCAAACTCACAAAATAGAGACGACCAATCAAACTCACAAAACGGAGACGACCAATCACACTTACAAAATAGAGACGACCAATCACACTTACAAAACAGAGACGACGCGTTCCCTTGCAGACCTCGGGAAAAAACCTTATGTGTTTTTTGTGCCTTTTTGTGGCAACTACGCGTGGCGGGCGGTTCGCGACGGGGATTCGATGAGGCCCTGAACAACCTGGGCTACCTGTGAGAGGGGTTTCGGCTTTCTCAGAAATGCATCGGCGCCACAACGTCGCGCTTCATCCTCGATTTCGGCCGAACCATAAGCAGTTAACACGATGATTCGGGCTTGCGGGTTGTGTTCCCTGATAAGCCGGATCATGTCCAAACCGTCATGGTTGTTGGTCATCGTGAGGCGAAGATCCTGGATTACGACTTTGTAGTTTGTGGCCCCGAGAAGTTTCTCAGCTTCTTCCACTTCACACGCAGTATCGACCTTATAACCCTGTAGTGAGAAGTATTCGCTCATTGAGAAACAGATCGACTCTTCATCATCGACCACCAACAGTCGAGGCGCTGGCGGTTCTGCAGATTTCTCGTCTTTACCGAGCCACATTTGTCTCAATTTGCCGGAGACCTTCTTGAGCGTTCCAAATCGACTCTGCTTCACGGGGCACACCAAAGGAAAAATTCACTCAGAGTTAATACGCTGCCAGAAATTCCTTGTTCAGGCAGAATCAAACCACTGCTTCAACAGCAAGACCATTACTCAGCGTCACCCGTATCCAGGTGCGAGCAAGGATGCAGGAAGAATTCCCTAGGAGATGAAGTTTTATTTTTGCGAGGGTTTCAGCTCTCGTACTCATCGTTAAACTTCCGCACCAGAAACGATGAGTCATGACAACGGCAACTTCAGTAGCCCTTGAAGCTGCCGTCGCCCGACCCGAAAGCTAGATACTAATAGCAGCCCGCACATTTGATCGCTGCCTGAGCGAAACGTTTGCAAGCCCGGAACTGCTGGGCGAAGCGGGCTTCGTGATTATGTAAAGAAGCACTTCACAGACCTCACGACTGCCCGTCCCGATGGTATTTCCTTTTTCGTCCTGTATTGCGTAGATCCGGCCGTTGGCATCCAGGGGAAGAATCATTGGTTCAGCGTACATGCGCACAAACTCCCTCTTGACCACGGGACCGCACAAAATTCACCCTTGGTACATTTTTTATAGGTCCAACCTCACCCGCGACTGAATGAGGTTCGAATAGATTCGCTACTAGCGTTTGAAGCGTCGTCTGACCGCACCCGCAACACCAAGCAAGCCCGTTCCAAGCAGGAACATGCTGGTTGGCTCCGGAACGGCGCTACCAACGACGGTACCTTGAATCGTCGTGGTTCCTGTTCCTGCTCCGCCACCTACACCGGTCACCGGCAACGCGATCGTATAGACCGGGTTAACTGTATAGGTAAAGCCTCCGATGCTGAGAGTCGTAGTCGAGAAGGTCAATGTGGCGATACCTTGATTGAAACCGAGATTTCCATTAAGCGTTGCCACTAAACTGCCCGCGCCGGCCGGTGAAACCTGAATGAAGTTCAGGGTGAAATTACCTGCTATCGCTGGACCCAGCAGGTTCGCCGGCACGGTGGTGGTGACGACGAGGTCGCCAAAACTCGTGCCCGCAGGCGTGTTCACCGGATTCGTCGTGCCGTTAAAAGTAACCGTCGTCGTTCCCTGTATGTTGGTAAAGTTGACGACGTTAGTACCACTAATGCTAAAGACGCCTGTGGTGCTGAAGGTCACCGGATCCGCTTTGGCTTCCGCGGCCACGATGCCCAACATTACGGTCAGCAGGACGCCCATGAGAGTTGTCTTGATTAGACGGCTCATTGATTTGTTCCCCCTCTTTTTGATCGAGTGATCAATTATCCGAGCAAAACCAATACCGCACTTATGATCTCGCACATAGCACCCGGTTCAAGGTTCGTGCTTCCACATCTGCGGTGGCAAAGCAGATGTGGAAACACATTCATACCCAACTACTTCTTCTTTCCAAAACGACGGCGCAATCCGGCCGCAGCTCCAAGAAGACCCGTGCCGAGCAGGAACATGCTTGCCGGTTCGGGAACTTGCTGAGTTTGCGGAGGAGTTGCTTCTGTACCGAATTGGATTACTACGTTAGTGAAAGTCGAGTTGACGGTTACTCCCGGCACGACAAGAGTGAAAGTCACAGTGCCGACCAGGAACGGGTTGTGCGGGTTGTTTCCAGCAATACTGCCGTTTGCACTCGCATAAGCTCCGCTTCCAGTTCCGCCAATAAGCGTCTGCTCTGGTCCAGCCGTTGGGCCTATGCCAAAGGCGCATACCACGCAGGCTGTGATGGTAGTCCCGCTGTGGCCAGCTGCCCATCCAGTGGGATTCACTGCCCCAGCGAGAACCGCGTTTCCAGAACCATCGATATTGGTTGATTGGGTGCTGTTACTCGCGGAAAGCGAAACGGCGCCGCCGTTGTAGCCGCTTACCTGAAAGTAAACACCGCTGACGTTTTGAATAACGCTGACCACCTGGCTGTTGGTCAGATTGTTGTTAAGGGTAATGGTAACGGTTCCGTTGCCAGCCACGATTGAACCGGTCACGTTGGTGGTGCTGCATCCACTCCCGGTACAAACCGAAATTGGATCGGCCTGGGCGCTTCCGTGGGAAAGCGCGATCACGCCGAAAACCGCGAGGGCCAGCAATGAATTCTTGAGGTTCGAAAACCTGGGCATTTAATCTCCTAAAAAGGTTCGACAATAGCGTTGCTCCCAGTCCGCAGCACTGGAAGTGGAACACATTGGTTAAGGTCTGGATTGACGAGCGAAGCGGGCAATGCACGCTCAAACATACCAGCCATTGAAAATTCCCTCGGTCGGGGCGAGGGAAGTTAATACACAGGACACTCGCTTACTGCCAGGCGAAACTCAATCGAGTTTCAGCCTAACTTCCTTCGAAAACGCTTTCGAAAACCAGCGGCTGCTCCGACAAGGCCACTTCCCAGTAAGAACATGCTGGCCGGCTCGGGAATCGTTTGCTGAATCGCACCGCCACCGAGTCGGACCTGTCTGACGTCTTCCATCTGAACGCCACTCAGACTGATGGTCTGAATTAGCTGACCGTTTATGGCGGTTACGGTAAAGAAATTTTGACCATTCGCGTCCACGGTAAAGGTGTCTACAAACGTGCCGCCAGTGATGTTGATTCCCGTCACCGTGAGGGTGACCGTTCCATTGACTGCGGCATTGATGTTGAAGACTGCGCGGGTGAATGTGCTGTTGTTGGCTAGACCGAAGGTCAATTGCGTAAGTGGATCGTTTCCGGTGCCTCCACTTACGGTTGCCTGACCAGATGGATTAGCGTTCAACAGATGGGAGCCACTGGTCGAGGTAAAGTTGACCAGTAGATTATTTTGGCCGACTGTACCGGTTACGGTAAGCACGTTGGTGGCAGGATTCAACAGGACGTTATCGGTGCCCTGGTTGTTGACTCCTGTGACAACAACAATGTCGGCTTTGGCAGTGCCTGCGACGATGCTGATAATTCCAAAAACCGCCAACCCGAGCACAAAGTTCTTAAAGGGTCGCAATCGGGACATTTCATTCCTCCTTGTACTGACTTCCAAAGGAAAGTCTCTAACGCAAAATTTTGTGGGAGCCGGACGTCAACAGAGCGCTACAGGGCAAATTGCAGGCTCACTGAGGTCAGCCAAATCACTCGGAGAATTACCCGAGAACATACGTATGCTGGCACTTGGCGCTTTCCAGTAGCAAAATCTGCGCCGTGACCATTAGAAAGTGCTAATAGGGCAAAAGATTCGAAATTTTTGAGGTTGGGAATTGGACCAGGGAGAGATTGTCTGGGATTTAGACGTGGAGTCTAGACTTTGGACACGGGGATCTGATGCTTCTTGATCTTTTGATAAAGCGAGCTTCTCGGAATGCCGAGACGCTTGGCTGCCTTTTCAACCCGACCCTTCTCCTCCTGCAGTACTCGCTCGATGTGTTGTTTTTCGAGCTCTACGAGAGTGAGACGCGAGTCGAGAAAAGGTGCGCCAATCTGTGCATGACCATCGAAGTGAAGATCGTTTAGTGTGATGTGTTTTTGATCACTAAGCAGAACTGCTCGTTCGATAACGTTACGCAGTTCGCGAATATTGCCTGGCCATGAATAAGCCTGAAGCGCCTGAACGCAACCCTGGTCCAATCTCAATTCGCCACGGCCCAGGTCGGCTGATACCTTATCCAGCAGGTACTGGGCCAACGTTGGAATGTCTTCGATCCGGTCGCGCAGCGATGGAAACGAAAGAGGGATCGTGCTGATGCGAAAATAGAGGTCGTCGCGAAAACGCTTCTCACGGACGAGCTGTCCGATATCCTGGTGAGTGGCTGCAATAAGTCGTACATCGACCTGACGATCTCGAACGTCGCCCAGTCGTCTGAATCGTTTCTCTTCCAACACTTTCAGCAACTTCGGTTGGATTTGAAGGTCCACGTCACCGACTTCGTCGAGAAAGATCGTGCCGCGATGAGCCACTTCAAAGAGACCTTGCTTGGAAGAAGTCGCACTTGTGAAGGCGCCCTTTTCGTGACCGAAGAGTTCGGTCTCGAGCAGTTCTCTGGTGAGACCAGCGCAATTGAGATCGACGAAAGCTTCGTCGGCTCGCGGGCTGTTCTCGTGTAGCCACCTCGCGAGCACGCCTTTTCCGGTTCCGGTTTCACCCAGAATCAGAATGGGGCTTTCAGTTGAAAGAATCTTCCGCGCCTGCTCCGCGAGCGCGCGAATGGCCGCACTGGTTCCGATAAAGGGATCGATCGCCTGGCGAACTTGCCGCGACTTACTGGCCAGTTGCTTGTGATAGTTGCGCTGTTTCTGAAGCAATCTTTGCAGGATGACGAGGAGCGTCGGCAGTTCGAGTGGCTTGGTCAAAAACTGTTCGGCGCCTTCCTTTATCGCTC
>Ga0207428_10006223_pt1 | contig 11030 bp, 9 predicted proteins | sample RhiMethybrSRZTD1_FD_187600 | JGI IMG/M metagenome (GOLD analysis project Ga0207428, IMG submission 187600) | Populus rhizosphere microbial communities from Tennessee, USA - Rhizosphere MetaG P. TD hybrid SRZTD1 (SPAdes) (version 3) | ecosystem: Host-associated > Plants > Roots > Rhizosphere >... | reverse complement strand
TGACCTCATAGGTGATGGGATCGATCTTGTCCGTCCACTCCCGGTGGAGCGTCAGGCTCGGGTCGATGTTCAGCGTCGGGCCGGGGATGTAGGAAAACGTCGTGCCGTCATAGGGCCCGCCGGCGATCGAGCTAGGGTGTGGCCGGTCCGCCATCTCAGTGGCCTCCTGGGGCGTGCCTGGGCGTTACTTCCGTCGACGCCCCAGGCCTGGACGTCGCCCCGCCAGGGCATCTTACCCTGGAGCTTCGGGAGCGCCCGGGAAACGCCATACGGCGCCAGCTCCGACCATGACGCCGCGCTCGCGATGCTCCGCTCCGCCCGTCACGTCGCGCCGTAGTTCCCGGAGCGCGAGCCCGGGCCCGGCCTCACGCCTCCCGCGTCCAGTAGATTAGCCGCCACAGCGGTCCGCTGAATGGGCTGAAGTCGAATCCGCGGAGCGAGGTGGCGGTCGCGAACGTCGCGTGGCGGATGATGACGGGGATCACCACGCCGTTCTGCACGACCAGGTCGTTCATCCGGATGAACATCGCGGCGCGCCTGGCAGCGTCCATCTCGCCCTCGGCGGCGCGCCAGAGGCGATCGTACTCGTCGCTGCGGTAGCGCGTCACGTTCACGCCGGCCCACTTGTTGGCCTTCTGCGCGACCTCCCACGAGCAGAAGCAGCGCATGAACGCCTGCGGGTCGGGCTGGCGCAGGATCTTCGGCGACAGCTGCAGGTCAGCGTAGAAGTGGCTCTCGGTGTCCGCGTTGCCGGGATCCGAGGAGAAGAACACCGAGCCGACCACGGCCTTCAGCTCGCACTCGATGCCGGCGCGGTTGCAGGCCTGCTTGACGACCTGCTGCATCTTTTGGCGGATGGGCTGGTTGACGGTCTGGAACAGGAGCTTGAGCCGCTTGCCGTCCTTGATGCGGATGCCGTCGGCGCCGCGCTTCCAGCCGGCGCCGTCCAGCAGCGCGCTGGCCTTGTCGACGCTGAACTCCCAGCGCATGTTCGGCGACGCGAACGGCGCGCGGTTCAGGAAGTTCGCGGTGACGTCGCCCTGCGCGCCCCACAGCTCGTTCCGGATACCGGCGCGATCCACCAGCACGGCGAGCGCCGAGCGCACGGCCGGGTCGGTCAGGAACGGGTGCGTCGTCTTGATGCTGGCGCGCTCGCCGTCCACCTCCTGCCACGGGTCGGCCTGGTTGACCTGGATGTAGTCGATGTTCGTCGTCCGGCCGATGACCACGCGCCCCTTGCCGCCCTCCTTGAGCCGGCGCAGGATCTCGTCCTCCATGTTGATGCCCCACGCGTAATCGTACTGTGCCGTCTGCAGCACCGCGCGGGCGGCCGAGACCGGATCGCCGCCGCCCTTGAGCTCCACCGCGTCGAAGAACGGCCGGTTCGGGACGTGGTAGCCCGGGTTGATCTCGGCCTGCACGACGTCGCCCGGCTTGAAGTCGACGTACCGGTAGGGGCCGGTGCCGACCGGCTTGAGATTCGCCGGCGCCTCGCGCGAGCGGCCGCCACGATACGGCTCGAACACGTGCTTCGGTAGCACGAAGCCGGCGGCGGTGCAGAACGCGTCGGCCCAGAACGGCACCGGCCGCTTGAAGACGACCTTGACCGTGTGATCGTCCTCGCGCTCGACCCGGTCGATGTCGCGGTAGGAGCCGATACTCGTCGCCGCGGTGGCGGTGTCGGCGGCGTACTGCCAGGTGAAGACCACGTCGTCAGCGGTGAACGGACGCCCGTCGTGCCAGGTGACGCCGCGCTTGAGGCGCCACTGCACCCAGCTGCCGTCGGCGGCGACGCCGCCGTTCGCCACGCTCGGCGTCTCCTGCGCGAGCACCGGCACCACGTTGCCGTCGGTGTCGATGTCGGCCAGCGGCTCGTAGAAGAGCTGGGACGCCTCGAGGTCCTTCGGCGCCAGTGCGAGGTGCGGATTCAGGATCGTCGGCGCCGCCCAGTAGAGCATCCGCACTGGGCCGCCGCCGCCGCGACGGGTCGGCGTCGGTCCCGACGTCCGCGGCTGGGCCTGGGCCACCCCGGCTTGCGTGAGGACCTGGGCCGCCATCGGCGCGGTGACGCCGAAGCCGGCGAGCGTCTGTATGAACCGCCGCCGCGACAGGTGTCCGCGCTTGACGTCGTCCGCCAGCGCCCGGATCGCGTGCTCGTCCATCTCGGCATTCCCTTCCGGCAACGAAGATCGACGGGGCCCGCCGGCGATCGAGGATGGATGTGGCCGGTCGGCCATTATCTCAGTCCTTCCTGCTCGCGGAGGCGCTTGATGGCCTCCAGCTGCAGCAGCGATTCTCGGTCCTTCGGCCGGTTGATGTGTCGCTTGATCCGGATAAGATCGTCCAGGCCGATCACGCTGATACGGTGGTCCCCGATGGTGACATTCTCGGCATTCGGAATCAGATCCTCGTAGGTCCCGATGGGTTCGAGATGGCCGAGGAAGTCGAGAGGGTACTCGTCGTCCACCTCGAACGTGTAGTTCTGACCCAGCGCGAGAGCCTGGGCATCGAGCCGGAACTTGAGATCGGCGGGAGCGCCACGCAGGGTCAGGTTCAGCGTGCTCAGGGCCGTGGCCAGGCGCTCGAGGTTGGCCGGCGTGCGTCGGTAACAGAGATCGACGTCATACGTGACGCGTGCACTACCCATGAGCGCCTCGGCCTGTTCGCCGACGACGATGAACTCCACGCCGTGCTCGGCAAGGAGCGTGCAGAAGCGCTCAAGCGGGCTTGGCTCGCGCGCCGCGTCCAAGAGCCTGTACTCTCAGCGCCGCCCGGCGGGCCCGCTCGGCGCGACGCGCGCGCTCCGTGGGAGCGACGCGCATGTTGGCGCGGATGAGCGAGAGATCGACGCCGTTGTCATCATACTGGCCCGGCCCCCCGAATGCTTCGCCGGAGCTGGTGGAACCGTCGGCATGCGAGGCTCCGTGCGGCCGGTTCGCCATCAGGATCTGCCTCCCGGCGATCATTCTACTGCGATCTCATGGACCGGGGTGTGGGTCCCGGCCGGCGGGCCAGGCGCTGACGTGGCCCGGCCAGGTCGCCCTGGCGTCGCCGGCCCACCTGCCGGACCGCTCTCGGCGTAGTACGCTCACCCCGTACCGACGATTCCCGGGGAGGCCGCCATGCGCATCGTGGACCTGAGCATGACCGTCGAGGAGTGGGACTCGACCCCGTTCGCGCCCGAAGAGGCCTACTTCAAGCTGCGCCCCATCGTGCGCTGGGAGGACAAGGGGTTCGTGTCCAACATGGTCGAGATGACGGTCCACGCCGGCACCCACATCGACTCGCCGCATCACTTCGTGCGCGAGCACCCGGGCGTGGCCGAGCTGCCGGTCGAGCACATGGTCAGCGACGCCGTGGTGCTCGACCTCACCTTCCGGGGCCAGGCCAACGCACGCATCACGCCCGACGATCTCGATCAGGCCGAGCGTGCCCTGAACGCGCAGGGGCATCGGCTCGAGCCCGGTGGCACCGTGTTGCTGCGCACGGACTGGCCGAAGGGCCACGTGACGACGGATCCGAAGTGGTGGAACGAGTCGCCCTGCCTCACGGCGAAGGCTGCCGAGTGGCTGGTGGCGAAGCGTCCAGCGGTGCTGGGCTACGACTTCGCGCAAGAAGAGAAGGGCAGCGACTACGAGCACGCCGACGAGATTCTCGGCAGCGGCATGCGCGTGCATCGCACGATCCTGCCGCGCGTGGTCTTCCAGATCGAGAACCTGATCAATCTCGACCAGATCCCCGCGAAGGTGAAGCTGCTCGCGCTTCCCGCCAAGTGGCGGTCGGAGTCGGCGCCGGCGCGGGTGCTCGCCCTCGTCGAGTAGCGCCAGGCCTGCGCGGCCGCGCGCAGGCCGCCGGAACGTGCGATGATCCCGCCGTGACGCCGGCCTCGCGGCCCCGGCTCCACACGCTCACGCTGGCCCTGGCGCTGGCCGTCGCGACGGCCGGGTGCCAGGCCACCACCCCGCCCGGCGCCCCCAGCCCTCCGAGCATCACCTCCCCACCGCGTGACGTCGAGTGGCGCACCTATGGCGGCACCTACGCCAGCGCGCGCTACTCGCCCCTCGACCAGATCGATCGGACGAACGTGGGCCAGCTCCACGTGGCCTGGCGCTGGCGGTCGCCCGACCACGACGTCATGGCGCGCGAGCCGCTCATCGAGACCTTCGTGAACGAAGGCACGCCGCTGATGGTCGGCGGCGTTCTCTACGTGAGCACGTCGCTCAGCCAGGTGGCGGCGATCGACGCGGCCACCGGGCAAACGCTGTGGACGCACGATCCCGAGGTCTGGAAGCTGGGCACGCCCCCCAACCACGGCTGGGTGCATCGCGGGGTCGCGCACTGGAGCGATGGCCGTGAGGCGCGCATCTTCATCGGCACCGGCAACGCATTCCTCATCGCCCTCGACGCGCGCACCGGTCAACCGATCCCGAGCTTCGGTAACGCCGGGCGGATCGATCTGACCGAGGGACTGGGACGACCGGTCAGCCGCGACCTGTACTCTGTGACGTCACCGCCGGTCCTGGTCCGCGACGTCGTCGTGGTCGGTGCGTCGGTCCTCGACCTGCCCGTGCGGCGCGACCTGCCGCCCGGCCACGTGCGGGGCTTCGACGCCCGCACCGGCCAGCTGCGCTGGATCTTTCACGCGATCCCACAGGCCGGCGAGTTCGGCAACGAGACGTGGGAGCAGGAGAGCTGGAAGACCACCGGCAGCACCAACGTCTGGGCGCCGATGAGCGCCGACGAGGACCTCGGCTACGTGTACCTGCCGTTCAGCACGCCGTCCAACGACTACTACGGCGGCCACCGTCACGGCGACAACCTCTTCGCAGAGTCGCTCGTCTGCCTGGAGGCCGTGACCGGCAAGAGGGTCTGGCACTACCAGGTTGTCCGCCACGGCGTCTGGGACTACGACCTGCCGGCCGCGCCAAACCTCGCCGACGTCACCGTGAACGGCCAGCGCGTGAAGACCGTGGCCCAGGTGACCAAGCAGGGGTTCGTCTTCGTCTTCGACCGCGTGACCGGCCGCCCGCTCTGGCCCATCGAGGACCGGCCGGTGCCCCAGTCGAAGGTGGCCGGCGAGAAGTCCGCGGCGACCCAGCCGTTCCCCACGAAGCCAGCGCCTGTCGACCGCCAGGGCGTGCGACTCGAGGACGTCATCGACTTCACGCCGGAGCTGCGCCAGAAGGCGCTGGCGATCCTCGAGCGCTACGACTGGGGCCCGCTCTACACGCCGCCCAGCGAGCGCGGGACGATCTTCCTGCCGGGCGTTGCAGGCGGCGCCAGCTGGTCGGGCGCCGCGCTCGATCCGGAGACCGGGCGTCTCTACGTCACCTCGCGCACGCTGCCGTTCGTGACCAGGCTCATTGCCCCCGACGGATCGCTGCCGATCCGCGATCGCTACTTCGCCGATCCTCAGCCGCTGTTCGGCCCCGAGGGCTTGCCGCTCTTCAAGCCTCCGTACGGGCGGATCGTCGCGATCGACCTCAACACCGGCGAGCACGCGTGGACCGTGCCGCTCGGCGAGGGGCCGCGGAAACACCCGCTGCTGGCCGCACTCGACCTGCCGCGCCTCGGCTCCGGCCGGCGCGGCTTCCCGCTCGTCACGCGCACGCTGCTGTTCGCCGCGCAGGAGGGCCGGGTGACCGCGCGGCGGCCGCCCAAGCAGCGCGCGTGGACGCGGATCTTCACGTGGGCTCCCGTCGAGCCGACGCTGGAGGTGTTCGACAAGACGACGGGTGACCTGCTCGCACGAGTCGAGCTGCCCGCGAACGCCCAGGGCGCGCTGATGACCTACATGGTGCGCGGCCGGCAGTACATCGTGATCCCGGTAGGCGGCGCCAACCTCCCCGCCGAGCTGATCGCGCTCAGCCTTCCTTAGGCTCCCGAAGGCTCCTCGAGGAGCCTGGTCAGCAGGGCCGACCGTCGACTTCGAGTTTGCTAGCGTCGCCTTCCCTTCCTCTGACTGCTGCCCTTCCAGGGAAGTTTCCGTCGGAGGGCTCCCAGGACGCGATAGGGGGCAAGCTCCTCGCGGACCACTGCGCGCACGACATCCAGGGTGGACCGCCTGTGGATATGCTCGAGCAGGGCGTCGTTGATCAGCGTCTGGTAGTTCCCGCCACCGGCCTTGTCCACCAACTTGCGGAAGTGCTCGAGCACTGCGTTGTCGAACCGGATCGAGATCTTCGTCTTCCCGGGCTCAGCCTTCACGACTGCACCTCGCCGCGCGCCCGTGAAGTCGATGTTCCGATACCTCTCAGCGGCGATCTTCTTCATACTGTTCCTTCTGGCGTCGATTTACCTTCCACGCCGAGATCGCCCGGATGATGTCCGGCTCCCGATACGCGTACACCACGACCAGCAGATTCGCAGAGCCGCTCAGGCCCAGGCTTACAAAGCGCTGCTCTTCGCCATCGGCAACGTCCTCGCGCGTCAGAGCGAGATCATCTTCTAGGACCGTGACGGCTTCCGCGAAGCTGACACCATGAGTTCGCAGGTTCGCCGAAACTTCCGCGAATCCCATTCGAACCGCACGCCTCAGTGTATGGACATATGTCCTCCGTGGCAAGCATCCCAGATGGGCCGTGAGCGACTAGTCTCGACACCAGCGCACGTCGGTGGTATCCAGTGTCCCGGGCGCTCGGACGGAGCTCCGCTCCCATCGATCCGTGAGCGCCCACCCATGAGGAGCCCGGTATGAAGAAGAAGCGCGTGTTCGGCACCGGGGGCGAGCTGCTCGTGCATCAGCTGGTGGCGCAGGGCGTGAAGTACGCGTTCACGAACACCGGAAGCGCCGAGGCCGGGTTCTTCAACGCGCTGCTGACCGTCCCCGGCGTGCAGCCGATCCTGCTCCTGGCCGAGTCGCTCGTGCTCTCGGCGGCAGATGGCTACGCCAAGGCCTCGCGCGAGGCCGCGTTCGTCAACGTGCATCTCGCGGCGGGCACGCGCCAGGGCTCGGGCCAGCTCCAGAACGCGTACTTCGACGGCTCGCCGATGGTGGTGACCGCGGCGATGCGCGATGCGGGATCGTTCGGCGATCACAACACTCTCGGCTCCAGCGGCGGCTTCTCGCAGATGGGCGCCGTGGAGGACATCACCAAGAAGCGCTGGGAGGTATGGGACGCGCGTGGCATCCCCACCGTGACGCGCCGAGCCTTCAAGGAAGCGCTCACGTTTCCGACCGGCCCGGTCTATGTCGCGTACACGAGCCAGGCGCTGGAGAGCAACGACGTCGAGGCCGTCATCCAGGCTGCGGACGCGCCGCACATGGGCCTGGTGCCGGAGGCTGGCGTGATCCAGTCGATCTGGGACGCGCTGCTCAACGCCGAGAGGCCGCTGCTGGTGTGCGGGCAAGACATCGGCGTCGCCGGTGCGGGTGAGGAGATCCTCAAGCTGGCCGAGCGGCTCGCGCTGCCGGTGGCCACCGGGTTCTTCGACTACGCGAGCTTCCCCGTGCAGCACCTCAACTACGTCGGCCAGGTCGAGAACGTGTCGGAAGAGGAGTACGACGTCGTGTGCTGCGTGGGGTACCGGCAGAACACGCGTGGCTATCCGAGCGACCTGCGCTTCGCCAAGACCGGCACCATCATCGGCATCGGCCACGATCCGTCGATGCTGGGCAACACGTTCCCGCTCGACACGGCGGTGTGGGGCGACGTGCGCCACACGCTGCGCGCGCTCAACGGCCTGTGGAAGGCGGCCGACAGCAAGCAGCCGCACGTGCAGCGGCGTGCGACCGACCTCCGCACTCGAGGCGAGAAGCGCCTGCGCGAGCAGGCGGACGAGGCGGCGGGACACGGCTCGGAGCGGCCGATCCATCCAAACTTCGTTGCGCATCTCGCCACCCGGACGCTGCCCGAGGGCACCATGGTGGTCTCGGAGAACTTCCGGAACACCGATCACCTGATGCCCTTCGGCCTGGACAAGGACCGCTGGAGCCTGATCCGCACCTACGGCGGATCGCTCGGCCATGGGATTGGCGCCGCGGTCGGTGCGCAGCTCGGGGCGCCGGATCGCCCCGTCGTGTGCAGCCTGGGGGACGGCGCGGTGATGTACAGCGCCTCCGGATTCTGGACGATGGCGCGCTACAGCCTGCCGATCTTGACGCTGGTCTGGAACAACCTCAACTACCAGACCGTGCGCACGAACTTCGACACGTTCGGCGGTGAGATGGCCAAGCAGCAGAAGTACCCGGAAGTCTACCTCGGCGATCCCGAGATCGATTTCGTGATGCTGGCGAAGTCCCAGGGGATCGAGGGGCGGAAGGTGACCGAGCCCAAGGAGTTGGAAGCCGCGCTCCGGCGCGGAGCCGACGCGATGAAGGCTGGCGAGCCGTACCTGCTCGACGTGCGCGTGGCCACCGTGGGCGCCGGCGCCGACTCCACCTGGCACCAGCGCTTCAAGCTGCGCCGGTAGGTCGTTCTACTCGGCGGCGAAGAAGCCGCTCAGGGCGTGCGCCGTCTGCTCGGGGGCCTCCTCCGGGAAGAAGTGCCCAGCGTTGAGCGCCTGCCCTTCCACGTGGTGGCTCCAGTCGCGCCAGAGGCCGATCGGCCCACCCGTCTCCGCGTACCAGGTCTCGAGCCCTCCGTGGGCGCTCCAGAGCACCAGGATCGGGCAGGGGATGCGGCGTCCCGCCGTGCGATCCGCCCGATCGTGCTCGCGATCGAGGGTAGCCGCGGCCCGGTATTCCTCGCAGATGGCGTGGATGTGGGCGGGGTCCCGCAGCGCCTCGACGTAGGCCTCCTTCACCTCGCGTGGGAATACCGTGGAAGGAGAGCCCCAGTCGCTCAGCGCATTGTCAACGACGGCTTCGGGCGCCGCGGCCAGCAGACGCTCGGGGAGCGGCTCGGGTTGAGCCAGGAGCACCCAGGGCCAGTAGCCAAGCGCAAATCTAGAGTCGGCTCGTCCCCACGCGACCTCCGTGGGAAGGACGTCGAGCACGGCGAGCCGCGCGACCCGATCGGGATGATCGAGCGCAAGACGATAGGCGACCCGACCGCCACGATCGTGGCCAGCGAGGGAGAAGCGCGGGAAACCGAGCCGCTCCATGACGGTCACCATGTCCTGAGCCATCGCCCGCTTCGTGTAGGGCGCGTGGTCCGGAGTGGAGGGCGGACAGCCGCTGCGGCCGTAGCCCCGCAGGTCCGCGCACAGGACCGTGAAGTCACGCGCGAGCATGGGCGCGACGGCGCGCCACATCAAATGGGTCTGCGGGAATCCATGCAAGAGCAGGATCGGCGGGCCGGAGCCGGACCAGCGGACGAAGATGCTGGTCTCACGCACCTGGACCTCGACGGCCTTGAAGTTCTCGAACATGACTCGGATCGTTGGCGCGCTGGCCGCGGCGCCGCCGACCTCAGTGACGCTTGCGCGAGGTGATGATGCGCTCGGAAACCAGCTCGGACTCGCTGAACCGGTACCGCATGGCGCCCGCAGTATAGCCCTGCCTCGACGGGTAGGGTGAGGTAGGAGGCGCCCATACGCCCGTGCAGTGAGAAGCCAGGCGCCTAGGCGGCGCGCTTGTAGCGCAGCATGACGTCGCCGGACTGGTACTGCTTCGAGTTCACCAGCGGTTCCCGTCGGAGCCGGCGAAGTAGCCGTCGGCCGTCAGCCAGTTGAATACTTTGATCTGTCGCATGGCGTTTTACTCCTCAGATCAGAAGTCAGTCTGAGTCCACCTGGCGCAGCGGCCGTCCGGGATCCGCGCCGGCGGCGCGGCGCCGCTCGCTCCAGCTCTTCGAGATCACGTTGCCCTGCGTACGGAGCGCGCCGGTCTCCACATCGGGATCGAGGAGCACCACCTGCTCGGAGGGTTCGGCGTCGGCGCTCACGATGCGAACCTTCGCGGTCTCGGGGCCGCTGAGCCGCGCGAGCGTCTCGGCGTCCGGCGCGCGGACGCCGTCCAGCAGGCAATCGCGGGTGGAGCGAAGCCAGGCGACGGGCGTGGTCCCCGTCGGCGCGGTGGCCACGAGGTTCTTCACGCTCGCCCCGCGGACGTCGTCCAGCACGAGCGCGGGCCGCCCGTCGCGCTCGTCCACCGTGAACGTGGTCCGATCGAGCCGCAGTCCCGTCACGTGCCGGCAGTACAGGCCGTACGCGGGCAGAAGGCGGAATCGCGCGGCGTCGGGATACTCGCGCAGCTGCTGCGGCACCGGACGGGTCATCAGGGCGGTGTCGCCGCCTCCCTTGCCCGAGATCCGGATGTCGCTGAGCGCGATGTTCGAGACGTCGTGGCCGCGGGCCCCCATGATGGAAGACGTCCAGGCCGCGCCGGTGGCCACGACGTCGGTGATCGTGATCTTCGTCAGCGTACCCGCCACGGGGACCGGCTGGCCCCAGCCGCGCTCGGCCAGCCGCACGAACAGGGGAGCGCGGACGTTCACCATCCTGATGCCCGTGACAACGACCTGCTCGAGCGTGCCTCCGTCCACGTTCTGCAGCGAGACGCCGGCGCTGGGGAACGGCCGCAACTCGAAGGGAGGCGGATCCCACATCTCCGCGCGTCCCGACAGGGTGCAGTTCCGGAACACGATGTTCCGGAAGTCGCCGCTCGACTCGGTGCCGATCTTGAGCCCGTTGCGGACGTTGACGAGATGGCAGTCGGTCACCACGACGTATTCGGTCGAGCGTCGGACCCCGAGCGCCAGGCTGCTCTTGAGCACGATCGCGTCGTCGCGGGATTCCACCCGGCAGTCGATGATGCGGACATGACGACAGCAGTCAGGATCGATGCCGTCCGAGTACCCATTGCGGATCGTCACGCCCCGGATGTCAACGTGGTCACACCCCAGCAGGCTGATGTTGTAGTTGGGCGCGTTCTCCAGCGTCAGGTCCCGGATCGTGACGCCACGACACTGCTTGAGCGCGATCGGCTTGGGGCCGCCGCGCGAGCGCCGGTTGCCGTCGATCCGGCCCGGCCCGGCGATGGTGACGTCCTGCAGCCCGCGGCCCTGGAGCAGGGCGAAGCTGAAATCGGTGGTCTCGCGATCGGCAAACGATTCGTACGGCAGCTTCTCGTACGGATCGAACGCGGC
>Ga0207428_10006222_pt1 | contig 11030 bp, 8 predicted proteins | sample RhiMethybrSRZTD1_FD_187600 | JGI IMG/M metagenome (GOLD analysis project Ga0207428, IMG submission 187600) | Populus rhizosphere microbial communities from Tennessee, USA - Rhizosphere MetaG P. TD hybrid SRZTD1 (SPAdes) (version 3) | ecosystem: Host-associated > Plants > Roots > Rhizosphere >... | reverse complement strand
GGCTGACACTGAACTCTTTGCACAACTCTTGCTCGGAAGGAAGCTTCTCTCCCGGGCGATACGTGCCCACATCTATGCGGTTGGACAATTCACGGATAACCGTCTCGGCAAGATTGCCCCTACGCGTACCAGTCGTCGCGTCCATTTATGTTGCTCCTGAAACTGAATGCTCATCACGGAAGATGAATGGTTGTACAGTTGAGCGGACCTCGTCAAATAAACGAAAAGTCTCTGTTTGTTTCGTCTGCAGGCCAGTGATCCGGCCAGTTGACTGCCTCCCATATGTTATCAAACAACTGACCTCACATGGTGCGATCGTCCAGGATTACCACTGAGACGCGCGTCGGATTTGTGCATTTTCCCTCCTTCCCGAAATTCTTCGCTGGCATTTCCTCTGGTGCCTAGCATACACCCATTGACAGTTGCCTGCTGACTGTTATCTTACAAGTGCGGCCGCTGATGATGGCTGTGCAAATGCAGTGAGATTGTCCCGAATAAGGTCTGGTCGCCGTGACAGGGCTCCAGGCGTGGAAAAGAAGACTTGCACGCCAACGTGCTCAATTCGTTTGTCCGATGATTTCTGGGAGGGGTATATGCGTAAACACAACCTGATCTTCACAGCACTCGCTGCGGCCATGGCTTCAGCGCTCAGTGTCGGGATCGCTACTGCTGCGGACACCGAGCAGGTCCGAATCGGCTTTGCCGGACCACTGACTGGACCATCCGGTCACCAGGGGCTGGATGTTGAACATGGCGTGAGCATCGCCATTGAAGAAGCCAACCAGCAAAAACTGAAAATTGGCGACAAGGTGGCCGAGTTCAAGCTGGTATCCGAGGACGACGTGGCTGACCCCCGCACGGGTACCGCAGTGGCCCAGCGATTGGTAGATGCCAAGGTGGCTGTAGTCATCGGCCACTACAACTCGGGCACCAGTATTCCGGCCTCGAAAATCTACGGCGACGCCGGCATCCCGCAAATCTCGCCTTCGGCCACCAACCCGGCGTTGACCAAACAAGGCATCAAGTCGGTTTTCCGTGTGGTCAATGATGACGCCACGCTGGGTCGTTATGCCGGCAACTACCTGGTCAACAACCTCGGTGCCAAACGCATTGCGATCTTTGATGACCGCACCGCTTATGGCCAGGGGCTGGCGGATGAGGTGAACAAGGCGGTCAAAGCTGCCGGTGGCAATGTCGTGGTGCGTGAATACACCAATGACAAAGCCACCGATTTCAACGCCATTCTGACCACCGCAAAAGCGCAACAAGTGGACGCGGTGTTCTTTGCCGCCCTGGATTATCAGGCGGCGCCGATGGCCAAGCAGATGAAGAACCTGGGCATCAAGGCCAAGTTCATGAACATCGGCAACCTGCCGAATGATGAGTTCAAGAAAATGGCCGGCAGTGCTGCTGAAGGAGCTTATGCCTGGAACTACGGTACCCCGCTACAGGACATGCCGAAGGGCGCCGCCTTCGAGCAAAAGCTTAAGGATAAGTTTGGCATGGGTGTGGTGCAGTCCTCACCAGCCGCTTACGACGCTACGTGGGCTGCGATCAATGCAATGGTCAAGGCGCAATCAGACGATCCCGCCGTTTACCTGCCTGTGTTGAAAAGCTCCAGCTACGACGGTGTCACCGGAACCATCGCATTCGACGAGTCTGGAAACCTCAAGAATGCCGCCGCGACAATTTTCCAGTTTGAAAACGGCAAATGGAAAACCCTGGCCGTAGAGCGCGAATGAAGATTTAGCAACATCCAGAACTATAAGCGGGCCTCCACGGCCCGCGACAACAACAAGAAGACTTTTTTCTGATCTGCCATGAGTTTCATCGTGTGTTCTCGCAAGAGATCGCCGGTGAATACAACGCAGCTTTGAGGATTCACCAAGTGGACGCCAATCTTAGTATCTTGTTGCAGCAGATCCTCAACGGTCTGGTGCTCGGCAGTATCTACGCCCTTGTGGCACTGGGCTACACCATGGTTTACGGCATCATCGGTCTGATCAACTTCGCCCATGGCGAGATCGTAATGGTCGGTGCAATGGTGACGATTTCGGTGCTGACCATGCTGGCAGGGTTTGGATTTGCCCCTGGCGTGCTGACTTTGTTGTTCGCAATCATGATTGCGGCAGTCGTCTGCATGCTGATGGCACAAGGTATGGAGAAATTTGCCTACCGACCGTTGCGCAAAGCCCCTCGTTTGACACCTCTGATCCTGGCGATCGGTATCTCTATTTTTCTACAGAACCTGGCGATGATGATCTGGGGACGGGGTTACAAAACCTTTCCCGAAGTCGTTGAAACCCGGCCTGTCGAAGTGTTTGGCGCCACCATTACCAATATACAGATGAGCATCATGATCATCTCGGTCGTCATCATGTTTGCCCTCTGGGTACTGGTGGACAAGACCCGGCTTGGCAAAGCCATGCGGGCGACGGCACAGAACCAGGAAGTCGCCGGTTTGATGGGTATCAACATCAATCGGGTTATCTCAGCCACCTTCGTTATCGGCGCATCACTGGGCGCTGTGGCCGGTGTCATGCGCGCAGTCAACTATGGCCAGGCGGACGCCTACATGGGATTGCTGCTTGGACTCAAAGCCTTTTCGGCAGCGGTACTGGGGGGGATCGGAAACCTCTTCGGCGCCATGGCCGGAGGAATTCTGCTGGGTCTGATCGAATCCCTCGCCGCGGGTTACACCGGCCAACTGACAGGAGGATTTCTGGGGGCGAATTACCAGGACATCTTTGCGTTCTTGGTGCTCATCATGGTTTTGCTTTTCCGACCTAACGGTCTGATGGGCGAACGCCAGGCCGACCGCGCTTAGGAGGCTACGCCATGAAGAACATTTACGCTCAATACGCATTGCTCGTGCTGGCCTTCATCGCTCTGCCATTTGTGGTCGATGCGATACCGTTTCTGGGGCCGACCTGGGTACGAATCCTTGGTTTTGCCATGCTCTATGTGCTGTTGGCGCTGGGGTTGAACATCGTGATCGGCTACGCCGGTCTGCTGGACATGGGGTACATCGGTTTTTATGCCATTGGCGCCTACCTGTATGCGTTGCTCTCGTCGCCACATCTGAATATGACGGGGTTGGCGGAAGGGGTATTGAACTGGCCCCTGTGGATCATCATTCCGTTAGCCGCCGTCATTGCTGCGATATGCGGTGTACTGATTGGCGCACCAGTGCTCAAGTTACGCGGTGACTACCTCGCGATCGTCACGCTGGGCTTTGGTGAAATCATCCGGATCTTCATGAACAACCTGGACCAACCGGTGAACATCACCAACGGTCCTCAGGGCATTTCAGGAATAGCCCCGTTGCACATCGATGCCGGCGCCTGGAGTTACGCGAGCGGGCATGCACCGGACGCCATCCTGTCGTTGCAGACAAAGTGGAGCCTGTTCGGTTTGCAGGTTTCGCCCGTTATCAGCTACTACCTGTTCTTTCTGGCAGTCGTCATCCTCGCGATCATTTTGTCCAAGCGTCTGGAAGTGTCCCGCATCGGTCGAGCCTGGATGGCGTTGCGTGAAGACGAGGTCGCCGCTGAGGCAATGGGCCTGAACAAGCGCAATCTCAAGCTCCTGGCCTTTGCGATGGGGGCAACGTTCGGTGGCGTGTCCGGTGCACTGTTTTCCGCTTACCAAGGCTTTGTAAGTCCGGAATCATTCACGCTTATGGAATCGATCATGGTCCTGGCCATGGTGGTGCTGGGAGGCATGGGTTCGATCCGCGGTGTGGTGTTGGGCGCGTTGATTTTGTCGATCATGCCGGAGGTGTTCCGCGATCTGGTGAACTGGGTGCAGCCATTCGTGATGGACAACGTGACCTTCATCAGTCGTGAAGTGCTGCGCAATATCCTCGATGCCTCAACCTTGCGGATGCTGGTATTCGGTCTCGCATTGATCCTCGTCATGCGTTTCCGGCCGGAAGGGCTGTGGCCATCGAGTCGCCGCCGTGCCGAGTTGCATGAGGATGAAAGCGAGCCATTGGTCCCGGCACCTGCGCTGGACAGCACCGTGGAGCATGTGGAGCCAGCAACAGCGGAGTTCAGACTCAAAGAGGTGAATAAGGTATGAGCGAAGTACTGCTGGAGCTGCATAAAGTCAGCAAGTTTTTTGGCGGGCTACAGGCCCTGCATGGCATCGACCTGAGTATTAAACGCGGTGAAATCCGTGGACTGCTGGGGCCGAACGGCGCGGGCAAGACCACGTTGTTCAACGTGTTGACCGGCTTGTACCGTGCCGAGGAAGGCAAGGTGAACTTCAACGGCAAGCCGTTGCGGATCAGCAAGCCCCATAAAGTAGTTGAGGCCGGCATATCTCGAACCTTTCAGAACATTCGCCTGTTTCACAACATGACGGCGCTGGAGAACGTCATGATCGGCCGTCATGTGCGGACCAAAAGCGGCGTGTTTGGCGCTATTTTGCGGACCCGTCGTTGTGTCCAGGAGGAGCGCGAGATTCATGAATCGGCGCGCTACTGGCTCGATTACGTCGGCATTGGCCGATTCGCCGGCGAGTTGGCAAAAAACCTTTCATACGGTGATCAACGCCGACTGGAGATAGCGCGAGCCCTTGCAACGGAGCCGCTGCTGGTTGCCCTGGATGAGCCGGCGGCAGGCATGAATGCCTCGGAAACGGAAGGCTTGCGTCAGTTGATGTGCAAGATGAAGGGCGATGGCAAGACGGTTCTACTGATCGAGCATGATGTGAAACTGGTCATGGGCTTATGCGATCACGTTACGGTTCTGGAGTTTGGCAAAAAAATCGCTGACGGCCTGCCTGCGCAGGTACAGAAAGACCCTCGGGTGATCGAGGCTTATTTGGGCACTGAGACGGTGGCTTGAGCATGAAAAATATCCTTCAGGTAAACGATCTCAAGGTTTCCTATGGTGCCATTCAGGCCATCAAGGGGCTGGACTTTCATGTGGGCGAGGGTGAGATGGTCGCCTTGATCGGGGCCAACGGTGCCGGTAAAACCACGACACTCAAGACCCTTGCCGGGCTGCTGACGCCGACCGCAGGGCAAATTACCTTTGACGGCAAAGCCCATTCGAAGATCAAGAGCTTCGACTTGATACGCGAAGGCTTGGCGCTGGTGCCTGAAGGGCGGGGCATTTTCCCCAAACTGACGGTCGTTGAGAATCTGGAAATGGGCGCCTTTTCGCGCACCGACGGCAAGACAGCCATCCAGGCCGACATCGAGCGCATGTTCGGCATCTTTCCCCGACTCAAGGAGCGGGCGTTCCAACTGGCCGGAACCATGTCAGGCGGCGAACAGCAGATGCTGGCTATTTCCCGTGCACTGATGGGCAAACCCAAGTTGCTCCTGCTTGACGAGCCATCCATGGGGCTTGCGCCGATCATTGTGCAAAAAATCTTCGAGACCATTCGCGAAGTGGTGAAGGGCGGGGTCACGCTGTTGCTGGTGGAGCAGAACGCGAAACTCGCCCTCCAGACCTGTCAGCGCGCCTATGTGATTGACGGTGGTCGCATTGCGCTGGAAGGGCAGGCGGATGAATTGCTGCACAACGAACAAGTGCAGAAAGCTTACCTCGGCGAATAATCGGAACACTTTTCTAAAAGCCATCGGATGTCATCCACCCCAGTGCAATTTGCCTCTTGTACTGGCGTGGTTGGCGTTGTCGTCCCCGTCTTCGTGAGACTTATTAAATGATTGCCCAGCTCCCGCCGAGCCTGACAACACCTGACTACAGTGATTTTCTTGCGGCCTTGAAAACGAAGGGATTCAAAGGTGAGGTGGGAACCGATTACGCCAGTCGTACGGTCCTGGCGACGGATAATTCGATTTATCAGCGCTTGCCGCAAGCCGTCATTTTTCCTTTGGATCAAGACGACGTGGCGTGTGTCGCACGGCTTCTGGCTGCACCTGCTTATCGCGGAATAAAACTCACGGCTCGAGGCGGAGGGACGGGCACCAACGGGCAGTCACTGACCGATGGGATCGTGGTTGATCTTTCACGACACATGAACAAAATTCTGGAAATCGATCCGCTGGGCAGGCGGGTACGGGTTCAGGCAGGCGTTGTCAAAGACCAACTCAATGCTGCGCTCAAACCGCATGGACTGTTCTTCGCTCCTGAGCTATCCACCTCCAATCGGGCGACTATCGGCGGAATGGTCAACACCGATGCGAGTGGACAAGGCAGCTGTACTTACGGCAAGACCCGGGATCATGTGCTTGAACTGCACAGTATTCTGCTAGGCGGTGAACACCTTCACTCCCGGCCTTTGGGGGAGGATGAGCTGGAAGGCGAATGTTCCCGCGATGATCGGATTGGAGAAGTTCACCGAGTCGTGCGAGGGATTCACGCCGACAAGTCCGATCTGATTGAGGCCCGGTTTCCGAAACTCAATCGCTGCCTCACCGGATATGACCTTGCGCATATCCGTGGTGAAGACGGGCATTTCAACCTCAACAGTGTGATGTGTGGTGCCGAAGGCTCATTGGGCTTTGTGGTCGAGGCGTTATTGAACGTTTTGCCCATTCCCGAATACTCGGTGTTGGTGAATGTGCGCTACGCCAGTTTCATGGATGCTTTGCGGGATGCTCGCTCGTTGATCGAGCATAAACCGTTGTCGATTGAGACGGTCGATTCGAAAGTGCTGATGCTGGCAATGAAAGACATTGTGTGGCATAGCGTCGCTGAATACTTCCCAGGGAATCCTGATCGCCCAACATTAGGCATTAACCTGGTCGAATTCAGTGGCGACGACATTCTGGAAGTCGAAAGCCGGGTGAAAGCGTTCGTTGAGCATTTGCATACGGATCAAGCCGTAGAGCGTCTGGGGCACACTTTGGCTCAGGGCGAGGAAGCCGTTAATCAAGTTTATGCGATGCGTAAACGCTCGGTCGGCTTGCTGGGTAATGTACAGGGCGAAATCCGACCTCAGCCCTTTGTCGAGGACACGGCAGTTCCGCCTGAAAACCTTGCGGATTACATCGCCGAGTTTCGTGCGTTGCTGGACAGCTTTGGTTTGCAGTATGGAATGTTCGGGCACGTCGATGCCGGTGTGCTGCATGTGCGCCCCGCACTGAATATGAAGGACCCTCAGCAGGCCGCATTGGTTCGTCCTATTTCCGACGGTGTTGCAGCGCTGACGCAACGCTATGGTGGCTTACTTTGGGGAGAGCATGGAAAAGGTATTCGCTCCGAGTATGCCCCAGCATTTTTTGGTGAGCTGTATCCGTCTTTGCAGGCGGTGAAGTTGGCCTTCGATCCCTACAACCAATTCAACCCCGGAAAAATTGCCACGCCGCTGGACAGCACCGAGTCATTGATCAAAATCGATGAGGCTGTCATGCGTGGCGATCTTGACCGCCAGATTGATGAGCGTGTCTGGAACAGTTACGAATCTGCGGTGCACTGCAACGGTAACGGCGCTTGCTACAACTACGACCCTAACGACGCAATGTGCCCTTCTTGGAAGGCCACGCGGCAGCGGCAGCACTCGCCGAAGGGGCGGGCGTCGCTGATACGTGAATGGCTGCGTCTGCAAGGAAATGCAGGCGTAGACGTCCTCTCAACATCACTGCGGCGCCCACACTTTCTCAGAAGCTTGCCGCAGCGTTGGCGCAATAGCCGGGCACAACGTAAAGGTAGCCCCGACTTCTCCCATGAAGTGTATGACGCCATGGCCGGTTGCCTCGCCTGTAAATCATGCGCGGGTCAGTGCCCGATCAAGGTTAATGTTCCTGAGTTTCGCTCACGATTTCTGGAGCTTTACCATGGCCGCTATCTTCGGCCCCTGCGCGACTATTTGATTGGTTCGCTGGAGTTCAGCATTCCTTACTTCGCCAAGGTTCCCGGTCTGTACAACAAGCTGATGGCGGCACCGCTTGTGAAGCGCTGGCTGGCTGAAAGAGCGGGAATGGTCGACAGTCCGCTGCTTAGTCGTTTCGACTTCCAGGCTGTTCTGAATCGCTGGAATGTCGAACCGGCAACGCCCGAACGATTGGCAACGCTGAGTCCTGCTCAGGCCTGTAAAAGCGTGATAGTCGTGCAAGACGCTTTCACCCGATATTTTGAGACTCCCTTGTTGGCCTCGTTTATCGAACTGGCAGCGCGCATCGGTTTTCAAGTTTTCGTCGCGCCTTACAGTCCCAACGGCAAGCCGCTTCACATACAGGGCTTTCTAGCGGCATTCAACAAGGCTGCGGTGCGCAATGCCGGTCAGCTCCAGGCCTTGAGCGACTCGGGCGTGCGTCTGGTCGGCCTGGACCCCGCCATGACATTGGTCTATCGCCAGGAGTACACAAAAGTACCGGGCCTGAAGCAGATTCCAGCGGTCGAGTTGCCTCAGGAGTGGCTTCTAACCTGTTTGACCCAAGCTCCTGCTCGTAAGGTGCGTGGAACATTCCGTTTGCTGGCTCACTGTACGGAGAAATCCAATGTGCCCACGAGCAGCAAACAATGGGTTGAAGTATTCCGGCGTATGAATCTGGAGCTGATCGTTGAAGGGACAGGTTGCTGTGGGATGTCCGGTACCTATGGTCATGAATCACGTAATCAGGAGACATCACGGGTTGTTTTTGACCAGTCATGGAAACTGAAACTTGCCGAGGGCATGGGCGGCGAGCCGCTTGCTACCGGCTACTCGTGCCGCAGTCAGGTGAAGCGCTTTTCTAACAGAGCCCTGAGGCACCCGCTTGAGGTTTTGCTGGAGCTGTACCGGAGAGAGAGGCCGCCTTTGGTTGTGGATTCACCGGTTGATGCAACACACTAACTACGGTGTAAACAGGCGGAGTGAGTCGCGGCATTGCGCCGAACGTTTCTGTTCCATTGATTTTGAAGGACTGCGGTGAAGGCGCATGCGAATCTTCATGTGAGGGCCTATGTTGGTATGCATCGCTCAAATCGGCATGATCTTGCAGGATCCCAGCTATTCGCTGAACCCTGGCATTTGCGTAGGCGAGCAGATTGCCGAGATGTATCGCGTGCATCACCAGCAGAACCGTCGGGTTGCGCGCGCGTCCGCACTGGAGGCGATGGCGGCCTTGCAAGTTGATCGACCGCCTCTTACCTATCAGCGCTTTGCCCATGAACTTTCCGGAGGAATGGGGCAACGGATCATGATTGCTATGATGCTCGCGGCACAGCCCCGGTTGCTGATTGCCGATGAGCCGACGTCTGCCTTGGACAGAGATAATTCGCGCACCGTACTTGAATTGCTCGACCGCGAGGTCAGGTCGCGAAACATGAGTCTCATCCTAATCAGCCATGATCTGGATGCCGTGGCTGCCTGGTGTGACCGCGTCATCATCATGCGCCATGGCGAGATCATCGACAGTTGCCCAACTAGCGAGCTGGGCTATGGCCGCCATCCCTACACCCGGGCGCTGCTGACCTGCGTGCCACGTCCCGGAGATCATAATGCACCGCTCGCGACCCTGCATGATTTCGATCTGGAGGTGGTCGAGTGAGCCAGCCATTGTTACAAGTCACTGGTGCGGCTGTCGATTTGGCAGGGACGCGTATTCTGGAGGATGTCTCGCTTAACCTGATGCCAGGGCAAGCGCTAGGGTTGGTGGGGCGTTCCGGCTCGGGCAAGTCGACCCTGCTGCGCGCATTGTGCGGGATGGTCCCTCTGGCGCAAGGACAGGTGCGTATTGGCCAGATTGAGTTAAGCGCTGGTAACGTCGACTACAGGGCGCAGGCAAGGGAAGTGCAGATGGTGTTTCAAGACCCCTATGCCTCGCTGCATCCGCGCCATACAGTAGGTGCGATCCTGCGCGAGCCACTGCAGATTCACAAAATAGCCAATCAGCAAGCCCGCGTGGCCGACGCACTCGAGGAGGTCGCTTTGCCGAGGGCGATGTTGCAACGCTACCCCCACGAATTATCGGGTGGACAGCGGCAGCGTGTAGCTATTGCCCGGGCCTTGATGCTCAAGCCCCGGGTGCTGCTGCTGGACGAGCCGACCTCCGCTCTCGACATGTCCGTCCAAGCCGAAGTGCTGAACCTGCTCGCCCGGCTGAGGGAAGAGCGCCAGTTGAGCCTGGTGATGGTCAGCCACCATCCCGCAGTCGTGAGCTATTTGTGCGAAACCATGGTCAAGGTCGACAGTGGGAGGGTAGGGCAACCCTTTCCCCGGCCAAAACAACTCATACCGATCAGGTGGGTGGCATGGTGATCGATCAGGGAGAGGCAAGCGGGGGCATGGCTAGGCTATCGTGCGTCGAAAAGCGATAGGGCAACTGTCAGGTATCAGATTTATGTGCTGATACCTGACGGGTTAGGCATTTTCGGTAGACAGTGTTTTGGAGTGAGCTTCTTATGCTCAGGCTGGCGTAGCCTTTAGACAGTGCGCAGTTTGACCTTCCCATTTGGCGATCACCAACGGTGCCAAGGCATTTCCTAGAACATTCAGGGCAGTTGTTGGCATTTCCATCAGACGGTAAACCCCTGCAATGAATGCAATGCCTTCCAGCGGCAGACCCGCGCTGGCCAGTGTGGCTGACAGAATCACGAACATGAACCCCGGTACACCAGCAGCCCCCTTGGATGTCAGAACCATGGTGACCACAAGCAGAGCCTGATCACCAAAACTTAGATCGATGCCATACAACTGTGCCACGAACAGGGTGCCGATGCCGAGGAACAATGAAGCACCGTCAAGGTTGAACGAGTAGCCAACCGGCACTACAAAGCTAACCAGAGAGGGCGGCACCCCGTAGGTTTCAAGCTTCTTCATTAGCTGCGGCATGACCGCTGCCGAACTGGCGCTGGAAAAGGCCAGGATCAGTTCATCCTTGATATGGCGCATCAGGGCGAACAGATTGATTCCGCAGAATCGCGCCACCAGGTTCAGAACAACCAACACGAAGAAAGCGATGGCTACGTAGCTGACCATGATCAGCTTGGCCAGCGGCAGAAGAGAACTGAAACCGAAGTTGGCCACAGTCACGGAGATCATTCCGAATACGCCGATAGGTGAGTAGGCCATGATCATCGAAGTGACCTTGAACATCGCTTCCGAAACACCACGCAGTAGCGTGATCA
>Ga0207428_10006221_pt1 | contig 11031 bp, 15 predicted proteins | sample RhiMethybrSRZTD1_FD_187600 | JGI IMG/M metagenome (GOLD analysis project Ga0207428, IMG submission 187600) | Populus rhizosphere microbial communities from Tennessee, USA - Rhizosphere MetaG P. TD hybrid SRZTD1 (SPAdes) (version 3) | ecosystem: Host-associated > Plants > Roots > Rhizosphere >... | reverse complement strand
GACCGAGGCCGTAATGATGTCCCCGATGGACGCGTACCGTCCGGTGGATCCGCCGATCGGATTGATGACGGCGATCTTGCGCGCGCCGGAATTGTCGGCGACGTCGAGGATGGATCGCATTTGAATCATGACAAGCTCCTGTCAGGGCAGAGGGCGCTGTCCCCTTTGCCCTTCACACCGATCCTCACACCGTTCTAGCTTTTTCCACGACGCGCGTGACCACCCAGCGCTTGCGGCGGCTGAGCGGGCGCGACGGCACCAGCGCGACGCGATCGCCCACCTTCGCTTCGTTCTTCTCGTCGTGCGCCATGAACCGCGACGTCAGCCGCAGCTGCTTCCCATAGAGCTCATCGCGCACCTGCCGCTCGATGGTGACGACGATGCTCTTCTGCATCTTGTTGCTGACGACGGTGCCGATGATTTCACTGCTCGCCATAGCTCAACCCCTCGTGCCCTTCTCGCGCAGCACCGTCTTCACGCGCGCGCGCTCGCGGCGCAGCGGGCGAATCTTGTTCCCGGCTTCGGCCTGGCCCATCGACTGCTGCAGCCGGAGGCGAAACACTTGATCGTCCAGGTCGGTGGCGCGCTGCTTGAGATCGTCCACCGTCAGCCCGCGCAGCTCCGACAGCAATTCCGGCACCTTCATGACAGGTTCTCCGCGGCAAACCGCGTGGCGACGCGCGTCTTCATCGGCAGCTTGGCCTGCGCCAGCCGCATCGCCGCCCGGGCTTCGACGGCCGACACGCCTTCCATCTCGAACAGGATCCGGCCCGGCTTGATCACCGCGACCCAGCCTTCCGGCGCGCCCTTGCCCTTGCCCATGCGCGTTTCCTGCGGCTTCTTGGTCACCGGCTTGTCGGGAAACACGCGGATCCACACCTTGCCGCCGCGCTTGATCCCGCGCGTGAGCGCGACGCGCGCGGCCTCGATCTGGCGATCAGTCAGCCAGCACGGCTCGAGCGCCATCAGCCCGAAGTCGCCGAACGACACCGTCGACCCGCGCCACGCCAGCCCGCGCATCCGTCCGCGCTGCTGCTTGCGGTACTTGACCTTTTTCGGCATCAACATAACTTGATCCCTGCATCGATCGAATGACGATCGATCAACCGATCGAAGTGAGCTCCACTGGTCTCGACTTCGCTCGTCTTACCGTTGTCATCGAGGCGCGCCGGCGCGCCGCGGCTGTCTGTACTCTTCCTCGCGTCCGAGCTTCGGCGTCAGGCGCTCGCCCTTGTAGAGCCAGACCTTCACGCCAATCGCGCCGTAGGTCGTGAACGCCTCCGAAAACCCGTAGTCGATGTCCGCCCGCAGCGTCTGGAGCGGCAGCTGCCCGTGCAGATACCACTCCGAGCGCGCGATTTCGGCCCCGTTCAGGCGGCCGGAGACCCGCACCTTGATGCCGCGCGCGCCGAAGCGCAGCGCCGACTCGACGGCCTTCCGCATCGCCCGCCGGAACGCGACGCGCTTCTCGAGCTGCATCGCCACCGACTCGCTGATGAGCTGCGCGTCCAGTTCCGGCTTCTGGATCTCCAGGATGTTGATGAAGACCTCGCGGCCCGTCGCCTTCTGCAGCTCCTGCCGCAGCTTGTCGACCTCCGTGCCCTTGCGCCCGATGATGATGCCCGGGCGCGAGGTATGGATGTCGATCTTCAGCTTGTTGGCCGCGCGCTCGATGTCGATCCGCGCGACGCCCGCATGCGAAAACCGGCTTTTGAGGTCGCCGCGCAGCTTGAGATCCTCGTGCAGCAGCTTGGCGTAGTCCTTGTCGGCGAACCAGCGCGAACGCCAGGTCTTGTTGAAGCCGAGCCGGAATCCGTATGGATGAACTTTTTGACCCATTTTTCAAGTCTCCAACTTCGCGCGTTCGACTTCGCTCAGAGCGGCCTGAGCCGCGCCCAAGGCCGACGTTCGATCTTCGAAGTTCGAACTTCTCAGTTAACTCGCCGCCGCCTTCTTGCTCCGGCCGCCGCGCTTCGCCGGCGCCGCCGGCGCCGGCGCTTTGACCTTCACCGGCCGCTCGGCCACTTCGACGGTCAGGTGCGCCATGCGCTTGACCACGCGAAACGCCCGCCCCATCGGGGCCGGACGGATGCGCTTCATGCTCGGCCCCTGGTTGGCGTAGCACTTCGCGACGAACAGCCGATCGACGTCGCCGCCGAAGCCGTCCTTCTGCTGCGCGTTGGCGACCGCCGACCGCAGCACCTTCTCGATGTCGCGGGCGATCAGCTTGCGCGAGAAGCGCAGCGTCGCGAGCGCCTGCGTCAGGTCGCGGCCGCGAATCTGATCGAGGACGAGACCGGCCTTTTGCGCTGACGTCCGGATGTAACGCGACGTCGCCTGTCCGATGCTCACGACGCGCCTCCCTTGGCGCCGCCCGCCGGAGCCGCGCCGCCGCCGCCCGCGCCGCCGGCACCGCCGGCGCCCGGACCGGCCGACGCGGCCGCCGCGGCCATCTGCGCCGCCTTCTCCGCCTTGGTCGTGTGGCCCTTGAAGAACCGCGTCGGCGCGAACTCGCCGAGCTTCTGCCCGACCATGTTCTCCGTGATGTACACCGGGATGAACTTCTTCCCGTTGTGCACGGCGATCGTGTGGCCCACCATCTCGGGCACGACCGTCGATCGGCGCGACCAGGTCTTGATGACCTTCTTTTCGCTTGCCTGGTTCATCGCTTCCACCTTTTCGAGCAGGTGGACGTCGATGAACGGTCCCTTTTTGAGTGAACGGCTCATAGCGTTACTTCTTCCGTCTCTGGACGATGAAACGATCCGTGTCCTTGCGCCGGCGGGTCTTGAATCCCTTCGTCGGCTTGCCCCACGGCGTCGTCGGATGACGTCCGCCCGACGTCTTGCCTTCGCCGCCGCCGAGCGGGTGATCGACCGGGTTCATCGCGACACCGCGCACGTGCGGCCGGTGACCGAGCCAGCGGTTGCGGCCGGCCTTCCCGATCGAGACGTTCTCGTGGTCGAGATTGCCGACCTGGCCGATCGTGGCCAGGCACTCGATGTTGATCAGCCGGATTTCACCCGACGGCAGCTTCACCGAGGCGTAGAACCCTTCCTTCGCGACCAGCTGCACGGACGACCCGGCCGATCGCGCGATCTGCCCGCCCTTGCCCGGCTTGAGCTCGACGTTGTGAATCATCGTGCCGAGCGGAATGTTCTTCAGCGGCAGGCAATTGCCCGGCAGGATGTCCACGTTCTCGCCCGACGTGACGGTGTCGCCGACCTTGACCCCGAGCGGGTGGAGAATGTACCGCTTCTCGCCGTCCGCATAGGTGACCAGGGCGATCCGCGCCGTCCGGTTCGGGTCGTACTCGACGGTCGAGACCTTGCCCGGAATGTTGAACTTGTTCCGGCGGAAGTCGATGATCCGGTAGTTGCGCTTGTGTCCGCCGCCGCGCCACCAGACGGTGAGCTCGCCGCGGTTGTTGCGCCCGCCCGATCGCTCGAGCGTTTCGACCAGCGGCTTGTACGGCTTCGACGTGGTGATCTCGTCGAAGGTCTGCACGCTCTGGAATCGCCGGCCGGCCGACGTCGGTTTGTAATTGCGAATCGGCATTACGTGCCCTCCATGAACTCAGGCACTTTCTCGCCTGCCTTGAGCCGCACCCACGCCTTCTTCCAGTCGGGCCGCGGCCCCGCGAACCGTCCCTGCCGCTTGATCTTGCCGTGCATGATCTGCGTCCGGACGCTCTGGACCTTCGAGCCGAACAGCTTCTCGACGGCGCGCCGGATGTCGACCTTGGTCGCGCCGCGCGCGACCTCGAACACCACGACCTCGCCGTTCAACTCGCGGGCCATCGTCGTCTTTTCGGTCACGAGCGGACGCCGGATGACGTCGGTCGCCTTCATCCCAGCACCTCCTGCAGCCGCTCGACCGCGGCGCGCGTCGCGATGATGCGCGACGTGTTCATCACATCGCGGGCCGTCAGCCGCCCGCTCGCGACGAGCGAGACGCCGGCGATGTTGCGGGCCGTGCGCTCGAACTGCTCGTCGAGCTTCACATCGACGACGAGCGTGCGGCCGGTGGCGCCCAGACGCTTCAGCAGCGCCGCCGTCGCCTTCGTCTTGGCCTCGTCGGCCTTCAGCGCGTCGACGACCACGATCGCGCCCTCGTGCAGCTTGGCCGTCAGCGCCGCGCGCAGCGCGCCGCGCTCCACCTTCTTCGGCAGCGCGTAGTCGTAGCTGCGCGGCTGCGGTCCGAAGACCGTGCCGCCGTGCCGCCAGAGCGGCGTCCGCGTCGAGCCGACCTGCGGACGGCCGGTGCCCTTCTGCTTGTAGGGCTTCTTGCCGCTGCCGCTGACGAGCGCGCGATTCTTGGTCATGTGCGTGCCCCGACGCTCGGACGCGTTGGAACGCACGACCGACTCCCACACCAGGTCGAGCTTGACCGGGCCGGCGAAGACCGCGTCGTTCAGGTCCACCGACCCGACTTTCTGGTTCTCGCTGTTGACTACATCCAGGGTCATAGATGCCTACTTCTTGCCCTTCTTCGCCTTTTCGGCCTGCGGTTTCGGATCCGGCTTGCGGGCGACGGCCTTGCGCACGAGGACCACGCCCTCGGGCGCGCCCGGCACGGCGCCGCGCAGGACCAGCAGGTGCTGCTCGGCGTCCACGCTCACCACTTTCAAGTTCCGCGTCGTCACGCGGTCGCCGCCCATGCGGCCGGCCGCGCGCATCCCCTTGATGACGCGTGAGGGGAACGAAGACGCGCCAATCGATCCCGGCGCGCGGTGGAACATCGACCCGTGGGTCGCGGCGCCCCCTGCGAAGTGGTGACGCTTCATGACGCCCTGGAACCCTTTGCCGCGGCTGGTCGCAATCACGTCCACGCGATCGCCGGCCGCGAAGATGTTCGCGAGCACCTGGTCGCCGGCCTTGAGCGGGTCGCCGCCCGGCGCGACCCGGACTTCGCGCCGCACACGCGTCGCCGGGACGTTCGCCTTCTTGAAGTGCCCGGCCGTCGGTTTGTTGACCTTCGGCGCCGTGTCGTCGACCAGCCCGAGCTGCACCGCCTCATAGCCGTCGGTCTGCGCGGTCTTCGCCTGCACGACGACGCAGGGGCCGGCCTTGATCACCGTGACGGGCACGGCCGAGCCGTCCGCCGCGAAGACCTGGGTCATGCCGACTTTTCGTCCAAGAATGCCAGTCACCATGTCGACACCTTTACTTGTGTTCCTTGCCAAACGCCTTGATCTCGACATCCACGCCCGTCGGCAGGTCGAGCTTCATCAGTGCGTCAACCGTCTGCGGCGTCGGCTCGAAGATGTCGATCAGCCGCTTGTGCGTCCGGATCTCGAACTGCTCACGCGACTTCTTGTCGACGTGCGGCGAACGGAGCACCGTCCACTTGTTCTTTTCCGTCGGCAGCGGTACCGGGCCGGCCAGGCTGGCGCCGGTGCGCTTCGCCGTGTCCACGATCTCGATCGTGGCCTGGTCCAGCACGCGGTAGTCGTACGCCTTGAGGCGGATTCGAATCTTCTCGCTAAACGGAGTTGCCATTACTCTCTCGTCTCTTGGTTGCGTTTGGGGCCCCACCCCCAAACGCCCGCCTTGTGGCTCGCTACGCTCGCACCTCGGCGGTCTTCCTTATTTCCCCTGTACTTTCGCGACGACTTCCTCGCTCACGGACGCCGGTGCCGGCTCGTAGCGATCGAAGTGCATCGAGTACGAGCCGCGGCCCTGCGTTCGCGACCGGATGTCGGTCGCGTAGCCGAACATCTCCGACAGCGGCACGCGTGAGTTGATCACCTGCGAGCCGCCGCGCGACTCCATCGACTGGATGTGACCGCGCCGGCTGGTGATGTCGCCGATGACGTCGCCCATGTATTCCTCGGGGACGACGACCTCGACCCGCATCATCGGTTCGAGCAGCACCGGATGCGCCTTCTTCGCCGCATCCTTGAACGCCATCGAGCCGGCGATCTTGAACGCCATTTCGCTCGAGTCCACGTCGTGGTACGAGCCGTCGTAGAGCTCGATCTTCACGTCGTCCATCGGATAGCCGGCGAGGACGCCCGTCGTCATCGCTTCGCGAATGCCCTGATCGATCGGCTTGATGTATTCCCTCGGAATCGTGCCGCCGACGATCTCGTTCACGAACTCGTAGCCTTCGCCGGGCTTGCGCGGAATCATCCGGATCTTGGCGTGCCCGTACTGGCCGCGGCCGCCGGTCTGCTTGATGTAGCGTCCCTCGCCCTCGGACGGGCGGGTGACGGTTTCCTTGTAGGCGACCTGCGGCTTGCCGACCGACGCCTCGACGTTGAACTCGCGCTTCAGGCGGTCGACGATGATCTCGAGGTGCAGCTCGCCCATGCCGGCGATGACCACCTGGCCGGTCTCCGTATCGGTCTTCACCCGGAACGTCGGATCCTCGGCCATCAGCTTGCCGAGCCCCATGCCGAGCTTCTCCTGGTCGGCCTTCGTCTTCGGCTCGATCGCGAGCGAGATGACCGGCTCGGGGAAATCCATGGCCTCGAGGATGACCGGCGTCTTCTCGTCGCACACCGTGTCGCCGGTCGAGACCGACTTCAGCCCGACCGCGGCGGCGATGTCGCCGGCGTAGACTTCCTTGATCTCCTCGCGCTTGTTCGCGTGCATCTTGAGCAGGCGGCCGATGCGCTCGGTCTTCTGCTTCGTCGCGTTGTAGACCGCCATCCCGGACGTCATGACGCCGGAGTACACGCGGATGAACGTGAGCTGACCGACGAACGGGTCGGTCATGATCTTGAACGCCAGCGCCGCGAGCGGCGCGTCGTCCTTGGCCGGACGCTCGGTCTGGGCCCCCTCGGCGCCGTTCGGGTCGATCCCGATCATCGCGGGAATCTCGAGCGGCGACGGCAGATAGTCCACCACCGCGTCGAGGAGCGGCTGCACGCCCTTGTTCTTGAACGCGGAGCCGCAGATCACCGGCACGAACGCGGCGTCTTCCTTGCGCACCGACTCGACCGTCCGCTTGCGCAGAGCCGCCTTGATCCGATCCTCGGGGATCTCCTGGCCGTGCAGGTACATCTCCAGAATCTGGTCGTCGACCTCGCTGACCTTCTCGATCAGCGCTTCACGATAGGCGTGCGCCTGTTCCTTGAGCGATTCCGGGATTTCCTCGACCACGTAGTCGGCGCCCATCGCCTCGTCTTTCCACGTGATCGCCTTCATCCGGACGACGTCGACCATGCCGACGAACTTGTCCTCGGCGCCAATCGGGAATTGAATCGCGACCGGGTTGCCCTGCAGCTTCGACTTGATCTGCTCGAACGTGCGCTCGAAGTTCGCGCCGATCCGGTCCATCTTGTTGACGAAGCAGATGCGGGGGACGCGGTACTTGTCGGCCTGCCGCCAGACGGTCTCCGACTGGGGCTCGACGCCGGCGACCGAGTCGAACACGGCGACGGCGCCGTCGAGCACGCGCAGCGACCGCTCGACCTCGGCGGTGAAGTCGACGTGGCCGGGCGTGTCGATGATGTTGATGCGCTGTTCCCGCCACGAGCAGGTCGTCGCCGCGGACGTGATCGTGATCCCGCGCTCCTGCTCCTGCTCCATCCAGTCCATGACGGCCGTACCTTCATGCACCTCACCGATCTTGTAGGTGATGCCGGTATAGAACAGGATGCGCTCGGTCGTCGTCGTCTTGCCGGCATCGATGTGGGCCATGATGCCGATGTTGCGACAACGATTGAGTGGAACTTGACGTGGCATGGAAATCTGTCTCTCTACATTCGGAGAGGCCGGCTTCAGCCGGCCCGCTGGGCGGGCTCAAGCCCGCCCCTCCTCCCTACCAACGGTAGTGCGCGAACGCCTTATTGGCCTCGGCCATTCGGTGCGTGTCTTCGCGCTTCTTCACCGCGCCGCCACGCAGGTTGGCCGCATCCAGGAACTCGTTCGCCAGCTTCTCCTGCATCGTCTTGCCGTCACCGCGCTCGCGCGCGTACGACGACACCCAGCGGATTGCCAGCGACAGGCGGCGGTTCGGGTTCACTTCGACCGGCACCTGGTAGTTCGAGCCGCCGACCCGCCGCGACTTCACTTCGAGGCTCGGCTTGACGTTGTCGATCGCCTTCTTGAACACCTTCAGCGGATCGTCCGCGCTCTTTTCCTTCACGATGTCGAGCGCCTTGTACATGATCCGCTCGGCGGTCGATCGCTTGCCGCCGCGCATGATCGTGCTGATGAACTTCGTCACCAGCGGACTGTTGTAAATCGGGTCCGCCGGAACCTCGCGCTTGGCAATTTCTCGTCTACGTGGCATGAAGCTGATCCTTGCATTCTGGGATTCAGGGATTCGGGATTCAGAGATTCGGAACCCGGAATCTCTGAATCTCTGAATCCTTGAATCTCCAAATTACTTCTTGGGTCGTTTCGCTCCGTACTTCGAGCGCCCCTGCATGCGGCCCGCGACGCCGACGGCGTCGAGCGTGCCGCGCACCACGTGATACCGCACGCCCGGCAGATCCTTCACGCGGCCGCCGCGGATGAGCACCAGCGAGTGCTCCTGCAGGTTGTGGCCGACGCCCGGGATGTAGGTCGTGACCTCGATGCCGTTCGTCAGCCGCACGCGCGCGACCTTGCGGAGCGCGGAATTCGGCTTCTTCGGGGTCTGGGTGAAGACGCGGACACAGACGCCGCGCTTCTGCGGGCTGCTCTGGAGCGCGGGGCTCTTCGTCTTGCTCAACACCGCTTCGCGACCCTGACGAACGAGCTGGCTAATCGTTGGCATTGTGACGTTCCTTCACACGACCCGTATCGCACGCTGCCGCAGCCGACGACACATCGTCGCGCCGCGGTGTGCAGCGTGTGGTTCGCCTCGGGCCTAGGAGCACGATGCTCGGCGCCCGATTCACTCCCCTATTGCTGTTGTCAGCCATGCCGCCGGAGAACGACGCGTTGCCGCGCCGCGCCGGTCGCGCGGAATCAGCCAGGAGCGGGAAGCTGGCCGGCCTTGGCGTCTGGCACGGCGCTCGGTCCTGGACGCGGGCCTAGATAGGGTGTCCTAAGCCCGAATAACCTTGCGAGGTTAGCACAGCGACAAAAACGGGGTCAAGTCCGGCACCCCATTTGCCGGCGCCCCGGAGCCCGGGGACGACAGGTACGAACCCCTTCGTCCCCTGGGTCCACCTACCGGCACCCCTGGACCTCGGCCGCGATCCCGCCGAGGCTCGAGACGAACCCGCCGCCGCGGCCGAATCCGCCGCCGCCGCCGCCGTTCTGTGACCGGATGAAGGTGCTCCCGCCGTCCAGGGGCAGCGTCGCGACGCTCCGGCAGAACGCGTCCCACTTCCCGTCCTGCGACAGGTACTGCTCGACGTTGGAGAGATAGAACGCCGCCACAGTGGCGCCGACCGACTTGAGATACGCGCCGACGGCCCGGATGGCCTTCGGCCCGCCGAAGTCGCCGACAACGGGCACCACGAGATTGCGGGTCTGGAGATCCTTCAGGAACTGAAAGTGCTCGTCGCTGGCCAGGTAGCTGCGCGCTGCACCTGACGCGTCGGTCGCGGTCATCAGCTCCGCGTACGTCGGGGAGGCCCGGACCGCGAAGCCGCTCCAGTAGAACGTGGTGTAGACCGCGTCGATGCCGGTCAGATCGTCAGCTAGCAACGGAAACCCATGCGTCCTGGTCAGGTGATTCTTGATGGCCTGGAGGTGCTGCTTGTAGAGCGGCTCGCTCGTCGTCACGCGGGCGAAGGCCGAGAACAGCTGCGCGGCGGTCGCGGCCGGCCCGAGCCCCTCGGGCCGCGGCTTGGCGAAGAGCATCGACACGAAGTCCGCGCGATCCTTCGACAGCTCGAAGATCGCCTTGTACATCAACTGGAGATCGAGGTTGCCGCGGCGGATGTCGAAGAGGATGGCGAGCTTCGGCCGCGTCGCGGCCATATAGGTGAAGTTCTGCTCCGGGCCGACCCCGAGGTACACGCCGCCCGGTTTCGTCCGCCGGATCAAATCCGGGATGACGTACTGGAACCACAGCTCGTTCGACGTGAGGTTCGTGATGTTCTCGTTGCGGAAATAGCCGCCGGGCTCGGAGGTCGCCGTGATGAACTTCCAGAACTCGGCGTCGCTGAGCCGCGCCGGGATCTCGACCCGGGGCGACCAGAGGAGCAGGAGCGCGACGGCGACGAGCGCGCGCTTCACCGGCCCGTGCCGGATGCCGGCGCGCTCGCCGCGCAGTTGGACGATTTCACGTCGGCGAGCATGGGACGGTACCAGGACGCCAGGCCCCCGCCTCCCCCGCCGCCGCCGCGCCCGCCTTGCCCGCCTTGACTGTAGATGAACGTGCTCTGCGCGTTCAGCGGGAGGCTGGCGACGTTGTTGCAGAAGAGCTGCCAGACGCCGTTCTGGTTCAGGTACTGCTCGACGTTGGAGAGATAGAACGCCGCGACGGCCGCGCTCGCGTCCTTGTCCTTGACGTAGCGGCCGACGCTGCGAATCGCCTTCGGCCCGGCAAAGTCGCCGACGAGCGGGACGACCAGGTTTCTGGTCTCGAGATCCTTCAGCACGCCGAAGAGCGCCTCCGACGCGAGGTAACTCCGCGCCTGACCCACGCTGTCGGTCGTCGTCATGAGCGCCTGATAGGTCGTCCCGGCGCGCCCGATGCCGCCGCTCGTGCTCGAGTTGTAGTTGATCGAGGGACCAAAGGTGAAGAAGTTGCGATACACGTAGTCGATGCCGCCCAGATCTTCCGCCGGGAGCGGAAGCGCGCGCGTCTTCGTCAGGTGGTCGATCACCTTCTTGTAGTGTTCTTTGTAGATCTCCTCGCTGGCCGGTGCGGCGGCCACGGCGTTGAAGATGTCTTGCACCGAGGAGCTGGCCGAGAGCCCGTCAGGCCGTTTGCGAGCGAACAGCAGCGACACGAAATCGGCGCGGGTGGCGGCCAGCTCGAAGAGTGCCTTGTACATGAGCTGCGTGTGCAGGTTGCCGCGACGAATGTCCGTGATGAACACCATCTTCGGATGGAGCGCGGCGATGTAGGTGAAGTTCTGCTCGGGACCGACGCCGAGATAGACGCCGCTCTGACGCGCGCGGGACAGCAGATCCG
>Ga0207428_10006219_pt1 | contig 11032 bp, 8 predicted proteins | sample RhiMethybrSRZTD1_FD_187600 | JGI IMG/M metagenome (GOLD analysis project Ga0207428, IMG submission 187600) | Populus rhizosphere microbial communities from Tennessee, USA - Rhizosphere MetaG P. TD hybrid SRZTD1 (SPAdes) (version 3) | ecosystem: Host-associated > Plants > Roots > Rhizosphere >... | reverse complement strand
GGCCAATAGCGGACATCGTGATCTACTCGATCACTTCGTCCGCACGGGTGAGTAGTGATGGCGGCAGCTTAAGGCCGAGCGCATTCGCGGCTTTGAGGTTGATGACGAGACTCAACTTCGTCGGCTGCTGAATGGGGAGGTCTGATGGCTTGGCACCTTTCAAGATTTTATCAACGTAAAGGGCGGCATTCTTATGGACCTCGGGGATATTCGCCTCATAGGCCATCAAGCCCCCAGCCTTGGCTTGAATTGCATAAGGATAAACCGCCGGTAATCTGAGCCGCGCAGCGAATTCACTAATCTGAGCGCCATGAACAACGAGGACGCTTTCTGCCGTCATCATGAGGCCATCGACGTGCTCATTCACCCCAGCATCGAATGCTGCCGCAATATCCGCGCTGGAACGGATATCCCGGACAAATAGTGTCACTCCCAGCGAAGGAGCCACTCTGTCCATAGCTGCCACCTGCACCGGCGCAATTGGATCGGAGAGGTATGACAAAACGAGCACGTGCGAAACTTTTGGAACTGCCTCTTTCAGCAGTTCAAGACGCTTCACACCAAGCTCGGGAACCATTAGGGACATACCGGTAACGTTTCCCCCCGGCCGGGTTATGCTTTCTACAAGGCCGGTCGCAACGGGGTCGCCAAGCGCAATCATGACAATTGGAACAGTGCGGGTTGCTCTCTTCGCAGCCTGAGCCGCGGGAGTCGTACTCACGGCGATAATATCCGCTTTGAGCCGCAGACATTCTGAAACGAGAGCCGGAAATCGATCGTCCTTGCCATCGGCGGATAAATAATTAATGACAATTGTCTTTCCGTCGACATAACCCAGATCACGCAGGCTATCGAAGAAAACGTCAAACCGTGGAGATCGCGACTGCAACGTGCCCGGGTCGAAGGTAAGGAAGCAGAGACGAGGGATTTCTTTAGATTGTTGAGCGTGCGCCACGAGCGGCCAAGCCATTGCGGCGGCGCCAAGAAGTGCGGTGAACTTACGGCGCTTCATCGCCTCCCCCGAGGCCTGGCGGAAACATGATAGGCTTCCCCCAGAGTGAGGATGACATTTGACCTATATCGTCAATGAAAGCTGCATCAAGTGCAAGCTAATGGATTGTGTGGAAGTGTGCCCCGTTGATTGCTTCTACGAGGGTGAAAATATGCTCGTCATTCATCCCGATGAATGCATCGATTGCGGAGTGTGTGAGCCGGAATGTCCAGTGGAGGCGATCAAGCCCGACACCGAGCCCGGGGCCGAGAAGTGGCTCAAGCTCAACGCTGACTATGCAAAAACTTGGCCCAATATAACGGTCAAGCGAGACCCTCCCGCAGATTCAAAAGAATGGGAAGGCAAGCCGGATAAGCTTAAATATTTCTCGCCAAATCCGGGCACAGGTGACTAGCGCGCCAGTGCGGTCCAATGTCCGCTTTGGGTCAAAAGCAGACATATGAAGTGCACAAGGTCATGTCCGCTTTACCCCCAAAAGCGGACATGTGCAGTGCAACTAGTGATGTCTGCTTTGGGCCAGTAGCGGACATAGTTTTTGTTTTCTTATAAACCGTTGCCATTAGCATCCGATTTGGAAATGTCAGGACTCGATAATTCCAGCACTGCCAATACGTTCTTCCGAAGCGTTAATATCGTCCCATCCGCAATCCGGACGGAAGCATGAGCAGCGCCTTGATCTGGCGACAATTGCACTTGAAATTGTTCCGAAATCGACTTGCAAAGCTCCTCAAAGTTCAATGTGGTGTTAAAATATAACTCTATTTTTTTAATGGGCCTTTGCGGCAGATTGCCCGCAAATGTAACATTTATCGTCTCGCTGTTTGCGAGCGTACATTCTACGATGTTGGGCGATGGCTCCTTTACTTCGTAACAGTTTTGGTTGCGCAGTTCGATGACAGCCTTGTCGTATGAGCATACCAATCGAAACGCCATGAATGACGGTCGCCCCACGCGCAATTGATGTGACCGCAAAGAACCCAAGGCAAAACAGAGCGATAAACGATTTATTTGTAACGGCGAACCGCTTGAAACTGCCAACTATGTTTTTTCCAATCAACATTTGCGCCCCGCATTTCTCTCATGAGAGTCTTACTCAGTATTGAGGACGGTGACGCGTAAATTTGGCCTCAATAGTGGTTCTCTGGGATGTCCGCTTTGGGTCAAAAGCAGACATGTGCGGTGCAAACAGGGATGTCCGCTTTGCCCCCAATAGCGACCGCGAAAGCGACTTTCCCGCAGAAGGTCATGTCTGCTTTACCCCCGAAAGCGGACATCTGCACTGCGAGAGGTGAGCTGGGCTAAGATTGGTGTTGATCTCGGATCAGCCGCTGACCAACGGACACCCACCTTGATGCAGCGGTCGGAACGCCTCTTCGGCTGGGATCGTGGCGCGCAGCTTGTAGTAGTCCCAAGGATATTTCGATTCCTCGGGCGTCTTCACCTCGAACAGGTACATGTTGTGAATCTTTCGCCCGTCAGGGCGAATGACGCCAGGGCCAAACAACGGATCGTCAGTGGGTACCTCCTTCATCTTCGCAACGATCGCCTTGCCGTCGACGGCACTGTTGAGCGCTTCGACTGCCTTAAGGTAGTGCGTCACAGCGGCGTAGACGCCTGCATGAATCATGGTCGGATGTCGACCATTGTGCGCGGCGGCGAATGTTTTCGCGAACGCACGGTTAGCGTCGCTTGAATCCCAATACCAAGGCTCGGTCAGCATCAAGCCCTGCGCGGTCTTCAGACCCAAAGCGTCGATGTCGCTGATGTTGACCAGCATGCCCGCCAGCTTCTGTCCGCCTCGGACAACGCCAAATTCCGCCGCTTGCTTGATCGCGTTGACGGTGTCCCCACCCGCGTTGGCGAGCCCGATGATCTTTGCCTTCGAGGATTGAGCTTGCAGAAGGAAGGAGGAGAAATCGTTGGATGACAGCGGATGGCGCACCCGACCGATCACTTTGCCATTGTGGGCTTCTACTACCGACGCCGTGTCGCGTTCGAGTGCGTGACCGAATGCATAGTCGGCAGTCAGGAAGAACCATGTGTCGCCGCCCGTCTTCGCAATCGCCGTCCCCGTGCCGTTTGCCAACGCCCACGTGTCATAGGTCCAGTGGACCGTGTTGGGCGAACATCGCGAGCCGGTCAGGTCTGACGCAGCCGCACCAGAAGCGAGAAAGACCTTGTTCTTGCTCTTGACGATATCATTGACCACGAAGGCTACAGAGGATGTCGGCACGTCGACAATCACATCGACCCTGTCCACGTCAATCCAGCGGTTGACGATGCTCGCGCCAATGTCCGGCTTGTTCTGGTGATCGCCGGCAATGATCTCGATTTTGAGGCCCTTGCCTAAGGCAATAAAATCGGCGGCTGCCTGACGAGCGGCAAAGACCGAACCCGGTCCGGTCGGCGCCGCGTAAACACCCGACATGTCGGTCAGCACCCCGATCCTGATCGTCTGATCGGCAGCCTGGAGCTGCGTAGCAGCAGCTGCAACGGATACGACCATGGCCAAACCAAATATAGATTTCATGGCAACCTCCCTCCGGTCAATGATTGTTATGCGGTTGATAGTCTTCGCTGCCGCGTAACAGATCGTGCGTCAAGCGCTCGCCTGAGCTTGAAGACCTGCGGCCGCATTGACGCGCGGCAAAGATCGTAACGGCCCAGACTTGAATAGTACTAGACTTAGGGAGGCTACACGTCATTGACCGAGGCGGCCAATTCAGTGACCCATGCGGCCATGGGCGCCGACAGCGAGCGCATCGGCTGTCAACTCAAGAATTCGGAAACAAACTTAGCGGACTGCTTGGCGTTAGTAATAAGAAACACATGGCCGTCATCGAGAGTCACCAACCGCGCACCCGGAATCAGGTTCGCTAGAATGCGCCCGTTGGCGACTGGCACAATTGGATCGTCGGTTCCCGCCAACACCAGTGTCGGCTGCTCGATAAAGCGCAGCCAAGGCAGACTAGTCCAGCCCAATCCGGCGATCACCTGCAGGTAGTAGCCATAGTCGCTCGACCAGCGGACATGATGAAGGTACTTGCCCGCCAGCTCCGGTCTGTTTCGCAATTCTCCTCCGTAAATATCTCCCGCAACTCTGCGCATATAATCGGGATCCTTGTAGCGTCGCGGGGTCGCCAGCTTCAGCAGCGAGGTAAGCTTGCCAGGCACCATAAGATGACCTGGCGAAGTTGCGGCAAGGACGAGTCGCCTGCAACGCTTTGCGTGCTGGTACGCGAATTGCTGGGCGAGCGCCCCGCCCCAGGAGAATCCCAGCACATCTACTTGTTCGTGACCCAGCTGGTCGAGCAACCGCGCCGTGAGTTGTGCGAGTAGCGAGGGCCGGTAAGGCCACCAAGGCGCCGGTGAGCCGCCAACTCCCGGGACGTCGAAGATGATCGCTTCGGGGCGGCGTAGTGCATTAAGGAAGGGCTCGAACAATTCAATATTGGCGCCGATTCCGTTGAAGAGAAGCAAAGCCGGCTGCGCTTTGTCACCGGGCCGAACTCCAACGCGCAACGTACGGCCTTCCACTTCGTGCAAGGTGATTTGCATCTACTTCTCCGTTACGTATCGGCCAGGTGCTGCGCCAAGGGGTGGATTGTTTTCGCTGCCCGGCGTTTCTGGCGCCGACGTCAGCTCGCCCGAGCGAGATTTGATCCACTCGAGCCAGTGCGGCCACCAGCTTCCACTAAATTTCACCGACTGTTCCAGCCACGCATCTGCACTTGCGGGGCGTGCGGCGGCAGCCCAGAAGACTGCCTTGGGGTTACCTGGTGGGCTGAGCAGGCTCTGAATGTGGCCGCTATTGGCGAGCACGAAGCTGCTGCGGTCTCCGAAGAGCTTCGCCGTCTTGTAGACTTCTCGCCACGGCGTGATGTGATCTGTGACGCCGGCGACGATATAACTGTCCATACTGACCCGGCGCATGTCGAGCGGCATGCCGCGCACGTCAAGCCGGCCGGCATTGACGAACGGATTGGCATCGATGAGGTCGAGAAAATCGGCGTGTAAGCGTGCGGACAGTCGCGTTGTGTCGTTATTCCAGTAGAGGATGTCGAAGGCCGGCGGCGTATTGCCCAGCAAGTAATTATTCACCCAATAATTCCAAATCAGGTCATTGGGTCGCATCCAGGCGAACATGCGCGCCAGATCTCTTCCTTCGACCACGCCCGCGCCCTGCGAAGCACTTTTCGCCGCAACGATGGATTCCGGCGTCACGAAAATGCCTGCTGTAGTGTTTTGAGTCATCGACATGTCGAGCACACATACAGCGATGGTGGCGCTGCAAACTTTAGCTTGACCCCGCGCCGCGAGATTTCCCAACAAGGCGGACGTTGTGATGCCGCCAGAGCACGAGCCCCAAATGTTGACGTCCGTACTGCCGGTGATATCGCGCATTACGTCCACGGCTTTTTCCAGCGCGCCGACATAGGTGTCGAGGCCGAAATGGCTTTCGGCGGGCGTGGGGTTTTTCCAGCTGATGACAAAGGTCTGTAAGTCGCCCTTTAGCGCAAACTGAACGATGCTCTTTTCGGGCACGAGGTCGAAGACATAGAACTTGTTGATTTGCGGTGGGGCAATCAAAAGTGGCCGTCTGTGAACCTCGTTTCCCAGGGAGCGATACTGGATGAGCTCCATGACCGGGCTGCGATACACAACCGAGCCCGGTGTCGTCGCAAGATTCTTGCCTACAGCGAACTTTCGCGTGTCGACCTGGGCCGGCAGGCCGCCATTGCGCGCGAGGTCGCCAATAAAATTTTCTAATCCATGCACGACGCTGGCGCCGCCGGTGTCAAGGAGCTTCTTTAACGCCGCAGGATTGCCCACAAGTGAATTCGTGGGCGACACCGCGTCGAGGATGAGCGAAACAACAAAGCGCACACGCTCGGCGTCCCGCTTGTTCATTTTTGCCTCGTCGATGAACCGGTTGAGTGCGTCGCCAAAAGCCAGATAACACTGCGCCAGCCCTCGATAGCCCGCGCTCTCTCTCCATGCCGGATCATAAAAACGCTTGTCCGTGGCGCTGGGCGCAAGCTCGCAGTGGCCCGTTACAATGCGACCGAGCTCACCGAGAAAGGACAGATAGTGCTGCGCGGCGATTGCAGGATTATTGAAGATCTGGCTGACCAAGATGCGTGCCGAACCGAAGATGTCATCGCCGCGCACACCAATCAGCGGATTGGCGGCCACTGTGTGCTGGACAGCCTGTTCCTGGATGTCATCATCCGTTGCCATCGCGTCGCCCGCCTTGGGGAAATCCAGGTGCACCGCTCTCACAACGACGCATTGGGTTTGCCTATCAACATGCATAGAACTTGAGCGACCAGCGCAGGTTTTGCCTCGCCTTCAATCTCGAGCGTGCTTTCAAGCTTGAGGAGCATGCGTCCACCGTTCTGCGGCTCGGCCGAGGTTAGAGCCGTGCGCATGCGCACACGTGCATCGGTCCTCACGGGGGCAATGAAACGGACCCTGTCCAGGCCGTAATTGAGCCCGGTCGCGGCATCCGGCGGGATCACACCGATTTCCGTTACCAGCGCAGCGACCAGAGAAAGGGTGAGGTAGCCGTGAGCGATCGGACCGCCGAACGGACTCTCGCGCTTGGCGCGATCGACATCGACATGGATCCACTGTTGATCGCCGGTGCAAGCCGCGAACTGATTGATGCGATCCTGACTCATAGTCACCCAGTCCGAGACGCCTAGCTCGCGGCCCACGAATTGGGGGATCGTCGTCATGTTATAGTTGGATATCTCCATGTTGGCTGCCGTCTTACGGAATTACGCGCAGATCCTTGCGCAGGATCTTGCCCACGTTCGACTTCGGCAGGGCTTCGAGGAAGCGCACCTCTTTCGGCACCTTGTACGCCGCGAGTTGGCTGCGGCAGTAGGCGATCACATCGGCCTCGGTGATTGTTGCGCCTAGGGCCCTAGCGACAAACAGCCTAACCGCTTCGCCGGCCTTTTCGTCCGGTCGTCCGACACAGGCACATTCCGCAACGCCGGCACAGGCCGCGGCGACGGCTTCGACCTCATTTGGATAGACGTTGAAGCCCGAGACAATGATCATGTCTTTCTTGCGATCGACGATTTTGAGAAACCCCCGGTCGTCGAACACACCAATGTCTCCGGTGCGGAAGTAGCCATCGGGGGTAAACGCAGCCGCGTTGGCCTCGGGTTTTTGCCAGTAGCCATTCATCACCTGTGGGCCTTTGGCGCAGATTTCGCCAGGCTCGCCGGATGGTGCTTCCACGTCGTTGGCGTCGAGCAGTTTAATGTCTGTCGATGGAAACGGCAGCCCGACTGTCCCGGTGAACCCGACAGTCGTCACCGGATTGAGAGTTAGGATCGGAGAGGTTTCCGACAGGCCATACCCTTCGAGGATGTCCCTTCCAGTCAGCGTCTTCCATTTCGCAGATGTCGTGGGGAGAACGGCCGCACCCCCACCGATCGCCACGCGCAAGCCGGTGAAATCCACTTCCGCAATCTTCGGATGCGTCACTAGCCCATTATAAAGCGTGTTCACTCCGGTGAAGACGGTGCAGCGCGCGCCGCGAAGAATTTCGACGAAGCCATCCATGTCGCGCGGATTTGGGACCAGCCAGTTTTCTGCGCCAATTGAGAAGCAGGAGATGAAATTCACCATCAGCGCAAAGATGTGATAGAGCGGCAGCGCCGTGACCACGATTTCTTTTCCGGGACGCAAGGCGTCCGTCATGAAGGCCTTGAACTGTTCGGTGTTCGCGACGAGGTTACGATGCGACAGAGCAGCGCCCTTCGAAACGCCGGTCGTCCCGCCGGTATATTGCAGGAAGAGCAGGTCGTCTCCACACAGGGCCACTGGCTTGAACGCGAGATTCGCGCCTTGAGCGAGGGCATCGGAAAAGGCGATGACATTCGCGAGTCGACTGTCGACGCGCGGACTGGAAATTGATGCGCCGGTGCCATCGCCCAGCCCAACGTTGATCACAGTCTTGACCGCTGTCCTGTCGATAATTTCAGCGAGCGTCGCCGAGACGCCGTTGAAGACAACAATAACTTCGACGCCAGCGTCGTTAAGTTGGTGCTCAAGTTCACGCGGCGTATAGAGCGGATTGACATTCACCTGGACGGCGCCGGTACGGATGATTCCCAGCAGGGCAAGCGGAAAGGCCGGAATATTGGGAAGCATGACAGCGATACGATCAGCTTTCTTGACGTTAAGCCTGGCCTGCAGGTACGCGGCGAACTGGCGCGACAGTCGATCTGTGTCGGCATAGGTCAGCGTTTGGCCGAAGCATCGAAACGCTGTCTTATCTGCAAAGGTGCGCATGGCGCTTTCGAGCATCCCCAGCACCGAAACGTGGGCTTCCGGGCTGATAGCAATTGGAATTCGATCGCCATAGGCGGCAAGCCAGCACTTGTTTGACAATCTCCCCTCCATCTATCGCAGTCACGCGGTTTCGTTCTTATCCGGCGTGCGGTCTGTTAGGCGCCGGGGCTAAAGGCCAACGCGGTTCGGATTTGTTAAACCTTGCCGTGCGCGCTGTCAGTGACTGAAGGGGCCAATCTATTGACCTGATAGGACCAATCTGCGCTGCAGGTGTCCGAGGGAACCGAACTCAAGACGAGAGCGCGCGAAATACCTTAAACAAATGCGCCAATTCCGGTGATGGCGCGGCCGACGACCAGCGAATTGATTTCGCGCGTGCCTTCATAAGAGTAAATGGCCTCGGCATCGGCGACAAAGCGGGCGACGTTGTGATCCAGCAGGATACCGTTTCCACCGAGCAGCTCGCGCGCCCAGCCAACCGTCTCTCGCGCTCTTACTGTGCAAAAAGCTTTAGCCAATGAGGCGTGTTCTTCTTTCATCAGGCCGCTGTCCTGCAGTTGGGACAAACGCAGCGCCATGCATTGCGACGCTGTTACATTCGAAAGCATTCGCACGAGCAGATCCTGCACCAGTTGAAACCCGGCGATCGGCCGGTCGAATTGATTGCGTTGACAGGCATAACGCAATGCATGCTCGTAGGCGCCTTGCGCGCATCCCACCGCTTCCCAGGCCACACCGGCGCGCGTCATGCGCAGAACCGCCGCCGTGTCCTTAAAGGAAGAAGCCTTCACGAGCCGATTCTCGTCCGGCACACGGCAGTCCTGGAGATTGATTGTTGCATTCTGCACGACACGGAGCGCCATCTTGTGTTTCATCTTTTCCGTCGAAAAGCCTGACGTGCCTTTCTCGACCACGAAAGCCTTCACCTGATCGTCGTCGACATCGCGTGCCCAGATGATTGTCAAGTCTGCAAAGGTCGCGTTACCGATCCATCGCTTCTGGCCATTCAGATTCCACTCTTTGCCTCGGCGCTGAGCTGTCGTCGTGAGGCCACGGGCCGCACCGGATCCAACCTCGGGCTCCGTAAGTCCGAAAGCGCCAATCTTTTCGGCTCGTTGCATCGCAGGCAACCAGCGCTGTTTTTGCTCATCCGAGCCGCAAAGATAGATTGATCCCATCGCGAGGCCGCTATGAACGCCGTGGAATGTCGCGACGGAGCAATCGATGCGCGCGAGCTCCATCATGACGAGACCGTCAAGAAGCGTGCTCTTGCCAAGGCAGCCAAAGCCCCTGTACGGCGTGCCCGCAATCCCTAGTGTGCCGTACTCTTTAATGAGTTCGAACGGGAATTCGGCGCGGCCCCAATATTGATTGATAACGGGTGCGACCCGTTCTTCCGCAAACGCCCGTACCCGGCTAAGCAGAGCCTGATCCGTCGCGTCGACGAGTTGCGCGACCTGGTAGAAATCGCCCTCGACAGCCCGGAATGGCGCAGCACCGGGCGGACAGCTTGCCGTGTTTGTCGCCTCCCGAGGGAGGTTCCTTGGCGCAGGATGCGATTCCATGGCATGGTCCCTCGGACTAGGGCCGGTGATTTTCGCTCGGAACGGAGCGGCTGCGACGCTAGACGTCAGCTGGTCGCACGTCAGTAACCGAGGCGGCCAATTTAATGACCCCACAAGGCCAACCGACGCTTCTGGGAGGGGCGAAGGATGACCAAGCAGACGACTTCCGCGGTCTGGGTGAAGGGCATCGCGGACATGCTTGCCGCCGAGGGCCTTGATGCGCGCGCCTTACTCGTTGCGGCCGGCATCGATCCTGCCGCTTTAGAGGCACCTGACGCGCGCCTGCCGACCGAAAAAATCAGCCACCTGTGGGAACTCGCCGTTGAGCGATCAGGCAATCCAGCCATCGGGCTCGCGCAGCATAATGTAGTGAGACCCGCGAGCTTCGATGTGGTCGGCTATACGATGATGTCTTGTGCCAACCTGCATGGCGCTTTCGAGCGCTTGATACGGTATCTGCTGATCCTCAGCGACGCGTTTACGATGGCAATGGATGAAGAAGAAGCGGGATATCGGGTGACATTTGTGCTCCTCGGCGGCGATCGGCCAATACCGCGGCAGCGCATTGAGTTTATTCTCGTCACACTGATCGGCTTCTGCCGATGGATCAGCGGGCGCAACGTCAATCCAATCGCGATAGAACTGCCGTATCCTGCACCAATTGATCCTGTCCCCTACGAGAATGCTTTCCCCTGTCCAGTGTCATTTGATGCCCCCTGCAATGGCTTGCTCTTTCGAAAGGCGGACATGGTAGCGTCCCTTCCGACATCAAATCCGTTGCTCGCGGAGTTGCACGAACGCTTTGCTGGCGAATATCTGCAACATTTCGATCATGCGCAGGTAAGCTACCGGACGCGCGAGATGATCATCCGACGTTTGCCCGACGGCGAGCCAAAACGCGATGAGATCGCAGGCGAACTCTGCATGAGTGAACGCACGCTGCAGCGACGTCTCGAAGAGGAGGGAACATCTTTCATCCAGCTCATGGATGATACGCGCCGTGAACTAGCCGAGCAGTATCTTGGCCGGCTCCACCTCTCGCTCGCGCAAGCGGCCTATCTGCTCGGTTTCGCCGACCAGAGTAGTTTTTTTCGCGCCTGCAGACGCTGGTTCGATCTCTCGCCTGGGCAATATCGCAGTC
>Ga0207428_10006214_pt1 | contig 11036 bp, 4 predicted proteins | sample RhiMethybrSRZTD1_FD_187600 | JGI IMG/M metagenome (GOLD analysis project Ga0207428, IMG submission 187600) | Populus rhizosphere microbial communities from Tennessee, USA - Rhizosphere MetaG P. TD hybrid SRZTD1 (SPAdes) (version 3) | ecosystem: Host-associated > Plants > Roots > Rhizosphere >... | reverse complement strand
TTGACGCTGAGTACCACCGGCTGCCCGAACCCGCGAACCCCCGAGCCCGCGAACCCCCGGCTGTGTCAAGAGCCATAATCGCAACATGCGTCGCAAGCTGTCTCTCGTCATTACTTTCCTTCTCCTGTCCACCCCGATTTCGGCCCAGCGCGGCTCGAGCCAGATGGTGTCGCCGCAGGATCTCGGCAAGATCTGGGACGCGGAGCATGTGTCTCCTCCCTTGCCGCCGCTGTTGTTGCATGCCGAGGCCGTCAAGCGTCTCGAAGGAGTGGTCGCTGGCGCGCCGGATCTCTTCCGGATGGAGAAGGTCGGCGAATCGGTCGAAGGCCGCGCCCTCAATCTCATTCGGGCCGGCAGCGGCAGCTTTCCCGTGCTCCTCTGGTCGCAAATGCACGGCGATGAGCCGACCGCCACTGCCGCGCTTTTCGATATCTTCGAGTTCCTCCGGCGCCATCGTGAGGATCCCACCGTCCGGGACATCCTCTCCTCGCTCACCCTCTATTTCCTGCCGATGCTGAATCCTGACGGCGCCGAACGGTTCCAGCGGCGGAATGCGCAGAGCATCGACATCAACCGCGACGCGCTCCGCCTGCAGACACCCGAAGGGCGGACGCTGAAGGCGGTGCGCGATCGGTTCCAGCCGCGGATCGGGTTCAACCTTCATAATCAGGCCTGGCGCACCTCGGTCGGCCGGCCCCCCAAACCCGCCTCGATCTCGCTGTTGTCGGTCGCGTTCGACGAGGCGCGCTCGGCCAGTGAAGGCCGGACGCTCACCAAGAAGGTCTGCGCCGTGATCCGCGAGGCGCTCGAGCCGTTCGCGTCGGGCCAGATCGGGCGCTATGACGACGAGTTCGAGGTTCGCGCGTTTGGAGACAACCTCACGCTGTGGGGAACCCCGGTGGTGCTGATCGAGACCGGCCCCTGGCCGTCGAGCGAACCCGACCCCGCGCTCGTGAAGTTGAATTTCGTCGCGATTCTCTCGGCGCTCGATGCGCTCGCGACGGGAGCTGTGCACCGCGCGAACACGGAACGCTACGAGTCCCTGCCGGTGAATGAATCCGGCGAGCTCTACGTCATCGTGAAGAACGGCACCGTGATTAGTGGTGCCGGCGTGCCCCCCTACGTCGCTGATATCGGCATCGTGGCCAGCCGGCGGATACGCGACGTGAACGGCAAGCGCGAGATCCAGGTGGTGACCTCGATCGACGACATGGGTGATCTGCGCACGCTCGGCGCGCTGCGCACGATCGACGCGACCGGGATGACGATCGTGCCGCTCGTGTCGGAAACGATCGAAGCCGGCCAGATCGTCGATCTGCCGGAATGGAAGACCGTCCAGCCCGCAACGCTCGCGGTTGGACAACCCGGGAGAATGGTGCTTTTGAAGCCGGCCCCGGAGCCCGGAAAGTACCAGGTGGAGCTAGTGCTGAAGTGACGGTTCTGGCGCGGTCAAGACGTGACGACCCGCACGATGAACGATCTTGCCATCGAAGATCGTGACTTCGACCGACGCGGTGGCGAGCGTGTCAGGCGATTCAATCACGTCCGCCGACAGCACCACGAGATCTGCGAGCATCCCGGGCGCGATCGATCCCTTCCGCTGATCGTCGAACGATCCCCACGCGCCCGCGGACGTGTAGGCGTCGACGGCCGGCTTCAACTTCAACGCGGCGGCGGGCGGTTCGTCCGGCTCGGCGAGAGGTGTGAAGACGCTGGTCGCCCGCTGCAGCACCGCGATCGGATCGAGCGTGTGAGCCGGCCACGCGCTGCCGAGCAGCAGGCGCGTCTGCGCTGCCAGCTTCGCCAGCGGGAAACTCTCCTCGGCGCGCGTCGGGCCGATCGATTTCGACAGCCCCTCGAAGCTGATCTCATCGGAAGGCCTCATCGACGGCTGCAAGGAAGCGGTGACGCCGAGCGGTCCGAGCCTGGGGAGATCCGCCGTGTCGACGAGCGCCAGGTGTTCGAGCCGATGCCGGCGGCCCTTCGAGGGCAGCCGATTGGACCGGCTGGCGTGTGCGTACGCCGTCAGCGCCATGCGCACCGCGCGGTCGCCGGTGGCGTGTGTGATGATCTGCCACCCGGCCGCATCTGCCAGCCGAACCGCGCGGTTCAGCTCGTCAGGATCCACGAGAACATCGCCGGTTTCGTCACTGCCGGCGTAAGGTTCGAGCAGCGCGGCCGATCGGGCGGGCAGCGTGCCATCGACGCTGAACGACAGGGCGCCCACCTTGAACAGGGGATCGTCTGGATAGCGCTTCCGGATGTCCTCGTACGGCGCCAGGTCGGCTTCCCGGGCAACCGCATGGGGATCCACGGCAACCGAACAATAAACCCTGAGCGTCAAGTCACCTTCCCGCCGGGCTTCGTCGAAGAGATCCAGATTCCGTTCGCAGCTCGCCGCCGTGTTCTGCGCGCTGGTGATGCCGTGCAGGTTCGCTTCGGCGACCGCCGCGCGGAGGGCCTCGACGCGCTGGTCACGGGATGGGGGAGGGATGAGCGCGGCCGCGCCGGACGCAACGGCCCCGCGCAGGACCCCGGACGGATCGCCGCCGCGTCCCTCGCGGATGATGGCTCCGTCGGCCGGGTCTGGCGTTTTTCGCGTGATGCCCGCAAGCCGCAGCGCCCGTGAGTTGACCCACACCAGCCGGTCCCCCTCGTCGGCCGCATAGACGAGCGCCGGCCGGTCCTTGATCACCGAATCGAGCAACTGGCGCGTCGGCAGGCCGTTCTTGAACTGATCAGGTGACCAGCCGCTGGCAACGACCCAGCCCGTTCCCGGGTTGGCAGTGCTCCAGGCCCGAATCCGGTCCAGAACCTCCGCGCTGCTGGCGGCGCCCGTGAGATCCGCCATCGCCAGGCGCAGCCCGCCGCCGATCAGGTCGATGTGGGCATCATTGAATCCGGGAAGCACGGCGCCGCCCCGGGCATCGACCACGATGGTCTGGGGACGCTGGAGGCGGGCGATGTCGCGGTTGCTGCCGACGCGAAGGATCTGGTTGCCACGGATGGCGACGGCTTCCGCCACGGTGCCGCGCCGGTCGGCCGTGTAGACGCTCGCATTCCGGACGATCAGGTCCACGGGACCGTCGTTGTCGTCGCGCTGCGCGCCCACCATCAGGCCGGCGATGAATGTGACAGCGACGATTGCGACAACGAGGTAAGCGGTCAGACGGGCCGCCATGGATCCTCCGGATCACGAACCGCGTACTGGACGGCGCAGGGTGCGTCGGAAGCGGTCGAACAGCGATTCTAGCACCGGCGCCGTGGCCATGAGTACTCACCTGCCCAAGAGCGTATTGGTTCCATTCACCCGTTCGGATCGGCACCTGATCGCGTTATTCAGGTTGTCCCGCCAATCGGGTGGGTCAGCATCCGCGCGCTGATTGGCCAGGCGCCGTCACGATCGCGCTTAGGGCATAATGTGCCCGGAGAACCTGAACCCCCGGGCCGGACGTCTTCCTGAGCATGCGTTGCCGACATTGCGGCGTGGAGATCGACGCCTCGGCAGGCCGCTGTCCCTCCTGTCAAGCGACCGCGGATGCCCCACCCCCGATCGCAAACACACCGGGCGAACAGACAGATGCGCCTGCGGCTGAGGCTATTCGGGCGAGCGGCGCCGCCAGCGCGGTCCCCCCCTCGTTACCCGAGGTTCGCCTGGGAGCCGGGTTCGGGTCGGCCGATGTGACGATGACTGACGCTGGTACGGGCTCCCGCGCGGAGGCTGCTCCCACCATCAAGCTCGGCTCGCGCTCGCCGCTCACGCATTCGGACGAACAGATACTGGTTCCGGGCGAACCTTTCGGCAGCCGCTATCACATCATCCGGGTGCTGGGTGCTGGCGGAATGGGCATGGTTTTTCAAGCGTGGGACGCCGAGCTCGCCGTCACGGTGGCTCTCAAAGTGATACGGCCCCACGTCAGCAAGGACCCCTTTGCTGCCAGGGAGCTCGAGCGCCGCTTCAAGCGCGAGCTGCTGCTCGCCCGCGAAGTGACCCACAACAACGTCGTTCGGATCCACGACCTCGGCGAGATTGACGGCATCAAGTACATCACGATGACGTACGTCGAGGGGGAGGATCTGTCGACGATCCTGGACCGCGAGCGGCGCCTGCCGACAGCTCGCGCGCTGCATCTCGCCCGCGGCGTGGTCTCGGGACTCTGTGCCGCGCATGAAGCGGGGGTCGTTCACCGGGATTTGAAGCCGGCGAACATCATGGTCGACGCGCACGACACGGCGCGGATCATGGACTTCGGCATCGCGCGCTCCACGTCGCATGCTCCGACGAATGCGTCGGGAGAAACCGATCCGACCGGCCGGCTCGCTGAACTGCGACGCCAGGCAGCGCTCGTCCCGGATCAGACAATCGAGGGCTCCATCGTCGGGACGGTCGAGTACATGGCTCCCGAGCAGGCGCTGGGAAAAGCGGTCGATCAGAGAGCCGACATCTACGCGCTGGGGCTGATCCTCTACGACATGCTCGGCGGCGTCGGCCGGGCGGCCCGATCCCAGAGCGCGATCAGCGAGCTGACCGCCCGCATGCACCACGCCCCGCCATCGATCCGCACGATCAATCCCGATGTGCCCGAGGCGCTCGAACGAGTCATCGCACGGTGCCTCGAGCCGGACCCGGATGCCAGGTACGCGACGACCCGGGATCTCGAAGCGGAGCTACAGCGGCTGGACGACGAAGGAAGGCGGCTTCCCGTCCTGCGGCGCTTCAGCAGCCGTCAACTGGCCGGCGCAGCGGTCCTCGTCGCCTCGCTGCTTGGCGTCACGTTCTGGCTGGCTCGCGGTCCTGCGCCGGTCGTCGAGCTCCCGCCAACCTCGGTCCTGATCAGCGATTTCGACAACCGCGCGGGGGATGCGGCGTTCGAGGGCGCGGTCGAGCAGGCGCTCGCAACTTCCCTGGAAGGCGCGTCCTTCATCACCGTCTATCCGCGAAGCCAGGCGCAGCAGGCCGCGGCGCAGATCGGCGGGGGTGCACGGATCGATGAAGCCAAGGCTCGGCTGATCTCCCGCCGCGAGGGCATCAAAGTAGTGGTGACCGGGAAGGTCGAGTCGATCGGGTCCCGCTACCGCGTCACCGCGACCGCGCTCGATCCGGCGCTCGACGGACAGGCGAACCGGCCGCTGGCAACCGCCACCGCCACCGCCGACAACCGGGATGGTGTGCTGCGGGCCGCCGCATCGGTCGCCGCGGACCTGCGCGCCGATCTCGGTGACAAGGCGCCCGAGAGCGAGCGTCTCGCCGCGGCCGAGACCTTCACCGCCGGCTCGCTCGAAGCGATGCGGGCCTACGTGCGAGCTCAGGAACTGGCGCTCGCCAACCGGAACAGGGAAGCTCTCGCCGCCTACGAGGAAGCAATCGCTGTCGACCCGAATTTCGGCCGTGCCTACACCGGCATGGCAGTGATCTACAGCAACTTCAAAGATCACGCGAAGGCAGAGGAATACTATCAGCGGGCGCTGAAGCACGCCGACCGGATGACCGAGCGTGAGAAGTACCGGACGTACGGCGCCTACTACCTGCTCGCGGCGCGCAATTACGAGAAGGCAAGCGAGACCTACGAGAAGCTCGTGGAGCTCTATCCCGCTGACGATGGCGGTCACGGCAACCTCGCGCTCGCGCGCCTGAATGTCGGCAATGTAGCGGGCGCGGTAGCCGAAGTCCGCAAGAGTCTCGACATCTATCCCAGGAACTCGCTCCAGCGCTACAACTACGCGATCTACTCACTGTACGCCGGGGATTTCGACACAGCCATTAACGAGACATTGCGTCTTACGAAGGAGAATCCCGGATTCGAGTACTCGTACATACCGTTCGGATTGGCGACGCTCGAAAAAGGGGATGTTGCGGGCGCTCGCAAGGCATACGCGACGCTCGAAACCCTGAGTCCGCAGGGCCTTTCGTTCGCCAAACTCGCCCAGGCCGATCTCGAGATGTACCTCGGTCGCTACCCGGCTGCCCGGGTCGTCCTGGATCAGGGCATCGCGAGGGATCTCGCCGACAAGAACAACGCCGGTCTGGCGCAGAAGTACATGGCTTCCGCGGAAATGCACCTCGCCCTCGGCCAGCGGCGGCCCGCGATCGAAGCGGCACGGCGTGCCGTGCGCCTCAGCAAACACGAGAGCATTCTGTTTCCGGCCGCGCGCGCGTTGATCGCGGCTGGCGAGCCTGATGAAGCCGTCACGATTGCGACCGAGCTCGAGAACATGCTTCAACGGCAGACCGTCGCGTACGCTCACCTCATCTCGGGCGAGATTGCTCTAGCCAACGGTCGTCTCGCGGCGGCGATCGAAGCCTTCCGCGAGGGGCAGAAGCGACATGACTCCTGGTTCTCACGCTTCCTGCTGGGTCGGACCTACGCGGAAGCCGGACGTTATCCCGAGGCGCTGAGTGAATTGGAATTGTGTCTGAAGCGGCGTGGCGAAGCCGCTGACGTGTTCTTCTACGACATGCCGACGCTCAGGTACTTGCCGCCTGTCTACTACTGGCTCGCGCGGACGCAGGAAGCGTTGGGCAACGCCGATGCGCGCAAGAACTACGAGCAGTACCTGACGCTCCGCGGCGAGAGCGTGCCGCCGGACAAACTCCTGTCGGATGTCCGGCGGCGTCTCGCGCAGAAACCCTGACTCGATATTCCCTGGAAAGTCTGCAAGGCGAAAGCTAGGGTCGAGTTCCTCCCCTCACCGATCTCCCGGCTGTTAACCCGTGTGCGGCCGCCGGGCTATCGATTCTCCCGTCCGGCGATGGCGGCAATGCGAAGGTGATAATCGGTGGCGGATCGAAACTGATAATGTAGGGGCGCGACGCCGGCTCTCCTCCCCTCGCTGTGGCCAACACCTGCCAACCGGTCGGGAATGTGGTAAACACCTCGTGGACTGAATCATTCCAGTTCGACAGGCCTGCGTCGGTCAGATTCAACATCACCGGGTGCGTGCGCTGCAGGATCTCGACGGTTTCGTCCTGAAGAGGCGGTGATGCGTTTCTCATCTCGAAAAGTCCAAGTTCACTGAGCACGGTCACCGGCGTGGCGGTCGTATTTGGATGGTAATAACAACTCAGACCCATGTAGAAGCCCGTACCTGGTCCGCTGACGACGTACCTCAGCGCGTTGCCCACCAGCGTGGCCCCTTCCGGATGGTCGTCCGCATGGAACAGAGCGTCGGTTCCAATCAGCACCTTCGGCCCGGTCACGGCCTTGCTCCATTGCGGTTTGTTGAAATTGGCGTCGCTCAGCAACGCGTCGCGCTCTGTAGGAGAGTCGACACAGTTGGTGCCCGCACTGTTCAGTGGCTCCGGAATGACGATGGCCTGGTACATCTGGAAATCGCTCGTCGTCAGATTGCGCCAGGACGTGCCGCTAACGATCCGCACTTGATGTCCGTTGCTCTCGGCGAGCGTCCTCTCGTTTTGCGCTAAAGTCGGCGCAAACGTTGGCCCGTAGATCAGGATGTGCGGGAAGACCTCGATATCCACGCAGCGCGTGTTATTAATCTCATTCGATTCCGGCACCAACAGTGTGTTGTCCACAACAGCACAGGCGTCATACAACCCGACGGGGACTGTAGTGGGAACCAGTAGCGCGGTTGCGCCGCCAACAGTTGTCGTGCCGCCGGGTGCCACTGCTGCCGTGGTCAACGGTCCTTGACCGAGAAAAGTGGTCGATTGCGTAGTCTTCGATCGGAGATACAGACCCTGCCGGAAGGAACCAGCGAAGGCACTCCCAACATTCTCGGCCGTCATCGATGGCAGATCGAGCGTCCCACCAGGGAACACGCGCGGCGGCAGGCCGGTGAGCGCGCTCGTGTACCTGAGATCCGCCGCCTTGAACGCCGCAGGCGGATCCGTAACGACGACCTGACCGTCCACGAGCTCCACGTTGGGCGCCTGCGAGAGGACCGCAACGCTCAACTGAGTCGGATCGAACACGGTGTCCCCAGCCACGAGGGGCCTGAGCTGGCCGACGCGTATCGTGTACCAGACTTGGTCGGCAGTTCGGTCCGCGAGGCCGAAATCGGCCGTCGACGCCTGGATCCGGAGATACTCCTCCTTTGACTTCACCCGAACGAACTTGAACCCCGATGATCCGCTCGCCCGCGCGTTTGCCAGCCGTGCCCGGCTGGCCTCCTCGCGTCGCGCAGTGGAAGAACCCGGCGTCGGCGCGATATAGAAGGTCGAGTTGTCACTGACGATCGCGTTCTGGCCGAGCGGGTTCTGCCCGAATGGGTTCTGTCCCAACGGATTCTGGCCGAAGGGATTCTGCCCGAACGGGTTCTGCCCCAACGGATTCTGTCCCAGCGGATTCTCCATGTTCGAGATCTGAATCGGCTGGAACTGGTCTCCCAGGGTGTTGCAGTCCTTGCGGCTCAGACCCGGTGCACGGGAGACGCGATTGACGATCACCTGGAACTTATAGAGAGTCGGATCGAGGTTCTGCTGAATCTGGGCGATGGCCTTGTACGCGCTGTGGGTCGTTCCTCCATTCGTGACGCGGAACGTATAGTCGGTGATTGTCGCGTTCTGACCGAATGGATTCTGCCCGAACGGGTTCTGGCCGAGCGGATTTTGTCCGAGTGGGTTCTGTCCAAGGGGATTCTGATTCGGATCATCCTGCACGTACGGTTCTATCGATCCCGGCGCGTGCGTGAATACCAATACCTCGTTATCGAGCAGGGGATCGTGGAATTCCTGCGTGGCCGCGATCGGATCGGTGCCGCCGCCGGTGTTGAGCGTGACGACGGTAAACGTGCCGGGTCCACTCAGAGGATTCTCGGCTTCCCCGGTTTGCTCGTTGATAGATCCAAACCGCTGCAGGCGCACGTTGAACGGCGTAGTGAACGACTGATCAACGAAGACCGTGCCCGTAACGGTCGAAAACGGCTTGATCGCGAAGTCGGCCACCTTGCGCGCCGGCGGCAGGAACGTGAACGACGCCGCGGCTGCAGCGTCGATCGTGGCGCGCCAGACCTGCTGACTTGCAGTCTTGTTCTGCACGTAGAGCGGATAGGAACGCGGCAAGTTCGGAGTCTTGAAGGTCAGGGGTGCCGCGGAGAGGACGCCCATCGTCGCTTCCGCCGTGTAGGGGTTCTGGTTTCGCGATCCCGGGTTGCACAGCGACAGGCTGCCGGTGCCCGGAGGTGAGTAGTTCCACCAGGCGTACGTATCCAAGTCTTGCGGGATCGTGGGCGGGGGATTGCCCGGCAGAATGATGTCTCGAGTGTCGGCCCACGCGATCTGCGCGGCGGGCGCCGGCAGCACGGCATTCAGGTCCAGCGCCGTCGTCGCGCGCCACACCCCGTTCCGCCTCACGAACGGAACACGCTGCGTGACGATGTTGTAGTCGCCGGTGAATCCTCCTCTGCCGCCGTAGAAGATCGCATAGCCGCGATTCTCGGACGTGACGCCGAAACCAGCGGCAGTAACGACGCCATGCGGCGGAAGTGAGTCCTTCGTATAGCGCGAAAGCAGCGTCGCCGGGTCGAACTGCACATTGCCTGCTGTGTTGACTCCCGTGGCTTGCGGATCCGTCTCCGTTTTCCAGCTGTCGGCGTGCGACAAATACATGTGGAACCTGACGTTGCCGCCGGCAATCGGCCCGGAGGAATTCGCGGCGATGTCGCGGGTGTCGGCACCGTAGTACGCGAGGAAGATGTCAGCCCGTGTCTTGTTGTTCGGATCGCCTGAACGCCGCGGCGCGCCGACGATGGTCATCGTCGGAATGAACTGAGGACCGCTGCCGGTGAGCGAGACCGGCTTGCGCGGCGTCCAACTGATGCCGCCGTTGTACGAGCTCGTGACCACGATGCGCGGCGTGCCACCTGCCGTCGGGACACCCTGCGCATTGACCCTCTCCGAAACGGCAACGTGCAGCACGCCGCTGCCGTCCATCCCGCCGGTAACGTAGGCGTTGGTGCGGAACTGCTGCCGCGCGGGCGGTGCCAGGGGCATCTGCTGGCCGATCTGGTCGTAGGCCTGGAAATTCGGAAGGACGGTGTAGGGCTTGTTTGGCACCCAACTTACCCCGCCATCGAACGACGCGCGCCCGACGATCGCGTTCTCGCTGAAGACGCGCCAGCCTACGAACACTCTGTTGCTGTTGTTCGGATCGATCACGAAAAACGGGGACTGGTTCCTGGTGCTGGGCATGCTGATCTTCTGAGACGGTCCCCACGTCATCCCATAGTTGGTCGACCGTGTGACCATGACTTTGCTCTGGAACTTGCCCCCCTTGTCCTGTCCATCGAATTCGACCGATGCGATCAGGACGAGCCCGTTGGGTGCGGCAATAATCGTGGGCTTGTCATTGAACGCGCCGGGAAGGGAATTGTTGCCCGTTTTGAGAATGGTGGGCGGTACGGTCAATCTCCAGTTATGACCCGTCTCGCTGTCGTTGAAGTCCGTGTACCTGAAATAGACCAGCGCGCTCCCGCCGCCTCTGGTGAACGCAATCGTCGTGACATGGCAATTGACGGGGTCGCACGACACCCACGGATCGGCCATGGCTTCGTAGTCGCCTGCCCTCAGCGCCGCGCCTTCGGGCGACGTATCACCGGGAAACCCGGGAACCAGGCCGGTCGACCAGTTCCATCCGCCGTTGTTGCTGACGCCAAAACCTGTCCAACCTTCGGCGGCAGCCTCGATATCGGCATCGGCCTCAGCCTTGGAGAACGGCTTCCTGAAGAAGCGGAACAGCCGCACGAAGATCCCCTGTGACGACGTTCCGGCGCCGGTGTCGTCTGCCTGATCGATGGTGCGCCAGTCGTTCCATAACGCGATGTGGTGTTCGGGATTGAGACTGGACACGCCGTAAGCCAGCTCGTTCTGGCGCTGCAGGAACACGTCGCTGCCAGTCGCGATGTTGATGTTGGGACCGACGTTGACTTGCGCGCGGACGACGGCGTCAGCCGCAAGAACGACCAGCGCGAGGGCGGCAAGCGACACGCACTTCTTCATGGCAAACCTCAATCGGCTTGGAGAGCCGAGATCCAGTTGCGTGCACTTAGAACGAGTCGACTACCTGACCCAAAAAAAA
>Ga0207428_10006211_pt1 | contig 11039 bp, 15 predicted proteins | sample RhiMethybrSRZTD1_FD_187600 | JGI IMG/M metagenome (GOLD analysis project Ga0207428, IMG submission 187600) | Populus rhizosphere microbial communities from Tennessee, USA - Rhizosphere MetaG P. TD hybrid SRZTD1 (SPAdes) (version 3) | ecosystem: Host-associated > Plants > Roots > Rhizosphere >... | reverse complement strand
ATTAAGTAGGCCACGACTTGCCCTAAGGTCCACCTTTAAAGTCTCGCTGCGTGCGTACTCTTGCCTCAATACCTCATCATCTTTCATCGGCCCGTAACGTAGACGGCAGTTGCGGGCTGTTTTTTTTCAGGTCGGTCGGCGCCAACCGTGACGCGCTCCGACCTTACAACCCCATCACGGGGGTCGACCCATGAAAAACATATCTTGATTGTAACCGCAGCAGCTTTGACTGCAGTAGCAGTCACCCTCAGTGGAACGAGCGCGGCTACTGCCCAACAGCCACAGTATCAAGTTGGGAGTTTCCCTATCACCGCGCACCAGATGTCAGTCTTGCAGCCATCCGCTCACGGCGAAGAAACCATCGAGGAGACTATGGACCTCCTCGGCACCAATCTCGCGACTCAGCCTTGTGTAGCCAACAAGGTCGGCAAAGAGGACGGTGACCTGTCGCCGTTCGGCATCGGAAGCAACTGGCCCTCGTGCCCGCGGCACCGTTATATCAATCTCGGCCGCGGGGGTTCGCAAAGCGGCGATCGCCTCAAGCAGCTTGCGGCGATGCCCTACAGCCGAGATACCCAGGTCCTTCAGGTCTTCCGACGTGAGCTTCGGCAGCACATCGGCATCGATGGCGTTTTCGCGAAACGCGGGTTCGTATTGTTCAAGGCCCAGACTCTTTAGCCAGGCTGCGATATGCACGGCAGACCTCGCCGTTCCGCCTGTGGCTAATCTTACTCTAGTGTAATCCTGGTGAGCGAGTGGCTCGAAATGCGGAACTGAGGTCGCCCATGTCCGCTTTGGGTCAGAAGCGGACATTGCTAGCTCTATTCGATGACCTCATCGGCAGCCGTAAGCAATTTGTCTGGGATGGTGAGTCCGAGCGCCTTGGCGGTCTTGAGATTGATGATCAGCTCATACTTTGTCGGCACTTGCACAGGGAGATCGGCAGGCTTTTCGCCCTTGAGGACGCGGTCGATATATCCTGCCGCCAGGCGAAACTGTTCGCTGCGAACGTCACCATAAGAGATCAGGCCGCCTCGTTCTGAAAAAAAGCGATTGTAATAGATCGCCGGCACGCTGTAGCGGGCCGCCAGCGCAATGATCGGTTCACGATTTACATCGTTGAACACGTCCGGCATCACGATGAGGCCGCCACCTGGATCGCGTGCTTGTGCGGCGACAACGCCTTCGATCTCATCCTTGTCGTGAACCGGAGCCGCACTCACCTGGACGGCAAAGGAGGATGCGGCAGCTTGAATGGAGGGCATGAAGAATTGTACCGGCACGACTGTTGCGGGATTGAACAGCAATGCCACATGCACGGTGCGCGGAGCGACCTGCTTTAATAGTTCTACCCATTTTCCGCCTAGTGTGGGATCCGCGTTACCGGTCGTGAAGCCGGTGATGTTGCCGCCCGGATGCGCAAGGTTCGCAACGAAGCCGCTGCCGATCGGATCGGATACGCCCGCGAACACGATCGGAATTGCCGTCGTCTCGCGGGCTAGGGCGCCGATTGCGGGCGTGGTCACACCGAAGATCGCATTGGGCCGCAGATCGACCAGCTCTTTTGCCAGCTTCCTCATCGCATCCGCATCAGCGGCGCTCCAGCGAAGTTCGGTCCTGAGATTGCTGCCTTCCGTCCATCCCAACTTTGCGAGCGCAGCACGGAACGCCGCGAGCCAAGACTGCGCGGTTGAATCGTTCTGCGCATAGGCGATAAGCACGCCGATCAGCCGCATCCGGTCCGGCTGTTGCGCACGCGCCGCAATCGGCCACGCAGCCGCAGCGCCCATTAGCGTGATGAACTCGCGTCGCCTCATTGCCGGCTCCGCGGGCATCTTATAGGTCGGCATCCGAATATTGGAAGCGGCAGCCGATGTCCGCTTTGGGTCATAAGCGGACATTTCCGCTTTTCCCTGAATGATGTCCGCTTTACCCCTAAAAGCGGACATGGGCGGCGCAACTAGCGATGTCGGCTATGGGCCAATAGCGGACATGAGCCGCTTCACTCGATCACCTCGTCCGCAGCTGCGTGCAGAGTCTGTGGGATTGCAAGCCCAAGTGCTTTGGCGGTTTTGAGATTAATAACGAGTTCAAACTTCGTCGGCTGCAGTACCGGCAAATCGGCAGGTTTTTCGCCCTTGAGAACCCGGCCGGTATAGACACCGGCTTGCCGCCAAGCATCAGGAAGGTTCGTTGCGTAGCTCATAAGACCGCCAACTGCCACGGACCGGCGCCAGGCGTAAATCGCTGGCACGGCATGTCGGGCCGCCAGCGCGACGATCTGATCGGGATCGGTAAGAAAAGAAACAGCGCTGCTCACCACAAGCGCGTCCGCCCGTTGCTGAACAACGTCCGCAAAGGCCGTCTCGAACTCGCTTGGGCGACTTGCATTCACGGATAGGAGACGAAGCGCGTGAGCACGCGCGGCAGCCTGCAACTCTCTCGTCTCACTCTCGGCAAAAACTGGGTTGGTCGAGTTGCCGAGGTAAGCGATCGACCTGGCCGCAGGCACCAATTCGAGCAACAACTCAAGGCGCTTTCCAGCCACTTCGGCCCACATGAGGTTAATGCCGGTGAGGTTTCCGCCCGGACGGTTGAGGCTGGCGACGAGGCCAATCCGGATCGGATCCGCGGCTTGCATAAAAATAATCGGGATCGTTTGGGTCGCTGCTTTAGCTGCCAGTGCACCCTGTGTGCTCTCCAGTACGACGATCACGGATACCCGACGGCGAACCAATTCGGCGGCCAGCATCGGCAGTTGATCATTTCGACCTTGTGCCCACCGATATTCGATCGCCACGTTCCTGTCCTCGATGTAACCGGCTTCGCCCAGGCCTCGATGAAAAGAGACGAGATTCTCACGCGACAATTCAAGCGACGTAAGGTGAAAAAACCCAATCACCGGTGTCGCCGGCTGTTGCGCGTGCGAAGCGAGCGGCCAAGCGGCTGCCGAGCCAGCAGCAACTTTTAAGAAGTCGCGACGTCTCATTGGCGCCCCGTCACCGCTAGGACTCAGGCTAGAACATCGTACCGGCTGAAATCAGCCAAATGAAAGGGGCCGCAGCGGCCGCAATGTCCGCTTTGGGTCAAAAGCAGACATATGCGCAGCAACAAGCCATGTCCGCTTTACCCCCAATAGCGACCGCGAAAGCGGACTCCCGCAGTAGCCCATGTCGGCTTTACCCCCGAAAGCGGACATGTGCGGTGCACAAGCCCATGTCTGCTTTGGGCCAATAGCGGACATTCCGGTATTTATTCGATCACCTCATCGGCGCTCACGAGCAGTGTGTTAGGCACCGTTAAGCCGAACGCCTTGGCGGTCTTGAGGTTGAGCACGAATTCGAACTTTGTGGGCAACACGACCGGCAGGGCGCCGGGCTTCTCGCCCTTGAGGATCTGCCCCACGTAACTGCCGGCTTGGCGATACGCTTCCGATCGGCTGGCGCCGTAAGCGATCAGTCCGCCCGCTTCGACTTGCTCGCGATAGGCATAGATTGCGGGCACACGATGGCGCGCCGCCAGCGCGACGACCTTGTCGCGGTAATTGAAGAACAAGGGATCGGCAGAGACAAAAAGTGCATCAATCCGTTGCTGCACGATGGCTGCGAATGCGTCGTCGATATGAGCCTCGGTGGTAGCGTTGAACACGCTTGCCTCCCGGCCGAATGCCTTTGCCGCGGCGGGCACCTCGATCCCCTCCAACTTGCTCGGCGGGTTGTCCGGGTTCGTGAGCACAGCAAATGTCTTCGCCTTGGGAACCAACTCGCGCAACAACTCCAACCGTTTTGCCGCCAGCGGGGACGTGAAGAAGGTAACACCCGTGACGTTGCCGCCGGGGCGGCTGAGGTTGGTCACCAGCCCGGGTGCGACTGGATCGCCGCCGATCGCGAACACGATTGGGATCGACATGGTCGCCGACTTTGCCGCCATTCCCGCGGGCGTGCCGCTCACGGCCGCAATCACTGCTACCTGACGACGCACTAGCTCGACCGCCATTGTCGGCAGCCGTTCGTATTCGCCCTCCGCCCATCGATATTCGACAGCGACGTCGCGACCATTGACATAGCCCGCCTCGTTCAGGCCCTGGAAAAACGCAGCCGTGATGCGTGCCGCATCCCTTGCGGAAAGGCTGCTGAGGAACCCGATCAGCCGACTGCTGCGCACGCGCTGCGAGAGGCCACGCCGCCACACCGCCAACTAGCGTGATGAAATCGCGCCGTCTCATTGCCTCCCCGGAGGCTCAGGACAAAGGCACCGAACGGGCTCAAACTAGCACATTAAAAGAGGGTGAATATGCCTTCAGGCGGCGTCCGGCCCATGTCCGCTTTGGGTCAAAAGCAGACATATGCGGTGCACAACAGCATGTCTGCTTTACCCCCGAAAGCGACGCTGAATGCGTTCATTCGAATGTCCGCCTAGAGGCCCGCCGATCTACTGAGTGATCCGCGCGTCCTCATCCGTCGCTGCAGGATCAAGGCCGCTTTGAAGTTCGGCGATAAGGGCATCGAGCTGCGCGTTAGACAGGCGCTCCATAGCTGGGATGGTGGTGGCCTCGGGCTCCTTCGGTAACAAAGATGCAACTAGGCGCACGAACTCGACCGGATAGAGCATGGCCATTGTCTCGAGCGCCGGCTTGCCGAAAGCTTGCCATGCCTCACAGAGATCCCGAAAAAAGTCCTCACTGAGCTTGTTGCGTGAACCTTTCGGCCGGCCCTTAGGATTGCCGGATTGGCCAGGCTTCCAGGGGATCAATCCTCGTTGCCTGTGTTTCCGCACTGTTGAATCACTGTCCGGTCCATCGTTGGGTAAGGCTACCACTGTTGCCCTAGTGGACCACGTTACGCGTCACGAGCCGGGGCAGCGATCAACTGGGCGAGCAATTTTTCGAGGGCATGCCCTATCGCCCCGCGGTCCTCGGCACCCGTGATCGGCAGCAGGCCCTTATCGATCAGCAGTTCAGTAACAGGCAGCAAGTCAATCTCAACCGAAACGATCGCCTTGCCGTTCCGGGCGCGCTGACGCAAGGCCTTCATGCGGGCGGCGGCCGTCACAGCACCCGCCCCCGCAGCAGACTCCAGCCTTCCAAGGTGCGCAGCGCGGCGTCGAGACCCATAGCAACGGCGACGTGAGCCCCGGCGGCTTTCATATCCGCGAGAAACTGGCGCTGTGCCTCGGTAGGCCGGCCGCCTGGCGCTTTCAGTTCCAAAGCAAACGATCGATTCGCGTACCACAGCAGCAAGTCGCTGGCCCCGGCTCTTACGCCCAGACTTTGGAAGATGGCCGCTTCGACGGGTTTACGGGCACCGCCATTTGCCGGATGTAGAAACACCAGACCCGGCACTCCTCGTTGTCGGAGGTGCTGTACGACGGCGCGGTGGATCTGTTGCTCAGAACAGGTGCGGCACGTCATATCCGGTCCAGTTCGGTCTTGCCGCGGTGGTCGCGGTCCCAGACAAACCAGGCAAAAGTAATCGAACTTGATGCGCGCGGACCCTGCCAGCCGTGCCGGTGCATCATTGGCAGCCGGCTTTGAAAGACATGCACCCGCGCCAGTGAGCCGCCATCGTCCAGATCGGAGCGGCGTCGGCTTTCCAGGAAGGCCAAGCGCAGGAGCATAACCACGCGAGGACAGAGCGTGAGCGCACTGATCGGCCAGCTTATAGGGCGGGTTGGTGACGATCGCCCCAACAGAGAAGCAAGGCGGCCGCTCCATCAGGAAATCGACACCGTTTTCGGAATCCGGGCAGCCATAGTCGACCAGATCGGTGGCGTATACCCGGTGGCCAGTCGCCCGCAGGATTCCGACGATGCTACCGGGGCCGCAGGCCGGCTCCCAAACGGAGTCCGGCAGGCTTTCGGCCCTCAATAGCGCCCGCACCGCCTCCGCTGGCGTTTCGTATAGATCGTCTTTCCGCGCGACGATAGAGTGACGCCCCGGATTGGCGGCATGGGTAATACTCATCGGCGCATCATCTCTATCCTTACGTATCGTTTGATTGCAGCGGCGGCCGGCGGTCGCCGCTGCACCTTCCTCGTCAAAACGGAATCTCGTCGTCGAGCTCGGCTTTGAGGCTTTCCCTCGGTGCCGGCTTCCGCACTAAAACGCTCTCTTGATCGGAGCCCCGATACCTGGTCGCGCCTACGTACAATTCAATGTCCTGTCTGATCAGGTCATCACTCTCGGTCGAGCCGAACAGTTCTATGATCGTAGAAACGTTCGTCGCATTGAGTGAAAGCCGGGTGCCATCAGTAAACCTCAACACCGGCTTGTCGTAGTTGCCTTCGGTAACGCTCTCGATCGTCTTGAGCAGCGGCCTTCCGGCTTTAATGAGATCGTCGAGTTTGAGGAATTTCGCACTGGCATATCTTGCTAAGTCCATTGTCCTCTCCTGTGCGGCGCTCTTTGCGTACAACCCTCGCGCGTCCGGCGCCGGGGCGGCGGGCGAGGCGTTCCTGGTCATGAGTCACGCTCCACGATCAGATCGAGCGCTGTTCCCAATGGCCCACTGGCACGGCCTTGCGAGTCGCGCATCAGCGCCTTGCGGATCACGTCGAGCGGCACGCCGTGTTGCAGCGCTATCGATGCGACAACGGCGGCGTCCTGCGCGTTGATGCCCGCCATGCTTCCCGCCTTGTGATTCCACAGGAAGACCTCGGCGAGCCCTCCGTCCGCATACCGTGACGCAGTGACGGTGAATCGGAGTCCCTGGCTCTCAATTTCGAAAGTTTCAGATAGGCGCCGGTCTGGCAGTCGCTCGCGGGTAACGGTCATGACACACCCCGGAGTTTGAACGTCTGCGAGACGCCGCGGAAAAGGCCATCGTTGGACGGTTGCACGTCGGGGCGGGCCAACAATCCGTTGGCAATGCGCTCGGTAATTTCACCGCCAGGGACGATGTACCAGCGCAGGCCGCTCTTGCTGTGCATCTGCGTCAAGGTGCTGCCAGCACGCATCAGGTCAGCGGCTTGCAAGACAGTGTTGATTTTTAGTGGTGCTCTCATGACGCGCCTCCAAAAAGAGAGGCGCCGCCCCGTTTGCGAGGCGACGCCAGGAGTTGTTAGACGACTGCGGTGCTAAGGGCGTCCCACACCTCGGACACGCCGCAGGCGCGAACGAAGTCGACGCGATCGCTGAATGAAGCCTGTTGCCACCAAGTCACACAAATCGCGCTGGCGTGCGACGGTTGAGACTCGGGCTTCTTCTTGCCGTTGACCACTTTAATGACGAGCGGCAGGGGGACGTTGCAAATCGCGCTGGCCTGCGTGCGTGTGAGCCGGCCAACCTGCTTCTCGCCGGTGACGAGCTTCTTCGCCCATGTCGCACGCTGGCGCGGGTCCGCTTGGCGCAGCCGGTATGAGAGGCTCAGTCCATCGATAGCGGTGCCTTGAAGTTCAGTTTCGGGTGCTCTACTAAGCATGACAGTTCTCCTGCGGCTCGTGCTGTTGGAGAAAGCCCTTACGAAGAGCCTTGTCCTTCCCGGTCCAGCGGCCGCGAAACCCGGACCAGGAAACCGAATAAAGAAAGCCCCGGCTGAAAGGCCGGGGCTTGCTTTATGCGGCGTTCTCGTTGCGCTCAGCGGCACGTGCTCGATCAAACTCATCAAGCTCGGCCTCGTCGCGGAATTTCCGCTTGTTGATGCGGATGGGCTTGGGGAAGTCCAGATCGGGGTCGTGATCCCAATTGTACAAAGTTGAGATGTGAACCCCATACCGAGCACAAACCTGTGCATCGGGAATGAGCCGGCGAGATTTCTTCATGCGCGTGCCCTCTGCTAATGGCGTCTGCGCATGAATTAGTGCGAGGTCAGCAGAAGATTTCCTACCCCCTCAAATGCGAGGTTTGATGTGCAGGGTAATATATTTGAGATATACCCCTGATATAGCTCTCAGGTATGGAATCCTACGTTTTATCCATCGACTCTTGTCGTGCGGCATGGACTGGCTGGGGCGCGTCCATGACAAATGGCTCGCCCCGGTGTTGGCGCTGGCTTTTGGCCTCACGCCCGGCCTCGAGCTGCGCACGGGCGCTCGCCGGCGACGGCATGGAGCCATCGACGATCATGCGCTTGGCGAGCCTGATGGCGGCCTGAACGTCCCGGTCCTGTCCGACGATATGCTCAACATGGGCGAGGCAATGCCCGGCGGCGTCCTGGATGCACCATCGCTGTCGCGACCTCGACCACTCCACCTCGCTCCACATCTCGCCGTTGATGGTGAGGTGGTAGGTCTCGGCATTGATCCGGTGGACCTCGATCACGCCAAAGCGCCTGCGATCTATCATCGTTCTGCTCCTTTCTGTCTCCCACCCCCTTTTCAAAGCGTCGATCCGTCGATGTGCCTGCGGCAGTAAGACAAACTGGTCATTTTAAAGCGTCGGCGGAGGGTGTGCTCCGACGCTTCAAAACGCGGTACTTGTGCCTGTGGCGCAAGGACTTCGACGGATCGACGGATCAAAAGGGGTGGGTGGGGGAGACGTTACACATAAATGGTCCAAGCCTCCTCAAAGTTGGTGCGGTAGTAGCCCTTGAGTTCGACTTTGTTGATGCTGACGTTGGTCGAGATAATCCCGTAAGCTTTAAGCGCCCCAGCGAGCCGATTCTGGGTCAGCGGCCTGCCGCGGAAGGCTTCGCCCCATGACTTCTCGGGATCGTCCACCAACTTTCTGACGATGTCGGCAGAGTGCATGGCTTCCAGGTTCGGGCTAGCGTCGAACAGCGCCTTGATATCGGTCAGAAGGCGGACGCCGAGGGTCTTGCTGTCCGCCTTGCCCTCGATCTTGATGGCAGCCGCCCTTGCCTTGTTGCCGAAGTCTTCAACGCCAGAACACACATCGGCAATAGCCAGCTGGACCCTCCAGTTGTCCGCCCGCCGGTTTTGCAGTTCGTCCGGCATTGAGGGCGCCGCATCGCGCAAGGCATCCTCATTGTCTATCGCCCAACGGCGAAGACGGCGGCGCAGGTCGGCGAGTTCGCTGTCATCCTCATGCTTGAATTTCTCGATGTGCTCATCCTTCTTTCGACGACGTAGCTCAACGAATATGCAGCGGCTAAGCGTGGCTGGCGGCAACTTCCGGCCAGCCATGCCAATCGCTTTCGGGGCAAATGTCGGAAATAATTCCGGTACTTTATCGTCGCCAATGCATCGCAGCACACCCTGCCCACGCGTGTGACCGCTGTTGATGACCGAGCGCAATCCGGCCTTGTCATCATCGGCGAGGACGCTGTCGAACTCATCAAAACAAAACGCCGGCGACCAACGTTTGATCGCACGATAGATCGCAGCGTCGCTCGCCTCGACCGATGCAATGCACTTCGGCATGAGGAACGCGATGATGCTCATTATCGTTGACTTGCCACATTCTGGTTCGACGCTGTTGATATTGAGGATCGGGCTGTGCGACGCGATTTCATCGTGCACCCACGACAACACGATCCAGAGCGCGATAACGAGAGCACCGTCGTAACTGATGACGACATGGCGCTGGATGCGTTTAATGATGTCGCGCAGCAATGAATCGCCATCGATCGGCTCCGGCCACGGCTCAACTATCCAGTGGCCATAAAGCGGTGCAACCTGTGCATCCTCGCGCCGGGCATTGACTTCGTCATCGATAGCCCGCCCCGATACGCCAAGCTCTCTGGCTGCGGCCTTGCGTTGACGTTCGTAATCGAGACCTTTTGCCTTGGTGAGCTCGTCAAGCAGCTCATCCTCACGAGCTTTGGCCTTTGCCTTCTCATCTTCGTTCTGTCGTTCGCCGCTCTCGTCAGCTGATGGCGGCTGCCAGTCCAATGCCTTGTCCAGCAGCTCATCGAGCTGTTCGCGCGTGCCGCCACCAGCCACCCAGTCGATGATGTCCGCCTTCGGTGGCAGATTCGGCAATATCAGCACGCGGATACGCTTAGCGATAGCAATCAGGGACGCGCCAACCAGATTGATATGTTCCCAGCCGGGATTGTCATTGTCGGGAACGAGAACAACATCGGCATCTTTGAGGAACGCACTGTGCTCGGGCTTCCACTTCTTTGCGCCGCCAGCGTTGCAAGTGGCCGCGAAGCTCCAAGACGAAAGGAGATCAGCTTTTCTCTCGCCTTCGACAACTAAGATTGGATGATCGGTGGCGAGAGCTTCGATCACTTGCGGAAGTCGATATGGCACAACCGGAACGCCTTCGACATTCCAGAGCCACTCGCCAGAATGGTCGGGATCCGGCCGCCTTCGCTTGAACGTCTTGTCGCGCTTGCCGTCTTTGAGCGCGAACGTACCATCGGGATTCTGAAGTTCGCGGCGCTCGACGACGAAGACTAGATCGCCAGCGGCGTCGTGATATGGATATTCTGCGACGACAATCTCCCGCGGCCTACTAGCGCGATCTTTGCCATTGGCCTTCGGAGGCGGCTCTCCGGTCAGCGTTGTGCACGCCGCGATGAAGTCACAGCCGTCCAGGTGCTCGACCAGCTTGATGGTGTCACCGCCCACCTCACAGCCACGGCAATTCCAAAGGCCTTTCGCGGGATTGATTGCGAATCGATCCACACCGCCACACTTCGGACAAGCGCCCAAATATTCGGCGCCGACGCGCTTCAGCCTCACACCGCGGCGATCGATCTCAGATTCGATCGGCACGGCGCGGGCACGGTCTACCCAGTCCGAGAATCTCAGATCTCGCATGACACAGGCCTTCAAGATGGCGGTTTCTGATTCCGTAATGGCTCACGCGAGTTAATGCGAAATCGGCGGAGGGCATACCCCCGCAAATCTCAGGTTTGGTGTGCGAGTTTTCCGGTTTTTGCGGCGCTCGTGCTTGCGCAGGTGGGGCTAGTCTGCCGATCGGGAATCTCTGCGTCTGGAATCCCGTGGAATCCTGCCTGCAGACCGATCCCTACACGCCAAATAATTAGCCCCGTAATCGGCCAAAGAAGGCCGCCGGGCGGGTTTTTAATAAAAGCTGTCGATCGTTACCTTAGGCGTTACCTAAGGCCGGATCACTCTGGCGTGAAAGTAATTAAGTTGTTGATTTTACTGGTGGGCGCACCAGGACT
>Ga0207428_10006210_pt1 | contig 11039 bp, 8 predicted proteins | sample RhiMethybrSRZTD1_FD_187600 | JGI IMG/M metagenome (GOLD analysis project Ga0207428, IMG submission 187600) | Populus rhizosphere microbial communities from Tennessee, USA - Rhizosphere MetaG P. TD hybrid SRZTD1 (SPAdes) (version 3) | ecosystem: Host-associated > Plants > Roots > Rhizosphere >... | reverse complement strand
GACCGCGACGAGTTCCTGCCGACGGCGCACGGATTCGACGAGTTCTTCGGCAACCTCTATCACCTGAATGCGGAGCAGGAGCCGGAGTGTCCGGACTATCCGACGGATGCGGAGTTCAAGAAGAAATACGGTCCGCGCGGCGTCCTGCACACGTACGCCAACGCCGACGGCACGCAGAAGATCGAGAACACGGGTCCGCTCAACCTCAAGCGCATGGAGACGGTCGACGAGGAATTCCTCGATGCGAGCCTCAGGTTCATCGATAAGGCCGTCAAAGACGATAAACCGTTCTTCGTCTGGTGGAACTCGACGCGGATGCACATTTTCACGCATCTGAAGAAGGAGTCGGAGGGCAAGACCGGCCTGGGCATCTATCCCGACGGGATGGTCGAGCACGACGGTCACGTCGGCAAGCTGCTCGACAAGATCGATCAATTGGGCATCGCCGACAACACCATCGTGATGTACTCGACCGACAACGGCGCCGAGGTCATGAGCTGGCCGGACGGCGGGACGACGCCGTTCCGCGGCGAGAAGGACACGAACTACGAGGGCGGCTGGCGCGTGCCGTGCGCAATCCGCTGGCCGGGCGTCATCAAGCCGGGCATCGTGTCGAACGAGATCTTCTCGCATACCGACATGCTGCCCACGCTGGCCGCCGCGGCCGGTGAGCCCAACGCCGTTGAGAAGCTCAAGAAGGGCTACAAGTCCGGCAACAAGACCTTCAAGGTCCATATCGACGGCTACAACCTGCTGCCGTTCCTCAAGGGCGAAGTCAAGGAGAACCCGCGGAAGGGATTCCTCTACTGGAGCGACGACGGCGATCTGTTCGCGTTGCGCTTCAACCAGTGGAAGGTGACCTTCGTGGAACAGCGCGCGCACGGTCTGGCGGTGTGGTTCGAACCGCCGGTGTCCCTGCGCGGCCCGCAGCTGCATAACCTCCGCAGCGACCCGTTCGAGCGGGCCACTGAGGACGCGAGCATGTTCTACGACAAGTGGAAGGCCGACCGCGCCTTCCTGTTCGTGCCTGCGCAGGCGATTGTCGGGCAGTTCCTGGAGACCTTCAAGGAGTTCCCGCCGCGCCAGCGGCCGGCGAGCTTCAGCATCGACCAGGCCCTCGAGAAAGCGCGTCAGATGCAGGCCTCGATGGAAACGGGCGCCGGCGTGGGCGTGAAGTAGCGGGAATCGTGCGCGACGGAGGCGGTTGTCGCAAGGCGGCCGCCTCCGCTTGCGAGAGCCCATGTCGTTTCATATCGTCGACGACCCGCGACACACTCGCACACCGGATGTGACTGGCGATCCGATCTGCGACTTCTACACCCGTCATCCGTATCCGCCGCCAGTCGCCAATCTCGACCGCGCGCGTGACGAGTGGCAGGACCCGAACCGTCATCGCGCCGAGCATCACCTGCTCTGGCCCGGCATCCCGTACCGCGCGGATCTCGACATCCTCGTCGCCGGCTGCGGAACGTGGCAGGCGGCCAAGTACGCCCTCTGCCGGCCCGCGGCGCGCGTCGTCGGCATCGACGTCAGCGCGACGAGCGTCGACCACACAGAAAAGCTGAAGCAGCAGTACGCGCTTGCGAATCTTGACGTCCGGCAATTGCCGATCGAGCGGATCGACGACCTGGCGCACGAGTTCGATCTCATCGTGTGCACTGGCGTGCTGCACCATCTCGCCGATCCCGACGCGGGTCTGCGGGCGCTTCGCGGCGTCCTGAGGCCGGACGGGGCGATGTCCCTCATGGTGTACGCGCCCCACGGACGTGCCGGCATCTACATGCTCCAGGAGTACTGCCGGCAACTGGGTATTGGAACGACTGACCAGGAAATCCGGGATCTCGTCACCAGTCTCGAGTCTCTGCCCCAGCAGCACCCGCTCGTGCCGGTGCTGCGACTATCGCGGGATGCGCGACACGCCGATGCGCTCGCCGATGCGCTGCTGAATCCGCGCGATCGGTCGTACTCAGTGCCGCAACTGCTCGACCTCATCGAACGAAATGGCTTGACGCTGGGGCGCTGGTATTGGCAGGCGCCCTACTTGCCGCAGTGCGGCGCGATTGCGGCGACGCCACACGCCAGGCGGCTGGCAGCCCTTCCCGATCGCGACCAGTACGCGGCGATGGAGCTGTGGCGAGGCACCATGTCGTCACACAGCGTCGTCGTGCACCGGAACGATCGCGCCGACGGCGGCGGAAAGGTTCGGTTCGACGACGATGGCTGGCTGCGCTACGTGCCGGTTCGACTGCCCTGGACGCAGGTCGTGCAGGAACGGCTGCCCGCCGGTGCTGCGGCAGTGCTGCTGAACAAGAGTCACCAGTTTCACGATCTCATCCTGCCGATCAGCAGAGCGGACAAGGCGCTCTTCGACGCCGTCGACGGCCGCCGCACGATCTCGGAGATCCTCGACCACACGTCCCCAACGGAGCGCGAGCGCGCCCGAGCGCTGTTCGAAGCGCTCTGGCGGTATGACCAGGTGGTCTTGGATACGTCGCCCGCCGCCGTTGCCTAGGCTTCGGCACTCGCACGCGGGCTCGGATAGACTGCTGGCGGACACTGCGCCGCTGCGCGATCCCTCTGCTGCGTGGCGGCGCAGTTTTTCATGGCGGAATCTCGAATCCTCGTCGTCGGCGCCACGGGTCAGCTCGGGAGCGTGATCGCGGGCAAGCTGCTCAAGAGCGGCGTGCCGGTGCGGGCGCTCGCGCGCAACGCTCAGAAACTCGAATCGCTGGGCCGGCTCGGCGCCGAGACGGCGGCCGTGGATTTGCTGGACCTGACGAAACTGACCGAGACCTGCCGCGGGGTCGCGCAAATCATCGCGACCGCGAATAACAACATGGGCAAGGGCCCGACGAGCCCCGGCCGCGTCGACCTGACGGCGTACCAGAACCTTTGCGCCGCCGCGCGGAACACCGGCGTGCGCCGGTTGGTGTACGTGTCGTACCGCGGCGCGACGCCGGACGCGCAGGTCGACATCTTCAGGTTGAAGTGGCACATCCAGGACGCGATCCGGCGGAGCCAGGTGCCGTACGTCACCCTGCAGCCGACGAGATTCATGGACGTCTGGATCGGTCAACTGCTCGTGGACGGCATCCGCAAGAAGGGCGTGACGCAAATCTTCGGCGACGGCACCGCGGTCTCCAACTACGTCGCGGTCGCCGACGTGGCGGACTTCGCGGTCAAAGTCCTCGCCCGCGTCGACATCGTCAACGAGGTGATCGAGTTCGGCGGCCCGTCGAACGTCTCGTTCAACGATCTCGCGACGCTCGTCGAACATCAGCTGGGCGTGCCGTCGAAGCGCCGCCACATCCCGGTACCGGTGATGAAGGTGCTGGCGCCGGTGATCAAGCCCTTCAACGAAGTCGCTGCACGACTGATCTCGCTCGGACTGGATTCGGCGACGAATCCGGCGCCGTTTCCTGAATGGCGGAAGACGGCCGAGCGGTTTGGCCTGGCGCCTCGCAGCGTCGACGACTACATCAATAAGCTCACGCCGGTGACGTCGCGAACGCCCTAGCGAGGCGTCGCGACGAACAACCCGCGATCCATCAGGCCTTTCGGGTCGTGCTCGACGCCGAGTCCCGCGTCGCGAAATGCGTCCAGCTGCTCCTCGACCGTGAACAAGCCGAGCTCGTGCATTTCACTCGCGTGTCGGGTGCCGGCTGCGTCGGTAATTTCGTAGTCGAAGAAGAGGCGCGACAGACGGCCGACGATCTCGGCCCGGGCCGTTCTGGACACGCGAACGCCGTTCGCCTCACCGATGTTCGTGGTGACGCGCATGGCATCGAGGCCGCCAGGCGGAAACCAGGGCTCCACGACGACCACGCCGCCGGGCGCGAGATGCTCGCTGAAACAGCGCAGCGCGGCGGTGACGCGATCGAGCGTCTTCATGTATCCGATCGAGCTGAAGAGGCAGAGCACCGCGTCGTATCGACGCGGGAGATGGAAGTCGCTCATGTCGCCTTCGAAAAGGCGAACGCCCGGATTCTTGCGGCGAGCGATAGCCAGGAATGCTGGATCGAGATCGAGTCCGTCGACGCTGAATCCCTGGGCCGTGAGCCGCCGCGCGTGCTCGCCGGTGCCGCACGCGACGTCGAGGACTGATGTCGCCGCGGGGTTGATCCGCCGGATCAGATCCGTGAGCTGCGCGACCTCCGCCGCGTAGTCTTTGAATTGCGAATAGATCAGGTCGTAGTACTCGGCAGACGCGGTATACATGAAAGGGCCTCGGTCTTTCCTACTCGGCTCTCAACGCCGTGATGGGATCGACCCGGAGGGCGCGCCGAGTCGGCGCGAGTGTGCCGAGCAAGGTCATGACCAGCGATAAAGCGACCGCGCTCGAGAGCGTAAGCGGATCCGCGGGCGCGACGCCCGCGAGGAGTGCCTCCATGCTCCGGCCCGCAAGGTAGGCGGCCAGCGCACCCGGCACGACACCGGCGGCCGCCAGCGCCAGTCCTCGTAACAGCACCAACAGCAGAACATCGCTCGACTGCGCGCCCAGCGCGCGGCGAACGCCGATCTCCGTCACGCGCTGCGAGACGGCGAACGACAGCAACCCATGAATGCCAACGGCCGCCAGCGCGAACGCGATCGCCGCGAATCCGACCAGCACCCGCGCCTGGACGGCACGCGATGCGGTCTCGTGGTCCATCATCTCCTCGAGCGTCTGGACCTCGAAGATCGGCAGCTTCGGCTCAGCGCGGCGGATGATCTGGCGCACCGCCGGCACCAGATCCGACGGTGATCCCGCCGTCCGGACAGCCAGCGCGCGCGGAGCGTAGAAGAGAATTGCGCCGTCGTTCACTTGCGCCGACGACAGGTACACCTGGGGCTCGCTCGCGCGCTCGAGGCCGCGGAACCTGACGTCACCGACGACGCCAACGACCTCCCGTTCGCCCAAGGCGAAGTTGATGTGGCGGCCGATAGGATCCTCGTCCGGCCAGTATCGTTTGACGAACGACTCGCTGACGACCGCCACTAATTGCCGATCCCGCGTGTCGGCGTCGCTGATATCCCGGCCGCGCTTCACCGGGATCCCCATCGTCTTGAAGTAGCCGGGTGTGACGAACCGGAGGCTGGCAACGTTGTTCGCGCTGCGAATCCCGAGATCGATCTCACCCCTGACCGACACCGGCCAGATGCCCCCACGGAACGACGAGATCGGCAGGTAGCTGATGAACCCGGCAGATGTGACGCCGGGCAGGGCCTCGACTTCGCGCCGCACGCGTGTGTAGAACGCATCGCGAGCGGCCACTGTTCGGTACTCGGGTATCGGCAGCTCGGTCCGCAACGTCAGCACGCCATACGGATTGAAGCCGGGATCGATGCCGCGAACCGTGTCAAGCGCCCGGATGAGCAGGCCGGCGGACACGAGGAGCGCCACTGACGCTGCGATCTCCACGACGACGAGCGCGGATCGGAGGCGCTCCTTCCGACCACCGCCCGATCGCAGGCCTTCGCGGAGACCGTTGAGATCGGGACCGCCGCCCACGCGAAGGACGGGCGCCAGACCAAAGGACAGACCTGTCACGACGATGACGACCACGGCGAAGACCAGCACGCGCAGGTCGATCGATGGCGATCCCGCGATCGGCAGACTGGCCGGCACGAGCTGCGCGAAGAGCGGCACGGAGATCATGGCGATGCCGACACCGAGCGCGCCGCCGGCGGTGGCGAGTACGAGGCTCTCGGTCATCAGCTGCCGCACGAGGCGCTCACGTCCTGCGCCCATCGCGGCGCGAAGCGCGAGCTCACGTCGCCGGCCGAGGGCGCGCGCCAGCAGGAGGTTCGCCAGGTTCGCGCACGCGATCAGGAGGACGCAGGCCGCGGCGCCGGACAGCGCCAGGAGCAGTAAACGCGAGCGATCGGAGATCTCCTCGCCGAGCGAGTTGACCACGGCACCCGTGCCCTTGTTTTCTTTGGGATACTGCCGCTCCAATCGCGCGGCGATCGTGTTGAGTTCGGTCTGCGCCTGTCCGAGCGTCACGCCGTCTCGCAGGCGACCCACCGACTCCAGATAGTTGTCGGCCCGCTCGCTATCCGCGTAATTGCCGGGGCCGTAGCGATTCGTCGTCCACACCTGAACGTCGCTCGCCGGAAAATGAAACCCGCGCGGCATCACGCCGATGACGGTGTACGGCGCGCCGTCCAACATGAGGCTCCGGCCAAGGACGTTCGGGTCGGCCGCGAACTGGCTCTGCCAGAAACCGAAGGCGAGAATCACGGTTCCCGGTGCGCCCTGACGGTCGTCGTCGCCGGTGAACGGGCGCCCGATCGCCGGCGCCACACCAAGGGTCGGAAACAAATCGGCGCTGACGGACGTCCCGGTCAGCCGTTGAGCCTCGCCGGCGCCCGTCATCGTGACATCGTTGAACGTGTACGCGCCGATCGATGTGAAAGACTTCGCGGCTTCCTTCCAGTCGCGATAGTTCGGAGGCGACAGCTCCATCCACGGATAGCCAGGCGTGGTCTCCCACAGCTTGACCAGACGCTCCGGTTCTGGAAACGGCAACTGCCGAATCAGCACGAAATCCGTAACCGAGAACGCCGCTGTAGTCGCGCCGATACCGAGCGCGACGATGAAGATGGCGGTGACGGCGAAGCCGGGCGAGCGCCGCAGCACACGGGCAGTGAAGCCGAGGTCCTGCCTCAGGAGATCGACGTGCACGAGCCACGAGTTGCTGACAATCTCGCCGACTGTGTTCAGCCAGAGCGCCAGCACGCCAAATCCTTTGGCCTGGCGGCGCCGCCGCGCGAAGAGCGGACGCATCTCCTCGCCGTATTCGTTCCTGAATGCGGCGGGATACAGGCGGAGCAAGAGGTTGTAGAGGCGCATGTCAGGCACGCCTCGGCGCGAAGCCGGCCGCGCGCGCCATTCGGATGAGATCCGTGAGGCGCTTCGCCTCGGCTTTGGCGACCGCGGTCCCGAGCGGCGTAATCCGGTAATACCGCCGGCGTTCGTCGTCGTCTTCCGGCGCGGGACGATCGCGGGTTTCGACGAGCAGCCCCTGCTCGAGCATGCGCTGGATGGATCGATACAGCGTGCCGGCGCTGAGCGTCAGCTCGCCGCCGGTGCGTACCTCGACGTCCTGGATGATCGCGTAGCCGTGCCGGTCGCCGTCGGCGAGCGCGATCAGAATGTGGAACGTGGCACTTGGGAGCGGGAGGAGGTCGTCGATCTCGCCCATCCCACAACTATATCCACAGTGGCTATATTGTCAAAAGACCTCGGGTTCTGTTTTACAAGAAACGTAAAACGGAACCCGAGGTCATAATGGCGGAATGCCGCGCGCGCAGCAGCCCGCCGAAAAGCCGGAGGCGATGTCGCTCCTCGGCAAGCCGCTCTACAGACCGCCGGTTCCCGAGGCCAATCGCGCGAAGATGGAGGCCGACGCGAAGGCCGCGTTCGACCTGGCCAGCCGTGAGCCGAGCGCGGAGAACATCATCTGGCTCGGCCGCCGCACGGCGTACCTCGGGAAGTTTCAGGAAGCGATCGACGTCTTCACCGGCGGTATGCGCCTCTACCCGACCGATCCACGGCTGTACCGGCATCGCGGCCATCGCTACATCACCATCCGCAATCTGCTTCGGGCGCAGGAGGATCTCGAGCGCGCGGCCGAGTTGATCAAAGGACAGCCGGACGAAGTCGAGCCGGATGGACAGCCGAACGCGCGCGGGATTCCGACGTCCACGCTGCATTCGAACATCTGGTACCACCTGGCGCTCGCGCGATACTTGAAGGCGGATTTCGCCGCGGCAGCCGACGACTGGCGCCGCGCGCGCGACGCCGGCAAGAATCCCGACAATCTCGTCGCCGGCAGTCACTGGCTCTACCTCTCGCTGCGGCGCGCGAATCGCGCGAGCGATGCGAAGGCGGTGCTCGAGCCAATCCGCGCCGATCTCGACGTCATCGAAAACGGCAGCTATCACGCGCTGCTGCTGATGTACAAGGGCGAACGCACGCCGGCGCAGGTGCTGTCAGCCGCCGGCGAAGGCGCGACGGGATCGGCCGCGCGATACGGCGTCAGCGCGTGGCATCTTGTCGAAGGCCGACGGCCCGAGGCCAAAAAGCTGTGGGATCAGATTCTCGCAGGACCCGACTGGCCGTCGTTCGGATTCATCGCGGCCGAAGCCGACGTGAAGAACATGGGGAATGGGTAATTGGTAATGGGTAAAGGGTTCTTCAGGTTGCTGGCTTTTTCAGCAACCTGCTCGGAATGGCGCCCGGCGGGGCGGTCGCAAGTACCGCGCTCTCGAAACTGCGTGCGGAATCGAGCCGCGCTTCTCCCTGTCCTTGTTCTACACGCGTAACCACAGCATCCGCGGCCGTGTACGTCACGCCGCCCTCGAGACGAACCTCGACGCCCCGGTATCCAAGCTTAGGAGTCGACCGCTGTGGCGTAGACGTTCGTTCCAGCGTGTCCCAGATCGCCAACAACACCTCGAGACGATCCCCGGCCACCATCCACTCGGGATCAGGCAGTCCAGAGTAGAGAAACGCGCGCGCGGACGCGCTCACGGCTTAGTACGGTCCCTTCAGCTTGAAGTGTCCGTGTTTGACGATCATGAACGTGCAGAAATCCACGTAACTGCCGCGATTGGCGGTCCGCGGATCGGTGATCAGATTGTTGCTGTTGTCCAGATTGGTCGCAGGCGTGCCGCCCATCTTGTGCGACCACAGCCCGTTCCGTCCCTTGCGGTACCAGTGATAGTCGTAGTTGGGCGATACGACCAGCGCGACCAGGTGGCCTTCGCCGGGGCATTTATTATCGGCGCCCGGCGCGTCCTCGAGTCCGTCCTGGACCGCGAGCGGTCGCACGGCGGCACACGTCATCACGTAGTTGACGACGCCGGTCGCGCCCATGCCTGGCTGCGCGTACGTGTCGGTGCGGTAGTTCGTGCCGTAGTTGTAGCAGTTGTTGGCACCCTGGATCGGCGAGACGTTCCAGACCGAGGGCTCGTACAGCGGCGCGCACCGGCAACGGCGCCGATGCGGCCAGATGATCTCGCCCGGCCAGTGCTTGCGACGCCAGAAGTCGATCAGGTCCCGGTACTCGTCGAGCCGCGGCTTGAGCGGCGGGATGTCCGGGAGCTTGGTGCCGCAGATGAAGTCCTCGAACCCCTCGTCGCCGAGCGCGACGGCGAAGTCGGGGCCAATGGCGAGCCCGTCGGCAACGCGGAAACTGCGAGGCAGACCGCGCACCTTCGCGCCGCCGGACAATTCCACCTCGAGTCCGCGATAGCCGAGCGTCGGGATGCGCGGCAGACCCGCTTCGCGCGGCTTCGCGCGCGCGCCGGGATCCAGACGCTTCAACGCATCCTGAAGCTTGCGGCCGGTGAATTCCACCACTGGGTTGGGGCGTCCGCTGAAAACGTCGATCGTGACAGTGAGTTTCGGTTCCGGCACGACGGCACCTCGAAGAGCATGGGTAATCGGTAATGGGTAATTGGGTAATGGACTGTTGTTCAATTATCGACGCCGAGTCGTGTTTTTCGCGTCAGCGGCTTGATTCCCGTTCTTGCGTCCCCACTACCTATTACCAATGTCCCCGCTGTCGTTGATTGAGGGCTCGGCCCACCTGCAAGTAGCATCGGCTCGTGGGCGTCGTCCTCACCCCCATCGTCCATCCGCAGCCGGTTGCGCTGGCCGACCTGCGCGGGAAGACGCTCGCAGTCGACGGCAACGGCGAGCTCTATCAATTCCTGGCACTCATCCGGCTGCGCGACGGGACGCCGCTCAAGGATGCGACCGGCCGGATCACCTCGCATCTCTCAGGGTTGTTTTTTCGGACGACGAGGTTGATGGCCGAACACGGGCTCAGGCCCGCGTTCGTGTTCGACGGCGCGCCGCCGCCGCAGAAGGCGGCCGAGCTGCAGCGCCGCCGCGAGGTCAAGGCCGAGTTCGAGCGGGCGCATGCCGACGCGGTCGCGCGCGGCGATCTGGAAGCCGCGTACTCGAAGGCGACAATGACCTCGCGTCTGACGCGCGAGATGGTTGGCGAAGCACGCGAGCTGCTGCGTCGGCTCGGACTCCCGACGATCCAGGCGCCCTCAGAGGGCGAAGCGCAGGCGGCGCACATGGCGCGCGCGGGCCGCGTGTGGGCGGCAGCGAGCAAGGACTACGACACGCTGCTCTTCGGCGCGCCGCGCCTGCTGCGATTTCTCACGATCTCCGGCAAAGAGTTCCTGCCGAGTCAGGGGACGTTCCGGCCGCTCGTCCCGGAGATGCTGGACCTGTCCGCGCAGCTCGAGCGTTGGGGCATCGACCGCGAAGGGTTGATCGATCTGGCGCTCCTGGTCGGTGGTGATTTCAACACCGGCGTCTCCGGCATCGGACCGAAGAAGGCGCTGAAACTCGTGCAGGAGCACGGTCGCATCGAGGCGATGCCGGCGGAGATTCAGGACGCGCTGGGCGACGTCGCGCCGCTCCGCCAGATTTATCTCCATCCAGCCGTCACCGACGAGTACCAGATCGAGTTCGGCGAGCCGGATCCTGATGCGGTCGTTCATTTTCTCTGTGAGGAGCGTCAGTTCTCGCGGGATCGCGTGACGGACGCGCTGGCGCGCGCGTTCCCGCCGCCGCGGTTGTTTTGAGAATGAGGCTATGAGGCTATGAGGCGCGGAGGCGCGGAGGCGCGGAGGGATTACGAACGGAGCGTTCGGAACGTTATCGAGTATCGCAGCGTGCGCACGGCGGGAATCGAATGTTCATATTCACGGCGCGCTACTCCATCGATCAGGTAGGCCGACCTCGGGATCAACGTGATCTCGTGAGTGGTCGTTCGGCGCGCTCCGCGGTCGCGCGAGCGAAGGGCCCGCGGCGCGACATACGGACGAAATCGCATCTGGCACTCTGACAAGAGCGAAATCCCCGCGATGACCGCGTACTGTGGCGCGTCGCGATGCCAGCCGATCGGCGCGCCGGGACGGTACTCGTTGATGAGCGCCATGACGAACGCCTCCGGGCTGACGCCCGCCCAGGCCGCCACTCTTGCACGAACCGGCAAGAGGAATTCGGGAATCGCGCGCGGCACGTCGAT
>Ga0207428_10006206_pt1 | contig 11042 bp, 9 predicted proteins | sample RhiMethybrSRZTD1_FD_187600 | JGI IMG/M metagenome (GOLD analysis project Ga0207428, IMG submission 187600) | Populus rhizosphere microbial communities from Tennessee, USA - Rhizosphere MetaG P. TD hybrid SRZTD1 (SPAdes) (version 3) | ecosystem: Host-associated > Plants > Roots > Rhizosphere >... | reverse complement strand
CACATCGTTCACGCTCGTGATGTTGGCCATCGCGGGGTTCATCGCACTGGCGCTCGGAATCGTAGGCATTTACGGGGTCCTCTCGTACGCCGTTGCCGAGCAGCGACGCGCGATTGGCATCCGCCTGGCCCTGGGCGCTGCCCGAACGGTTATCCTGAGGCAATTTCTGGGACAAGGCATTCGAGTGGCGGCAATGGCCAGTATTTCGGGGCTGGCCCTGTCGTTCGTCCTGTCGCGAACGCTCTCGAGCCTGCTTTACGGCGTTTCGCCGTCGGATCCAGCGACTCTGGCGGGGGTCATCGGAACAGTCCTGCTGGTCGCCTCCATTGCCGCGCTCGTTCCCGCGGCCCGGGCAGCCCTGGTGGAACCAATTCAGGCCCTGCGCGAAGATTAAGAATTTGTAAAATAAGGTGCCGCTCCTGACCCGAGCTGCTGGAAAGGACTAATAGCCATGACGCGGAGTTGTGTTCGACCCGCTTGTCTCGTTTTCTGTCTGGGGCTCGTGTTTCTGTTGGCCGAACCGATCGCGGCGCAAGTGGTGTTACCCATCCGCATGCGCGCGTTTGCTGTGAACATGAGCAACAACCTGACCGGCGCGAACGGCATCATCCAAATCACCCTGGACCAATGGTCCACGCAGCAGGAGCGCACGAACCTTCTGCAGACCGTGCCCAAGGGCCAGGACGATTTGATCCGGGCACTGCAGAAGCTGCCCGCAAAAGGCCGCATCAACATTCCTGGCTGGCAGGGCCCAGACCCGCAGAACTATCGACTCGGGTGGGATTTGAAGTATGCGTGGCACGAAGCGCTGCCTGACGGAGGCGAGCGAATTGTCGTAGCCACCGATCGGCAAATGAGCTTCCGCGAAACGGTGAACAATCCGCGGACGACCGATTATCCCTTCCTGCTCATTCAAATGCAGATTAAAGATGGGAAGGGTGAAGGCAAGATGGCGCCGTTCACGCAGATCACCTTCGACAAAAAGAAGAACGTGATGGAGATGGAGATTTACGGGACGGAGCCGGTCCGTCTGAATAACATCACGGTTGAGAAGAAGTGAAACACGCGGCCATGGGACGACGTGCGCGGCGGCTTCAGCTACCGCGCACGTTATGACCTCTCCCTGACCGCGCCACTCCCGTCAACTTCCGCGTATAACTCCCTGCCACATTTCCTGCCGGGCATCGTGTCGACGAGCGAAGCCGGCTATCAACGTTGTTCTTGCTTCCGGCAGCACCTCTCACTAGACTGCTAGCCTCACGAAGCTCCCCGATGATGTCAGCGATTCTGGTACTGGTGGTGAGTCTGGTTGATTTGGTTGACGCGTCCGCCTTCCAGGCGCCGAAAGTTTCGCGGCCGGCGGCGCAGCAAAAGATTAACTCGCAACTCCGGGTCGAAATCGAGCTCGCCAAGAGCGGGACGACCGCGAGGCAGAAATCGTCCGAGCGTGGAATCGTACAAATCGATCAGAAGCGGCGCGCGCTGGTCGACGTGCGCACTGCCGTCACACCGGCGATGACAAAGCAGCTCGTCGCCATCGGCGGGACGCTGGTCTTCAGTTCGGCCGAGGCCGAGTCAATCACCGCTTGGGTGCCGCTGCTGCAATTGGAAAGGCTCGCTGAAAGCCCTTCGATCCGAGCGATCGAACCGGCCGCACTCGCTCTGACAAACGGCTCGCCGGCGAACGCCAAGCCTTGAGAAAGCATCAATCGACACCCGCACGCACGGGATTCTTCATTCCGATTCTCGTGGTGACGATTGCTGTCGCCTCCATGCCACGCGCCTCCCGTGTCGCTGCGCAGCAGACGGCTGCCATCGCGCCGCAAGCGTTCGCGCAAATCGCCGCGTTGTCGGCTCAAAAAGCGGCGCGCACGCCTGAACAGCGGAAGATCAGTGCGCAGTTGATATATGCATCGAAGATCGCGCGTGGCGAACCGATTGCAGATGGCGTTCCGACACTGCAAGTCGATCTTCCCGACGTCAATACACGGGGAGCCGTGCTCGATATCAGGGTCGACGTCAGCCAGCCGGTTCTGAATCAATTTGTCGCGCTCGGTGCCGAGCTCCTCGATGTCAGCATTCCTTACAGCAACGTCCGACTGCGGATCGACCTCAATCAGGTGGACGCGCTCGCGGCGATCCCTGAAGTTTCATTCATCCAACAGAAACAGGAAGCCATGACGTCCCGCCTGGACGCACTCCAGGTGCCAAGTATCCTCTCGAGCGCCGAGGGCGCCGGAGCTACTCGCGCGCGCAAGCGCGTCGAGCGAATGAAGACACTTGCGTCGATCCGCGGTGCTCTCCTGAGCCAGGGCCCCATCACGTCTGTGGGTAGCCGAAACTCCGAAGGCGACTTCAAGCACAGCGCCAACACTGCCCGGACGGCATTTGATGTCACAGGGGCCGGAGTGAAGATTGGCGTGCTGTCCGACGGCGCCACTAATCTCGCTGCCAGCCAGGCGCTCGGCGATCTTGGCGCTGTGAACGTGCTTTCCGGACAAGCGGGAGCCGGCGATGAAGGCACCGCGATGCTCGAGATCATTCACGACCTAGCACCAAAAGCCGACCTCTACTTCGCCACAGCGATCACAAGCATCGCGAGCTTCGCCCAGAATATCCGCGACCTGCGGGCGGCCGGCTGCGACATCATCGTGGACGATGTGGGCTACTTGAACGAGACGCCATTCCAAGATGGCCAGACGGTGGCTTCACAGACGAATGGGGGAATCGTGATTCAGGCGGTGAAGGATGTCACCGCCAATGGCGCTCTCTACTTCTCCTCAGCCGCTAATTCCGGGAACAAGAACGACGGAACCTCAGGCACTTGGGAAGGTGATTTCGTCGATGGGGGGCCAGCAACTGGACCGCTCGCCGGCTTGGGGCAGGTCCACAACTTCGGAGCACAGACGTACAATGTCCTCGCTGGCACCGTCGGCAACCCTATCGCGCTCTTTTGGGCCGACCCGCTCGGCGCGTCGAACAGTGACTACGACCTTTATCGCCTGAACAGCACGGGCACTGCAGTGCTCGCCGCATCGGACAACTCTCAGAATGGTACGCAAGATCCATTTGAAATCATCAGTGGCGGTTCAGCCGGCGATCGCATCGTGATTGTCAAATGGAGCGGCAACGCGCGTTTCCTTCATCTCGCGACCAACCGCAACCGACTATCAATTTCTACGGCGGGAGAAACGCACGGCCACGCGGCGACGACGGCGCTCACGTCCCTCGGCGTTGCTGCGACAACTGCCCAAGTCGGCAGTCTCTTCCCGTTCAACAATTTTTCTGTCGTCGAACCATTCAGCTCTGACGGTCCGCGTCGCATTTTCTTCCAAGGCAATGGCGTCCCGATCACGCCAGGCAACTTCACATCAAGCGGCGGACAGGTGCTTCAAAAGCCCGACATCACTGCGGCAGACGGGGTGACCGTCACAGGTGTTGGTGGGTTTCCCAGTCCTTTTTACGGTACGTCGGCCGCGGCGCCTCACGCCGCCGCGATTGCCGGGTTGATCAAGTCTAAGTTCCCAGGGTTCACCGCTTCACAGATTCGTGCGGCACTATTGACGAGTGCCATCGACATCGAAGGCGCAGGCGTGGATCGTGACTCTGGCTACGGCATCATCATGGCGGATGCCGCCCTCGGTGGGCCGGTCATTACCACTCAACCAATCAGCCAGTCGATTCCCTATAGCACCACTACAACGCTGATCGTTGCAGCAACGGGCTCGGGACCGCTCTCGTACCAGTGGTATCAGGGAACGAGCGGGGATACGACGTCACCAATCGCAGGTGCAACCGCAGCTAGCTTCGTGACGTTTCCAGCGAACGCCACAACCAGCTACTGGGTTCTCGTCAGCAACGCATTCGGATCCGTCAATTCCACAACCGCGACGATCGCGCTCATTCCTGGACCTTATATCTCGTCACACCCTTCCAGCAGCCTGATAGCGCCTTGGGGCGGAACGGCGACTCTGAACGTCGTCGTGTTGGGCCAGGGAACTCTGAGTTATCAGTGGTATCAAGGGACGAGCGGCGATTTCACCAGACCGATCTCTGGAGCCAATTCCGAGTTCTTTACGACTCTGCCTCAGACGACTTCCACCAACTATTGGGTACACGTCACTGACGCGTCGGGCTCGACAGACTCGACCACTGCGAGAGTCGCGACCGGCATCGCCGGAGCGGGTACAGTCCGGCCCACCGACTTCGACGGCGACGGGACGCCCGATACCGCCGTGTGGCGGCCGTCGACAGGCGCGTGGTGGATCGTTCGCAGTTCGAATGGCAGTCCTCTAACCCGGCAGTGGGGATTCACGGGCGATGTGCCGGTCGCGGGAGACTACGACGGTGATAATCGGACGGACATCGCTATATGGCGACCATCGACGGGAGCGTGGTGGGTGATCAGGAGTTCGGACAGCCAGCCTCTGACGCGGGCGTGGGGCATGAACGGGGACATTCCGGTGCCGGGCGACTACGACGGTGATGGCAAAACAGACCCCGCCGTGTGGCGGCAATTGACGGGCGAATGGTGGGTGCTCAAGAGCTCCGATGGCCAGCTCCTTTACCAACTATGGGGTCACAGTGGCGACATCCCAGTGGCCGGTGACTACGACGGCGATGGCAAGACGGACATGGCCGTGTGGCGGCCAACAACGGGCACTTGGTTCCTGATCAAAAGTTCGAACAGCCAGGTCGTAGTCCAAGCTTGGGGCATGTACGGCGATACCCCTGTGCCCGGCGACTTTGACGGCGACAACAAGACCGACTTCGCGGTATGGCGGGGCTGGGCCGGAATCTGGTTTGTGATCCGCAGTTCAGATGGTGCCGTCCGGAGCGTCCAATGGGGCCTAGAAAGTTATGGAGACCGACCGGTGTCGGGCACGAACGACAATGATGGCGACGGCATGACTGACCCTACGATATGGCGTGCTCCTAATGGTGCCTGGTACGGTCTGGATTCGAGCACTAACTACACGACGGCCTGGCAACTAAACTGGGGGATCAGCACAGACGTTCCGGTCGTGGACTAGGGAATCCTCATCTCTCAAAACGAGCGGCTCTGACAGCCATCCACGACGATTGACGTGCCGCTGATCCAGCTGGCGCGCGACGATGCGAGGTAGGCGACAACGTCGCCTACCTCCTCCGCCCTTCCAAAGCGACCGAACGGCAGTTCGCGCTTCACGAACTCGGCGATCCCGGCAGGGTCGTCCTGTTGCCGCTTCCACCACGATCCACCTTCGAACAGAATCGATCCGGGCGACACGCTGTTCACACGGATGTTCATCGGCGCCAGTTGCTGCGCCAGTGATTTGGCGAGGCTGATCTCGGCGGCCTTGACAACGTTGTACGTCATCCGCCCCCCTGCTTCGCGGCCGTAGATGGACGCGATCATGATGATCGCTCCGCCACCGCGCCGCTGCATGTGCGGCACCGCGAGCCGCGAGGCATGGACGGCTGGCATCAGCGTGTAGTCGATCGCTTCCCGCCAAAGCTCGTCCGGAGTGTCGAGCAAACTTCCGCCTTTGCCGACGCCGACGTTGTTGACCAGTACATCGATGCCCCCAAATATCTCAACCGTGCGATCGATGAGCAGCCGCACCCCATTTTCGTGACTGACGTCGGCGACGACCGCCAACACGTGGTCGTCATGCGCAATCTCAACCAGCCGGCGGCGCGCTTCCTGCAAGGCGTCAGGCGTGCGAGCACATATGACGACGCGAGACCCTTCAGCAACAAGAGCGCGAGCACTCGCAAAGCCCAGCCCTTTGCTCGAGCCCGTGACAATGGCGACGCGATCCTTCAGTCCAAGGTCCATGGCTGAGCATAATATCTTCAGCGACGGTTGGAGGACGCTCCCATGAAATGGCAAGGTCGCGAGGGCAGTACGAACATCGAGGATCGTCGCGGCATGTCAGGTGGAGGAATGGCCGTCGGTGGCGGCCTCGGCGGCTTGGTGCTGCTGCTGCTCATCTCGGCGCTGACCGGAACGAACCCTGTTGATCTGATCAACTCGACGTCGACCTCAGACACGGTTGCACCCGGCGGTGTGCCTGCAGACGACCCTCAAGCCGAATTCGTATCGGTTGTCCTCAAAGACACAGAGATGACGTGGGGCCGGATCTTTGACGAGAACCGCCAGACGTACGAGGCGCCGGTGCTCGTGCTGTTTACCAACGCGACGCAGTCCGCGTGCGGTCAGGGCCAGGCTGCGATGGGGCCGTTCTACTGCGCGTCCGATCGCAAGGTGTACCTCGATCTCTCATTCTTCAAGGAGCTCGATGAGCGGTTCGGTGCGCCGGGAGATTTTGCCCAGGCGTATGTCGTGGCCCACGAGATCGGGCATCACGTGCAGACGCTGATGGGTGTGTCCAGTCAACTCCAAGCGGCCCGGCAACGCGCCGGGCAGCGCGAATCGAACGCGCTGTCAGTCCGCCAGGAGTTGCAGGCTGACTGTTATGCGGGTGTGTGGGGACACTATGCATCGCGCGAGGGGCTGCTCGAGCCCGGTGATGCAGAGGAGGGTCTGCGCGCGGCAGCTGCCATCGGCGATGACCGTCTGCAGCGACAGACGCAAGGCACTGTCGTCCCTGAGTCCTTCACGCACGGATCTTCTGAGCAGCGCGTCGAATGGCTGCGCCGGGGACTCGAGTCTGGCCGCGTCGATTCCTGCAACACGTTTCAATAGCTCCGTACAAACGTTCAGACCGTAGGCCGGGTCCTGCTTTGTGGACCCGGCTGCCGCGGGGCGGGTCTCAAGAACAGACCCGCCCTACCGACGCGTCGTACGACTGGGAGTTGATATCTGCGATCCGATAAAATTGATTCTGCAGCACGCAGCCGGTCCGAAGTCTAGTAACTAGATCCGGGTGCGACCGGAGGCGTTCATCTGATGCGAATCGGCGTTCCTGCCGAAGTCTACCCAGGGGAAACACGTGTAGCCGCGACACCGGAGACCGTCAAGAAGCTCACGACGGGCGGCCGTCATAGTGTCATCGTCGAGCACAACGCCGGCGCATGCGCCAGCATTCCAGACGCGAGCTTCGCAGCGGCAGGTGCGACTCTGGGATGCGCGGACGATGTCTACAAGACCGCCGACATCATCCTCAAGGTCCGCCGGCCGGCCGAGCCGGAACTGCCGTCGCTACGTCCCGGGACGATCCTCATTGGACTCCTGTCGCCTCACGAGAACGTCGACGCGCTTGCCCGAACCGGCATCACCGCATTCGCAATGGAACTACTGCCGCGCATCACGCGCGCCCAGACGATGGACGTCCTGTCGTCGCAGGCCAACATCGCGGGATACAAAGCCGTGCTGATCGCCGCCTACGAGTACGGCCGTTTCATGCCGATGCTGATGACCGCCGCAGGCACGGTCAAGGCCGCGAGGGTCCTTGTGCTTGGCGCCGGCGTCGCGGGGCTGCAGGCCATCGCGACCGCGAAGCGGCTGGGTGCGGTGATCGAAGCCTTCGACGTCCGTCCTGCGGTCAAGAGCGAAGTGGAGTCGCTGGGGGCCAAGTTCGTCGAAGTCGCCTTGTCGGACGAGGAGAAAAAAGCGCAGGAGAGCGCCGGCGGCTACGCGCGCGAAATGAGCGACGACTACAAGCGCCGGCAGGCGGCATTGATTGCTGAACGCGCGAAAGCGGCCGACATCGTCATCGCCACTGCGCTCGTCCCCGGCCGGCAGGCACCGGTGCTGCTGCCCGAGGAGACGGTGTCCGGCATGAAGCCAGGTTCTGTCATCGTCGACATGGCGGTCACGCAGGGTGGCAACTGCACCCTGAGCCAGAAAGACGTCGTCGTCGATCACCACGGAGTGAAGATCGTCGCTCCGTCGAACCTCCCGGCGACGCTGGCCGCAGACTCGAGCGCGCTCTACGCGCGTAACCTGCTCAATTTCACGGCCCTCCTGCTCGACCCCAAGACGGGCGAGCTCACCCTCAATCGATCGGACGAAATCCTCGCGGCGACGCTCGTCTGCATCGACGGCGCGGCGGTCAGGAGCTGAAGTGCACGGAGTCGCTGTCGACCCAATCGTGACCAATCTGATGGTGTTCGTGCTGGCTATCTTTGTCGGGTATCACGTGGTGTGGAATGTGACGCCGGCGCTGCACACGCCGCTCATGAGCGTCACCAATGCCATCAGTTCCGTCATCGTGGTTGGCGCCATTCTCGCGGCGGGACCCGGCCCACTGGACCGCGGCGCCATCCTCGGCGCTATTGCGGTGGCGCTCGTGGCTATCAATACCTTCGGCGGCTTCCTCGTCACCGAGCGGATGCTCGAGATGTTCAAGAAGAAAGAGCGCGCGGAGAAGCATCGGTGACCGACGCCATGTCACCGAACCAGGTTGCCCTGTCCTATCTCGCGGCGAGCGTGCTCTTCATTCTCGCCCTCAAGGGTCTCTCCCATCCACTGACGGCTCGCCGCGGCAATCGCTTCGGCATCGCGGGAATGACGCTGGCCGTCCTCACGACGCTGGCGATCACACGACGCATCGACCTCACGATTGGCGCGCTTGCGCTCGGCGGCCTGGCGGGGTGGATCGTCGCCCGGCGCGTGCAGATGACACAGATGCCGGAGCTGGTCGCGGCGATGCACTCGCTGGTCGGGCTGGCGGCTGTGTTCATCGCCATTGCCGTCGTGAACGATCCAGCGGCGTTCAACATCGGCGATCCCATTCCCGCAGCCAATCGCGTCGAACTGTTCATCGGTACATTCGTCGGCGCCATGACCTTCTCAGGATCGGTGATCGCGTTCGGCAAGCTGGCCGGACTGGGCAAGGTCTCGAGGCTGTTCTCGAGCGCGCCGGTTGTCTTCAAGGGTCAGCACATCGTGAACCTGGTGCTGGCGGTCGTGATGATCGGTTTCGGCATCGCCTTCGTCGCCGCCGCTCCAGCGGCGCACTGGCCACCGTTCATCGCGATGACGGCGCTCGCCTTCGTGCTCGGCGTGCTGATCATCATCCCGATCGGCGGTGCCGACATGCCCGTCGTGATCTCGATGTTGAACAGCTACTCGGGATGGGCCGCCTCCGGCATCGGGTTCTCGCTCAACAACCCGCTGCTCATCGTCGCCGGTTCGCTCGTGGGCTCCTCGGGCGCCATCCTGTCCTACATCATGTGCAAGGCGATGAACCGCTCGTTCTTCAGCGTGATTCTCGGCGGCTTCGGCAGCGCGGAAGGCACCGCGTCCGCTGAGACACAGCAGAAGACGGTCAAATCGGGATCGCCGGAGGACGTGGCATTCCTGCTGGGGAACGCTGAAAGCGTGATCATCATCCCGGGCTACGGCCTGGCAGTGGCGCGCGCCCAGCACGCCGTCAAGGAAATGGCTCACAAGCTTGCGGCGAAGGGCGTCAACGTTCGATATGCCATTCATCCGGTCGCCGGCCGCATGCCCGGACACATGAACGTCCTGCTCGCCGAGGCCGAGGTGCCGTACGAAGAGGTCCAGGAAATGGACGAGATCAACGGCGACTTCGGCAGCACGGATATCGCGTTCGTGCTCGGCGCCAACGATGTCGTCAACCCGCTCGCCGAGCAGCCCGGCAGCCCGATCTTCGGCATGCCGATCCTCGAGGCGCACAAAGCGCACACCGTGATCGTCAACAAGCGATCGATGGCGTCCGGTTATGCCGGCATCGACAACCCGCTGTTCTACATGGACCGTACGATGATGGTTTTCGGCGACGCCAAGAAGGTGGTCGAGGACATCGTCAAGGCGATCGAGTAGTTCCTCGAGGAGGGCGCCGTGGACGCGAAGTTCGATGCCGCGATCAGCGCGATCAAGTCTGGTGACGTGGACCGACTTCGCGCACTGGTCCAGGGCGATACCACGCTCGCGACGTCTCGATCATCCACCAGCCATCCGACGTTGCTGCAGTGCCTGGTCCTCGATGCGAAGGACAACCCGAAGCAACTCGACATGGCCGCCATCCTGATTGACGCTGGCGCGGACATCAATGGACCACTCTGTGCCGCCGCCAGTCGTAACAACGTCGCGGCTACCGCATTGCTGCTGGACCGCGGCGCGGCGGTCGACGGCACCGGTGGCTGGTCCCCTTTGGAAGAGGCGTTGTATTGGAATAGTCAGGGCACGATTGACTTGCTCCTGCGGCGTGGCGCCACGATTCACAATTTGCGCATCGCAGCCGGACTCGGCCGCACAGACCTGATCGAGACTTTCTTTGCCAGCGACGGCGGCCTTCGGCCAGAAGCTGGTTCTGTCAATTGGCCGTGGGGCGATCTGACAGTCATCGAAGGCTCGAACTTCGATCGACGCGGCAAAGACACGCTGGCCGCGAAGTTCTCCTCCTTCGCACAGGATCGGCAGGGCATCATCGACAACGCATTCGTCTTCGCCTGCATGCACGGCCACATCGAAGCGGCCACATTGCTGATTGCGAAGGGCGCCCGGCTCGACGCGATCCCCGGAGGCTTTGACTACTCAGGCACGGCATTACACTACGCGGCGCTCAACGGCCATCGAGCGATGGTCCTGTTTCTCGTCGCTCACGGCGCTGATACACAAATCAAGGATACGAAGGTTGGCCAGACGCCTGCGAGCTGGGCGGACTACGGCGGGCATCCTGAAATCAGGGACCTCCTCCGGCCACAATCACCTTGAGCCATGGCGCATCCGACATTGGGGCTTTGCACTCACGTGCACGCTCCTCGCACATGCCTTAAGAACGACTGAAGTGGTCATTTCTAAGTCATTTCACGGGCGGACCCCACGACGGAACCCACTCGAAGTGGCGTATTTCTCGTCAGCTGAGGCGGCCCGGGAATTGCGTCGTTCTCGCGGGGAGAACCATGGCGCGGATACTCGCTGTCGAACCGGACGCGGAAAGAAGTGTAATTCTCAGGAGACTCGCCGAGCAGTCGTTGAACCACGAGATCGTGATCGTTCGATCGGCCGACGAAGCAATCAACAGGATGGTCGATACCGAACCTGATGTCATTCTGACATCGGGCCTGCTTGCCCCTGGCGAGGACGAGCACATCGCCGCGCACTTGAGACTGTCGCCCACCCTAAT
>Ga0207428_10006200_pt1 | contig 11050 bp, 12 predicted proteins | sample RhiMethybrSRZTD1_FD_187600 | JGI IMG/M metagenome (GOLD analysis project Ga0207428, IMG submission 187600) | Populus rhizosphere microbial communities from Tennessee, USA - Rhizosphere MetaG P. TD hybrid SRZTD1 (SPAdes) (version 3) | ecosystem: Host-associated > Plants > Roots > Rhizosphere >... | reverse complement strand
TCGGCATCGCCGCGAACGCGAGCCCGATGCCGCTGCACATGACCACGCTGAAGGCGATCACCTCCACCTGGCTCCCGTGCGCGAACGCGAGCAGCGCGAGGCCGAGTGCGGTGAGGAAGCCGCCGAGGGCGAGCGGCACCTTGTTGCCGACCCGGCCGCCGAGGATGCCCGAGATCGGTCCGAGCGCCAGCATCGCCAGGCAACCCGGGACGAGCAGTAGCCCCGCGCGCGTCGCATCGACGCCGAAGCCGTAGCCGGTCGAGGTGGGTGTCTGCGCCAGCTGCGGGATCAGGATGAACGAGCCGAACATCCCGAAACCGACGAGCAGCGTCGCGACATTGGTCAGGAGCACCGGCGGCTTCACGAGCGCCTCGACGTCCGCGAGCGGCTCCTCGGTGCGCCGCTCGAGCGCCACCCAGAACGCGAGCACGACGAGCCCGGCGCCGATCAGCACGAGCGTCCGGGCGCTCGCCCAGCCGACGTCGTGCGCCTGCGAGATCGCGACCAGCGGCAGCACCAGCCCGACCGCGAGCACGAGCGCCCCACGCAGGTCCAGCCGCGCGGGCGTGCGAATCGGTGACTCCGGCACCAGCAGCTCCGTCGCGATCGCGGCGCCGATCCCCATCACGGCGCCAAGCCAGAAGATCCAGTGGTAGGACGCGTAGTCCACCAGGAGCCCGCCCAGCACCAGTCCGAGCCCGCCGCCAACCCCGGCGACGGCTGAAATCAGCCCGACCCCCCGCGAGACGCGCTCCCGCGGGAACTCGTCGCGGACGATTGCGAAGCAGAGCGGGAAGATGCCGCCGCCAACGCCCTGTACGACGCGGCCCGCGACGACGATCCAGAGGCTCGCCGACACGGCGGCGATGACCGATCCGCCCGCGAACGCGATGAGCGCGACCACGAGCAGCCGCCGCTTGCCGTAGATGTCGCCGAGCCGCCCGACGAGCGGCGTGAACACGGCGGCCGAGACGAGGTAGGCCGTCAGCGTCCAGGTAACGCCGCTCTCGTCGGTGTGGAGCGCGGACATGAGGTCCGGGATCGCGGGGATGACGGTTGTCTGCGCCAGCGCGTAGGCCAGCGCCGCGAGGCCGAGGATCGAGAGCGTGCGCCCTGTGTGCGGGCGCTGGGCGGTCGCGTCGCTCACCGCGTGCACGCTACCCGCGCGGGCCGGGTCATCCCGCTAGGCTCGGCGGGGATGGAAGGCGGCTGTGCCTGTGGAGTCGTTCGCTACCGGCTGACGTCCGAGCCGATGTTCGTGCACTGCTGCCACTGCCTGAACTGCCAGCGCCAGACGGGGAGTGCGTTCGTGATCAACCTGTTGATCGAGGCCGACCGCGTCGAGCTGCTCTCCCGCGAGCCGGAGCCGGTCGACGTGCCACGCGACGACGGGAGCACCCAGCGGATCCACCGCTGCCCGGACTGTCAGGTGGCGGTCTACAGCGAGTACGGGCGCCCGGAGGTGCGCTTCGTCCGCGGCGGCACGCTCGACGAGCCGTCCAGCGTCGCGCCTGACGTCCACATCTTCACCAGGTCGAAGCTCCCGTGGGTGACGCTTCCCGAGGACGTGCCGGCGGTCGAGGTCTACTACGACTCGAAGGCGCTGTGGCCGGCCGAGAGCCTCGAGCGGCTGCGCGCCGCCCTGCCGTCGCCCTAGCGCCAGTCGACCGAGACGACCTCGACCGGCTGTTCGAAGCCTTTGAGGGAGGCGGCGCGTGGCTTCGAGAGCCGGAACGACGTCTCGATTCCGTCGATGGTCTCCCGGCTGACGAGGACCTCGCCCGCGCCGGCCGCGGCGCCGATCCGCGCAGCGACGTGCACGCTCTGGCCCCCGTAGTCGCTGAAGCTCGCGCCCGTCTTGAACGCTGTTCCGGCGTGTGCGCCGATCCTGACTTCGGGGGCGAAGACCTCCGACTGAAGGGCTCGTTGGATGGCCACGGCGGCGTCGATTGCCGCACCGGGATCGTCGAACGAGGCGAAGAAGCCGTCACCCGTCTGCTTGATGACGTCGCCGCCGCTCTCGACGATCCGCGTGCGAACGAGCTTGTCGTGCAGCGCGAGCAGCTTGCTCCAGCGCTCGTCGCCGAGGTTCTCCAGCAGTCTCGTCGAGCCCACGATGTCCGTGAAGAGGAACGTGCGGTGCGTATCGACTCGCCCGAGCAGCTCCTTCGCTCGCTCCTCGTCGAGCTTCGCTCCCAGCCGCTCGAACGTGGTCTGCGCGGCCTGCAGCTCGAGGGTCGCGGCGTGTTCGTCGCCCTGGTGCCGAAACGCGATGCCGAGCAGCATCCGCGCCTGGGCGGTCTCGTACGGCGCTCCGATCTCCTGCCACTCGTCTCGTGCGCGCCGGAGGTCACGGCTTGCGTCGTCCCAGTCTTGCCCGGCGAGCTCGATCTGCCCGAGCGTGAGGTTCACCGTGGCGTCGAACGCGGGTGCGCGCCGGTCGCCGATCTTGTAGGAGTCGACGATCTGCTGAAGCTCCGCGGCGGCAGAGCGGGCGGTGTCCAGGTCGCCGGCGGCAAGCGCGATCTCGGCGAGCGCGGGCAGCATCCGGACGCGCTCCAGCGGCTCGTCCATCTCCGCGAGACGGCGCGTGACACCGGCGACCGCGCTCTCCACCTTTCCCTGGGCCAGCTGGAGGAGGGCCAAACCGGGCTGGGGAGAACGACCGAGCTCGTTCGCGGTGCGGAATGCCTCCTCGGCGGCCGCGAAATCGCCGCGACGGCGACGGATCTCGCCGATCTCGTAGTAGCCGCCCGCGGTGACGAGGCGGTCGAAGTCGTGGACTTCCTCGCAGGCCGCGAGCGCCGTCTTCTCGGCCTCGGGCCAGTCGCCGCGCAGGCGCATGATCTCGGCGCGGTGAATGCGGCAGGCACCGGGGAACCCGTTCATGTCCTCCTGCTCGCACCAGCGGCTGGCCGCCTCCGTCCACTCGGCCGCGCGCCGGTAGTCGCCGACGTGCTGGCAGGACGTGATCGTCGCGCAGTAGACGAGCCCGGTCGCGTATGGGCGGAGCTCGCCGGAGACGGCGGACGTGCTCGCCTCGTCGAGGATCGCGAGCCCCTGCTCGACGTCGCCCCGCTGCACGAACGCCCGGCCTTTGCCGACGAGCGCCAGGACCTGCGTGTCACGGTCGCCGGCCCGAGCGGCGATGTCGTGGGCCCGTTCGAGCTCCGGGAGGGCGTCGTCGATGTTGCCCTCCGCGAACAGGGTGGTGATTCCGCGGGAGAGGGCCAGAAACCCGTGCTCCCGCGCTTCCGGCTGGCCTTCCAGGAGGCGCTCTGCGTTCGCGAACCATCCTCGCGAGACGGCGAAGGCGCCCCTGTTCAGGTGGTCCCACGAGAGCGTCAGCGCGAGACGGGCCGCACCGAGCCTGTCGCCCGCGGCCGAAAAGCCTGCGTACGACCGCTCGCGTAGGCCGATCGCCTCGTCGATTTTCCCGGTCCACCAGGCCGCGTCCGCGAACTGCTCCTGGTCGTCGGGGGTTAGCCCGGAGTCACCCGACCCCGTGTAGGCGTCGTACGCCTCGCGCCAGGAATGGCGCTCGGCCGCGTTGCGAGCGACGTCGACCGTGCCGGCCATCTGCCTAACGTACCTGGCCCTGAGGGCCGTAACGGTCGATCAACGCCCGGGAGAGCTCCTGCTGCCGGCCGACCAGCTGCAGCCGGTTCGCCTCGAGCTCGTCACGGACGGCGCCGCGCTGGTGCAGCTCCTGCCGCTCGGCGACGAGCATACGGAGGGCAGTCTGCAGGGACTCGACGCTAGTCATCGTGGGCCTCCTCGGCCTCGACCATGCGGGGCGCGGTCGCGTGCGCAGGCGCGTAGGCGTACGGGTGGTAGAAGGCGTCGAGCGCGTTGCCGGGAGCGACGTCGACGTGAAAGCCCGCGTCGGTCGCCGAGTCGTGGAGGGAGATCTCGACCCGGTCGCCCTCGGCGTCCCAGAGGAGGCGAACCTCGACCGACCCGGTCTGCCGCTGGGCGAGCTCTCGGCTCGGCGCGCGAGGACTCCGGCCTGGTGCTGCTTCGTTGGGTGTATGGAGCTGATGCATGTGGCGTCCTTTCGGGCTCGTTGTGTCTTCCCTAAAGACACCGCTCGCGGAGCTCCATTCCCGAGCGCGGCGCGGGGCCCGGGAAGGGCCCCGCGTGTTGCGGTCAACCCTGCGCGGGACTGAGGTCGTACGGGAACCGGGTCAGCACCTCGTGGCCGTCCTCGGTCACGAGCACGAGATCCTCGAAGATCACCATGCCGACCTGTGAGTCGTTCAGCCCGGGCTCGATCGCGACCACGTCGCCGGGCACGAGCGGGTCGTGCCCCGCGAGGCCGAGCGGCGGGGCCTCGTGCACCTCGAGCCCGACGCCGTGGCCGAGCGAGTGCTGGAAGCCGTCGGGCCCCGGCGTAGCGCCAGTCGTTCGCTGGGTGGCCCAGCCGGCGGCCTCGAAAAGGTCGCAGGTGGCGTCGTGGAGCTCGAGGCCGGTGATGCCCGGCCGGACCGCAGCCTCCGCCTGTTTCAGCGCCTCCAGCGCCAGCCGGGTCATCTCCGCGATGAGCTCGGCGTGCTCCGGCAGCGGGTCGCCGACGACGAACGTCCGTGCCATGTCGGCCCAGCAGGCGCTCTCCTCGTCGCGCGGCCACAGGTCGATGTGAATCGGCAGCCCGGCCGGGAGCGGCCCGCTCCCCGGCTCGTGCCCGCCGCCCTGCCAGACCGAGGCGACGATGATGTCCGGCGGGCACGGGGCGCCGTGCTCCGCGGCGACGCTGCGAAGCGTCGCCCGGACGTCCTCGGCGAGCAGCGGCTTTCCGTCGACCCGCAGGCCGTCCTTCGCCGGCTCCGTGCCCGCGAGCAGCTCGGCTGCCGCGGCCATCGCCGCCTCGGCCGCGCGCTGGGCGGCGCGCATGCCGTCGAGCTCCGCCGGTGTCTTCGTCCGCCGTCTCAGGTCGACCGCCGCGTCGTCCACGGTGAGCACGACGCCGTCCTGGCGCAGGCGGTCGCCGAGGCCGAGCGGAAAGTCGCCGGGAACGATCGCCTCGGTGAGGCCGATCTCCCGCACTGCGCGGGCCTCGACCTCGCGCGAGGCGTCCCGGAGAGACATCCCGTCGCGGACCAGGTCCTTGTAGCCCAGCTCGAAGAAGTCGAGCAGCTCGACCCCGGGCAGCGCACGCTTCACGCGCTCGGCCTCGAGGAACGACGTCAGGACGTACGTGCGCCCGTCGACCTCCGCGAACAACAGCGGGTCGATGATCGCGAGCGGGATCTCGTGCCGCAGCGCGGCGGAGCGCTCGGTGTCGCCGTGCAGGAGCAAGGCGGCCATTTGCGTGAGCCTAATCGTTGACACGAGAGGAAACGCCGCGGCGAGCGCGAATCCGGGGCCGAACGCTGGCGCGCGAAAGGAGCGCAAAGGATGGCAACGTCGGAACAAATGTCGCAACGCTGGTCCGGGTGGATCTCGTTCGCCGGCCTGATGATCATCATCATCGGCGGACTGGACTTCTTCGAAGGGCTGATCGCGGTGATCCGCGGCGACTACTACGCGGTGACCGCGAATCAGATCGTCGTCGTCGATCTCACGGCGTGGGGCTGGATCCTGATGATCTGGGGCGTCGTCCTCCTCCTGGCGGGCTTCGGCCTGCTCTCGGGGGCGACGTGGGCACGCTGGTTCTCGATCGTCGTGATCAGCCTCAACATCATCGCTCAGCTGGGCTTTGTCGGCAGCGCGCAGTACCCCCTCTGGGCGCTGACCGTGCTGACCCTGTCGATCGTGGTGCTGTACGCGCTGATCGTCCGCTGGAACGACGCGAAGCAAGCCGCCTACTAGACAACGGCTGAGGCAGGGGCGCCGGTCGGCGCCCCTGCGCCTCCCCATGTTGACCCGCATGGGCCAGTCGGCGCGCGTGCGGAAACCGCTTCCATCGGACGATGCGTCGTCTGCTGGCCGCTCTCGTCGTCTGCTGCGCTCTTGCCGCCGGCCTGCTCGCATTCTCGGCGGGTCAGGTTCCCGCAGCGCCGGCGAAGGCCGCGCGAAAGATCCCTCACGCGAAGGCGCGCCACGCTCGCCTGCACGTGGCCCACCTGCGCCGCGTCCGGCTCCGCGCAGCCCGCCTCCGTACCGCCCGGCTCCGCGCGGTGCGGATCCGCGTCGCCCGGCGGAGGGCCCGGAGCCAGGTCGTGGCGGCTGCGTGGCGGGCGGTCGGCGTTCCGTACCGCTGGGGCGGAAGCTCGCTGAGCGGCTTCGACTGCTCGGGGCTGACCCGGTGGGTCTACCGGCAGGCCGGCGTCTCGCTGCCGCACTACTCGGTCGCCCAGTGGAGCTACGGGCGCCGCGTCTCCCGACGAGCGCTCGCTCCCGGCGACCTGGTCTTCTTCTCCGGGCTCGGGCACGTCGGCATCTACCTCGGCCACGGAGCCGTCATCCACGCTCCCCATGCAGGCGCGCCGGTGCGGTTCGAGCGAATGCACGGCTGGCTTTCGTCGAGCTTCTACGGCGCGCGTCGGCTGCGGCTCGCCGGCTGAGAGCCGGCCAGCAGCCTGGCGGCGAGTTGCGCCAGGCGCTCGCGCAGCTCATCCGGTCGAACGACCTCGAAATCCGCTCCCAGGCCTGCCAGGGTGCCGGCGGCCCACTCGAGCGAGTCCGACCGCAATGTCAGGCGCGTGCGGCCGCGGTCGGGCTCCAGCTCGGCCATCGTCGCGGGGACCCGCGCGGCGATCTCCTCGACCGGCGCGTCGAGTAGCACCTCGATCTCCCAGGCCCAGGGGAGGCTCGCGAGCATCCGGACGACGTGGTCGACAGGGTCGAAGCCCGGCTCCGGCGGCTCGGCCGGCTCTCCGATCGCCGCGTCGGCGATCCGGTCCGCACGGAACGTTCGAACCTCGGCACTGCCGCGGTTGCGGGCAGGGACGTACCAGCGCCCGCGCCGGGCGACCAGGCCCAGCGGCTCGATCTGACGGGTGCTCTGCGTGCCGTCGCGGCGGGTGTAGTCGATCTGCAGCGCCCGCTTCCGGCGCACGGCCTCGGTGATCACGAGCAGTGTTTCGCTGGAGGCCGGCGTCGCGTGGGGCTCGCCCATCAGCCGCACCTCGTCGCGCAGGCGCTGCACCCGGCGTGTTAGGCGGTCGGGCAGCACGCGCGCGATCTTCGTCAGCGCTCCCTCGGCGCCGCTCAGGCCGCGCTGGTCGGCCATCACCAGCCCGAACACGGTTGCGGCCGCCTCCTCGTCGGAGAGCATCAGCGGCGGCATCCGCGTCCCCGCGCGCAACCGGTAGCCGCCGCCCGCGCCCGGCTGGCCGTCGACGGGGATCCCGATGTCGTGCAGCGCGACTGCGTAGCGGCGGATCGTCCGCTCGCTCACGCCGAGCTCGTGGGCCGCCGAGGCCCCGTCGACTACGAGCCGGCTCTGCAGGAGCTCGAGGAACGCGAGCAGCCGTGAGGCCGGTCGTGACATGCCGTCATTGAAGCACCTCTGCGGACAAAAACTGACCGCAATGACTCGTACCCTTGCTCTTCCGCGAACGAGAGGAGGCGGGTGATGGCACAGCGTGCTGAGACTCCGGTCGAGACCGACGACGGGCGGCACGACTTCGACTTCTTCTACGGCAGGTGGCGGCAGCACAACCGCAAGCGCGCCGACCTGCTGGTGCGAGACGACGCGGACTGGATCGAGTTCGAGTCGTTCAGCGAGGCCATGCCGATCCTGGGTGGCCTCGGGAACATCGACACCTACAAGGCGCCGTGCTTCCCTGCCCGGCCGGGCTTCGAGGGCTTCTCGCTGCGGCTCTTCGACCCCGGCACCGGCCTTTGGCGCATCTGGTGGGCCTCGACGATCGGGCAGGGCCAGCTCGACGCGCCGGTCGCCGGCCGCTTCCGCAACGGCATCGGCGTCTTCGAGTGCGACGACGTCGTCCAGAGCGTGCCGGTGAGAGTCCGGTTCACCTGGAAGGGGATCACGGAACGCTCGGCGATCTGGGAGCAGGCGTTCTCGCTCGACGGGGGAGAGAGCTGGGACACCAACTGGATCACGCGCCACGCGCGGTTGACATGAATCCGGTCCACGTCACCATGCGTAGTGGCTCCCGTGAGACGCAGTGCGCTGATCGTGGCCATGCTGGCGCTCGGGCTCGTTCCGCTCCTTGCCGGCTGTGGCTCGAGCTCGAGCAGCTCGGGCAACACCACCACCGAGAGCAGCGGCGGCGAAGGCGAAGGCGGGACGACGACCGTCGGCGGCCTGAAGGCGAACAACCACGGTACGAAGGCCGTCGAGTCGAGCGGCAAGACCGAGGTCGAGCTGGACGACTTCTACTTCGAGCCGACCGTGCTCGAGGGCAAGGCGGGCGAGAAGGTCGAGCTCGAGCTCAAGAACGAGGGGACGGTCGAGCATTCCTTCACGGTCGCGTCGCAGGGAATCGACAAGGACCTGGAGCCCGGCGACGAGGGCGAGGTCATGGTGACCATCCCGAAGTCGGGCGCGATCTCGTTCTTCTGCAAGTACCACAAGAGCGAGGGGATGGCCGGCGCCCTGGCGGTGACGGGCCAGTCCGGTGGGACCGGTGGCATGACCGACACCGGGACGACCACGAACGAGAGCGGCGGGGGCGGATACAAGGGCTACTAGCCGAGTCCTCGTCGATGAGTTCTCGGCGGGGCGACCGTCTTGCCTAGGATGGCGGTCGTGGAGCGGACGACTCTTGCGAGCACGCCCGAGTTCGCCGAGCTGGAACAGCACCGGCGCGAGCTGACGGCACATTGCTACCGCATGCTCGGCTCGCCGTTCGAGGCCGAGGACGCCGTGCAGGAAACGCTCCTGCGAGCCTGGAAGAGTCTCGACCGCTTCGAAGGCCGCTCGGCGCTGCGATCGTGGCTCTACCGGATCGCGACCAACGTCTGCCTCGACATGCTCGAGGGGCGCGAGCGCCGCGCGCGCCCGATGGACCTCGGCCCGGCCGGCGAGCCGATCATCGAGAACCTGCACACGCCCGAGGTGCCGTGGCTTCAGCCGGTCCCTGACTCGCGCGTCGCCGACCCGGCGGAGGCGGTCGCCTCGCGCGACACGATCCGCCTCGCCTTCGTCGCCGCGCTGCAACACCTGCCCCCGCGGCAGCGCGCGGTATTGATCCTCTGCGAGGTGCTGCGCTGGAAGGCCAGCGAGGTCGCCGAGCTGCTGGAGACGAGCGTCGCGTCGGTGAACAGCGCGCTGCAACGCGCGCGTGCGACGCTGGAGGAGCGCGACCTGTCGCCGGAGTCGGACTTCGACGCGCCCGACCCTGAGCTGCTCGAGCGCTACGTCGCGGCATTCGAGGCCTACGACTTCGACGCGCTCACGTCGCTGATCCACGAGGACGCGATCCAGTCGATGCCGCCGTTCGACCTCTGGCTGAGTGGGCGGGAGGACATCTTCACCTGGTGGGCCGGTGCAGGGATCGCCTGCAAGGGCTCGCGCGTGATCCCGGTCGTCTCGGCGAACGGCTCGCCCGCCTTCGGGCAGTACAAGCCGAGCGAGTCGGGCGACGGCTACGAGCCGTGGGCGCTGCAGGTGATCGAGCTCTCAGGGGGGCGGATCGCCGAGCTGACGTTCTTCCTCGACGTGGAGACGCTCTTCCCGCTCTTCGGCCTCCCGCTCACGCTCGACGCGTAGCACCTCCTCGAGGCCCGTGAACCTGATCAGGCAGCACAGCTCGTCCGACGCGTTGCAGATCGCCAGCTCCAGGCCGGCGCGGCGCGCGGCGAGCTGGAGCCGCGCAAGGGCATCCAGCGCGACGCCGTCCGCCGGCAGCGCGCCCACGTCGCAGGAGAGTCGGAGCATCTTCGAGAGAGGACGGTTTCCCGCTCGGGAACTCATCGCAGCCCGGCCGATTAGTTCCGGCTCGAAGGGAAGTCCTACCACCGTGATCCCGTTCGAAAGGAACTGATGGCCCTCGACCAACGCACCCGCTGGTTCGCCCTCTACGTGCTCTGCCTCGGCGATCTGATGATCGTGCTCGATGCCACGATCGTGAACGTCGCCCTGCCCTCGATCCGCGACGATCTCGGCTTCACGGAGGAGTCGCTCGCGTGGGTCGTCAACGCGTATCTGCTGACCTTCGGCGGCTTTTTGCTGCTCGGCGGCCGGCTCGGCGACCTCTTCGGCCACCGGCGGCTCTTTCTCAGCGGGATCGCGCTCTTCACGCTCGCCTCGCTGGCGTGCGGGCTCTCGACCTCGCAGGGGTTCCTGATCGGGGCGCGCGCGGTGCAGGGCCTCGGCGGCGCGGTCGTCTCGGCGGTTGCGCTCTCACTCCTGATGCTGCTCTTCCAGGAGCCGATGGAGCGCACGAAGGCGATGGGCTTCTTCGGGTTCGTGATGGCCGGCGGCGGCAGCATCGGCGTGCTCCTCGGCGGCGTGCTCACCGACGCGCTCAGCTGGCACTGGATCTTCCTGGTCAACATCCCGGTCGGGATCCTCGTCTTCTCGCTCTGCCTGCCGCTGCTGCCCGGCGACCGGCCCGCCTCGGAGGGGCGCGGGCGCGTCGACGGGTGGGGCGCAGTGACGGTGACCGCCGCCCTGATCACCGCCGTCTACGCGATCGTCAACGGCAACGACAAGGGCTGGCTCTCGGTCCAGACGCTCGGGCTGCTGGCCGTCGCGGTCGTCGTGTTCGCCGCGTTCATCGTGATCGAACTGCGAGTCGCGTCGCCGCTCGTGCCGCTGAGCATCTTCCGGAAGCGGAACGTGTCCGTCGCGAACGGCGTGGGGGTGCTCTGGGCGGCCGGCATGTTCGGGTGGTTCTTCTTCGCCGCGCAGTACCTCGGGCTCGTGCTCGGCTACGACCCGCTGCAGGTCGGGCTGGCGTTCCTGCCCGCGAACATCATCATGGGTGCCTTCTCGCTGGGCCTCTCTGCGCGTCTGGTGATGCGCTACGGGACGCGGATCCCGATCGCCGTCGGCATGGGCCTCGTCACGTTCGGCCTGCTGCTGTTCGCCCGCGCGCCGGTGGACGCGAACTTCTGGGTCGACGTGCTGCCCGCGATGATCCTGCTCGGCGTCGGCGTCGGGATGGCGATGAACCCGGTGCTGATGGCGGCGATG
>Ga0207428_10006197_pt1 | contig 11052 bp, 6 predicted proteins | sample RhiMethybrSRZTD1_FD_187600 | JGI IMG/M metagenome (GOLD analysis project Ga0207428, IMG submission 187600) | Populus rhizosphere microbial communities from Tennessee, USA - Rhizosphere MetaG P. TD hybrid SRZTD1 (SPAdes) (version 3) | ecosystem: Host-associated > Plants > Roots > Rhizosphere >... | reverse complement strand
TGACGTATCCCTGAAACGCCCCTTCGTGCCGTGGATTGAAGGCGTGGAGGTTCTGGAACACGCTGGTCAGCGTGTCCTCGACGAGGTCCTCGGTCTGCAGCGCGCCACGCACGCCTTGCGGCAGCCGGTTGTGCGCCCATCGCTGCAGCCGCGGCTTGTAGCGCTCGTACAGCTCGCTGTAGGCGGCCTGGTCCCCGGCGCTTGCACGCAGGACCAACTCGAGGGACGTGGCAGCGTCGCGTGGCGTGATCGTGGCCTTGACCGCAGGGGTCAGCGGACGACGACGCGAGGCGCCATCCGTCAGGGGGAGTCCCTGAAAAGTTGCGGCCGCGGTGGCAATCATAGCCTTAACTCCAGGCAGCTGGGGTTTTTACGCCCGTTTCTCGGCGCATGACTCGGCTCTCACATGGGATCAACGCTGTTCGTCCCCGAATCTCACATCGTCGCGTTAGAACCCGGTCGATCGACCGTTTTCAGGTACAGGGGTTCTCCGGGTTTCACCTGAGAAACGCGCTAGACTGCGTCTCCCGCACATCCGATCGGACACGAACAGCAGTTGGAGGAACCCGTGGCTCTAAGTTCAGCGCAGGAAGGCAAATGGGCGCTTGATGCGGATGCTTGCCCCCGGTGGACCGTCATGGTGTTCATGGGCGCAGACCAGGTTCCCGGCAACGCCGACCTGCTGCCCGAGGCGGAGAAGACCATCGAGGCGATGAAACGGGTCATCGCGGAGATGCTCGAGAAGCGGAAGCTCAAGAAGGATCCGAACGCGAATGAGCCGAAGGCGCAGCGGCTCAACATCTTCGTCCAGCTCCACGCCGAAGGTCGCATAAAGCGGCTCCACGTCGGCTGGGGGAACATGGAGGATGTCGACCTGTCGAGAGAGGACGCGACGAACGGGAACGCGCTGACGTCACTCATCGCCTGGGCCATCGATGAGAACGGGCATCGCCGCAAGGATCACTCGCTGTTGGTCATGTGGGGACACAGCTACTTGTTCGGAGTCGGTCCTCAAACTCTCCCCATCGGGATCGATGCGCTCGACTTCGCTGAGCTGTCGGACGTGCTCGAGCGATTCCAGCGCAATCACAAGAAGAAGTACGCCGACTATTACCCCGGCGACGACCAGCCGAAGCTCGACATCGTCGCGTTCGACGCCTGCGATCTCGCGACGGTGGAGATGGCATGCCAGCTCCAGCCCTTCGCCGATTACTTGCTCGCCTCCCAGATCGGCGTTCCGCTGCCTGGCTGGCCGTACGAAAAAGTGCTGACCCGTCTCGCCGATCCCAAAGGAAAACTGATGGGACCAGCCGAACTTGGCAGCTACGTCGCGAGACGATTCTGCGAGTTCTACGCGGCCGACGATCGGCCGAAGCCGGTCACGATGTCGGTGCTCGATCTCAAGCAGGCGCTCGGACTGTTCGATCTGACCGAGTCACTGGCACGGCGGCTGGCCATCGCGCTCGCCAACGATGACGACGAGATGGATCTCGTCTACCGGCTCTTCTTGCAGTCGCGCACGCCGGACGGCAGACCCTTCATCGACGTCGCCGATTTTTGCGTCCATCTGATCCGCAACAGCGGCTACGAGGACGTGCGTGATGCCGCGCGGCAACTCGGCAACCTGCTGATCAGCCCACGTCCCCAGGAAAAGGGCGGGAGCGAGACCGGCGCGAAGAAATCGTTCATCGTCGAGAACTGTCGCAACAGCGCGGAAACCGCCGGCATGAACGGGGTGAGCCTGTACGCTCCGCATGTATCGGACAACGATTTCCAGAGAGCACTGCATTTCTACGAGAAGTTCCTGTTTGCGCAGAAGACACTCTGGAACGAACTGGTTCATGGACTTGCTCTACCCGTGTGAACTCACCGGCGTATCGAAGGAGGCCCCATGTCGAACGGCGACATTCCGAAGGATCTGGACCGGAGCATCAAAGATCTCGATCGGGCGATCAAAGACCTTGACCGCGCGCTCAAAGATCTCGATCGCGGAGGAGGTCCCGGTGGGATCGTCGACGACGTCTTTCGTCGAGTCGGCGGCCTCGGTGGGTTACTCGTCGTCGCGTTTGTCGCGCCGGTGAACACGTCGGGGGGCGGCGGGAACCCGCCGCGAGGCCCGAGGGGACTGGCGGTGTCTTCGACGGCGACGAAAGCCGAAGCGCGCGACCAGGAAGCGACGCTCCAGAAGCTGAAGGAACAGAAAGAGGCGCTGGAGCAGAAGATCAAGGAATTCGAACAAGCCGCCAAGCCGAAGAAGTAGGTCTCCGTGCGGATCGAAGGACGCGCGGCCGATGCCCATCACGACGCGAGCGTTCGTCTTACTTGCGCTCTGTAGCGCGGCGATGGTCGCGACGGCGGGAGTGCGCGCCGCGGTTGAGCGGACCGCGCAACGCAGCGATACGACAGACGTGGACGCCCTCGTCGCGCGGGGTGACTATCTGCAGGCAGAAGCGATTGCCCGCGCGAATCTCGATCGTGTGTCGGACGCCGCTGACCACGATTCGCTCGAGGTCGCGGCCGCGTTGGACTCCTTCGTGGGCGTCCTCCTCGTGAACGGCAAGGGAAGTCTCCCTGCGACCATCGCCTTGGCCGAGCGTGCGCTGGCGATCAGAGAGTCGCGCTCGCCAGCGTCATCGACCGAACGCGCCACCTCATTGATCAATCTCGGCAACGCGCTCGGCGCGGCTGCCGCGCACGGCCGCGCAATTTCGCTGCTCGAGCGGGCGGTCGCGATGCGCCAGCGTGACGGCCCGGAAGGTTTGCCGCTGGCGCGCGCGCTCGATGCGCTCGGTGCCGAACTCGTTCGGGCAGGTCGCCACGGTGACGCACTGGCGCCGCTGGAGCGCAGCCTGGCCATCACCGAAGCGGTCCCCGGTGCCGGAATCGACCTCGTCGTCACGCTTGATCACATCGCACTGGCGCTGCAGCGGAAGGGCGACTATGCCGCGGCCCGCGCCGCGCTCGACCGCGCACTCGGACTTCAGGCGCAGTCCCAGAATCATCCGGTGCACGTCGAGACACTCACGCTGCTCGGACAGCAGCTCTGGTTCGAAGGCTCGTGGATCGAGGCTCGAGCGGCCTCGGCACGAGCTGTGGATCTGGCCGAGCGAACCCTGCCGCCCGATCATCCAGCCACCGCGCTGTCGCTAAGGTTTCTCGCAGCAACCATGCTGGACCTGGGGTACCTCGCTCAGGCCAAAACTCTCCAAGAGCGCGCCCTCGGGATGATCGAGCGTACGCTCGGCTCTACGCATCCCGAGAACAGCGCGTATTTGAATGGCCTGGGCGATTCCAACGCCCTGGCGGGCGATTACCCGGCCGCCCGCGCGCTATATGAAAAAGCACTGGCGATCGCCGTCGCACGTCTTGGCGCCCAGCACACGTGGATCGCCGGTTTGCACCACAACCTGGCGCTGGTCGACGCGCGTCTCGGCGATTACGCGAGCGCCCGCCAGCGACAGGCGCGCGCCATCGCGATCTGGGAGCGAGCCCTGGGACGCGATCACCCCACCGTCGCCTTGGCGCTCATGCAACTTGCCGCCGTCCAGCGAGAACAAGGCGCCGCGGCCGAAGCCCTCCCTCTCCTCGAGCGCGCGCTCGGCATTCGCGAGCGGCGTCTGGGATCGACCCATCGTGATGTCGCGCGAACCCTGTCCGATCTCTCGGCCACGTTGATTCAGCTTGGACGGCCAGAGCGCGCGCAGACTCTGGCGACCCGTGCGCTCCGGATTCTGGATAGCGTCGATGCGCCAGACGCGCCGGATTTGGCAACAGTGCTCGACCTGTACGGGCAGCTCCAGGCACGGCACGGCGACACGCAGGCGGCACGACTGTATTTCGATCGCGCGCTCGCGATCAGGGAGAAGATCTTCGGGTCGTCGCATCCCGCTGTCGCGGACACGCAAGCGCGACTCGCACTCACGCTCGCCCGGCTGGATCAGGCGCAGCTGGCGTTCAGGATCGCACAATCGGCCGAGGCGACAGGCCGCGAGCATCTGCGCCTGATGTTGCGGTACCTGCCCGAGCGTCAATCACTCAACTACGCGGCCACCCGCCCCCGCGGCCTCGACTTGATGCTGTCGCTCACGGGATCGCTGCCTGGTGCCGACATGATCGGACTCGATGAGGTGATTCGCAGCCGGGCCCTCGTCCTCGACGAGATGGCCACGCGTCGAAACTCACTTCTGAGTTCGGGGCAAACGGGACCTCTTGCCTCCGAGCTCACACGCGCCCGGCAGCGGCTCGTCAATCTCGTCGTGCGTGGACCCGGCGAGCTCGGACCAACACGCTACGCCGCGCTGATCGGGGAGGCGCGCCGCGACAGCGAACGCGCAGAACGCGTGCTGGCGGAGCGAAGCGCCACGTTCAGTACCGAGCTCGAGCGCACGCAGATCGGTTTGCGCGAAGTGCAGGCGGCACTTCCTGCTGGAAGCGCCCTGGTCTCGTTCATTCGCTACGAACGGACGACCGTCGGCGCCGGAGCCGGCGCGGCCGCGTCCGGGCCGCTGCCGCGCGATGTCGTGACGAGCTCGTATCTCGCGTTCGTGCTGAAGCCGGGCGAATCGCCCACCGCGATTGCGTTGGGTCCAGTCGACACGATCGATGCGCGTGTCAGCACCTGGAGGACGGCCATCGCGGCGGAGCCTGGCGCACCGGCGGGGCGATCCGGCGCCCCGGCAGCCTCCTCGCGAACCGCCGGCTTGGCGCTGCGAAGGCTTATTTGGGATCCGGTCGCCGCGGCCGTGAACGGATCACATGACGTCTTTATCGTCCCCGATGGGACTTTGAGCTTGGTTCCGTTCTCGGCGTTGCCGGTGGGCCAGTCGAGTTACCTCGTCGAAGAGGGTCCAGTCATCCATTACGTTTCGGCGGAGCGAGATCTCGCGTCGTTCACTGGCGCTCCCTCACGTCCACGTCAAGGCCTGCTCGCCATGGGCGGTCCAGCGTTCGATGATCGAACGCTCTTCGGCGCGCGAGCGAACGGTCCGGCAATACCCGATGCCCGGCCTCCATCGGCATTTCGCTCGGCGACGACGGAGTGCGAAAGCCTTCAGCAGATCACGTTCCCGCGACTCGAGGGCGCGCTACGCGAAGTTCAGGAACTCGCGAAGCTCTGGAGCGTTCCCGCGACGAGCGACGTGCGCGTGCTGGTTGGACGTGAGGCGAGCGAGCGGACCTTCAAGGAGGAAGCATCGCACTATCGTGTGCTTCACTTGGCGACACACGGATTCTTTCTCGGCGAATCGTGTGACCGCAACCCGGGCCGGCGAAGCACGCGCGCCGTCGGCGGTTTGACGACGGGGCGAACCCGCGACACAGAGCTCAACCGCGAGAACCCGTTGTTGCTGTCAGGCCTCGCTTTGGCAGGCGCCAATCGCCGCGCGGCGGCGCGCCCGGATGAAGACGACGGCATCCTGACGGCGGAAGAAGTGGCGTCGCTCAACCTCGCTGGCGTCGAGTGGGCTGTGCTCTCCGCCTGCGGCACCGGACTCGGCGAGATCAAGGCGGGCGAGGGCGTATTTGGGCTACGCCGAGCGTTTCAAATCGCCGGCGCGCACACGGTCATCATGAGCCTCTGGTCGGTTGACGATCAGGCCACGCGCGCCTGGATGCGCGCGTTGTACGAAGGCCGCTTCCAGAAAGGCCTGGACACGGCACACGCGGTGAACGCCGCCAGCCTTGCCATGCTCCGCGAGCGGCGAGCGCGAGGCCAGAGCACGCTGCCATTCTACTGGGCCGCGTTCGTCGCTGCCGGGGATTGGCGATGATCTGAATGCAGCATTCAGAATGCAGACAGGAATCGCTGCGTAAGAACGGAGTGACGGCGCAAGCGATTTCCGATCTGTTCTTGCGAAACGCTCAGTGTCTGAATTCTGAATTCTGCATTCTGAATTACTGATTCGCGTCAGCCTTAAACGCGAACACCGCCGTCCCCCCGGCCTTACCGTCGACCGTGACCCTCGTGGTCTGCGTGCCGAGCCGCTCGTGCCAGGCCTCGACCGTGTACGTGCCCGCCGGCAGTCCCGTGATCTCGAAGGTGCCATCCGGTTTGCTGACGGCAAAGTAGGGGTGCGCCACGATGCCTCCATACGCGTTCATCCAGCCGTGGACGTCGCACTTGAACGGCACCATCACCTCGGGCTTGTCGAAGGTGCGGATTGTCTCCATGCCCTTTTTCGTCTGACCGAAATTGAACTCACGGTTCGCCTTGGGCATCGCGTGGACGTTGTGGAGGGTCGGATCGTTGTTGACGATGCGTACTGGCTGTCCTACCTGCGCCCCGAACACGTGCGGCGTGTACTTGCAACCCTTTTGACCGAGCACGACGGCTGTCTTCGGTGCGGTGAACGTCCGATCCCCGAGTCCCTCCTTGACGTAGACGAACACGTTCTGCAGCGAATTGTCCGGGCCGACGATGAGCACTTCCGACGTGGTCGGCCCCTCCGGCATGCACAGTTCATCCGAGTCCATCCGGATCACCCGCGGCGTCGGCGCCTTCCCCTCGAACGTGATCCGACCGGTGATGGTGCTTTCGCCAAGCGGGGCTGTTGGCGCCTCGGCCGGAGCGGGTGCCGATGTCGAGGAAGGCTCGGCAGGCTTTTCGGTGGAGCCGCCGCCGCACGAGGCGGCCAGCAACACCAGAGAGCCGACACACACGTCAAGACGTCGCGGCATCGAATCTCCTCAAACGTTCGATTCTAAGGGGCAAATACGCTCTCGCGCCACGGTCCGTTGCGCTCCCACGGCGCGCATCAATCGGCTGGAAAAGTTCCCGAACCGGACGGGGCTTTTCCCTAGGGGTGCAATCAAGGGGGCAGTTAGTGAATAATCGTCGGCTTGGCGCGGGCCACGAGCCGGGATGCTCGATGCGGGCCGGCCTCAGCGGGTGGACGCCACCTTTCCACACCCTAAACATCAGAGGGCTCCATGGCAACGAAGATCGTAGACAAGCTTCTGCCGACCACGATGGTCGGTTCGTATCCACGGCCGCACTGGTACAAGCACCAGCTGCTCGGTCGCGATATCCGCGTCGCGTTCAAGGAAGTGCAGCACGAAGAGGCGTACGAGGACGCTGTCGCAACGGTGGTCCGCGAACAGGAAGAGGCCGGCCTCGACATCGTCACCGACGGCAACATGTGGTACGACGACTACGTCGGCGTGATCGGCGCGTTCTGCTGGTATCTCTACGAGCGGATCGACGGGTTCGAGGCGGCGAAGGAGGAGCATCCGTTGACCGTCGGTGTCTCCGAGCGCAACATGTCGCAGGAGATGCTTCATGACTGGGGCGGCGTCGTCAACAACGGTCCGGTGGGTAACAGCAGACTTCGGTTCGCCGACCTGTACAAGGTCGCAGCCCGGCACGCCAAGAAACCGATCAAGGTTTCAGTGGGCGCCGGTCCGATCAACCTCGCGTGGCACGTGTACTTCAAGCACTACAAGGATCCAAAGGATCTGAGCCTCGCCCTCGCTCCGATCTTCAACAAGGAGATGAAAGAGCTGGTCGCCGCCGGCGCAAAGTACCTGCAGCTCGAGGATCTCGGCGCCTGGCTGCCGCTCATCACCGGCAACAAGGACGACTACAAGTGGATCCGCGAGGTCGTCGAGCAGTGCTGCGACGGCGTCGACGCGAGGATCGGCTGGCACTTCTGCTTTGGCAACGCCTGGGGCAACGACATCCTCAGCGGCAGCTTCCCCGAGGGCTATCAGACAGTTCTCCCCTACTTCTTCGGCACCGCGGGCGTCGACGAGTTCGTGCTCGACTACGCCAACCGCAACATGGCCGGCATCGAGTTCCTCAAGAATTTGCCGGCGAACCAGGGCGCGCAGGTCGGTGTGCTCGACATCCGCACGAACGCGATCGAGTCGCCGCAGACGATCGCGGATCGCATCAGGAAGGTCGTGAAGGCGGTCCCGGCCGACAAGGTGACGCTGAGCACCGACTGCGGCATGAAGCCGCTGGCGCGCATGGTGGCGAAGCTGAAGCTCCATGCCCTCGCCGAAGGCGCGGCGCTGGTGCGCAAAGAAGTAGCCGGAGTTTAGTCCGGCTAAAGCCGGACACTACAGTGGAATCAGAGGTTTGACGATGGCTGACAAGAAGATCATTGCGATTGTAGGTTCGACCGGCGCTCAGGGTGGCGGGCTCGCGCGCGCCATCCTCGCCGATCCCAACGGCGGTTTCGGCGTCCGCGCGATCACGCGCGACCCGAGCAAGGACAAGGCGAAGGCGCTGGCCGCGGCCGGCGCCGAGGTCGTGAGCGCGGATCTCGACAACGTCGAGAGCCTGAAGAAGGCGTTCGCCGGCGCGCACGGTGTGTTTGGAATCACGAACTTCTGGGAGCACTTCTCCGCCGAGAGGGAGAAGGCCCAGGCGAAGAACATCGCCGACGCCGCGAAGGCCGCCGGCGTGAAGCACGTGATCTGGTCGACGCTCGAGGACACGCGCCAGTTCATGTCGGCCGACGACAAGCGGATGCCGTTCCTCCAGGAGAAGTACCGCGTGCCGCACTTCGACGCCAAGGCCGAAGCCAACGCGTTCTTCTCCGGCCTGCCGGCGACGATGCTCGTGACGTCGTTCTATTGGGACAACCTCTACATGTTCGGCCTCGCGCCGAAGAAGGACGACAGCGGTCAGTATGCGTGGGCGTTCCCGATGGGCAATGCCAAGCTAGCGGGCATCTCGGCCGAGGACATCGGCAAGACGGCGTACGGGATCTTCAAGACCGGCCAGCAGTACATCGGCAAGACCGTCGGCATCGCCGGCGAGTTCCTCACCATCGATCAGATGGGACAGTCGCTGTCGAAGATCCTCGGTGGGCCGGTGAAGTACAACGCCGTCGAGGCCGACGTCTATCGCAGCTGGGGCTTCCCGGGCGCCGACGAGATGGGCAACATGTTCCAGGCCGATCGCGACTTCGAGAAGCAGATGATGGCGAACCGCAACCTGGACGAAACGCGTCGCCTCAACCCGGCGCTGCAGACGTTCGATCAGTTCATCGCGGCGAAGAAGTCGCAGATCCTCGCCGCCGCGAACCCGGCGCCTGCGACGCAGAACGCGTAACGATCAACTCCCAAATCAACTCCCAACTCCCAACCTCCAACTCCCAAAGGAGTGCGAGATTGGGAGTTGAGAGTCATCCTGTGCGAGCTAACGCGGCGCCGCGACGATTCCCGACCAATTCATCACCCAGGTGATCGACGGAGGTGCTGATGCGTCTGGCACACGGACGAGAAAGCGTTCGCCGTCGATCGTCGAGAACGGCTGTCGCACCTGGCTTTGTGTCAAAGACAGTGCTTTCTTGAACAGCGGCTTCGGATCGGACCCGCGAAACGAGCCAGCGGTCGACACCGCCACCGCCATGATCGTGCCGTCCGCGGCCTGATAATAGAGCTCGGTCCCCTTGCGGTTCCAGACCGGACTCGCACCGCCCGCCGTCGATACCAACGTTCTCGGACCTCCCGTCACCGGCCGGACATACACCTCGCCTCGTCCCGATTCGGTCGTCGTGTATGCGAGCCATCGACCATCTGGTGAAAGACGTCCGTCGATCTCGCTGTCGCTGCTCCCCGGCACAGGCGAGACCTCGCCTTTGGCAGCCACAGGCGCAGTGAACAGACCTCCGGGGATCTTCGCAAACACGATCGACCGTCCGTCGGGAGCCCAGTGTTTGATGAAGTTCAGCGTCGATGGAGTGACCTCTGCGAGCACTTCCTCGGCTCCGGAGCCGTCGGCGAGTCTCCGTCGAATGGTCTGTTGCCGCCCAGCACGAGTGCCCGCAACGCTGTAGGCAACATAACGAGCATCTGGAGACCATCGCACCCCGTACTCCCAGACATCGGGCGTCCGAGTGATCGGAATTCTGGTCCCGCGCGCCGCGTCGATCACCCAAATCTCACCGAACCCGTTGTCGTTGATCTCCACGGCCACCTGCCGGCCATCGGGCGACAGGTCGGCCTCCGCGTAGTCATTGGGTTCGCCGATCACCCCGCGCTCAGCCCCCGATCGATCAACCCAGGTCAGGGCATTCCGGCTCGACCCGGATCGATACACGAGCGAGCTGCCTGCGACGGAGAATTCCGCGGTCCTGAAGTTGACGTCGGGTGATACGGCAACGCGCGGAGCAAGTGGCGTCGGCGTGCCGGCCAGCGATGCGTTCTCGGCGTCGAACCGCTGGGCAAGGAGCACGCCATCACGCACGAACACCAGGTAGCCAGGGTCGGCGTACTGCGTCATGTAGTCCGCTTGCACAATCGGCTTCTCCGCTGCCGTCGCAGTTCCGTCGAGCGCACCAACGTAGAGGCCTCCCCTTCGCTCATAGAGAAATCTCTTGCCTCCGGGCAGGATCTGCGGCCAGCGAATCGTGCTGCTGTCCTTCTCGAAGAGGCGGACAGGTGTTCCGCCCAACGCGGCGACGCGATACAAGTCCCCACCGACGGCGAACAACAGGACGTTCTCGGCTGCCCACGTCCCTCCGTGAATCAGTCGCGGACGCCGCCCCGGCAGCGGACACACGGTCTGGATAGTTCCGTCGGCCACGCTCACCGTCTTGAGCGAGTCGTCGGCGAACACGGCCACCGAGCGGCCGTCCGGCGACCAGAACGGGGCGTACAGCAGATCGCCGGTCACGAGCGCTCTGCTCTCGAGCGAATCGATCGAGCGGACGAACACGGTGTACTTGGGTCCAACGCCATCGACATACGCGAGCGTTCGGCCATCGGGTGAGATTGCGAAGCCGTTCGACGAATAGTGATCGGTGAGATTCGTCTGGGTCGGAACCGCGAAGCGAACGAGCGTGGGTGCAACCGGTCCAGTGGTTTCGAAGCGGCGCGAGATCAAGTCACCTACCGATGCGAGCGACGCGATGACGAGACCAGCGACAGCCACCTTCCGCCACCGCCGCCGTCCCGCCCCTGCGCCCGGGCTGGGCTCGGTGCTGACATCGCGTGGACTCTCGCGAATCCAGCGGAGCTCTCGATGCAAATCGCCCGCACTCTGCCAACGCTCGTCGGGATCCTTGGCCAGGCACGTGCGCACGATCCGATCGAGCGCACGCG
>Ga0207428_10006195_pt1 | contig 11054 bp, 7 predicted proteins | sample RhiMethybrSRZTD1_FD_187600 | JGI IMG/M metagenome (GOLD analysis project Ga0207428, IMG submission 187600) | Populus rhizosphere microbial communities from Tennessee, USA - Rhizosphere MetaG P. TD hybrid SRZTD1 (SPAdes) (version 3) | ecosystem: Host-associated > Plants > Roots > Rhizosphere >... | reverse complement strand
AAAAAGTAGCTGCACTCCCGCGCTTCGCGCGGGAGCAGCTAGAATCGCTTCTCTTATGACATCGCTTAGCAGTCCTTCTCATGGGGTGGTCGTGGCGCTGGCGCTGGGCGCGCTGTCCGCCGCCTGCTTTGATTCCGGCGATCGGCCGGATCGAATGCCGCCTCCGCCGCCGGGTCCGGTCGCGGTCGACCTGACGCAGGCATATCAGCGCATCGACGGCTTCGGCGCGTCGAGCGCGTGGACGGCCACCAACATCTCCGACGCGCTGGCCGACCAGTTCTTTTCGCCCGAGCTCGGGATCGGGCTGTCGCTGTTGCGCGTGCAGATCAAGCCGGCCGGGAACACCGCCGAGCTCGGGACCGCGCGGAAGGCCGCGGCGCGGGGTGCGAAGGTGTGGGGTGCGCCCTGGTCGCCGCCCGTCGCCTGGAAGACCGGGATGGATGGCTGCGGATACGCCGGTACGGTCCAGGACGCCTACCGGCAGGACTGGGCGAACCGGCTGGCGAGCTTTGCGAGCACCATGGCGACCGAGGGCATTCCGTTGGCGGCGATCTCCGCTCAGAACGAGCCCAACTACGCGGCAACCGCCGAGCTCGGGCCAGACGGCACCCTGGATTGCAGCACCGGCTGGGACAGCTGCACCTATCAGCCCGCCCAGCTGGTCACGTTCATCCGGGACTTCCTGGGGCCTGCGCTGGCGGCACAGGGCCTCTCGGTGCCGGTGATGGCGCCCGAGACGCAGGGGTGGGACCAGTTCGGGAGGTACGCGGATCCGCTGATGGCCGATTCCACGGCGCTAGGGATGGTCGGCCCGATCGCCATGCACCACTACGCCGGCTCGCCCTTCGCCTACGCGCCGGCGCAGGCGGCGGGCAAGGTGTTGTGGCAGACGGAGGTGTCGGACGATAAGCAGGGCCAGCCGGTCGACCAGACCATCGACTCCGGCTTACGCGTCGCCGCGATGATTCACGACAACCTGGTGAACGGCAACGTCAGCGCCTGGCACTACTGGTGGCTGATGCCGGCAGGGGGCGGCGGCGGCAACGGCGCGCTGACGGCGAACCTGACGCTGTTGCCGCGCGCCTACGTGCTCGGGAACTGGAGCAAGTTCGTGCGCCCCGGCTTCGTGCGCGTCGCCGCGACGGCAGAGTCGCAGCAGTACGTGTATTCGAGCGCGTTCCACGATCCCGCGAGCGGCCGCGTCGTGGTGGTCGCGGCCAACCAGAAATCCAACGACCTCCAGCAGGACTTCGTGATCGCGGGCGGCACGGTCACGGCGCTGACGCCCTGGCTGACCGCCGAGGGTACGAACCTGCAGGCGCAGGGCGCCGTGTCCGTCGTCGACGGAAAGTTCACCGCCGTGCTGCCCGCGCGCTCGGTCACGACCTTCGTCGGCACCGCCACGCCCTGATCCGGTCCCGCGGCAGAGGAGGGGGCCTCGGTCCGGTCTGATCCGGTCCCCTCGCCCCGCGCAGCGGGGAGAGGGTCAGGGAGAGGGGGCTGCCTTCCCGGCGCCGGCGTACTCTTCCAGCGTCCCCTCCAGTGGCTCCAGCCCGGCGGGCAGCGGCCGGCGCGAGAACGTCTGGAAGTAGAGCAGGCAGGCGTTGCGCCACCACCGCGCCTCCTGCTCCTGGATCGCGAGCAGCCGGCGCACGTGGCCGTGACGCGCGCGATCCACGAACGCGGCGAGGCCGTCCCACGTCGCCTGCATGGCGCGGACGGCGTCGACACCGCCGGAGTAGCGGTGGCAGAGCTCCTCCCACAGCGTCCGGCCCGAGGACAACTTGTGATCCCACCCGACGTGGTGAAACCAGAGCAACAGATTCTCGGGACAGGTCGTGCGGTTGGCGTACCGATCGCGCACCGGCGTGCGGTAGAGCGCGACCGCGTTGCTTCCGCTGGCCGTTCGATCGAAGCCAATACCGTCCGCGTCCGCGCGGTGGTAGTAGACGCTCGTCCAGTCGGCGCGGCCGGCGTCCTCGGCGTCGACCCAGGGGCCGGGGCCATGGTGGTGCCCCTCGGCCATGATGTGGTGCAGGCCGAGCGGTGTCATGTAGTCCACGACCATTTCGCGCGACGCCAGCATCATCTCCCGGACCGGCGCGACGAAGCGCTCGTCGGACGTGAACGTCATCCGGAGCCATTCGTCGGCGATGTCGGCGGCGGCCAGGCCATGGTCCCAGGCCAGCCGGCCGAACGCGTACCAGTTCGCCTGCGCGAACGGGTGGCCGCACCAGTTGCGGTCGTCGCCGATGTTGGCGACGGCGGCGATGCCGCAGAACAGGTGGCCCACGCCGGCCGCCATCACGCTGCCGTCGACGATGTGGGCGACGGTCGTCTGCGGGCCGTCGGCGTACGTGTCCGCGTCGAGCGTCTCCTTGAACAGCGGGGCCAGGTAGGCGAGGTGCGTCCCCTGGCCGAGGTACTCCTGCGTGAGCTGGAGCTCCAGCATCGTCTGCGTGCGCGGCATCGCCCCGAACAGCGGGTGGAACGGCTCGCGCGGCTGGAAGTCGATCGGCCCGTTCTTCACCTGCAGCTTCACGTTCGGCCGGAACGATCCGTCCAGCGGCGCGAGCTCGCCGTACGCCTGCTTGGCGCGGTCCTCGGCGACGTCGGCCTTGTAGACGAACGCCCGCCAGATGACGACGCCCTTGTGCGGTGCGAGCGCGTCCGCCAGCATGTTGGCGCCGTCGGCGTGCGTGCGGCCGTAGTCCTGCGGGCCGGGCTGGCCCTCGGAGTTCGCCTTGACCAGGAAGCCGCCGAAGTCGGGGACCAGCGCGTAGATCTCGTCGACCTTCTCGCGCCACCACGCGGCGACGGCCATGTCCCGCGGATCGGCGGTGGCGGCGCCGCCGAGCTCTTTCGGTGCGCTCCAGCGCGCGGAGAGAAAAACGCGGATCCCCCACGGCCGGAACACGTCGGCCAGCGCCGCCACCTTGCGCAGGGTGGCCGGCGTCAGGATCTGCGCGCTGGCGTTGACGTTGTTCAGCGCGACCGCGTTGATCCCGATCGACGCGTTGGCGCGCGCGTAGTCCCGGATGCGCGGCGACACGGTGTCCGGCAGCTCGTCCCATCGCCAGAGCGACCGGCCCGCGTAGCCGCGCTCGATGCTGCCGTCCAGGTTGTCCCAGTGGTCGAGCATGCGCAGGCCGATGCGCGGGCCGCTGGCGGCGTCGATCGCGTCGAGCGGCCGGCCGGTCTGGAGGTGACGCAGGAAATGGAACACGCCGTACAGCACGCCGGCGTCGGTGAAGCTGGAGATCGCGAGCGCGCGCCGCGCGCCCACCGGCACGCTGTCGATGACGAAGGCGTCGGTCGTCATCCAGAACAGACGAAAGAAGGGCGACTCGTCGTGGATGTCCTCGTTGCGCCGCCCCAGCGCGCCGAGCGGTGTCCCGACGATCAGCGTCGCCTCGGCGACGGTCTCCGTGAAGAAGGCGGCGCCCAGCATTCCCGCCAGCCCGCGCGCCAGCTCGTTACGCGCCGCCGCCAGCGTCGGCGTCGTCGCGGGCATGTACACCGACGCGCACAGCGCGCGCGCCTGGGCGAGTCGGGCGGCGTCGGCGACCGGCTCGTACCTGAGCCAGAGCCGATACCCGTCCTCGGGCGTCACTGGACCGTTTTGGTCCGATAGAACCGAACGTCGTCGATCCAGTAGTCGATCCAGCCGCCGTCCCAGGTGAACCGGACGACGGTCACCGACTTCAGGTCGAGGCCGGCCTGCCGCTTCGCCCAGCCCTGCTGCGCCATCGCGCTGAACGGCACCGTGTAGAACTGCCACTCGTTGGAGAGGTTCACGACGCGCGTCCAGTGGTCACCGCACTGCTCGGTGGTCTCGGCTGGCCGCTCCGTGGCGGGATCGAAGCACCAGTAGCCGAAGGTGCCATTGCGCATCGTGTAGGGCGAGCAGGGCTTGCCGAAGAACTGGCGGTCGGTCCCGAAGAGGCTACCGGCGGCGGGCAACCCGTCGGACGTCGCGTGATCATCCGGGTACGCGGGCCAGCGCTCGTCGCATTTGGTTTGCTGGCACGTGTTGCACGTGGAGAACCCCGCGCTCTCCGCGCCGCTGATGACCTCCGGTGTGCCACAGAACTCCATGACGTCTGTGTTGAGGAGATGCTGCGGGTCCGGTTCGCAGGCCGTCGGGATCACAGCACTCTCGATCGTCATCTCCGGGGGGGGCGCCTTTTCCAGGTGAACCGCGACACACGTCCGGTGATTCAGGCAGCCGCACTCGCGCACGCGCTGGCAATGAAGAAGCTCCGTGTTCGGATCGATGCGGTACATCAGGTAGGCGATGTCGTCGTCGGTGTACCTGTCGCCGACAAGGACGCGGAAGCCGGCCTGGCTGTCGGGGCCGCGGCGCGCCCAGAAGCTGACGCCCTCCCAGGCACTCACATCCTCGATCGCTTCCCGCTCGACGTCGGCCATCGCCGCCAGGCCTCCGATGACTGTCGGGTGGTTCTTCATCCCGATGCCGACGCCGCCGCCCCAGGCGAGGAACGGCCCGCCCTGGATGTGGATCACCTTGTTCTCGTCGTTCGGCTGGTCGGAGCAACGGGGCAGGATCGCGACTGGCGGCTCCCAGGTCTTGGCGACCAGCTTTTGCGTCTGGCTGTCTATGTTCCTGAACGTCGCGATCAGCGTCGAGTTGTCGGTGTACGAGTACATCCCCCTCGCGACGATCCCGTTTTCGTACATCGTCCGGTCGAAATTCCACAGGACGGGCCCGAACTCGTAGTTGGCCTCGGCTTCGGCGCAGTTCACGAGACGCGGACCCGGATCGGGGGTGCAGGTGTGCTGGCAGACGGCGCCTGGATTTTGATCCGGCGTGCACTGCGCAATCTGGCAGGTGTTGGAGATACTCGCGTCCTGGATGTCGCGGATATCGGGACGCATCCCGCTGTCGCATCCGGCGGCCCCAAGCGCGGCGGCGAGTAAAAGGCTGCGGCAGTTGTGTCGATGGCCGAGCAAGCGGGGGATGTATAACACGGCGATCGCTTGTGTCGGCGCCGGGAATGTTGCTATGAGATACCGAGCGCTTCGCGGAAAAGCCGGGAAAGAATGCGCGCAACGACCATGGGTGCCCTGACGACAAACCGATCGCTCGCCAGCTGGGCGGGTTGCGTGTTTGCGGCGGTGGTGCTGGCAGCCGGCTGCGTGGACGGCGGCGTCCGCAGGTCGAGGCTGGAGCCGACGGTCGGCGTCGACGCGCGCGTGGCGGTGGAGGTCGGGCCGCCGAATGTATGCGCGGGCGGGATAGCGCCGCTCAACTGCGCCATGCCGTTCACGTTGCCGGCGAGCGGGCGCGTCACCGACTTTTCGATGCGGGAGTGGAGTAGCGGTACTGGCAAGTGGTGCAACGAGGGCGGGGTGCACGGCGCGATCTTTTCGTTCAAGGGAAACGCTCCGAACGACAGCAACGCCATCAGCGTCAACACGGATGACGCGAGCCTGCGGCTCTCGCTGTCGGTGTCGTCGGGAAGCTACGGTGGTGGTGGCGTGGCGTTCGAGTCCGGCTGCCTGAATGCCAGCGCGTTCACCGGCATCCAGTTCACGGTCGCGGTCGCGTCGGGCAGCATGACCGGTTGCACCTACCAGCTGCAGCTGCAGACGTTCGAGCAGCGGCCGACCACGCAGAGCCCGCCCGGCGGCTGCGACATCCTCACGACCAGCTGTTACGGCTTCCCGGCGGCGACGAACCTGGCGGCGCCGAGCCCAGACATCACGATGCCGACCCTGGTGAGCATTCCGTTCGGTTCGTTCGGGGCGTCGGTGATGCCCGCGCCCGCGCAGATCGTCGGCCTGCAGTGGCAGGTCAACTCGTCGGGCGGCGCCTGCACCGTCGAGTTGCGCCTCGACGACATCGCCTTCATCCCGGCGGCTGCGCCGCCGGAGCCCGCCACCAGCGACGCCGGCGATGCCGACGCCGCAGACGGCGGCACGTAGTTTCGTCAGGCGCGCCGCGCCGCGCCGTCGATCGGGGCGCCGCGATTGCGCAAACGCTGGGAATGCTGATAGAAAGCGCCCACTAACCGTTGTCGAAAGGACGAACGAGCATGCGAAACAGCTTGGGCAAGGTTGTCAGGTTATCGGCGCTGGTGGGGGCGGGCGGCGCGCTCTCGTTCGCGGTCTTCTTCTCCAACTGCGGCGGCTCGGATGGCCAGCGCACCGGCTCGGCGGGTACAGGCGGCGGCGTGGCAGGCACGACCGGCACCGGCGGAACGGGCGGGACCGGCGGGCGCGTCCCCTGCCCGAGCGATTCGGTGCTGAACTGCTCCGCCGCGATCACGCTCACCGGCGGACACGTGACCACCTTCTCGCCCGACGAGTGGAGCCCGATGGACGGCAAGTACTGCAACGCCAGCGGCCTGCGCGGGTCGGTGTTCAGCTATTCGGGGCCGACGGTCGACGGCGGGAACATCTCGTCGAACTCGCACGGCGTCGACGCGGCAGCGGGCAACTTCCGCCTGACCTTGATGGCCGGACCCGCGGGGTACGCGGGCGGCGGCGTCTCGTTCGACCGCTGCGTCACCGCGGCGTCGTCCGCCGGGATCAAATACACCGTCTCGCTTGCGGACGGCGGCGATCAGATGAACTGCACCTTCAAGCTTCAGCTCCAGACCTTCGAGCAGCGGCCGACGTCGCAGTCGCCGCCCGGCGCTTGCGACACGAACGCCGGGAGCTGCTACGGATTCCCCGCGTCGCCCAGCGTGACGTTGACGACGACGCCGCAGACGATCACCGTTCCCTGGGCCAGCTTCACGACCGGTGCGACGCACGCCGCGCCGTTCATGGGACAGATCGTCGGCCTACAGTGGCAGCTCGAGTCGGGCGCGCCGCTCGCCGACGGCGGCGAACAGACCGCCTGCAGCGTCGAGGTCCGCATCGACGACATCGACTTCATGTAGCCCGACCAAGGTTGATTTTCAGCAGCAAGGCCGGAAGTCGCCGGGTCAAATGGCGACTTCGCTCAGGACTGGCCGAGTGTCACATAGCCGGTCCTCGGTTACTTCAACGGGTGGCCGAAAAGCAGATCGCGCAAGCGTTTCGTCGATGAGGCGTGTCGGGGACGAGGGTCGACCTCCGGGGCGAGCCGCGAAACGAATCGGCGAGGCTGCGTTCAGGTCAGGACGGCGCTGAGAGAGGAGCACAAGTGGCTCGTGCGAAGCGCCGAAGCCAATATGTTCCCGCGGGGAAAAGTACGTCCCGCAGTCCCTCCACGAAGCGCGACCGCGCCGCGATGTAGGCGTCGTGGAAGGAACGGTTTCGCAGCAAGGCCTCGATGCGGCTCCATTTGTTGCGCGCGGCGACGCGAGGATTCAGTGTGCGACGGGGTTCGCGACTGTCGGGGCGGTCGCTCCAGCGCTGGTTGAGGACGGCCCTGCGCCCAATCACTGAACCGCCTACGCGCTGTCGTTCGGCTGCGACGCTCTCTTCGACCTGTCGGATTCGGTCGGTCACCAACGCAGCGAAATCGGCCGTCGGCATATGCTCGTATCCGCGGGGTCGGGCAAACGAGAGCGCGATTGTGTCGGGCATGACTCCTTCATCCCGAAAGAAGTGCTTGGGACGGGACGCGACCAACGGCTTGCCGAACGTGACCCACGATAGCGAACTGACGCCTGGCCAGTGGTGGGCCTTGTCGACGAGACCGTCTTTGACCGGATTGGTCAGCGCGTAGATCATTTTCTCGATTGCGTCGATGGGATCGATCAAGCGGACGACGCTTGTCTGTTCAGAGGACCAGAAGTTCTCCCATCTGCCTCGCAAGGCGTTCTGGCACTTGGCGAAAAGCTTGTGAAAGTGTTCCAGGAAGGCTGGGTAGTTTCCGTGGGAATCGTGGATTCCGGTGTGGTGGTGGTTGCTCATCGCGACGGTGAAGAGCACTTGAATCCCGTGGCGCTCCGCCGCTTCGGCGAGGCAGTAGATGAAGGCGTTGTTCGTCTCCTTGTCGGGTCGCATGAGGAACTGCCGCTGCGTACAGCGGCGGGTGATCATGTACGTCTGGCCCGGTAGGACCTGGCGGGGAATGGACATAGTCAGTCTTCGGCGCCATCGTTCCGCGGTGTCGTCAAAATCAACCTCGGAGCGGCCCTTGCTGCGTTCCGGGTGGCGCCGCGTGTTGCGCGCGGCGCGCTGGCTGCCGCCGATCGTCCTCGTGGGCCTCGCGCTGGTCCTCGCCAACGCCTGGACCGCGATGGGGCACCGGGCGGTCGGCGCGCGGCGGGCGCGCATGGAACGATCGCCGCAGTGGAAGGACGGCCACTTCGTGAACCCGCAGCCGCTCCACAATGACAACTGGGGCGCGATGACGGCGATGTTCCACGCCAGCCCGGACAGCAGCCCGCGGCAGGCGATTCCCGCGCCGCCGATCGATCCCGCCCGCTTTGCCGCGCCGCCCGCATCCGGCCTGCGCGTGACCTGGCTGGGCCACGCCAACGTGCTGCTCGAGATCGACGGGACGCGCGTGCTCACCGATCCGGTCTGGAGCGAACGCGCCTCGCCGTTGACCTGGGTCGGGCCGGAGCGCTGGTACCGGCCCCAGATCGCGCTCGCCGCGCTGCCGCCCATCGATGCGGTGGTGATCTCACACGATCACTACGACCACCTGGACATGCGGACCATCGTCGCGATGAAGGACTGGCCGAAGACGACGTTCGTGGTGCCGCTGGGCATCGGGGCGCACCTGGCGTATTGGGGCGTGCCCGAGGCGCGCATCGTCGAGCTCGACTGGTGGGACCGCACACGCGTCGGCGCGCTGGAGATCGTCTGCACGCCCGCGCGCCACGCCGCCGGGCGCAACATGCTGTTCGATCGCGACGCCAAGCTGTGGGCGAGCTACGCGTTCATCGGCGCGCGCCACCGCGTCTTCTTCTCGGGCGACACCGGCCTGCAGCCGGCGATGCGCGAGATCGGCGCGCGGCTGGGCCCGTTCGACGTGACGATGATCGAGGTCGGGCAGTACAACCGCGCCTGGCCCGACTGGCATATCGGCCCCGAACAGGCGCTGATCGCCCACGGGATGTTGCGCGGCAAGGTGATGTTGCCGATGCACTGGGGCCTGTTCAAGCTCGCCCCGCACGGCTGGACCGAGCCGATCGAACGCGCCGTCGCCGCGGGCGCCGCCGCCGGCGCGACGATCGTGACGCCCATGCCCGGCGAAAGCATCGAGCCCGAGCTGCCCCCGGCGGTCACGCACTGGTGGCCCCAGCTCCCCTGGAGCACCGCCGCCGAGACCCCCATCAAGTCGACCCAGGTGGACTGACCTCCGATCCGATCCCCTCGCCCCGCGAAGCGGGGAGAGGGTCAGGGAGAGGGGTCCGGCCGGACAGGCGCGCTCGGCTGGCGTCTCCCCTCGAACGGGGCCCCCTCACCCTAACCCTCTCCCCGCTTCGCGGGGCGAGGGCAAACAGTTGCAGGGATCCGATCGTCAGCCGACGACGTCGAACTCGATCGCGACGGGCGCCGTGCCGGTGAGCTCGGCGCTGCGCGGGTCGGGTTGGCTGCCGCCGATCGTCGCGCGGAAGCGGCCGGGCTCGAGCACGCGCTTGCCGGCGTCGTTGACCAGCGCCAGATCGCGCGCGGTCAGGTCGAAGCTGATTGTCTGGGCCTCGCCGGGGCCGAGACGCACCCGCGTGAAGCCGCGGAGATCGTGCACCGGCACGGCGCACGACGCCTCCAGGTCCTTCACATAGAGCTGCACGACCTCATCGCCGGGCACCTTGCCGACGTTCGTCACGGTCGCTGACACGGTGACGGTGTCGCCAGCGCGGACGCGCGCGCTCGACACGGCGACCTCCGAATACGCGAACTTCGAGTACGACAGGCCGTAGCCGAACGGATACAGCGGCGTCTTCTCGGCGTAGCGGTAGGTTCGGCCCTTCATCGCGTAGCTGCCGAAGTAGGGGACGTCGTCCATCGAACGCGGGAACGTGATCGGCAGCCGCCCCGCCGGCGACACGTCGCCGAACAGCACGTCGGCCAGCGCGCTGCCGCCCTCGCCGCCGGGGTACCAGGCGTAGACGATCGCCGGCACGTGGTCCTGCGCCCAGGTCAGGTCCAGCGCGCTGCCCGCCAGCACGCACAACACAGTCGGCTTTCCGAGCGCGACGATCATCTCCATCAGCCGCTGCTGCAGCCCGGGCAGCTTGAGATCGATCTTGTCGCCCGCCGCCTCCGAGTTGCCGGCGTCGCCCTGCTCGCCCTCGATGTCGGCCGACAGGCCCAGGCACAGCACCACGACGTCGGCGCGCGCCGCGACGCTGACCGCCTCCGACAGGTTGCCGGCCCGCCCCAGGCCGTCGGTCTTGGTCCCCTGCAGCTTGCAGCCATCGGTGTAGAGGACCTTCGTCGCCTGCGACACCGCCGCGCGGATGCCGTCCAGCGGCGTCACCGCCCGCGACGGGATGCCGAAGTAGTTCGCGACCAGCACGTGCGGGTCGTACGCGTTGGGGCCGATCACCGCGATGGTGCCGACGTCTTTCTTCAGCGGCAGCAGGTCACCCTCGTTCTTGAGCAGCACGATCGACGCGCGCGCCGCCGTCCGCGCCAGCGCGTGGTGCTCGTCGCAGTCGTTGCGCGCGTACGGGATCGCTGCCCACGGCACCCGCGCCGGCGGATCGAACATGCCGAGGCGCATCCGCGCCCGGAACAGCCGCTTGACGCAGATATCGATGTCGGCCTCGCGCAGCAGCCCCTGCGTGACCGCCGACGGGATGTGCTCGTAGGTGCAGCCACAGTTCAGGTCGCAGCCCGCCTTGACCGCCAGCGCCGCCGACTGCTCCCAGGTCGCGGTCACCTTGTGGTGCTCGTGGAAGTCCTTGATCGCCCAGCAGTCGCTGACCACGAAGCCGTCGAAGGCCCACTCGGTGCGCAGGATCTTGCCGAGCAGCGTCGGGCTGCCCGAGCACGGCTCGCCGTTGGTGCGGTTGTACGCCGCCATGATGCTCTCGGCCTTCGCCTCGGTGATGCAGGCCTCGAACGCGGGCAGGTACGTCTCGCGCAGGTCCTTTTCGCTGACGACGGCGTCGAAGCTGTGGCGCAGCCCCTCC
>Ga0207428_10006184_pt1 | contig 11061 bp, 7 predicted proteins | sample RhiMethybrSRZTD1_FD_187600 | JGI IMG/M metagenome (GOLD analysis project Ga0207428, IMG submission 187600) | Populus rhizosphere microbial communities from Tennessee, USA - Rhizosphere MetaG P. TD hybrid SRZTD1 (SPAdes) (version 3) | ecosystem: Host-associated > Plants > Roots > Rhizosphere >... | reverse complement strand
CGGCAACCTGGCCACGCCGAACAACGCCGGGCCTGTAGACAGCACGGCGCGCAGCCTCTCGGTGGACAACGTCTTTACCATCAATCCGACGCTCTTCCTGAACGCGCGCTACGGGCTGGGCCGACGCACCTCAAAGCGCACGCCGTTCTCGGCCGGATTCGATTTCACACAGCTCGGCTTCCCGTCGACGCTCAAGTCGGTGGCCGACGCGCTCGAATTCCCGCGCTTCGACGTGAACGGTCTTTCCTCTCTGGGGCAGGAGAACTTCAACGACCTGGTCATCGCCCCGACCACCCACAGCTTCAACACGAACGTGACGAAACTGCTGTCGCGCCACACGTTCAAGTTCGGCATGGATTACCGCAAGCTGATGCTCAACTTCCTGCAATTGAGCCAGCCTTCAGGCCAGTACAGCTTCCAGTCGCTCTGGACGCAGCGCGATCCGAATCAGGGCAGTAGTACCGCCGGTTTCGGCCTCGCCTCGATGCTTCTCGGCGTACCAAATAACGGGACGCTCAGCCACGACCCGACGCCGGCTTCGGCCAGCTCGTATTGGGCCTTTTACTTTGAAGACAACTGGAAGGCGTCGCCGAAATTGACGGTGACGCTCGGCCTGCGTTACGAACTCGATGTGCCGCGCACGGAGCGCTACGACCGGCTGAGCGTTTTCGATTTCGACGCGCCGTCGCCGATCGCCAATCAGGTTCCGGCCAATCCTTTCTTCGACCCGGCGAGCTTGAAAGGCGCGATCACGTTCGTCACCCCTGATGGCCGCCGCCAGGCGCCGACCGACAAGAACAATTGGGGTCCGCGCATCGGCTTCGCTTACAACGTGGCGGAGAAGACCGTGGTGCGAGCGGCCTATGGCATTTATTACTCGCCTTCGGGAATGCAGGCGGCCGGCCACACCGGCACGGCGGGCATGATCGGTTTCCGCACCGCGAGCTCGATGGTCGTCAGTCTGGACGGGCGCACGCCGATCGCCTTCCTGGACAATCCGTTTCCGAACGGCTTCAACCTGCCGCCGGGCACATCGCTAGGCGCGGCGACCAACCTCGGGCTGGGACTAGGCGAGAGCGTGATCATCGATTCCGCCAGCCCCTACATTCAGCAATGGAATCTGAACGTGCAGCGCGAACTGCCGGGCAACATCGTTTTCGAGGCTGCCTACATCGGCAGCAAGGGCACACGGCTGCTGGCCGGCGAGAGCGGCATCACGCAATCGCAGTTGCCGGCCTCGTTCCTGAGCCTGGGGACGCAGTTGCAGAATCAGGTCACGAACCCGTTCTTCGGGATCATCACCAACCCGTCCTCGCCGCTGCGCAACCAGACAGTCGCGCGGGGCCAACTGCTTCGGCCCTTCCCGCAGTATAACGGCATCAACGCGTTCCGCGTCCCGTTCGGATTCTCGATCTATCACGGCGGGACGTTGAAGGCCGACAAACGATTCTCGAACGGCATGAGCTTCCTCGTCGCCTACACCTGGAGCAAGCTGATTGACGACGTCTCTACGACGGTCGGCTTTCTTGGCCAGGCGAGCGCGCGGCAGAACGTTTTTGACCGCGCCGCCGAGCGCGCCATCGGCTCGCAGGACATCGCGCATCGTTTTGTGAGCAGCTATGTTTACGACCTGCCGTTCGGCAAGGGGAAAAAGTTCGGTAGCGACTGGCGCGGAGCGGCCGGATGGTTACTCGGCGGCTGGCAGTTCAACGGCATCACGACCTTCCAGAGCGGGGTACCGATCATCATCACGCAGGGCGCCAACACCGTCGGCCTTTTCAATCCGACGCAGCGTCCGACCTGGAACGGGGCCGATCCGAATCTCGAGGGCAGCAAGGCCGATAAACTGGCGCGCTGGTTCAATACGTCGGCCTTCTCGATCACGCCAGCCTTCACCTTCGGCAACGCGCCGCGCGTGATGCCCAACCTGCGCCAGGACGGTGAGAAGAGCTTCGACCTGTCGTTGTTCAAGAACAACTACTTCAAGGAGGGCAAGTGGAACGCCCAGTTCCGGGTCGAGTTCTTCAACGCCTTCAACCGCGTGCGTTTTGGAGGGCCGGGCGGCCAGGTCGACGCCGGCAACTTCGGCGTGGTCGGCGGGCAAGGCAACGGCCCGCGACAGATCCAATTTGCTCTCAAACTGATCATGTAGTTCGCAGGGGCGCCGCTGGCGCCGCCGCCGTGCGTTAATGGTCTTTGAAAATTAAACGCAATCACGCAATCCAACGTAGGGGCGGGTTTTCCCCGCCCCTATCGCTCGGGTCACGAACCAGGGCGGGGAAAACCCGCCCCTACACCCATGGTTGTATTTAATTCTCAAACACCATAAACCCACGGCTAAAGTCAGGGCGTCGCTACGCGACGAAGAATGCGCCCATTTCGCGCAGAGATCCGGGTAAGGATGGTTATCGATGCTTCGCAAAACGCTTCGTCTTCGAATCTTGCTGATCTTGCCTTTGGCGGCCGTGACCGCGGCCTTCGCGGCGGGGCCGACTCCGCAGGAGTCGCCACAAGTGGTCTACCTATGGCCGAGCGGCGCCACGACTTTACAGGGCGCGGGGGAGAAGGAGATCACGAACCCGCCGCAGCTGCAGCCGGGTCAGGCGCCTCGCCAGGTCAAGAACATTCACAACCCATCCATCGAGGTCTTCCTGCCTCCGCCAGAGAAGGCGACCGGCGCGGCGCTGATCGTCGCGGCGGGCGGAGGCCACCGGGAATTGAACGTGGGGACTGAAGGCTACGATTTGAGGGAATGGCTGCACGGCCTCGGCGTGGCTGTCTTCATTTTGAAATATCGTCTGGCGTTCACGCCGAACTACAAATACACGGTGGAGGGGGAAGCGCTGCAGGACACGCAGCGCGCGATCCGGTTAGTCCGCGCGCGAGCCAAAGAATGGCGCGTTAATCCGACCCGCGTCGGCATTCTTGGTTTTTCGGCGGGCGGAGCGCTTGCCGCGCTCGCGGACATCCGGTTCGACCGCGGAAAGCCTGACGCGACCGACCCTATCGAGCGAGAGAGTTGCCGCCCCGATTTCGTGGGCCTGGTCTATGCCGGCTGGGCGCCTTCGATGGACATCACGGCGCCGAAGGACGCGGCCCCGGCGTTTCTGACCAGCGCGGGCGTCGATGACGCGTCCCACGCGCGCCAGACGGTAGAGTTCTTTAATTCGCTCTTCAAGGTCGGAGTTGGCGCCGATCTGCACATTTACGCGCGCGGCGGCCATGCCGGAGGCATCAAGCCCCGCGACGGAATCCCGTTCGGAACCTGGCATCACAGGTTTCAGGAATGGCTGGCCGACATCGGCATGCTCAATAAATATCCGGCCGGGGTCGGGCCGAGTTTCAAAGGGCCGATCGGCTTGCAGCTTTACAGCCTGCGGGAACAATTCGCCAAAGACGTCCCGGCCACGATCGATCAAACCCGTAGCCTGGGCTTCGAGTATGTCGAACTGGCCGGCGCATATAACATCGAGCCGGAGACGTTCAAAAAACAACTCTACGCCAAAGGCTTGAAGCCGATCAGCGGCCATTTCCCGTTTGAACGTTTCCGTGACAACGTCGAAGAAGTTGCGCGCGAAGCGAAGGCGCTCGGCCTCCAATACGCCGGCTGCGCGTGGATTCCGCATCAGGCCCCCTTTGACGAAAAGACCGCGAACGACGCGATCGCCGTCTTCAACCGCGCGGGCGAGGCGCTCAGCCGTCACGGCTTGAAATTCTTCTACCACACGCACGGTTACGAATTTCAGCCGCACGGCAATGGCACGCTCTTCGATCTGATGATGGCCGGAACGAAGCCTGAATTCGTGCGCTACGAGATGGATGTCTTCTGGATCGTTCATCCGGGGCAAGACCCCGTGAAACTGCTCGAAAAATATGGTAGCCGCTTCGAACTGATGCACGTCAAAGACATGAAGAAGGGCACGCAGACCGGGGACCTTACCGGAAAATCGGATGTGAAGAATGACGTGACGCTGGGGACGGGAATGATGGATTGGCCCGCGATTTTGAATGCCGCCCAGAGAGCCGGGGTGAAATGGTATTTCATCGAAGACGAATCGCCTGCTTCTGCGCAACAGATTCCGCTGAGCTTGCGCCATCTGGAGCGGGTGAAATTCTAGATGGGATAGCAAATGCGTGTAGGGGACTGTGGGGCGATCTGTTTACAGCAGATTTCACATGGATGAATAGCCACAGAGGTCACCGCAGAACACAGAGAAATCATTAAATCCACTCTGTGCCCTCTGTGTTCTCTGTGGCTAACTGTCTTCATACATCTAAAAATCGGTATAATCGCCCTGATCGGACGAGGCCACAATCAGGGCGATTAAACAAATCGCCCCACACAGTAGACGCATTTGCTAACCGCCATAAGTCGAATCAAGCAGGAGAAGGAGCGAATCCCAACTCAATATGAAACCTTTCACAACGATCTTCATACTGACTTTGAGCTGCGGGCTATTTTTCCAAGCCGGGACGTCCTCTTCACAAGAGAATAAACTCGGCCTGTTCGAGAAGAACGGCGACGTCGGCGCGGTCAAACTGCCAGGCTCGGTCGAATACGACGAGGCGAAGAAGACTTACGCCATCGCCGGCGGCGGCGAAAATATGTGGGCCGCGACAGACGCGTTTCACTACGTCTGGAAGCGGGTGTCAGGCGACCTTTCAATCGCCGCCGACATTCAATTCATCGGCGCCGGCGGAAACCAGCACCGCAAATCCTGTTTGATCATCCGGCAGAGTCTCGATCCTGATTCGGCCTACGCCGACGCGGCGTTGCACGGCGACGGACTGACCTCGCTGCAATACCGCGAAATCAAAGGCGGCCCGACGCGCGAGATTCAATCGAACGTGAAGGCGCCTCGCCGCATTCAGATCGAGAAGCGCGGCGATTACGTCTTTATGTCCGTAGCCCGCGAAGGCGAAGCGCTGCAATCGGCGGGCGGTTCGTTCAGGATCAGGCTGACCGAGCCCTTCTATGTTGGCCTCGGCGTTTGCGCGCACGACAACAACGTCATCGAGAAGGCCGTCTTCTCCAACGTCGAGATCAAGCAGCGCCCGCAACCGATTCTGGAAAGCACGCTGGAGACCGTCGCCATCGCGTCAAAGGATCGCCGCGTTGTCTACACCAAACGCGCGCATTTCGAAGCGCCCAACTGGTCGCGCGACGGGAAATACTTTTTGATCAACCAGGCCGGGCGCATCTACACGCTGCCGGTCGCGGGCGGCGAACCGCAGGTTCTCGACACCGGATTCGCCACGCGCTGCAACAACGACCACGGTATCTCGCCCGACGGTTCGCAAATCGTGATCAGCGATCAATCGCAGGAGCAGCGCAGGTCGTTGATCTACGTGCTGCCCATCACCGGCGGAACGCCGCGCCGCGTCACGCAGCTTGCGCCCTCCTACTGGCACGGCTGGTCACAGGACGGCAAGACCCTGGCCTATTGCGCCGAACGCGACGGCGATTACGACATCTACGCCATCCCGGTCGAAGGCGGAGAAGAGAAGCGATTGACGACGGCGAAGGGCCTTGACGACGGCCCCGATTATTCGCACGACGGTCAATACATCTACTTCAATTCGGAACGGACAGGCTCGATGCAAATCTGGCGGATGAAGACGGACGGCGGCGAGCAGACGCAGATCACCTCAGACGAGTACAACAACTGGTTTCCGCATCCCTCGCCCGACGGCAAGTGGATCGCTTTTCTGTCGTATGAAAAAGACGTGAAGGGGCATCCGGCCAATAAGGACGTGACGCTGCGGCTGGCGCCTGTCGGCGGAGGCCAGATTCAAGTGTTGGCCAAGCTATTCGGCGGGCAGGGCACGATCAATGTTCCGTCGTGGTCGCCGGACAGCCGGCATCTGGCCTTTGTGAGTTATCGGCTGATTGACCCGTAACCGAAATCTCGCCGTAGCGAGGAGGGCTCCTCAGTCCGTTCTATTCGCGCCTCGGTCCACCGGGGCCATGGAGCGCTGAGGTCTCGCGGAGCGGGATGGGGAAGAGAGAGAAAGAGGGGGGGGCTCTCTCTACTTTCTCTCGTCTTCTTCCTCTTTTTCCTCTTCCTTTTGCCCTTAGACTGGCGGCGACAGATTTTTCGCGAGTTGATCCGCGCCGGTCTGTCATCATCGGCCCAATCCGTGTACTATTCTGGCCTCGCAAAAGTCACATTCAAATTACATATGTTCGCGGCGCCGCGGGAACTGGTGCGGTAATAGTATTCGCGCGGACTTTACCCCGAACACCCGCCCGCCGTCGATTGCGCTCGCGAGCGCAACGCCATTCAGAGCGCCTATGCGAAGGCGCCTGGCGGCGGATTCTGCGGAGAGATTTACAACGTGGGGTATACCTAAGCGATGTTGCATGCGTTGACGCGTTGAAAAGCGCCGTCGTAAGGAGTTGGACGATGAAAACGAAAGAGGAACATTCATCTGTCGTCGGACAGCGGTATTTTTACGGCGAGTCTGGCAAAAGGAATTATCGCAAGGCCTTTCCATATTTGTTAAAGGCTGCTCTTGCGGGGGATATTCATCCTCAAAACCTGGTGGGCTACTGTTACGGTCAGGGCCTCGGCGTTCAGAGGGATATAGGACAAGCAGTATTTTGGTTCAAACGCGCTGCTAAACATCATCATAAGGAAGCCCTGTTCAACCTCGCCCTAATGTATGTGCGCGGTGAGGGAGTAAAGGCTGATTCGCGAAAAGCTTTTGCTCTGTATAAACGGGCAGCCCTGCTTGGCGATGCGCCAGCGCAATGCAATCTCGGTATTTGTTATCTCGAAGGAGTCGGAACGAAAAAGAACTTGGCGCAGGGCATTGCTTGGATACGAGCGGCGGCTCGCAAAGGTGATGATAAGGCGCAGTTCAATTTAGGGCGCGCATATCTTGACGCCGAAGGAGTCCGCCGAAACAGGCGATTGGCTCGCATTTGGCTTGAAAAGGCAGCCAAACAAAATCACCGAAAAGCTCTTCGGTTGCTACGGCAGATTATCTAATGAGGATGAATATGAACAATGAGCAAATGATATCACTCAATTCTATCTCCCGCCGGTCGTTCCTGGCCTTGGCGGGGGCGGCGCCGTTCGCGCTCGCCGCGCATAAAAGCAAGAGTGTTCCGGTCGGCCTCGAACTCTATTCCGTGCGCGACGAACTGGCCAAAGACCTGATGGGCACGGTTCGCGCGGTGGCGAAGATGGGTTACGAAGTGGTCGAATTCTACTCGCCCTACTATCAGTGGACGCCTGATTACGCCAAAGAGGTGCGAAAGCTGCTCGACGATCTGAAGATCCGCTGCCTGTCCACTCACAACGGCGCGAACGCCTTCACTCCCGAAGGCCTTCAAAAAGCCATCGAACTCAACCAGATTCTGGGCGCCAAGTACATTGTGATGGCGAGCGCCGGGCGTGTGGAAGGACTTGACGGCTGGAAGGGCGTCGCCGAGCGGCTGACTCAGGCCTCGGAGAAGCTGAAGCCTCTGAATATGCGCGCCGGCTTCCATAACCACAAGCTGGAATTCGTCCCGATAGACGGCAATCGCCCGATGGACGTGCTCGCCGCCAACACGCCGAAGGACGTGACGCTGCAACTCGACGTGGGAACCTGCGTGGACGCCGGCGCCGACCCTGTCGCATGGATCAACGCCAATCCGGGCCGCATCACCTCGATCCACTGCAAGGAGTGGGGGGCGGGCGAAGGGAAGGGCTATCGTCTGCTATTTGGCGAGGGCGACGCGCCCTGGCTCAAAATCTTCGAAGCCGCTGAAAAGGTCGGCGGCGTTGAGTATTACCTGATCGAGCAGGAAGGCAGCCAATACCCGGCGCTCGAAACGGCTGAACGCTGTCTGGCGTCTTTTAAGAAGCTGAAAGCTTAGGTCGGAGCGCAAATCAATTTACGCGTACTGAAATGCGTGTACGGATCAGTACCGCGAGCGGTAGCGAGCGCGCTTCACGTTGGGACGCGCTCGCTACCGCTCGCGGTACTGATCCAGCGAGCCTTCAAAAAACGGATCTCGAAGTAATTATTCTGGTTTGAATGACTCACCGACCTGTCAATCCAACAGAGATGTCTTATGCGCAAGCGCATGAGGTGACCAATGCGTCCCGACTGCTTTTCATCAGCGGACAAGTTCCCGCCGATAATGATGACCACGTCCCTACCGATTTCAAAAGCCAGTGCCGGCTTGTGTGGGCGAATGTCGAAGCCCAACTCAAAGCGGCGGGGATGACTCTTGATAACCTGGTCAAGGTAACGACGTTTTTATCCGACCGCCGCTATCGCCAGGAAAATTACGAGGTGCGAATGGAAGTGTTGGGAGAGCGTTCTCCCGCGCTGACGGTCATCATCACGGGAATTTACGATGAGGCATGGTTACTCGAAATTGAAGCGATTGCCGCGGCGTAAAGAGCCGCTCATCGAGGAGGAATGATGATCTTGCGAACAGTCTTCGCGGTAATTTTGACCCTTTCCTTCACGGCCGGGGTTGTAGCGTCTGATGAGCCGGAGGTCGCGACGTTGAAAATCGGCGCGAAGGCTCCGAACTTCGACCTACCCGGCGTGGACGGGAAGAATTGGAAGTTGAGTGACTTCGACCAGGCGAAAATCCTGGTGGTGATTTTCACCTGTAATCATTGCCCGACGGCGCAATACTACGAAGAGCGCGTCAAGAAGCTGGTGGCCGATTACAAGGACAAGGGCGTCTCCTTCGTGGCCATCTCGCCGAATGACCCCGGATCAGTGCGGCTCGATGAACTGGGCTACACCGACCTGGGCGACACGCTCGAAGAGATGAAAATCCGAGCGCGCGATCGGCACTTCAATTTTCCCTACCTGCAGGGCGGAGGCAAATATGAAGCCGTCGCCAGAGCATACGGCCCGAAGGCGACGCCGCACGCGTTTATCTTTGACGCCGAGCGCAAGCTGCAATACGTCGGGCGCATAGACGACAGCGAGCGCGAAAAGTTCGTGCGCGCGCGCGACGTTCGCCTGGCGCTCGATGCCATGCTCGCGGGCAAGGATATCGCCGTGAAAGAGAATCGCGTCTTCGGCTGCTCGGTCAAATGGGCGTCGAAGGGCGACGAGATCAAGAAGTACTGGGACAGGGTCGCCGCCGAACCGGTGACGATCGAGCCCGCCGACGCCGAAGGGATGCGCAGATTGCGGATGAACGCCTCGCCGAACGACAAGGGGAAACTGCGATTGGTGAACTTCTGGGCGACGTGGTGCGGCCCCTGCGTGACCGAGTTCCCGGACCTGATGACGATCAATCGCATGTACCGGCAGCGGGATTTCGAACTCGTCACGGTGGCGGCGCACTTCCCGGACGAAAAAGACGAAGCGCTCGCCTTTTTGAAGAAACACCAGGCTTCGAATAGGAACCTGATCTTCGGCGATACCGACAAGTACAAACTGATCGAGGCTTTCGAACCGGGCTGGGACGGCGCGTTGCCGTTCACCATCCTGATCGATCCGACCGGCGAGGTTCTCTACAAATCGCAGGGGCCGTTCGACGCGTTGGAAGTGAAGCGCCGCATCGTCAAATATCTCAACGAGCGCAAGCCGTGGTGAATTTGGATGACGATCTGATGACCTATCTGTAGGTTGCCGACGACCACGATAATATAAATTGGAGGGGCAGCATTGTGGACGGATTGATTGCGTTGCTCGGCCCTATGCTTCGATGATTGCTATGTCATTTAAATTTTACAGTGTAATCGCCGCTTTAACTTCCGCGCTCCTGCTATCCGCTTGCGCAGCGCACGGGCAGAACGCGCCGCGCACGGAAGTCGCGGGCATTCCGGTCAACTATGATGAGTCGCGCGTTGGAACATACTCACTGCCGGACCCATTAACTCTAAACAACGGCGCTCAAGTGCGCGACGCCAAAACCTGGATACAAAAACGGCGGCCTGAGATCGTGAGATTGTTCGAGGAGAACCAGTTTGGCCGCAGTCCGGGGCGCCCCGCTGGAATGAGCTTCGACGTTTTCGATAAGGGCGCCGCCGCGTTGGACGGGAAGGCTCTTCGCAAACAGGTGACGGTCTACTTCTCGCGGGACAAAGCGGGGCCGAAGATGGATCTGTTGATCTACCTGCCCGCCGGCGCGCGCAAGCCTGTTCCACTGCTGCTGAATCTGAGTTTTTCGGCGAACATGAGTGTCGTGGATGATCCCGGAGTTAAGCCGGGCGAGGTTTGGAACCGGGAGAAGAAGAGAGTCTCTGCGACCAGAGGCTCGAATCTCGGCAGGTTGAACGTCGCGCCGTTTCTGGCCCAAGGCATCGGCGTGGCCACGGTCTATTACGGCGACATTGACCCGGACTTTCAAGGTGGCATTCCTTACGGAGCGCGGTCGCTCTACCTCAAACCCGGACAGACGGAGCCCGCGCCTGACGAATGGGGCGCGATCGCGGCCTGGGGGTGGGGATTGAGTCGCGCGATGGATTATCTGGAAACCGACAAGGAAGTTGACGCCAAGCGCGTCGCCATCCTGGGTGTGTCGCGACTCGGCAAGACCGTGCTCTGGGCTGGCGCGCGCGACGAGCGCTTCGCGATGGTCATCGCCAGTTGTTCGGGCGAGGGCGGCGCGGCGTTGAGCAGGCGCAATTATGGCGAGACGATCAAACATCTGACCGAGCCAACAAGATACCCATATCAGTTTTGCGCCAATTACCGGAAGTACGCCGACCAGGTAGATCGGTTTCCTGTAGACGCGCACATGCTGATTGCGTTGATCGCGCCACGGCTAGTGCTGCTGCAAACCGGCGATACTGACGTATGGTCTGATCCGAAAGGAGAGTTCCTGGCCGCTGTCGCTGCTGAGCCTGTCTTCCGATTGCTCGGCAAGCAGGCATTGGGCACGGAGCAAATGCCACCCGCCGGACAGCCGATCTTGCATACGCTCGGCTATGCCATGCATGCGGGCGGACACGGAACCATTCCATCCGATTGGGATCTATTCCTGAAGTTCATGCAAATGCATCTGCAACAGGAATCATTCAAGTCATCACGATGACGCCAAGAAACAATTAAAACGCGCCGCGTAATAACGACTTTTGGTGTTTGAAA
>Ga0207428_10006181_pt1 | contig 11066 bp, 12 predicted proteins | sample RhiMethybrSRZTD1_FD_187600 | JGI IMG/M metagenome (GOLD analysis project Ga0207428, IMG submission 187600) | Populus rhizosphere microbial communities from Tennessee, USA - Rhizosphere MetaG P. TD hybrid SRZTD1 (SPAdes) (version 3) | ecosystem: Host-associated > Plants > Roots > Rhizosphere >... | reverse complement strand
TGGTGGTCACCGGCCTGATCATGGGCACCAAGGCGCCGTCCATGCCCAACGGCGCGGCCCGGCTGAGCCAGCGCAGCAACTGGGATACCGTGCAGTTCCTGCTGGAGAACTCGGTGTTCCTCCTCATCGGCCTGCAGGTGCGGACCATCATCGAGGGCATCCAGGACGACCCCCTGGGCCCGGGAAGGATCTGGGCCGGCTGCGCGGTAATTCTGCTGGCTGTACTGCTCGTCCGGCCGCTCTGGGTGTTCCCCGCCACCTACCTGCCCCGGCTCATTCCCGCGGTGGCGCGCAAGGATGCCGCACCGCCGTGGCAGTACACGGCCATCGTTTCCTGGGCCGGCATGCGCGGCGTAGTGACCCTTGCGGCGGTCCTGACGCTCCCCCAGGATCTGGAGCACAGATCCGTGCTCATCCTGGCGGCGATGGTGGTGGTGGCCGGCACGCTGGCCATCCAGGGATTCACCCTTCCCGCGCTGGTGCGGCTGCTCCGGGTGCGGGGCCCGGACGCGCGCGAAGACGCCCTCAGCAAGGCCGCGCTGATGCAGCTGGCCACGGCGGCCGGCGTCGAGCGGTTGCACGAATTGCGCACGGACAACGACCCCCCGGAGGTCATGGCCATGCTGAAGCGGCGGACGCAGGAACGCGGACTCGCGGCGTGGGAACGGCTGGGCCGGCCAACGGCGGAGGCAGCCACTCCAAGCCAGCGCTACGCCTGGCTGCGGCTGGCCATGCTGGAGGCTGAACGCGCCAGGGTGCTGGAGCTTCGCCGCGGCGGCGAGTACGCGCATGAGGTCCTCAGCGACGTACTGGAGAGGCTCGACATCGAAGAGTCGATGCTCGATGCCGCCCTCGACGAAGCCGACGTCTCCGGGACCGGAAGGACTCCCCGGCCCGGCGGCGGCTGTGAGCACCTGGAATCCGCACCGGATCCCGCCGTCCCGCAGGACGCCTTCTGCATGGCGTGCGTCCGCGATGGCACCACAACCGTCCACCTCCGGATGTGCCTGGAGTGCGGCAACGTGGCCTGCTGCGATTCCTCGACCGGCACCCACGCTTCAAAGCATTTCGAGGCGACCGGCCATCCCGCCATGCGCAGCATCGAACCGGGGGAGGACTGGCGCTGGTGCTACGTCGACGGTTTGCTGGGCTGACAGACGGCGCGTCCGGATCTAACATGGCCGTAACCCGCCGTTCATCCCGCGGGGCGAGACTTAAGTCTCGGGGTCCAAACGACTGGCCTTTTGCTATGGGGGCAGCCACTCGATGAGGAGTAACAAGGCATGAACAGTCACGAAAACGGCGCGTCCGAGACCTTCCGCCCGCAACCGCACGCCGGTGAACGGCTCGACCTGAGGAGCCTGCACGTCCGCGAAGACGTGGCCCGCACAGGTCGCTGCGGCAACGTCCATCTGGCGACCGGGCGCACGTGCATCCTGCCCGAGCGCCATCCTGGGTCGTGCGATTTCGTCGGCCCCGAAGACGCCAAAGGCCTGGTGTCTTAGCGGGCCCGGTGGCTTAGCTCGCCGGGACGCCGATTTCCTTGTTCACGGCGGGCATGATTTCGGTGGCCAGCAGTTCTATGGAGCGCGCTGTTTCGGCGAAGGGGAGGCCACCCAAACCGATCTGGGCCAGGTACCGGCTCGTGCCGAGATTCTCATGGATATCCAGGAGCTTCTCAGTGACCTGCTGGGGGCTTCCCACGAGGAGTCCGCCGCCAGGCTCCGTCCAATCGTCGAAGGTGGACCGCGGGAAGTGGTCCACCGGGCGCGGCATGTTCTGTTCGAAATAGGCCCGGTAGTGGGGGTAGAACGTGTCCCGCGCCTGCTGGGAGGTGGGCGCCACATAAAAGTGCCCGCCGGCCCCTACCGGCAGGGCCGCGGAATCGTGCCCGGCGTCGGCGGCGCTCTGGCGGTAGAGTTCCACGAGCCGGCGGAACCGTGCCGGGCCGGAGAGCAGGGCAATGAACAGCGGTAGCCCCAGGCGCCCCGCCCGCGCGAAGCTCGCCGGAGTGCCGCCCACGCCCACCCAGACGGGGAGCTTGTCCTGGACCGGCCGGGGTGCGATGTCCATTCCGGGAATGCTCTGGGTGAGGCGTCCCTGCCAGTTCACCACCGCAGCGTCCCGCAGTTCCAGCAGAAGGCGCAGCTTTTCGTCAAAGAGGGCGTCATAGTCGTCCAGCCCGTGGCCGAACAGCGGATACGACTCCACGAAGGCGCCGCGGCCGGCGATGATCTCGGCGCGGCCGTCGGAAATCAGGTCCAGGGTGGCGAACTGTTCAAAGAGGCGGACGGGATCCTGCGTGGAGAGCACGGTGACTGCGGTGCCGAGCCGCAGGTTCGTGGTTTCCCGGGCAATGGCCGCGAGGACGATCTCCGGGGCAGACAGGGCGAAGTCGCGCCGGTGGTGCTCCCCCAGGCCGAGGAAACTGAGGCCGGCCTGGTCCGCCAGCTTGGCGAGCTCGATGATTTCCTTCAGTCGCTGCTGCGGGGACAGCGCCGTGCCGGTGTTGATGTTTCGGGAGAGCTCACCAAAGGTGAAGATGCCAAAGTCCATGTTTTATTGAACATTCAAGTACTTGGTTTCATTCCGCGAACCCGGGGCGCGGCGGTCGTAGTCCATGCGGGCGCGTGCAACGCCGTCCATGTTTTCCTCGGCCCAGTCCTTTAGCCGGTGAACCACGTCGAGGAGGGAGTGCCCTAGGGGCGTCAGTTCGTAGTCGGTCCGGACCGGAACGGAAACGGTCACGATCCGCGAAACCAGGCCGTCGCGCTGCAGCGAGCGCAGCGTGGATGTCAGCATCTTCTGGCTGGCGCCGGGAATCCGGCGCCGCAGTTCGCTGTGCCGCAGCGGCCCGTCCGCCAGGGCCAGCATCACCAGCGTGACCCACTTGCTGCTGATCGCTTCCAGGAGCTGGCGCGCCGGGCATTGCCCCAGCCCGCCGTTGTAAACCTGCTGCGCCTCCAGACGCTTCTGGTCCGCCGTAAGTGTCATGCCCCCAACTTCCTCTCATGCCCCTGCTCCGCGGCACCAGCGTATCCAACTGAAGCAGGGAACTTCCACGTGCCTTAGGCAGGTCAAAGTGCGTCCTTACGCACCGCCGTCGGGTCCGCGAGGATCAACAGTGGGCGGCCGCGGCCGCCCACCCGCATACCGAACAAACCCGTATACCGAACAACTGATCCGGACGCCTGAGCAGCGGCCCCGAAAGGACCATGATGCCCACCATCCTTCACGTCAACGCCTCCCCGCGCGGCGCCGCAAGCGATTCGCTGCGGCTGGCCCGCCACTTCCTTGCCGCCGTCCAGGCCGCCGGAGATGACGAGTTTGAGGTCGAGACGCTGAACCTGTTCGATGCCGGCACCCTCCCCGAGTTCGGCCACACCGCGGCGGCCGCCAAGATGGCGGTCTTCTCAGGCCAGGCCCAGACGGCGGAGCAGATCCGGGCCTGGGAGGACGCCCGCGCCGTGTTTGACCAGTTCGCCGCCGCGGACGCGTACGTCTTCAACATCCCCATGTGGAACGCCGGCGTGCCCCATGCGCTCAAGCATTGGATCGACATCGTCACGCAGCCGGGCTGGAGCTTCGGCTTCGATCCCGCCGCCGGCTACTTCGGCCTCCTCGGGGGAAAGCAGGCCGTGGCCATCCACACCAGCGGCGTGTACGCGCCGGGCGTCCCCGCCGCATTCGGCTCCGATTTCAGCAGCACGTTTTTCGCCGACTGGCTGGATTTCGTGGGCATCACGGACGCCACCCATGTGCGCTTCGCCCCCACCGTAGTGAACGACGACGTCGCCCGCGCCCGCCGTGCGGCCGAGTCCGAGCTGAGCGCGCACGCCGGCGGCTTCGCCGCCGTACTCGGAGCCAGGGAAGCGGTCAGCGCCGGCTAGCTCGAGCTCATCGGCGAGGGACGACGACGGCGAACGGCAGCATGGGAGCGAGGCTCCCCTGCGCCGGGGTCCGGTCCTAAGATTGTGCTATCTGAGTACACGGGAAAGGGTGTGAGACCGATGGCAGAGCATTACGCCTCCGGGGTCTGGCAGGTCAAACTCGGCAATGACGACGAGTTTGTGGAGCGGTGGACGGAGTTCCTGCAATGGTCGCGGGAAAATTACCCGGCCATGGTGGTGGCGAAACTTCTCCGGGACAGCGGTGCCGCCGGGCACTACATTTCGTTCTCGGAGTGGACCGACGAGGCCTCCCGCGCCGCGTGGAAACAGGAACCCGAGTTCAAGGCCCGCATCGGCGCCTGCGTGGCACTGTGCGAGGACATGCGCGGGGCTGATTACGAGGTGGCTGCGACGGTCTAGGGTGCGATCTCGCCGGCCAGTTCAGACGCTGGCCTGAGGATCCACCGTTCCCCGTCCTGTTCGTAGCTAATCACCACGGAGGCGTTGGTGCCGCTGGCAGCATCCATCGCCAGCAACAGCGCGTCCTCCATCCGGCGCGCGTGCTCAAGCCTTTCGCCCATGGTGCCGACGAGGTCGCTGTTGTCGATCAGAATGGAGGCTTTTCCGTCCGCGACGACTTTGAGTGAATATCCCTGGTCGTCGTGGACGGATCCGCGGGAGGTTGCAATTTCCGTGACCCTGTCCGCACGAACCAGGCTCTGGCTGATCGTGCGGATCCACACGTCACCCATTGGAACTCCTTTGCTCGCCACGCGCGGCAGGAACTGCCCACAAGCAAAACGGTAGCCCGTGACGGCCCGAATGTAAGCCCCCAGAAACCACTTCCGCGCTGTTGGGCCCTTGTTCCGTGCTTTTCGGTTCTCGCACCGTGATTCCGGCCGGCTCCGGAGCGATTCCGGATGCTATCACTACGCACCACCACCCCCACTTTGGTGCATGCCCCGCCGGCTTCCTCGTCCGCACGAACAAGGTTTCCCCAACCTCCGGCAGAGCTTTCCCAAAGCTCAGCCAGAGATAGTGAGCGGCACTAGGGATTTACCTGGGTCGGCGGTACCCGTTGAGGGCGCAGGCATGAGGGGGAAAGATGTTTTTGACCTTTTGGCGGTTCCGCAGCGCAATCGCATCCCATGCCGGGGCAATGGGCGGCGGTGCCCTGCTGGTTATTTTCGTTGCGGCCATGGAAGTGGCATTGCCCTGGCCCATGAAGATCATTGTCGACGACGTCCTCCAGCCGTTAGGCCAACCCGTTCAACACGGGACGCAGCCTTTCCCGGGGCTGGCCGAACTCAGGCCCCTCCAGCTGCTCCTCCTTGCCGCGGGGGCGCTGCTCGCCATGACAGTGATGAACGCCGCCGCGGACTATCTGGGGACCCGTGTGCTCAACAGCGTCGGCGAGAAAACGATGGCCACTATCCGTGCCGACGTTTTCGCCCATCTGCAGCGGCTGTCCCTGTCATTCCACGACAAACAACGGCTGGGCGACCTGGTCACACGGACCACCACGGACGTCGACTATGTCCGTGCACTCATGGTGTCGATGCTTTCGGTGCTGCTTCCCAACGTGTTCATTCTGGGTTTCGTCACCACCATTTGCGTGCTCGTCGATCCCGCATTTGCCCTGATCGGCCTTGCGGTCGCCCCGCTGCTGTTCGTGACGGTGCTGGTCTACCGGCGCCGGATAAAGATGGCCTCCCGGGAGGCCCGCAGCAAGGACAGCGACATAGCAGCAGCCATGTCCGAGACATTCGCGTCTGTACGGGTGATGCAGACGTATACCAGCGAAGCGCGGCATGAGGACGACTTCCGGGCCCGGAATAACGGACGGCGGGACGCCGGCCTGAGGGTCATCCGGCTCCAGTCCATGTTCTCGCCCCTGGTCGACGTCATCGCGACGCTGGGCACGGTCCTGGTGCTCTGGATCGGAGCCCAGCGGGTGCTGGACGGCACCATGACGCTGGGAATGCTGCTCGTGTTCCTCGCCTACCTCAAGGCGCTCTATTCGCCGATGAAGTCCCTGGCGAAACTGACCACGGTGATTAGCCGGGGGCAGGCGAGCGCCGAGCGGATCCAGGAAATTCTGGACACGGCCCCGGCCATCTCCGACAAGCCGGGAGCCGTGCCTGCCCCGACGCTGGCCGGTGCCGTGGAGCTGCGCGGAGTCAGCTTCGGATACCAGGGGGATCGGGATGTCCTGCACGGAATTGACCTCAGGGCCGAGCCGGGAAGCGTCGTGGCTATCACCGGCCCCACGGGAGCCGGAAAATCGTCCGTGGTCAGTCTGATTCCGCGCCTGTACGACGCGACCCAGGGGGCCGTTCTGCTCGACGGCATGGACGTCAGGGACTTGCAGGTCGCCACTGTGCGCAAGCAGATCTCCATGGTGCTGCAGGAGTCCATCCTCTTCCGGGGAACGATCTACGACAACATCGCCTACGGCTCCGAGGGGGCGAGCCGGGACCGGGTGCTTGCGGCCGCGGAGGCGGCCCACGTGGACGAATTCGTCCGGAACCTGCCGCTGGGATATGACACGCCGGTTGCGGAGAGGGGCGTCACCCTCTCCGGCGGACAGCGCCAGCGCATCGCGATCGCCCGGGCGCTGGTCCGGGACACACCCATCGTCATCCTCGATGAACCCACATCCGGCCTGGACGCGATCTCGGAGCAATACGTCATGCGTGGACTCGAACGGCTGATGGCCGGACGCACGGTCATCGTCATTGCCCACCGGCTTTCCACGCTCAAACGCGCCGACAGGATTTACGTCATGGACCACGGACGGGTGATCGAAACCGGCCGGCACGGCGAGCTTGTCGCAGCCGGCGGCCTCTACAGCCGCCTGGATCAGCTCCAGCACGCCAAGGACGCGCCGGTGCCTGCCTTGACGCTGGTGCCGACGGAGTCCAGCGCATGAGCAGGGAAAAGCCCGGCACGTACGGTGCACTGCCGTGGCGCATCGGAAGCAGGGGGGCCCTCGAAGTCCTCCTGATTCACCGGCCGGCGCATGGCGACTGGTCCATCCCCAAAGGCAAGGCAGAGCCCGGCGAGTCGGCCCGGGAGTGTGCGGCGCGGGAGGTGCGGGAGGAGACGGGTTTCGAATGCCGTCTCGGCGCGGAACTGCCCAGTATCCGGTACGAAGACAGCAAGAGCAGGATCAAGACGATCCGCTACTGGGCTGCGGCCGCCGAGTCAGGCCACTTCCGCGCCAACACCGAGGTGGACGCGGCGAGGTGGCTCTCCCTCCCCGCCGCCCTGCGCACCGTGACGGAGCCGCGGGACCGGCCCGCCATCGTCGCCTTGGGCACGCAGCTCCAACTGCAGCTCGGAGTGCGTCCGGTGCCGGAGCGGGAAAAATTGCTGTTGCTGGTCCGCGGCGCCCAGGTCACCAAACGTAGCGAACGGGGACGTCCGGATGGCGGCTGGCCGCTGGGTGACGAAGTGGAACACGCCGCCCAGTCACTGGCCGCGCTGGGAGCAGTGTTCAAAATAGAGCGGGTCCTGTCCGCCCCTACGATGCGCTGCGTCGAGACCGTAGCCGAGCTGGCGCGGCGGGAGTCCCTTGAGGTGGAGCGTTCGGACCACCTCACCGGAGGCAGCATCGAGGCAGCCCTCCGCCTCGTTGCGCAGGCCCGCGGGACGGGAACGGTCCTGTGCACGCACGAAGGAGTGATGGAAGGCGTTCTGGACCACCTGATCCGCCACGACCGCACGGTCCTGAACAAACGGTTCCGCGTCCGCAAAGGATCCGCCTGGGTCCTCACCGGCGATGACAGCCGCTACCACGCCGCCTACTATCTCCCGCTGCCGGCGGCGGACCCCGCCTATCTCCCGCTGCCGGCGGACCTCGCCAGCACGCCATAACCGGGGCCCGGCGCTATTCCCTGTTGATTTCCCGGGCGTAGGCTCAGTTTGTGGACATTGTGGAATTCCTGTCCGATCGCATCGCGGAAGACGAGGCGGTGGCCCGCAAGCTCCTCGGCGACCGGACCACCTCCGAAACGGGCAAGTGGTACGAACGCCGCCTGCTGCTCGAATGCGAGGCCAAGAGGCGGCTCATCGGCATCATTGAAGCGGCCCGGCAGACCGCCCTGGCAACGCTTATCAGCGACCCGTACGGCGAGGACACGCACTGGATTCCGGGCGCCCTGGAATGGACCGGGCTGTCCCTGAACGCCCTGGCCCTGCCCTACTCCGACCATCCGGACTTCGAACAGGACTGGCTGTGGTCCCCCTGACCGGGCACTTACCTGCTCTCGAGGATCCTTCGGGCCGCGGCCTGCGCCTCCAGTTCCTGCTGGGACAGGACCGACCCGGCGATGTGTCCGGCGCCTGACATCATCGCCCTGAGCTCCGCGGGGGTGTAGGGCACGGGCCTGCGGTGAGCCATGTAGTGGCAGTTCGGGCACAGCGGGACCAGGTCGCCGATGGGATCCAGCTCGTAGCCGGGCCCCAGCTGGGAGACGGGCGTCAGGTGATGGACGTGGATGAAGCCTTCCCCCTCGGGGCCGTAGACGGCTTCGAACGAAAATCCGCAGGCGGCGCAGGACGTGCCGTGGTGCGCCAGGCAGATCCGCCGGGCCTGGGGGCTGCGCTCATACCGGTTCATGCCGACCCGGGTCAGGGCATCCTGCGGCGCAGTCCCCGGCACAGGAAGGATCGGATCGATCCCGTCGGCCGGCAGGTGCTCCGCCCAGATGGCCCGGACCGCACGCTCCTCTTCCTCCGGGACCCGCCGGCCGGCCGCCTTGACGGCGTTCCAGCCCGCCATTGGCGCCCGGGCGGTGAGGACGTCCACCGGAATCTGGTCGCCCAGCGGAAGCAGCGCGTCAAAGTCCACGTCGATGACTGTGCCGGATGCGCCGGTTTTCTCCTCGCGGGCGGGCGGGTACGGCGCAGAGGCGGTAACACCGTGGCCGATCAGTCCGCGGCCTGCCTTACCCACCAGGAGCAGCCAGGCGTCCGCGCCGGGCAAGACGGCTGCGCTGCTGAGGATTCGCCACGGGCGTCGGTGGACCCCGGCCGCGGCGAGCTCATCGACGACCCTCGAATATTCCGGCCACGTAGTACCGGCGCCCGGGTTCCAGCCGAGCAATACAGCCACCATGTCTTTATCGTGCCACCTGCGGGGCGGTTCAGGAGGATCCTGTCCAGAGCCGCCGCCACCACCGGCGCTTGGCCTCCGGCTCCGGTTCCGGCGGGGCCGCGGCGGCCCTGGCTGCCCGCCGCTCGTTCCAGCGCTGAACCTCGACGTCGGCGTCGCGCGTTTTGGTGATCACGGGCGGCCCGCCCTGGAGCTGGCGCCGCGCATCAATCACCCGTCCATTGAAGTCCGCCACGATGTCGCGCACCTGTTTTTCCGAGTACTGCGCATCGAGCCTGGAGTCGAGCTCGGCGTCTTCAGTGCGCAGGAGAATCGCCTTAGGGCCGAGGCCGGTGAGGTGTTCACGCTGGATCAGGCCCTTGACCCACCAGTCGGGATCGTAGCCCTCCCCCAGCCCGGGAATCGGCTTGCCGGCGTACTTCAGGTTGTCGAACTTCCCTTGCGCCATGGCGTCCCGGATCAGGTATTCAACCCGGGCGGCCTCATCGATCTTCTTGCGCTTCTGCCGGTCGTCCTCCTCGGCCGCGGCAAGCTCCGAATCCTCCTGGGCCGACCCGCCGGAGGCCCGGACGGCGCGGAGCTCGGCGCCCCGTTCCATCCGCCGCTTAAATTCGCCGGCCGCCCCGCCGCCCATCATCCACCACGCCCCTGCCCACCAGGAATCCATCAACCTGACTTCCAGTATTCCGGCGGGGGCCGCACTCTTCAACGGCGGCCGCTCAGGGCGCGCCACCGAAGCTGGCTGTCCCCGAACAGGACAGGAGAGCACGACGGCGGTACCTCCCGCCGTCGTACTCTTGCGTCTGCCTACATGGGGTCGGGCCAGTTTCCGATCACTGCACGGACCGGGGCGGCAGCGCCGGGAGCATCGCCGGCTGCATTCGCGCCGGGACGGGACTGGCCTTCAGCGTCGGGCGCGGCCGGGCTGACAGGCCCGGGTGAGGCAGGCCCGGCAGGGCGAGTCGCGACCCCGCTGGGCGGCGTGTGCATGGGTCCAGAGGTGGCTGGAAGCTCGGACCTCGGAATATTCATAGGTACCCTCGCATATCGTCGGCCGCTGAAAGCCGGACTATGGGACATGTGAACGATGTCCATGCCGTCACTTGAGTGGGCTGGCGCAGCAGTGCGCCGGCCGGCTCAATTCGCGGCGTCGATCATCGTAGTGCCGGAGAAGCAGATCTGGATCGGCCACTCCGGCAGCGACCGTGGCGGCCGTCCCAGCCCAGCGGTGCAGACACATAATGCACGTCCCCGCACTCACAACCACCCAATGCAACAACAGTATTGCTACCGCGCGGCAGAAGCATCCGTACCAATTACCCGAGTTTTTTCTACGCCGGCTACTTGTCCACTCGGGACCGAACGTCAGTCCAGAATGCGCTGGAAGAGTATGTGGTCCTGCCAGCGGCCCGCAATCTTGAGGTAGGACGCGGCGTGGCCGATCTCCTCGAAGCCCGCGCGGGCCAGGACTTTCCGGGAGGCCACGTTGTGGACGAGCGTCCCCGCCTGGACCCTGTGCAGCCCGTAACTGTCCCGTGCGGATGCGAGCGCGAAAGCCACCGCGGCGGAGGCGATTCCGCGGCCGTTGACCTCCCGGTCCACCCAGTAGCCCAGGTGGGCGCTGAGTACCGGCCCGCGGAAAATCCGGCTCAGAGTGATGTTTCCAACGATTCGCCCGTCGCCGTCGACAAGTACCCACGGCACCGCCACGCCGGAGTCGTACTGGGCAAGCCTGGTCCCGATTTCGCGGCGCTGGCCCGCCGCAGTGAAAAACTCTTCCGGCCTGACCGGCTCCCATGGGGCGAGGTGCTCGCGGTTGCGCCGGTACGCCGCCGCCTGTGGCTCCGCGTCCGAGGAATGCAGCAGCCTCACGCCGACGTCGCCAACCAGGGAATGCAGCATTGAAGTCACCGGGCGACTCTACTTTCCCGGCGAGGAGGCTTCAACCGGCGGGACCGGCGCGTGGCAGTATCCCCCGCCGTCCGTCCCTTGGCGTAACCTGCGAAATATCCGTGCCGGGGACGCTGTTGGCCCGAATATGACAACAATCGGAATTA
>Ga0207428_10006180_pt1 | contig 11066 bp, 9 predicted proteins | sample RhiMethybrSRZTD1_FD_187600 | JGI IMG/M metagenome (GOLD analysis project Ga0207428, IMG submission 187600) | Populus rhizosphere microbial communities from Tennessee, USA - Rhizosphere MetaG P. TD hybrid SRZTD1 (SPAdes) (version 3) | ecosystem: Host-associated > Plants > Roots > Rhizosphere >... | reverse complement strand
CTGGCTGACAACGGGAGGGCGAGCGATCGTCATGTCCCGAGGGTAGGAGCTGGCCACGCGCGCGCAGACGCGTACGACGACGCCGTCGGTCGGCACGGGCCTGTCTGTCGCGCACGCCGGTGAGATTCCGCTACCAGGACGAAGTGACCGAGCTCGTCGCGAGCGCGGTCCCCATCGAGCTCGATGTGGCCGGCGGCCTGGTCGCGATCCACTTCAGCCCGCGCCTGGATTTCGTGCCCTTGCAGCCGCCCGACGAGCTCGAAACCTACTACCGGGCGCGCCGCGCGTTCGACCATCTGCTGCGCTCGCCCGAATTCGAAATCCGCTTCCTGCTGGCGCCGGGCGAGCTTCTCATGATGGACAACCGCAGGCTGCTTCATGGGCGCACCGGATTCGACCCCGCCGAGGGCCTGCGCCACCTGCAGGGTTGCTACATCGACATCGATGGCCCGCGCAGCCTCTACCGGGTCGTGCGCCGCCGGCTTGCCGCGAAGTCGGTGCCATGAAGAAGATCGTCAGCTTCCGCCGGATGGAGGACGGGACGCGGGAGGATTACCTCCTGCTCGACCGGTCCGAGCGCGAATATGCGGCCGGCCTGCCGGATCGCGTGCTCCGCGCGCTCCGCCAGCTCGGCACCGCGCTCGATGCCTATCCTGTCTCGCGGCTCGAGCATTCATTGCAAGTGGCGACGCGCGCGGAGGCCGCCGGTGCCGACGAGGAACTCGTGCTCGGAGCGCTGCTGCACGACATTGGCGACGAGCTCGCGCCGTACAACCATGCCGAGGTTGCGGCCGGGATCATCAGGCCCTACGTCCGGCCCGAAGTGACCTGGATTGTCGAGCAGCATGGTCTCTTCCAGACCTACTACTACGTCCACCATCTCGGCGGCGACAGGCTCATGCGCGACCGGCTGAAAGACCATGCTTGGTACGGCGCCTGCGTCGCCTTCTGCGAGTGGGACCAGGCCTCGTTCGATCCCGATTACCCGACGCGTCCGCTCGAGCATTTCGAGCCGCTGCTCCGGCACATCCTCTCGCGCGAGGCGCACGATCCGCGCTACGTCGGCGTCATGGCCTGAAGCGCGCGACCAGGTTGCGCAGCAGCCTCAGATCCTCGGCCGCAGGGCGCGGCAGGTAGCGCAACCGCAGGTACGTCTCCGTGATTGCAAGCGCGGGGAGGGAGAGGTCGGGCCGCAGCCTGCGCACGCGCTTCGCGAAGTCGCGCGGCGCCTCCCCGGTCCCTGTTTCGATGCCTTTCCGGGCGAGACTCCGGATGAAACGCCGGTAGGCCGCCACCACCGGGTCCGCGCGCCGGGGCCGGAACTCGTAGGCCAGCCACAGCGCGAGCAAAGTGACGGCGAGCGCGAGGCCGGTTGCGAGCGCGGTCGCGAATGCGGCCCAGCCCGGCTCCTTGAACCCGAGCCCGGAGAGAATCTCGTCCTGCGTCGCGCGGTCGAACCGCACGACCCAGTCGTTCCATTCGGCGTTCAGGTTGTCCCAAAGCATTCGCGCCTGCCAGGCGAACTCCGAATCGGACATCAGGCCACGCTCGAGGAGCTCCGACCCGGCCACCGATGCCTCGATGCCGCGCTCGATGCGGTCAGGCGCGACGGCCGCGGTGGGGTCGACGCGCGACCAGCCGCGGCCTGGCAGCCACACTTCGGACCAGGCGTGCGCGTGCGACTGGCGCACGATCAGGTAGCCGCCGACGGGATTCCAGTCGCCGCCCTGGTAGCCGCCGACGACGCGGGCGGGGATCCCGGCCGCACGCATGAGCGTCGTGAATGCCGAGGCGAAGTGACCGCAGAATCCGCGGCGCGTATTGAACAGGAAGTCATCCACGGAGTCGCGCGCGAGCCCGGGCGGGCTCAGCGTGTAGTAGAACGCCTGTCTGCGGAACAGGTCGAGCACGGCCTGGATGTATTCCGCGTCGCTTCGGGCGGAGGCGCGCAGGATCCCTGCGAGTTCGAGCGTGCGCGGGTTGCGGCCAGGCGGCAGCCGCAGATTGAGGTTGCGCAGGCCCGCCGTGATTTGCTCCCCGGCGCGGTATCGCGGAAAGGACCGGGCCTCGTAGCGCAGCACCGCATTGACCGGCTTTGCGGCCCTCAAGGAAAAGTCCCAGGACTGCCGGGCGATTCCGGGCGTCCAACGATCCACCATGTCGAGCGCGAAAAGCATGTGCTGACCGGTGGGCTCGAGCGTGACGGTGTAGTCGATCGGCGTGTCCAGGCGCGTCGTCGGCTCGCGGTAGAAGGCCTGCACGTCGCCGCGCGACCAGGTATATCCGTCGAACTGCGAGAACACGAGCCCGCGCCAGTAGCGATCGCGGCGCAGCGGGAGCGCGCCTTCGAACCGTACGCGGAAAGCGACGACGTCGTTCAGCGTCAGGTCCGAGATGTCTCCGGGCGACATCTCCTCCGTCAAGCCGGTCACCGCGCGCTCGCTCGAAGGCGCGCCCCAGAATCCACCGGCAAGGCGCGGGAAAAACGAAAACAGGATGAGCGCGATCGGCGCGCCCTTGAGCAGCATTGCGCCCGTCGTTCGGAACGGCCGCAGCGGAGGACCGTCGTCGCCGCGCCGCGAGACGACGAGGAGCGCCGCAGCGAGGAGCCAGACCGTCGGCAGCACCCAGGCCGCCGTCCGCACATCCTGCGCGTACAGGAACGAGGCGAGGCAGAGGAACCATCCGATGAATATCAGGACAGTCTGGTCGCGGGCGTTTCGCGCCTCCAGAAGCTTCAGCGCGGACATGAGCGCCAGCAGCGCCGTGCCGCCGTCGAGGCCCGTGATCGTCGAATAGCTGAGGAACACGCCAGCGGTGACGGTGCCCGCGATCATTCCGCGCAGGAGCGGCGGCGGCAGGCGCCAGCCGCGCAGCTCCGCGAGCAGCCGCCAGGCGCAGGCGGCGAGCACGAACCCGCTGACCCAGGGCTTCAGGCGAAGGAGATGCGGGCCGAGCGCGGCGACGAGGCCGCCCGTCGTCCAGGCGAGTCGGCGGAAGCCCGCGGCCTGCTCAGGCGACATCGGGTTCGGGCGCGTCAAAGCGCGCGAGCGCGCCGAGGCAACGCCGGCGCTGGGCGTCGCCGGGCTCGGGTGCGATGTCCTCGCCGGGCAGGCGCAGGCCGAAGGCGAGCCCGCGCGCGTGCGCGTCGAGGACCCATCGCGCCAGCACGGAAAGCCGCGCCTCGAGGTCCGATCCCGGAGCGTCGTCGAGGCTGAAGACCGGCGTCACCTCGGCTTCGCCGCTGAATTCCTTCACCAGCAGCTCGCCTGCACGGGCATAGGCCTTCCAGGCGATGTGCCGGGGAGGGTCGCCCGGGTGATAGTCCTTGAGTCCCGCAAAATCGTCCTCGCCGCGGCGTGCGGCGCCGCCGCCCGCGGCCCCGGGTTCCTGTGGCGGCGGCGGTGCGTCGCGCGCCGGCTGCGGATACACGAGGCAATGGGTACCGGGATGCAGCACGGCCCAGGCGCGGAACAGGCCATAGGGGAAGCGCGTCGCGATCTCGACGCGCTCCAGCACGATGCTGCCGCGCCGACGCGTCGGCACGCGCAGCGTGAAGGAAGACTCGCTGCCGGCGGCGACTGAAACCGTCGACTCCGGTGCGCCGGTCGCAACGGCCTCGAGGTCGCAGCGCGGCACGCGCCCGGGATTCGCGACGGCGATGTGAAACAGCGCCTCGTGTCCGGCGAACGGCGGGTCGGCGTCCATCGCGCGCGCGACGAGTGCCTCCAGGTTGCGGTGACAGGCGTGCATGGCGACGACGCCGAGCGCGCTGAGGAAAAAAGTCAATGCGAGCCCGAGGTTGTTGCCGTAGTTCAGCGAGCCGAGGAGCATCGCGAAAAGCATCAGGCCGAAAGCGCTGCCGAGGCTCGTCGGCAGGATGTAGATCCGCCCGCTTCTCAGGGTCACCGCAGCCTGGTCGGGGCCCTGGCGTCGCCGGATCCAGTCGTGTGCCCAAACGCGCAGCGCGCGCTTGACGGAATACGCGACGGAGTGGCGGGCTACCCTCAGGGGATCGGCACCGAACCGATGAGGGCCGCGGCGACCTCGTTGGGCGTCCTGCGGTCAGACGGGTCGCGCGGGCGGAGCCGATGGCCGACCACCGCCGGCAGCACTGCCTGCAGGTCCTCCGGCAGCACGCCCGCGTGGCCGTGCAGGAAGGCCCAGGCCTGCGCCGAGCGCAGCAAGGAGATCACGGCGCGCGGCGAGAGACCCGCCTGGTGCCGGTTTCCGTCGCGCGAGGAGCGCGCGAGCGCCTGCACGTAGTCGAGCAGCGCATCGCTCGCGTGGATTTCGACGACGCGCCGCTGCAGCGCCGGGATCGAGGCGGGATCGAGCACCGCCGGCAGGTCGGCCAGCAGGTCGCGCCGGTCGCGGCCGCGCAGGAGCTGGCGTTCATGGCCCGGCGCCGGGTAGCCGAGCTCGATGCGCATCAGGAAGCGGTCGATCTGCGACTCCGGCAGCGGGAAAGTCCCGACCTGGAACGACGGGTTCTGCGTCGCCACGATGAAGAAGGGCTCCGGCAGCGGGTGCGACTCGCCGTCGATCGTGACCTGCCGCTCTTCCATCGCTTCGAGCAGCGCGCTCTGCGCCTTCGGCGTCGCGCGGTTGACCTCGTCCGCCATCACGAGCTGCGCGAACACCGGCCCGCGATGGAACTTGAAGCGGCCGCTCGCGCGGTCGTAGACGGAGATGCCGATGACGTCCGCGGGGAGGAGGTCGCTCGTGAACTGGATGCGCTGGTAGGAGAGGCCGAGCACGCGCGCGAGCGCGTGCGCAAGCGTCGTCTTGCCGACCCCCGGGATGTCCTCGATCAGGAGGTGCCCGCGTGCGAGCAGGCAGGCGAGGGCGAGTCGCACCTCGCGGTCCTTGCCGAGGAGCACCTGGTTGAGGCTCGCGAGCGCTGCCAGCAGCTGGATGCGGGCGGGGTCGGAGGGCTGCGTCTGCGCGTTCATCGGAGCGACGCTACCCGCTCATGTTGCTCGGCGAGTTGAGCCAGTTCACGCTTGAACCCCTCCAGCCGCTCTCGCTCCTGCGTAACCACCTCCGCGGGGGCATTCCGCACGAACTTCTCGTTGCCGAGCTTGGAATTCGCCCGCGCGAGCTCCTGCTCGAGCTTGACTATTCGCTTGGCCAGCCTAGCCAACTCGGCCTCCACGTCAATCTTCGTGGACCTTTGAACATAGATGGCCACATCGCTTCCGGTAATGGCAAGCCGCGCTGCGTCCGCGGAAATGCGCTTGTTGCCTAGCGGGGCAAATTCGTCGAGACCGGATAACTTGCTGACCGCCGATGCCGATGCCTCGAACAGTTCGCTTTCGGCTTCGGTGGCATTCTGATAGTTCACCTGCAGTCGCTCGCTCGGAGGCACATTCCAGTCGCTACGCAAACTACGGACACCATTGCTCACTTCCTGGATTCGCAACATGTCTTCCTCAATTCCCGTGTTGCGCATCGATTCGTCAACGCTGGGAAACGATTGAAACATGATGGTTGCCGCCTTTCTCCCTGCCAAAGGTGCGATTCGCTGCCAGATTTCCTCTGTAACGAACGGCATGATCGGGTGAAGCAGGCGCAGAACGGTCTCGAGTGTTTCGACAAGCGTTCGCTGCGTGCCGCGGCGCGCCGCGATTGGCGTCGACTTCGGCTGGAGAACGGTCTTGCTCAATTCCAGATACCAATCGCAAAACTCGTACCAGGTAAATTCATAGACTGCTTGCGAGGCCAAATCGAATCGGTAGTCAGCAAAGCCTTCACGGACTCTCTCAATCGTCGATTGAAGTCGCGAACGTATCCAACGGTCATACCGCGAGAGTTCAATCGGGCCATCCAGCGAGGCACCGTCCGTCACCATGAGGACGTATCGGGCGGCATTCCATAGTTTGTTGCAGAAGCCACGGTAACCCTCGACGCGCCCGAGGTCGAAGCGCAGGTCGCGCGAGAGCGTTGCGAGCGAGGCGAAGGTGAAGCGGAGCGCATCGGTGCCGTAGGCCCGGATGCCTGCCGGGAACTGCTTGCGGGTCGCGAGCTCGATCGCCGGGGCGAGCTGCGGCTGCATGAGGCCGGTCGTGCGCTTCGCCACCAGCGCCTCGAGCCCGATGCCGTCCACGATGTCGAGCGGGTCGAGCACGTTGCCCTTCGATTTCGACATCTTCTGCCCGTCGTGGTCGCGGATGAGGCCGTGGATGTAGACCTCGCGGAACGGCACCTGGCCCGTGAAGTGCAGGCCGAACATCACCATGCGTGCGACCCAGAAGAAAATGATGTCGAATCCCGTCACGAGCACGCTCGTCGGGTAGAAGTTCTCGAGTTCCGTCGTTTTTTCCGGCCAGCCGAGAGTCGAGATCGGCCAGAGCGCCGAGGAGAACCAGGTATCCAGCACGTCCTCGTCCTGGCGGAGCGTGATGTTTGCCGGGATTCCGTGACGCTGGCGCACGTCGGCCTCGCTCGTGCCGACATAGAGGCTGCCATCCGGCATGTACCACGCCGGGATGCGGTGACCCCACCAGAGCTGGCGGCTGATGCACCAGTCCTTGATGTTGCGCATCCACTCGAAGTAGGTGCGGTCCCAGTTGGCGGGCACGAAGCGGATGCGGCCGTCCTCGACTGCGCGGATCGCAGGTTCCGCGAGCGGAGCGATGCGCACGTACCACTGGTCGGTGAGCCAGGGCTCGATCACTGCGCCGCTGCGGTCGCCGCGCGGGATCGTGAGGCGGTGTGGTTCGGCCTTCTCGAGGAGTCCCGCGGCCTCGAGGTCGGCGACGACGCGCTTGCGCGCCTCGAAGCGGTCGAGGCCGCGATAGGCGGTTGGAGCCTCGTCGTTGATCCTCGCGTCGGCGGTCAGGATATTGAGAAGCGGCAAGCCGCGCCGCTGCCCCACCTCGTAGTCGTTGAAATCGTGCGCGGGCGTCAGCTTCACGCACCCGGTGCCGAAGGCGGGATCCGCGAAGTCGTCGGCGATCAGCGGGATCTGCCGTCCCGTGAGCGGCAGCGCGAGCATCCGACCGTCGAGGCCCCGATAGCGCTCGTCGTCCGGATGAAAGGCGACCGCGACGTCGCCGAGCATCGTCTCGGGCCGCGTTGTCGCAACGGTCACATGGCCCTTGCCGTCCGCGAACGGATAGCGCACGTGCCACAGCGTGCCGTTCTCCTCCTCGGACTGGACTTCGAGGTCCGACACGGCCGTCTTCAGCACCGGGTCCCAGTTCACGAGCCGCTTGCCGCGGTAAATCAGGCCATCTGCGTAGAGACGAATGAAGGCGTGTTGCACCGCGCGCGACATGCCGGGATCCATGGTGAAGCGGTCGCGGCTCCAGTCGACGGACGCGCCGAGACGGCGCATCTGTCGCGCGATGGTCCCGCCGGACTCTTCCTTCCAACGCCACACGCGCTCGTTGAAAGCTTCTCGGCCGAGCGCGTGGCGCGTCTGGCCCTCGGCGAGGAGTTGGCGCTCGACGACCATCTGCGTCGCGATGCCGGCGTGGTCCGTGCCCGGCTGCCAAAGCGCGCGGTCGCCCTCCATGCGATGGAAACGCGTGAGCACGTCCATGATCGTGTCCTGGAACGCGTGGCCCATGTGGAGCGTCCCAGTCACGTTCGGCGGCGGGATGACGATGCAGAAGGGCGCGCCGCCGCCTGCGGGAGCGAAGTGGCCCTCCGTCTCCCAGCGTCGGTAGATTCGCTCCTCGATGTCTCCCGGCGAGTAGGTCTTTTCCATGCGTCAGGCCGGGCAGATCACTCCTCGCCCGGCGCGAGCTGCTCGCGGAGGGCAGCGGCGACCAGCTCCGGCAGCGCGCCGCGCAGCCGGTCGATCACTCGCTCGAACATGACCGCCTCGATCTCGCGCGCGGCCGCGTGCAGGAGCTCGTCCGTGAGGTTCAGGGTGCGGCTGACGAGGAGCGACTGGAGCGCCGCGACGTCATCTTCGGAGAGCAGGCCCGCCGCGTAGGGCGGCTCGGACGGCGCCGGCCGCTCGGGCTTCGGAAAGTTGCCGGTTGCGTGCAGCTCGACGACATCGGTCAGGATCGGCAATTCGCGCGACGATTCGCGGCTCATGACTCATTCCTCATCTCGTGCGTCGCAGGCTCGATTCCGCGCTCGCGATAGGCGCGAAAGCGCTCGCGGCCGCGCTGCCGGCGGCCTGGGTCGGAATCCACCACCTCGGCGACGCGCGTCCAGTCCTCGAAGGCCGGCGGCACGCCCGCCGCGAGATTGATGATGAAGTCGCCGTCGGCGGGATCGCCTTCGGCCGTGTCGGCGATGACGACCGGCGGCGGCGCGGGTGCCGGGGCGTCGTCCGGCGCGCCGGCGCGCCGGTGCGGAACGAAACTCCGATCGGAAAACGTCCAGAGCATCTGGTCGAAAGCCTCGAGCTCGCCGCCTGGCTCGAACTGCACGCGCACACGATGTCGCTGCATCCAGGCCTTTTCTGCCAGGCGGCATGCAAAGCGGAGCCGCGCCGCATGGTCGCTGCCCGGCAGCACGTAGAAGTCGACGCGCGGGGCGGCCAAGACCTCAGTCCCCGTGCAGGAGCCAATCGGTGAGGAGCGGCACGGGACGACCCGTGCTGCCCTTGTGCGAGCCCGTGAGGTAAGCGCTGCCCGCGATGTCGAGGTGCGCCCAACGCAGGCCCTCGGCGAATTTCCACAGGAAACAGGCCGCGGTGATCGCGCCACCCTCGCGGCCGGCGACGTTCGCCATGTCGGCGAAGTTGCTCTTCAGGAGCTCGGCATATTCCTCGGCCACCGGCAATCGCCAGGCGCGGTCGTCGGCGCGCTCGCCGGCCGCCGCGAGCGCCTTGGCCAGCGTGTCGTCGGGCGAGAAGAGTCCGCAGTAATGCGCGCCGAGTGCGATGACGCAGGCGCCCGTCAGCGTCGCGATGTCGACGACGGCCTTCGGCTTGAAACGGCGCGAGTACGTGATCGCGTCGCAGAGGATGAGCCGGCCCTCGGCGTCCGTGTTCAGCACCTCGATCGTCTTGCCAGCCATCGACGTGACAATGTCGCCCGGCTTCGTCGCGCGGCCGCTCGGCATGTTCTCGCAGGTCGGGATGATGCCGACCACGTTGACCGTCGCGCCGATCGTCGCAAGAGCCTTGATGGTGCCGAAAACCGAGGCCGAACCCGACATGTCGAACTTCATCTCGTCCATGCCGGGCGGCTGCTTGAGCGAGATGCCGCCGGTGTCGAAGGTGATGCCCTTGCCGACGAGCGCGACCGGCGCGTCGCCTTTCCTTCCGCCGCCGTATTCGAGAACGATCAGGCGCGGCGGCTCCTCGGACCCGCGCGTCACCGAAAGGAAGGAGCCCATGCCGAGCTTCTTGATGTCGCCTTCCTTGAGGACCTGGACGCGCAGGGACTTGTGCTCCTTCGCGAGCGCCTCCGCGGCCTCGCCGAGGTAGCGCGGCGTGCAGACGTTCGCCGGCAGGTTCGCGAGGTCCTTCATGAGCGCCATGCCGGCCGCGATGCCGCGCCCGTCGCGCACGCCGCGCTCGGCGTCCGCGGCGGCGGCGTCCGGCACGACGATGCCGACGCGCGCGAGCTTCGGCCGCGGCGGCTTCTTCGCGGTCTTGAGATCGTTGATGCGATAGAGGGCGTTGTTGACGCTCTCGACCGCGTGGCGCGCGGCGTAATAGGCGTCGAGCCCGGGGACCGAGTCGGCCGCGAGGAAAGTCACGGCGTTCGAGGCGCCACTCTTCGCGAGCCACTGCGTCGCCACGTACACCGCGCGACGATAGGGCTTGCGCCCGAAGGCCGATTTCGCGCCGAGGCCAACCAGCAGCAGGCGCTCGGCCGGACCGCGCCGGATGCCCGCGAGCGGGTAGGTCTCGGCGCTCTTGCCGGAAAAATCCCCGCGCCGCAGCACACGGGAAATCGCGCCTCCAGTCGCGCGATCGAGGCGCCGCGCGGCTTCGGACATTCCCGCGCCTTCGTGGATGCCGACAACGGCGCAGGCGGTCCGTCGGCCTGCGCTGCCAGCCTTGACGACTTGAAACTGCATCGCTCGAACCCCTGCAACCCGCGCCGCCGGACGATGGCCCGTTGAGCGCGCTGGCGTGCTGGTTTACCGTGTCCGGTCAGTTTAATCGAAATCGGCGGGGGAACCGCGGGGAATCGGCCTTGTTTGCGACGATCGACCGCTATGTCCTGCGCGAAGTCGCGACCGCCCTCGCGGGCGTGACTATCGTGCTGCTCGCGATCCTCGTCAGCTACCAGCTCGCGCGCATACTCGGCATCGCGGCCGAGCGCGGATTTCCACACGACATCGTATTTGCGCTGATCGGTCTCACGACACTCGAGAACCTGATGGTGCTCGTACCGATCAGCATGCTGCTCGCGACGATGCTCGCGCTCGGCCGGCTCTACCACGAGAGCGAGATGGCCGCGGTCCGGGCCTGCGGCATCGGGCCCGAGCGGCTTTACCTGCCGGTGTACACTCTCGCGATCCCGGTCGCGATCGGCCTCGCCTGGCTAACGTTCGTCGTAGGACCCGACGCGCGCAACGGCGCCGAGGCACTGCGCAGCAAGGGACTCAGGGACGCGCAGTTCGGGCAGCTGGCGCCGGGGACCTTCCGCACCTATGCGGACGGCCGCGCCGTGTTCTACGCGGAGTCGAGCGGCGCCGACGGCCGCCTGATCCACGTCTTCATGCAGCACATGGCGGGCGATCGCGTAGAGATCGCGACCGCCGCCTGGGCCGAGCAGCGCGTGCTGCAGGGCGGGCGCACACAGATCGTCGTCCTGCACGACGGCGAGCGCATCGAGGGCGTGCCCGGGCAGTCCGTATTCCGCCGGATCCGTTTCGCCGAGCACGGCATCCCGGTCGTCGTGCCGGAGGCGGGCGCGGGGCGCACCGTGCCCGAGCGCAAGCCCAGCCGCGAGCTGTTCGGGTCGACGGCGCTGGTCGACGTCGCGGAGCTGCAGCGGCGCATCTCCCTGCCCATCATGGTGCTCGTGCTCGCATTCGTCGCGGTGCCGCTGTCGGCGCTCAGGCCGCGCGAGGGCCGGTACGCGCGCGTCGCGGTCGCGATCCTGCTGTACTTCATCTACGCGAACCTTGTCTCAGCG
>Ga0207428_10006179_pt1 | contig 11067 bp, 15 predicted proteins | sample RhiMethybrSRZTD1_FD_187600 | JGI IMG/M metagenome (GOLD analysis project Ga0207428, IMG submission 187600) | Populus rhizosphere microbial communities from Tennessee, USA - Rhizosphere MetaG P. TD hybrid SRZTD1 (SPAdes) (version 3) | ecosystem: Host-associated > Plants > Roots > Rhizosphere >... | reverse complement strand
TCAGCCCGACGCCTGGCATAGGGCCGAGCCGGTGATGCGGCATGTTCAGCATCTATCCCTCGAAAGTCTGGTCAAAATGGATCACTTTCAAAAGGAGCCGCCGCTAAATTTAAAAGGGACCACTGGGGCACCAGGGGGTCGAAAGGGGCCAGAACCACCATCCTAAAGGAACAGATCGGAAATCCCGCTCAGACTGAATGTCCGCTTTGGGTCAAAAGCAGACGTTTCGCAGTGCAATCGCTATGTAGCTTTACCCCCGAAAGCGGACATTGGACGACTTGCTTCGGATGTCCGCTAAGGGCCAATAGCGGACATTCCGGCATTTATCGACCACCTCGGTCGGCACGACGGTCGAAGGAACTTTGTTGCTCAAGATTCGGTTGAGTCTTCGTCATGACAGTCGTGAGGAGGCCATCATGGTTGATGTGTCAAAACTCAAGATGGACAAAATTGAACATCCTGCGACCTTTTACGCCACGCCCGACGATATTGTGCAAGACAATAACCTTTCTGTTGAAGAAAAGAAGAAGGCGCTTAATAGCTGGGAGCAGGACGCGCGTCAGCAACTTACCGCAAGCAGCGAGGGGATGGCTGGTAGCAAGGAAGGCGTCGATCCGAGTGATCGCTCTCGCCTTGGTGAAATACAGCGCGCCAAGGATAAAATTGGTGACAAGCCAAAGCACAAACCCTCTCAATAGGCCGTGGTGCTTATGAATCGAGATCGCTGAGCTACTGTTCATCATTGTCCGCTTTACCCCCGAAAGCGGAATGGTTCGCCTCTTCGATGAAAGTTCAACGACCGCATTCTTGGAGGTGCGAGCTCCGGTTGTGGCCATTGCCAATTTTATCAACCGATTCTCTCAAACGATGCCAATATGTAATGATCGCCAGAGAAAGTCTGTACGCGCGTCGCTGTGAACACTACGTCGGTCGCTCCATCGGCAAGTTCGGATTGAGCGCTGTTAAATTGATCGGGCGCAATCATCACTAAAAATCCATGACGCGAGAAACGTTTACCCGGCGCTGAAGGCGAGCACAGATCTTGGACCCAACTGAGCTTGATTAGTTCGGGTCGTTCCATTGGTGCCGCCGAATTGGAACTCATTGCCTCGGGCACGACGGTGTAGGCAATATATCACTGCGGTTGTGTCATATTCCACACGCCGGTGGGAACGAATTTTGCCGGGAGGTGATTGAGGATCAGGTGTAATAAGGCGTAGATCGTTATGTCACCGGCATTACGGGTTCCCGATAGTCAGAGACTCCGCGACCGCGCAAAGGAATGTCGCTCGATGGCGGAGTTGTTTCATGCCCAGGAAATGCGTAACCGCTTGCTACAGATCGCCGCGGACTATGATCATTTGTCAATGAAAGCAGCGGCGCGGGAACTCGTGGATGCTGATAGAGACCCTTGAGACCGTGATGTTCAGATAGATTACTCGTTGACTCGGTCGCCCGATTTCTTTTGCTGCCTCTCGACTTCTAGCGCCCGCTCTGTCCACGCATCTGCGATTTTCAATAGTCTTTCCTTGTCCTCGCAGCCCAACTTCTCGGCAATGCGAATACAATCCGCCGCGAACTGCTTGTATTTTTCGGAACCCAACATGTTGCCTCCTCAGCTCTCGTAGGGGCAACGCCTTGTATGGAACACGGTTCTGGAACAATTTTGTGACAGCGATTTTGGGAACTTATTATTTAGACCCGACTTTTACTATTCAGTTTCGCGAGGCGGGGACGCTCTTGTCGACAGCAGACGAGTATCGCCGGTATGCCGCCGAGTGCATGGCGCTGGCCGAACGTCTCGCGGATTCTGCCGATAAATCCCACCTTGTCATAATGGCGCAAGCTTTTCTGGAGCTCGCCGAAAAGCGAGATTAGCTAGATCCCCAATCTGAGTAAAATGAGAACAGGCCCTGGTGAGGAACTATGTTCGGGTCCGTATCACCCATAAGGAGATCATCGGAACTTCCCTCCACGCACCTTGTTAGCGATTTACACTAACAGGGCAGTGTCATGCAGATAAAAAGCGTCACCTTGTATTCGCTCCCATACGTCGTGGGTATTGCCGGTATTTTAGTTGCGGTACACCAAGTCGTGCCAACGCCCAAATCGATTAGCCTGTGGGATGCGAATGCGAAAGACGGGACATTTTCTGGCCAAACTGTAAATCGTTCTCCAAAGAGCGACCGATTGCCAATCCAGAGCACAACGCCTCAGGCGCCCGCGAAGGGCCAGATAAATACACCAGTGGAAGCCCGAGAAATCATCATTGTGTAACGTAAATTTTTGTGTGCGCGATATCTGCTTGGGTCATTAGCGGACATAACGCCGCTTTGCCCCCGAAAGCGGACATGTGCAGGCAGCTAGGGATGTCCGCTTTGGGCCAAAAACGGACATTCGCGAACCACCTTTTAAGATGAGCTTAATCCATCGACCCTCTTGTCCCGGCCGGCGCATTCCTCGAATAATCTCGACTGTCACCCCAACATCGAAAAAGTAAACTTAAAACGTGCATCGTAGGGAGGATAATCATGCATCATTTCGCCATTGCTGTGTGTGCCGGCATCGTGGCCACTGTAATTGTTGGCGGTACTGCGCTCACGCCTACCCCTGCTGAGGCTGCAAAGACGCCTAGCCCTGAGGCAGCTGCCCTGAAGGAGGCGACGGCTACATGCAAGGCGGAGGCCAAGGAGAAGAAGATCAGTTGGCCCGCGAGCCGCAAATTCGTAAGCAATTGCGTCGCCAAGACTGTCAAACTCACGGAGGCCCAACTTCAGGAGATTGCCGTAAAACAGGCGATCGTTGCCTGCAAGGCGGAAGCGAAGGGCAAGAAGATCAGGTGGCCCGCGAGCCGAAAATTCGTCAGCAGTTGCCTCTCAAACGCTCTCAAGGATTATCATCTTGACGTCGCCCTGTTGCGCAGAGAGCTCAATATGGCTGGTCTCCGAAGGTACACACCCGAGGAAACCGGATGTATGCAGAACGTATATTGCGAGGACCAGTGAAGCCGCGACACTTGCTTGGTACGACGGCTGGCTACTGCGTGTCCGCCCTGGGGTCATAAGCAGACATTTCGCGCCATGTCCGCTTTACCCCCGAAAGCGGACATGAATGCGTCCATCTATGATCACGTTGGCTTAACGGTTGCCACCGATAATCGCGCTTATCGGAAGTTACCCTATCGCCACATTCGTTTAAGTCTCGCCGTCACATTGATGACTCGCTCAGGTCTCATCGCTGATGGCTTCGCAACATCGCTAACCTCTCGCCATGACCTTCGATCAAACAAATGATGGATCTTGTCAGGTATGAACCGACTCACAGAGGCGTAAACGTGTCGGTCGCCATTTCGTGATTGGTGATGGGTAAAGAACCGCTGCGGCACGATCAGGTCAAGGTCATTTTTTGCCCTGGTCATCGCCACATAGAGAAGCCTTCGCTCTTCTTCGATTTCTTCAGGTGTACCGGTCGCCATATCTGACGGTATGCAACCGTCAACAACATTCAATATCCGAACGGTGTTCCACTCCTGACCTTTCGCAGAGTGGATCGTCGACAGAATTGTATACTCCTCGTCGCGGATCGGAGCCCCTGCCCGACCACTTGTCGCCTCAGGCGGGTCGAGGGTTAGCTCTGTGAGAAATTTTTCACGTGTCTTATAGTTGGCCGCAATGAGCTCTAGCTGTGCAAGATCAGGCATTCGCAATTGCGCATCCTCATAGAGTCTCGCGAGGTGAGGCTCATACCACACGCGCGCGAGATGCATTTCCTCGGGCCAGGTCTTCTTCGATTTGTGAATAGCGCTATACAGCGTCGCAAACGCCGACCAATCCTCCGCCGCTGCCTTTGGCGGCTCAACAAACGACAGATCTTGAATATGAGTGAGACGCTCCACCTGGTCGAGAATTTTGGACGCGGTGGTAGGCCCTATGCCGGGCAAGAGCTGAAGCGCCCGGAACCCTGCGGGTTCTGGCCCCACCGAAGTACGCTGAGAACGTCCTTGATATGTGCGGCCTCTAGAAACTTGAGACCGCCATACTTGACGAACGGAATATTCCGCCGAATGAGTTCGATTTCGAGCTGGGCGCTATGCTGCGACGCTCGAAACAGGACGGCTTGAGATCTGAGTGAAATCCCTTCCTCGCGCGCCCGTAAGATCTGATCAGCGACGTACCGGGCTTGCGCCGATTCATCGGTGACTGTGGTTAAACCAGGCTTCTGTTTAGACTGTCGGTCCGAAAATAGGTTTTTCGTGAACCGTTCCTTTGCAAAACCAATGACTGCATTACATGCGTCAAGGATTGGCTGGGTCGACCAGCCGCCCACTCTGCCACCAATGCTGCGTGATCGCTGAGTTTCGGCATCACGGACTCGGCCACGCGGATTGTGGACGGCATGATCGAGACCGAAGCAATCATGTGATCGAAGCAATTGGGGCCGCCCTTTGCTTTCGCCAAATAGGTATCGATAGCGACTCCGTTGAGAAATTTAAAAGCAACTTTCATGTCCGCCCTAGGGCAAAGAATTGAGCGCTCCGCCGCATCCCAACGACTACCGTCAATACCATCGCGCGTTTTTCGAACGTACCATCCATCCTTTCCGAGCCGTTGAGCCCATGTGACCACCTCGGGCTCCATAAATTGTGGGCAATTAAAGTAGCCTACGAGCAATTGAGGGCGCTCGCGAGTTGAAAGTCCGCTAATGACGGCCTCCAGAAATTCGATTTTGGTGCGTCCATAGATCGAACCCGGTGGTACGTGCACACAATGCAGTTCCACCGATTCGCCCCGGAGCGATATTAAACGAGAGACCGCGCGTTCAGGATGCGGTCCGTTGAAGTATCTGGCGCTGCGTTGGAAGAAAGCGGCGTCTCAACGACTCACCCAATACTCCGAAAAAGGATCGCCGGCGACTACGAACGACTTGCCAAGCACGCTGAAAAACGGCGCATGTCCAATTCACAAACTTAAAGCACCCGCCTGGTTAGACGCCAAATCGACGCAACTAAAAATGGCCTAACTTCGGGGCGTGAGGGCGGATCGTTAACCGCTTCTATCTCGTCGGTTGACCACAAGCCCCGCTGCCATTTTTGCAGCACCGTGCGCGGGTCTACGATCATCAAGTAAATGGCAACTAGCCAAACAATGATCAGCACCACAAGCACTGCGCTAAGGAACAGCCTGCCCCACATACGGATGATGATTCTTTTTCTCGGCTGCAGCGACCTGGGTCTTCTTCTTGGCGCGAAAGACTAACTGCGTCGGCTTTTTGGCCTTGCTGGTGTGCTGCACGTAGTGTGTCGGTGGCTCGACCTTACGCCCCATGAAGCGGTTAACGCGCTCGGTCCATAGCGCGATGAACTGGCCGCTGGTCAAGGCGTTAACTCCGCCCTTGAACTTGTTTTTGAGATCCGCTGGGACGTTGCCCCAGATCGCCTTGCGCGCCCATTTCTCGCCCTTCTCCTGACCCTCAGAAGTCAGGTACATGTTCTTCCACGCCAGCTGGTGCGGCGCGGCATAATGAAACGCACAGCCGTGATAGCCTTGCTGGTGGATGCAATAGAGTTCTGCCGCCGTGGCCTTACGACCGACGTCCTTCTCGAACTCCACGGCCTCAGTCGCAAATTTCCTGGCCGCTGCGATCGAGCAGTCGCGGATGTCGTAGATGTCGCCCTGCCAGTATTTGGCAAACTCCCAGTCGGAAAGCTGGAACAAGCACTTATATTTGCCGGTCTTGGCTCTTGGATTGTAGCCAGACTCGATTTTGGCGAACGCCTTCATCATTCCCACGTCGACATCGAACAGCATTGCTGCCTGCTCGATCTCGGCCCGTATGTTGTTGTTGTGCGGGGCGTGCGCGGCAGCGCTCATCTCATCTGGCAACGGCACCGGCGTCCAATGCATCGGCGAGTTGGCGTACATGATGTAGCCCTTCGACGCCGGCTGATCGGACTCATCCAGCAATCGAGCATTCGGGTTGAGTGCCGCCAACTGCGCCCTAGGCTTTGGCTCCGCCTTGGTTTCCAGCGCGGGCGGCGAGCGGCCGACTTGCTGCTTAGGCTCCTTCAAAGCAAAGTCACTGCACGGCAAATCGACAATGCTAACTGCCATCGCCATCATGCTAAAGGTTGCAAGGCAGAACATTACGCTCTCTATTCTCGCGTTTTCTTAGGGGACTCAGTTTGGCAATGGCGAATTTTAAGGCGCGGTGGTTAACCGCGTTTCCCCAGCGTCGCGGATTCGGACAAAATTGGAGGCTAAATTGTTAGTCAAATATTGAGTGGCATTTCTTTACCGTGGAAATCCATCCATATAGAAAACCAAAGGTCGTGACAATTTGGTCACACTTACCCTCTCGCAAATGTTCGTTTGAGTACTAGCGCAACAACCCGAAGCTTCGCCGCGACAATGACGCCGATCGCCAAGACCAGCGCGAGCATGTCGCCGTTCGGTGTTGCAAACACCATGTTCAGATCGAGGCAGATGATGCGCGAGACACCATTCATCGCAACGAGGGCGAGGTCACCGCGAGCTGGTGTGGTTGTATGCCTGCCAAGTTATCCGAGCGACGGTAACCTCAGAGGTAACCATTGTATGGTGCTATGGTTTTGTGGCGCATTTGGACGACTCTTGTCGACCACTGATCGGCGTTACCATCATCACCGTCATGCGCTCGCCTCGGTCGGAAATGCTTCGCGCGCGGCCGCGCTAGTTTTTCCAGGAATGCTCAGAGCCGGTCGTCCCTTGCGAGCTTGCACGCCGCGGGCCCGTCATCATCGCGGCGCCACTGGGACCGCCTGATTCTGCCCGGTCAAGAGCGGCGTGATGCGCCGCATGGTCACGCGGCGGTTTGCTCTTTCCGGACCCTCCGTCGGAACTTTCAAATACTGCTCGCCGTAACCTTGGGTCGTGAGGTTCTCAGCAGGCACCCCGAACTGCTGGCTGAGCACAAGTGCCACCGATTCCGCACGACGATCCGACAATGACAGGTTGTCAACGTCGGAGCCGACAGCATCTGTGTGGCCTTCCACCAGAAACACCTCGCTTGGATTGGCCGCAATAGCGCGATTGATGCCGTCAGCGATCACCACCAAGCGCTCGACCTGGTCAGGTGTAACCTCCCAGGAGCCGGTGTCGAACGTGACCGTGTCGAGGTCGACGCGCGGCATGCGGTCGCGCAGGCCCGAGCTGTAGCGGACCTCGTCGAGGGTATAGGGCCGCTCAATATTTTCCACCGGTGCGGCCCATAGTGCGCCGTAGATGTCATCGGGCTGCGCATATTGGGCATCGACGATGTAGTGCTCGCGCGGGATGCGGATCACCGGCGGCGGCAGGTCAATGAAATAGCCGCCCAGCCGAGGCGGGCCGCTATAGCGGTTGTCGATGATGATGATCTCACGTCCGTCCGGCGCGCGCCGGTAGCGGCGTAGCAAGCGGCCGCTCTCGTCAGTCACAGTATAAATGTGCGAGCCGTCTTGCCGCGAGAAAACCGTCACGGTATCGGCGCCGCGCCGTTCGACACGCACGTCGCGGGCCTGCCAGCGAAAGCGATCAACTTCACTGTGGCGGACGATGGTGCGTCCATCCTCGCGGATAATTACGCGTCCCGGTTCTTGGATCATGACGCGATCGCCCTCGCGCACTTCCCGGCGGGCGCCGCGTACGTCGTCAAGGCGTCGCGCACTGTCCTGCGCCGGCGGCGGCACGAAGGCGCGTTGCGCTTGCGTCGCGGGGGATCCAGTTGGCGGGGTCGGTGGCTGTAGCGCTGAGGGAGCGATCGCAGGCGCCCCGACCGGCTGTTGTGGCGCGACGGGACGCGGTGGCTGCCCGGTGGGACCGCCGGCGCCGCGCTGACCCGGCTGCTGCGCGCTTGGCGGAGGTCCCGGCGGTTGCGCACCGGGTGCCGGTGGCGGCTGTACCTGACGTTCTTGCGGATGGCCCGGCGGCTGCGCACCCGGTGTGGATGGCGGTTGCACCTGACGTTCCTGCGCAGGTCCCGGCGGCTGTCCACTCGGTGCGGGTGGCGGCTGTACCTGACGTTCTTGCGGACGACCTGGCGGCTGCTCACCCGGTGCGGGTGGCGGTTGCACCTGACGTTCCTGTCGACGGCCCGGCGGCTGCGCACCCGGTGTGGGTGGCGGTTGCACCTGACGTTCCTGCCGACGACCCGGAGGCTGCTCACCCGGTGTGGGTGGCGGTTGCACCTGACGTTCCTGTCGACGGCCCGGAGGCTGCTCACCCGGTGTGGGTGGCGGTTGCACCTGACGTTCTTGCGGACGGCCTGGAGGCTGCGCACCCGGGGGTGGCCTCGGTGCCTCCCGCCGTTCCTCTTGCTGTTTTTGCCGCTGGCCCGGCCGCTGCGGCGCCTGCTTCTTGTCCTCCTGTTCGCTCTGCGGCGGCGCCTGCGCCACGACCAACGCCTTGTCGAGCGGCGTGGCGTGGACGGACCCCCACACCACGGCAGACAGCATCGTCCCCATCAGAAAGCGCGCTTTGGTCGGATTCCGTTTTGGGTTGGTAGAGTTGTTCGCGATTTTCTTCATTAATATTGTCCCCGCACTGCAAAAGTAGGCGGCTCGCTGACGAGTGACAGCCTCTCACCCTTTGCGGCTCTTAACGGCACAGCCTAAGTTGGGTTCCCTGGCTCCAGGGGGAACGCAAAGGTGTCCTCAATGTCCGCTTTCTCGCATGAAGCAGACGTTTGTCCAAAACCATAAAACCAGGAAATCATCAATGCACGGTGCAGCGCTCGCTTAGTCTGTAACTTGGAGCCTGTGAGGCCAGCAAAATTTTCTCAGTCAGCGCGATGACAGCACCACGACCCTCGCACCGATCGGCGCGCGCTGGTAGAAGGTCGATGACGTCTTGGTTGATCATTCGAATGCAGCCGGAGGAGACACTCCTACCGATGGTCCACGGTTCGACCGTGCCGTGGATGCGGTAGAGCGTATCTTTGTTGCTCTGCCAGAGGTACATGGCGCGAGAACCGAGCGGATTGCGTGGGCCGCCGGGCACCCCGAGGCCGCTTTGCAATTCGCTCACCTGCCGCCTCAGTTCGGGTTGGCGCTCGATCATCTCCTTGGGCGGATACCAGTCCGGCCATTCCTGTTTATCGTGGATAGTCGCTACCCCCGACCAGCCGAAGCCTTGACGTCCTACGCCGACACCATAGCGGAGCGCGCGCCCGCCACCTTGGATTAGATAAAGGAAGTGGTTTTGCGGATCGATAACGATCGTCCCGGGCTGCTCGTGTGTCGGGTAAAAGACGGCCGTGCGCAGATACGCTGGGTTGATGTCGGACAATCTTACAGCCGGGATCGGAAAGCGTTCGCCACTAACTGGGCCATAGAGGGCCGCATATTGGCGCCCCAGAGCGGGGTCGACGTTCGCATCGCCCGGCTGCGCCGGTGACCCTTGCTCAAATCGCTGCTGGGGGAATGGCGAAATATTTATTGGTGCTCTCGGTCCTTGACAAGTCCAAGGGAAGCGATCGTCGCAGAACTGGGCTGATGCACTACGGACGTTTATTGCGGCAATGAACGCGAGGCCAATTGCGAATATGAGACAAAATGCCATTTATACGCCGCCCATCTAGCATCATCACGCCGCCGCAGGAGTTGCAGCACCGTGGCTGTGTTTCCGCAGTCGTAGGGAAAGGGCGATGAAAATGATGCCAAATACGATCGAATACGCGGCGATGGCCCAGACCAGCCCAAGTGCGCCAGCCCCTGGGGCAATGAGGATAATGGCACCGAATAATACAGAGAGCACGCCCCGAGGATCAGCATCCACTCGTTGTCAATTTCTTTCCGTAACTGGATCGCGCCGATGATCTCGAAGATGCCATGCACCAGTGCCCAGGCGCCGATGAACAATACTAGCAGGACCGCGGTTATGCCGGGCCACAGAAAGATCACAGCACCGGCAGCGATACCCAAGAGGCCAACCACCACCAACCACCAAGTCGGGACCGGCTTGGCGCTGCCAGTGAAAGCTGCAACGAGCGAAAGCACGCCATCGACGAGCGCGAAGGCACCGTAGAGGAGAACCAGCGTCACCAAGGTTAGTCCAGGCCAAAGAAATGCGAGAACACCAAACGCAATCGCGGCGATACCTCGCAATAACGAGGAGCCACCAGCCCTTGGCGAGCGCGTGCAGCATCGGACGGGGCGTTTCACGGGCAATCTGCATAACATTCTCCTCAAGCAAGCATGCGGGGAGATGGCCCTGACGTGGTTCGAGAGGGAAGATTAGCTTCCAGTCTCGGTCATGTCGACGAAAGATGTGATGGTCTAGCCAGGTGAGTTTGGCAGAGAGGATGCCGGATTAAAAAATTTTGCTATCAGCTTTACCCCCGACTGACACAGGCGCCGGAGGCACTATTCCTTTGTAATGGCGTTGGAGCGGTTGCGTCACTCGACCCCACCGTACCGCTTAACTTGATACCGATTTTCTTAGATGCCTTGTCGACCGTAACGACTTCGCCTTTCAAAGCCTCCTGCGCATAGGCGGCGCTCGCGATACTGAGCGCAACTATCCCCGACACAGTGATGCGAGTGATTCTCATCGCACTGCGAGAAATGCGGGAACGGTTACGGGCTTGCCCTGGGCGCCCCAGATGAATCGCGTGCCATCCTCGATAATAAAAGCCAAGCCGAACGTGAGCAGCAGACTATAGAGCGGATCACGCCCGTAGAGTGGCCGAATCAATACACGTTCAACAGCAAGCCCGATGAGCGCGGTTAAAGGCGGAGCTGCGCACCCGCTCGCGCCCAGCGCATTAAAAGAACTGGAAAAGGCGATGCGGCCTGGTACGGCTCGGGCGACTGTTACGGAATCTATTATGATAGCAAGGGCGAGTCGCACCGCGTTTACTGCGGCTCCTGGGAAGAAGAGCTGCTAGGCAAATACTACAAGGCCCGCGACTAACTGAGGCATTCCAGACGTGCGGCCCAGGGCGGAAAAATGCGCGTGATCGTTTGCGGCGGCAGGAACTACACCGACGCCAAAGCCATCTATGCGGCGCTCGACCTGTTGCGACCGGAGGTGGTTATCTCGGGCTGTCAAA
>Ga0207428_10006177_pt1 | contig 11067 bp, 10 predicted proteins | sample RhiMethybrSRZTD1_FD_187600 | JGI IMG/M metagenome (GOLD analysis project Ga0207428, IMG submission 187600) | Populus rhizosphere microbial communities from Tennessee, USA - Rhizosphere MetaG P. TD hybrid SRZTD1 (SPAdes) (version 3) | ecosystem: Host-associated > Plants > Roots > Rhizosphere >... | reverse complement strand
GCGCTCGAAGATACCGAGAAGATTCTGGAGGTGTTGGAAAACTCCGACATGGTTTTCGTCACCGTCGGCCTGGGAGGCGGCACCGGCACCGGCGCCGCGCCGATCATCGCCTCGCTCGCGGCCGAACTCGACGCGTTGACGGTCGCCGTCGTCACGAAACCTTTCCCTTTCGAGGGCCGCCATCGCATGCGCCAGGCCGAGGCCGGTTTGGAAGAGTTGCGCTCGGTCGTCGACACTTTGATCACGATCCCGAACGAACGGCTGCTGCATGCCGCCGACCGCAGCACGTCGCTTTCGGACGGATTCAAAATGGCCGACGACGTGCTGCGCCAGGCGGTCCAGGGCATCTCCGACCTGATCACCATCCCCGGCTTTATCAACGTCGATTTCGCCGACGTCCGCGCGATCATGAAGGGCATGGGCTTTGCCCTGATGGGCACCGGGCATGCAGTCGGCGAAAACCGCGCCATGGACGCGACGCAGCGCGCGATCTCCAGCCCGCTCCTTGAAGAGGCTTCGATCAACGGCGCCAAAGGCGTCCTGGTGAACATCACCGGAGGCAGCGACTTGACGCTCTTCGAATTCGACGAAGCGATGAGGGTCATTCACGACGCAGCCGACCCCGAAGCCAATATCATCACCGGCATGGTGACGGATGAACGCATGCAGAACGAAATGAAGATCACCGTCATCGCCACAGGATTCGAAAGTCATAAAAAGAACGAGAAAGTTCATAACATGCCGGTCCGTCAAACCACGGCCGGCGGCCACAACAATTTGAACGCCGCGCAACCCAGAATCGCTCCTCCTTCCCCAGGCTCAATCCCCCTCAGGACGGAGGCGGATCTTGAAATTCCGACCTTTATGCGGAAGAAGGCTGACTAGTCGGATTTTACGATCTCCCCTGCCATCCCTCTTGCGTTGACAAATTTCATAAGGTAGCATTGCTCTATCAACGAGCAACAGTAATCGTGAGGCGTCTGAGCAAATAGCGCTATCGCTGATTCCCGCAAAGTCCACCGTTGATCTCACGTGGGGAAGTTGTCATACCTGTGTTGGCCCTTGTCGGCTCCAGCTTAGTCTGACGACGGGCTTTTAAATCGGCTCTTAATAGTTGGCGCGCTTGTCGGTTGATTTCAATCTTCAATCGCGCCGGCTACGACGTGCGAAATTGACTTGTTGGACAATCCGCTCGAATAAGGCGGGCTCACGGCTCGTTACTGTCGCTCTATTCAGGGGCAGAGGGTCAGACTGTCCCTTCACTTTTCAACAAAACTCACAGGAGAAGCGATCGTGAATCGGAAATTAATTCGCACCACACTGGCAGAGGTTAAAGAGAGAGAGATGCAAGCGCAGCAGGCGCGCCGCATCGTCCCTGAACCGCGCCCGGAACCTACCACTCCGTCGCCGCACCCACACCAGCCTGCTGGGCAGAAGAAGAAAATTCCGCCCGAGCAGACCAACGCGGAGAGCTTCTATTATAAGAAGCAGATGGACGCGCACACGCCGATGGTCCTCGTATTGCGGGACAATGAGGAACTGCGCGGCACAATCGAATGGTACGATAAAAACAGCATCAAACTGCACCGCGACGAAGGCCCGAACCTGCTCATCCTCAAACATAACATCAAGTATATGTACAAGGATGAGAGAAACCGCGACTAATCTGCGCGAGCGCGCGCATTGAGATGAATAGCGGCGCATGAACGCACAAGCTCCTGCAGCGGCAAGGACGAGGCCGCGCATCGGCCTCACCATCGGCGACCCGGCCGGCATCGGCCCCGAGGTGACGCTCAAGGCTGCGTCGGAAGAAGAAGTCCTCGCGGCCTGCGCGCCGGTGATAATAGGTGACGCCCAATATCTGTCGCATTGGGCTCGGGTTTTCGGCTTGAGCCGGGGGCTCGATTGCGTAAACGCTGGCGCCCCCATCCCCCACGAACAAAACACGCCAATCATTTACAACTTGAACAACATTCCCGGCTCGATCGAGATGGGCCGTGAACAGGCGGAGTGTGGCCGCGCCGCCGCACAATTCATCGAGGTCGCGTCCTGGCTCTGTCTTTCGGGTCAATTGGACGCGGTGGTCACCGCGCCGATCAACAAAAAGTCGCTCTACCTGGCGGGATACCCTTTCCCAGGTCACACGGAGTTTCTGGCCCAGTTGACGGGGACGGATGAATTCGCCATGGCGTTCATCACGCCGATGTTGCGCGTGGCGCTGCTCACCACACACTTAGCCCTCTCCGACGTTCCGGGCCACGTCAAAAAAGCCAAGCTCGAAAGTTTGATTCGCCTGGTATATCGCGAATTGACGGCTTATGGCGTCGAACGCCCGCGCATTGCCGTGGCCGCGCTGAACCCGCACGGAGGGGAGGGGACTCTCTTCGGATTTGAGGAGGCTTCGGAAATGATTCCGGCCATCAAGTCTTGCCGCGACCACGACAGGATCGATGTCAGCGGCCCGCACTCCGGCGACACTATTTTCCTTCGCGCCGCGCGCGGGGAATTCGACATCGTCATCTCGTGTTACCACGATCAGGGTCTGATCCCCGTGAAATGCCTTTCATTTGGCGAAGCAGTCAACGTCACGTTGGGGCTTCCGTTCATTCGCACTTCCGTAGACCACGGCACGGCGTTCGACATTGCCGGGCAAGGCAGGGCCGATCATTCGAGTATGGTCGCGGCCATTAAACTCGCCGCCGAGCTTTTTAATCGTAAAAAGCAGGCTAATCCGGCAGGGACAGAATGAACAGGATTTTTCAGCATATTCAAGAGGTCTATTGTCAGCCATTCTTTGGGCAATTCTGAAAAATCCTGTTCATCCTGTCTATATTCCCAGGCCTTTTTCAGCGTTTCTTAGCGCCCTTCTTTGCGGGTTTCTTAGCGGCTTTTTTAGCAGCCTTGGCGGCCTTCTTGGCCGGCGCTTTTTTAGCAGCCTTCTTAGCCGGTCTGCTCGCAACTTTCTTTGCGGCTTTCTTAGCCGGCTTTGCGGCCTTCTTTGCGGCCTTCTTCGCAGCCTTCTTTGCGGGCTTTGCGGCCTTCTTCGCAGCCTTCTTTGCGGGCTTTGCGGCCTTCTTCGCAGCCTTCTTTGCGGGCTTAGCAGCCTTCTTGGCCGGCTTAGCGGCCTTCTTGGCCCGTTTCTTCGCGGGTTTTGCGGCGGGAGGTTGGACTACCGGCTCGGTCGGAGCGGGCTCTGGCGCGAAAGGCGCTGGCGTGGGCGCGGGCGCGACCCCGGAAGCTACTGGCGCGATTTCCTCTTCTTCTTCCTCTTCCTCTTCTTCGCGAATAGTCCAGGCGGGTCGCTCCTCGCCTAATACTTCGTCGTCTTCTTCAATGTCCATATCGTCATCGTCCTTCAGGTAATCTTCCTCTTCGTCATCGAGGTCTTTTTTGCGGCGGTATTCATCATCGTAGTTCCATGGCTCTCGGTCGTCGTCGTCGAACTGAAGTGAATAGCCTCGCGGCTCGCCGTCCCGTTCTCCGCCAGCGATGTATTCGTCTGGCGGGGAAAATTCGTCTGATTCGTGTTTCTCCGGGGTGTTCATGTCGTCAGTCTTTACCATATATTGTTCTCCTTAAGAGGGGCCCCTTTGCAGGTCCTGTTGTCAAGTTTTTGCCATTGAGATTGAGCCTCTTGTACTGCTGGCAAAAAGACGGCGCGATTATAGCACGGCTGTCTTAATGGAAAAGTAACGTGGAAAGGCGAAAAATGAAATGCGAGGAAAATTTGTTTGGCCTTCAGCTTTCCGAAATCAGGATGCTACAATGCGCCTCCTTAGGGTTTCTACGAGACAACGAGCTGACACTTAAGGTGAACTACTAAGATGAAAGAAGAGAAGATCGGGGTCGGTTTGATCGGAACCGGCTTTGCGCGTAACGCCCAAGCCCCAGCTTTCAGCGTGTGCGAGGGCGCGGAACTACTTGCGGTCTGCAGCGGACGAATGGAAAATGCGCAGCGCGTGGCCGCCGAATTCAACATTAAACACATCTGTGAAAATTACGAGCAGCTACTCGCGCTCGATGAGGTTTCTCTGGTCGTAGTTTCAACGCCCCCGTATTTGCACCATCCAATCACTACGGCCGCGCTCGAGGCGGGCAAGCACGTGATCTGTGAAAAGCCTATGGCGATGAACGCCGCCGAGGCGCGTCAGATGGTCAAGTTGGCCGAATCGGCCCCGGGCCAGCTTTCGATCATTGATCATGAGCTGCGATTCAATCCGACCTGGAGGCGGATGAAAGAGCTGGTTGACGACGGATTCCTGGGCGATCTTTACCACATTAATATTGTCATCGCCTCCGGGTTTCGTCATTCCGCGCTGCGCCCGTGGAACTGGTGGTCGCAGGAGTCGGCGGGGGGAGGGTTGCTCGGGGCGCTGGGGTCGCACGCGGTTGACGCCGTGCGGTGGCTCTTCGGCGAGATCGAGTCGGTCTGCGGGGCGGTCGAGACGTTGGTCCACGAACGCAAAGATCCGGTCAGCGGCGAGATGAGGCCGAACGAAACCGACGATTACTGCTCATTCTTGATGAAACTCATCCCACATGACAGGGGGCGGCGCGCGGGCGCGGCGCGCGGCGTGGTTTCGCTCTCCGCGATGTACGCGAGCGGCGGCAAAAATCAAGTCTGCGCGGCGGGGAGCCTGGGAACGCTGGTGCTGGACGGCGAAGAGACCCTGTCGGGCGCGCTAGGATACAACCACTCCTTCGAGGACCTGTCCTTGGGGGACCGCGCGCAAGAAATTTCAATCCTTCCGAACAATATCTGGGCGCGCTCTTTCTATCACCTGGCCCGTGAGACCGTTCAGGCTTTGCGCGAAGACCGCGCGGAGATCGCGCACGCCGCGACCTTCACTGACGGGCTGCGCTGCCAGGAAGTCCTCGACGCCGTGAGGCGCTCTAGTGAGGAGCGAAGGTGGGTTGACGTTGGAGAACATTAGGCCAAGAATTAGGCCCCGGTGTATACTCGCGCCCTGAGTTTTCCACACAAGTTTTTGGCGCCGGAGGCGCTGGAGGAGAACGTCCGGCGTCCCTCCGGAACAAAGAGAAAATACCAGGAACGAATTTATCAATATCAACATAGGGAGTCATTCGATTATGGCGACAGTCAAACGCTACAGTGTATTTTGTCAGAAGTGCAATCAAAAATTTCCGATCTTCGCCATGGTGCCTCACACCGTTAATGTGGACAACTGGATGAAAGATAAGGCCGACAACCATGACTGCAAGGCGTACGCGGATCAGTTGGCCAAGGAACGCGCGCCTCGTCCGGTCAACCCGCTCAAAGCTTCGAAGAAGGGCGCGTAAGCTAATGGTGGCGCGGGCTCTTAGCCTGCGCTGAAGCGCCGGCGCAGGCTAAAGCCCGCGCCGCGCCAAAACGACCAAAAGTGGCGCGGGCTTTAGCCTGCGCCTACCATACAGCGCGGGAGGCTAAAGCCGCGTCACAGGATGAAATCTATGGCGACGAAAATAACCGTAAACAATAACGGCTCGCTGAAGATCGAGGGCGAGATCGAAATCTACGACGGCGCCGGTAACAAATACGACCTGGCAGGTCGCACGATCATCAGTCTCTGCCGTTGCGGCCAGAGTAACAACAAACCATTCTGCGACGGATCGCACGCTCGCTGTGGGTTCGAGTCGCAGGTAGTGGCGACCGTGCTCCCGGCGCCGAAACCGAAACCGTAATAGGAATGAATCAACTATGACGAAACCAGCATCCACTTCAGGCGGGGGCGCAGGCGCCGGTTTGCGCGACGTGGTCGCAGCGCCGAGCAGCATCTGCTACATTGACGGGGAACAGGGCATCCTCTCGTACAGCGGGTACAACATTCACGATCTGGCTCAGCATTCGACCTTCGAGGAGGTGGTCTTTCTTCTCTGGAACGGGCGCCTGCCGAAGCGCAGAGAACTTGACGAATTGAACGACCGGCTAGTCGGCGACCGCGCCCTTCCCGCAGCGATCGTTTCGATGTTGAAGTCGTTTCCGAAAGACGCCGTCCCCATGGACGCGCTGCGGACGACCGTCTCGGCCCTGGCGTTTTATGACCCGGAGCGCAGCGACAATTCTCTCGACGCCAACCGGCGCAGGGCTCAGGGGCTGACAGCGCGGTTTGCTACGCTGGTGGCCGCGATCGACCGCATCCGCAACGGCAAGGATCCGCTCGATCCGAAGCCGGAACTGTCACACGCCGCTAATTTCCTATACATGCTCAACGGCAAAGAGCCGACGGACGTCGAAGCCCACGCGTTCGACATCGCGTTGATCCTCCACGCCGACCACGAGTTCAACGCCTCGACATTCGCGGCGCGCGTGACCGCCGGGACGCTCGCTGACATGTACGCCGCGATCACATCGGCCGTCGGCGCATTGTCAGGACCGCTGCACGGCGGCGCCAACGAACAGGTCATGAAGATGCTGCTCGAGATCGGCTCGCCCGAAAAGGTCGACAAATACGTGCATGATAAACTCGAAGCCGGCGGAAAGATTATGGGCATCGGGCACGCCGTCTATCGCACCGAAGACCCGCGCGCCACGCATCTGCGCCGGATGTCCAAGGAGATTGGCAAACGCCAGGGCGACACGAAATGGTTCGACATGTCGCATCGCATCGAAGAGATCGTCGTCGAGGAGATGACCAAGAAGCAAAAACCTATCCGGGCCAACGTGGATTTCTACTCCGCCTCGACCTACTACATGCTCGGCATCCCTGTGGATCTCTACACGCCGATCTTCGCCATCAGTCGAATCGCCGGCTGGACGGCGCACGTGCTCGAACAACTTGGTAACAACAAACTGATCCGCCCGCGTTCCGAATACACCGGCGAGATGGATTTGAAATACGTACTGATTGATCAAAGATGATTTGATAGAATGGGATTTGTGGGGCCTATGAGTCTTATAAATCCTATTTGGAGGAGGGAAACATGGCGAACGTAGTGATCTACACCAAACCCGGTTGCCCTTACTGCGCGAAAGCGATGGCCTGGCACAAGGAACGGGGTGTACCGTTCGAGGAACGCAACGCGCAGGACAACCTGAAATACCGCAAAGAAATGTTTGCGTACTCCGACAACGATCCGACAGTGCCCGTCATCGTCGTCGACGGAGTCTACAAACAAAGCGGCTGGGAAGGCCGTGGTTGAACTGTTCACGATTAGGTCAGCCGTGAGCTGACCATCGACGAAACCAGAAGCGAAGGCGGTTTGAGCCGGCAGGCTCGAGCCGCCTTTTCACTTGCCGGATGATTACGCGTAGTAGCCCGACCGTGAGGGAGGGCTTATGTCTCCGCTCTTATGCGAAAAACAACGCGACGCGACATTCTGCGGGGCAGCCTCGCCGCTACCCCATTCGTCTTTATCAATGAACTGGAATTCGCCATGAGTTTGAATCCTCTCGTCCAAAATGAACGCGGCTCGATCACTGATGTCGCCGGAATCAAAGTCGGCCACTTCACCGATTCACGCCGTCCGACCGGCTGCACTGTGATCCTGTGCGATGAGGGCGCAGTCGGTGGAGTCGACGTTCGCGGCGCGGCCCCCGGCACGCGCGAGACTGACCTGCTCGACCCGGTCAACACCGTCCAGCAGGTCCACGCGGTCGTTCTGTCGGGCGGCAGCGCGTTCGGACTCGACACGGCGACAGGAGTGATGCGCTACCTGGAAGAGCGTGGGATCGGATTCGACACGCGGGTTGCGCGCGTGCCGATTGTTCCGGCGGCGATCCTCTTCGACCTCGGAGTCGGCGACCCGAAAATTCGGCCCGACGCCGAAGCGGGCTACAGAGCATGTAAGGCCGCGACGACGGACGCCCCCGCCGAAGGCAACGTCGGCGCCGGCGCCGGCGCGACCGTGGGTAAACTCTTCGGGATGGATCGCGCGATGAAGGGCGGCCTCGGCGCGGCTTCGATCAAATTGGGCGACGGAAAATCGAGTTTGACCGTGGGCGCCATCGTGGCCGTCAACGCCGTCGGCGACGTGATCGATCCGGGCGCGGGCAAGGTCATCGCGGGCGCGCGCACGAAGGACGGTAAGGCGCTGCTCGGATCGATGAACGCCATCCTCCGCGGTGAACCACTGCCGCCTTTGTTCGGAGGCACGGCGACGACAATCGGCGCGGTCGCGACCGACGTGAAACTCGACAAGGCCCAGGCGACGAAGGTCGCTCAGATGGCCCACGACGGATTGGCGCGCACAATCAACCCCATTCATACGCCAGCGGACGGCGACACGATCTTCGCCCTCGCTACCGGCAAATCATCGCGGCAGCCGAACGTGGCCTTGATCGGGGCGCTCGCTGCGGAGGCGATGGCTCAAGCGGTAGTGAGAGCGGTGAAAGCGGCAAGAGGGATTCCGGGATTGCCGAGCGCGGCGGAGATGAAGACGGCGTAATCCAATGTCATGCTAAACTTTGTTCGCCGGCGGCGGCGCCTGACGGCCTTTGCTAATAAATGTGGCAACAGCGTAGGGGCGGGTATTCCCCGCCCGCGTCGTGATCGAGGCGATTGGGCGCGGTATACGCCCCCCTAGGCCATCATAAGTTGAATAAGACGAGTTGACCTTCAGTTTTACACCGCAATGAAGATGAAAATGAATCGTCCCCATCTTTCGTTAGGAGCGCTGGCGTTGGTGACGCTCGCGTTCTTTAAGGCTCAGGCCGGCGTCACCCGCATAGAGATCATCTCCCGCGCCGACCTGCTCAACGGCAAGGAGTTCGGCCTGGCGGGCGCTTACGAGAAGATCGTCGCCAAAGTCCACTTCGCCGTAGCCCCGAACAATCCGCACAATAAGATCATAGGCGATCTCGACAAGGCGCCGCGCAACGAGCAGGGCCTGGTCGAATTCTCCGCCGATCTCTACATCCTCAGGCCGAAGGATTTGAATCGTGGCAACGGCGCCGCGCTATTCGAGATTCCGAACCGAGGCGGCAAGGCTATGGTTCGGTTCTTCAATCATGCGCGCGGCTCGGCCGACCCAACGACCGAGGCCGAGATGGGCGACGGATTTTTGATGCGGCGCGGTTTCACGCTGGTCTGGCTGGGGTGGCAGTTCGACGTGGCTGACGGCGAGCGATCGTTGCGGCTCTATGCGCCTGTGGCGACCGACAACGGCAAGCCGATCACCGGTTGGGTGAGATCGGATTTCGTCTTTGCCACGAAGGTCTTCGACGCCTCACTCGGTCATCGCGGCCAGAAGGCGCAGCCCGCGATCGAGCCTGACAGCGCCGAGTACAAGTTGACGGTGCGCGACGCGGTGTTGGGCGAGCGACGTGTGATTCCGCGCGGCGACTGGCGTTTCGCGCGTATCGTCGACGGACATCCCGTCGATGGAGCAGTTGTTTCCGATCCGACACGCATTTATCTCAAAGGCGGCTTCGAACCGGGCAAGATTTACGAGGTCGTTTATCGCGCCCAGAATCCGACGGTCGTGGGATTGGGCCTTGCGGCGACGCGCGACCTGGCGTCGTATTTCAAATACGAGCGAAACGACGTGGCGTCGGTCAAACGCGCTTTGGCTTTCGGCATCTCGCAATCGGGCCGCTACCTTCGCCATTTCGTCTATCAAGGCTTCAACGCCGACGAAAAAGACAGGCAGGTCTTCGACGCCGTCAACCCGCACGTCGCCGGCGGAGGGCATGGCAGCTTCAATCATCGCTTCGCCGAGCCGTCCCGCGACGCCAGCCCATTTTCGACATTCTTCTACCCGACCGATGTTTTCCCGTTCGCCGACCTGGAGCAGACTGACCCTGAGACGGGCGAGAAAGACGGCATACTGAGCCTGGCGATCAAACAGAAGGTCACGCCGAAAATCTTCTACACGTTTTCGTCCTATGAATATTGGGGGCGCGCGGCGTCGTTGATTCACACTGGCGTCGACGGCAAAGCGGACGCGCCGCTGCCGGAGAACGCGCGCGTCTACTATTTCGTAGGGGGGCAGCATGGGCCTGGTCAGTTCCCGCCGAACAAAAATCAGACTCAGAACCTGACCAGCCCTAACGACTATTCGTGGTCGATGCGAGCCTTGCTCGTCGCGCTGGACGCATGGGTGAAAGACGGAACGCAACCGCCGCCGAGCCGGTACGCCAAAATCGCCGACGGATCGCTCGTCAGCCCGCAGGCGATCAACTTCCCGAAAATCCCCGGCGTCAAATTCTCTCGCACGATTCACGAAGCCTGGCGCGTCGATTACGGCCCGGAATTCAAAACAAAAGGCGTCATCACAAATGAACCGCCGCGCATCGGCAAGCCGTTTTCGGTGATGGCGCCGCAGGTCGATCAGGACGGCATCGACATCGGCGGAATCAAAATGCCAGAAGTCGCCGCGCCATTGGCGACGTATACCGGTTGGAACCCCCGCGACCAGCAGACTGGCGCGCCTGATCAGTTGGTCGACTTCGCCGGTTCGTACATTCCTTTCGCAAAGACAAAGTCCGAGCGCGACCGCACGGGTGATCCGCGATTGTCGCTGGAAGAACGATATACGAGCCGCGCCCACTACCTGGGCCTGGTGGCGGAAGCGGGATTGAAACTGGTCAAAGACGGCTACCTGTTGGCTGAAGACATGCCGGCCTTAGTCGAACGCGCCGGGCGGCAGTGGGACTACACGGTGAAGTGAAGCCAGGAATGCCGAGTGTAGTAGATCGAGGATCGAAGATAAGAGATCACGGAAAATCTATATCGATCCTCGATCCTCGATCCTCGATCCTCGATCCTCGATCCTCGATCTCATCCGGGAGCAATTCCATTTAGACCTGCGTTTATACTAGATGGTATGCGAGCGAAGCCGCTGGTCCTTTATCCAAAATTCACCACGAAATCGTATGTCATTTAGGATGAATAAGTTCTGCTCGCCATCGAGATGCGATTTCGTGTGGTACGCCGGTCGCAATACATGTCCGGCGAAAGGAGACCTCGGCTCAGTTGCACTCACGCATTCTGATAGACACTTCGGGGAACTAACTAAATGAACATTCAAAATATAAAGAAGTACGCATTCTCGTTGGCTCTTGCAGTAGGCTTTGTGATCGCTCCTGGTCTATCGAGTCTGTCCACCGTTCAAGCGCAGGGTTGGGAC
>Ga0207428_10006176_pt1 | contig 11069 bp, 12 predicted proteins | sample RhiMethybrSRZTD1_FD_187600 | JGI IMG/M metagenome (GOLD analysis project Ga0207428, IMG submission 187600) | Populus rhizosphere microbial communities from Tennessee, USA - Rhizosphere MetaG P. TD hybrid SRZTD1 (SPAdes) (version 3) | ecosystem: Host-associated > Plants > Roots > Rhizosphere >... | reverse complement strand
ATGCCACCGGACGAGCGTCTCAGGACGGACGACCGTAAGAACGTTCAGGATTGACGGAACCCATCGATACAGTTGGATAAAGAACCAGCGATCATTGTTGGTGAGCCGCACCCGCACGGGGCGCTGACGGCACAATATAATGAGCTGATGTCGGAGCGCCGCGTTCTCTGCTTCAAGCCGGCTCCTCGACTTTAACGGCGAGGCCAGGATCGCAAACACAAAGCATAAAAGCGCAACCATCGCGTCAATTTAGGTGATTCCCTCATCTCATCAACGTGGACAAGGTTTTCGGTACACACAGGGGTTTTTAACCTCTATGGATCGGATCGATCCATGCGACTTGCTCGGGCTTCTCGATCGGCTCGATATCGAGATTGACCACGACGGCTTCGTTGTCGCTGCGCACAAGGACACATTCAAGCGACTCATTCTGGCTCGCATTGATTTCCTGGTGCGGCACGAATGGCGGCACATAGATAAAATCGCCCGGACCCGCCTCCGCCACGAATTCTAAGTGATCGCCCCAGCGCATGCGCGCCTTGCCGCGCACCACATAGATGACGCTTTCCAGTTCGCCGTGATGGTGCGCGCCGGTCTTGGCATTAGGCTGAATGCTTACCGTGCCTGCCCAGATTTTTTGCGCACCGACGCGGGCAAAATTGATGGCGGCCTTACGCTCCATGCCCGGCGTCTGGGGTGTGTTTGGATCGAGTGTATGACCAGGGATCACACGAACGCCGTCATGCTTCCATTTCGGGGCGCGTTCACGGTGATCGTGGCTCATGCGCTGCTGCTTACTCAGAACGCTGGCGCTTCAAGGATTGATCTGCGCGAGTGATCGATTGCTCAGTCTTGCGAGCTGCGTCCGCCAATGTGTTGTACGCAGCTCGTGTTGCGTACACCCGTAGCCGTAATATCCCGGACCATAATAGTAAGGCCCCAGCGCGCCGACCGCTAGGCGTTCGATCCGCGCGAAGAACCGTCACCTTCCAGTCATTTGTAGCTTCTCGGCAAATAGGTTCGAGCCATCATTTGCGGTAATCTTTGATTCCGGTAGTCTCAAACTCAAGTAAACCGGTGACCAAATGCAAATCCAGGACGCCAAGAAAAAGCGTAGAATTTAACCAACGAGTTAAAATCTAACATCGTCGGCAAAGGACGAGGTCTGGGAGGAAGCGGAATGACCGCAACGAACGCCAATTTCTTGCAACGCGCGACGCAGTCGGCGTGGGTGCGCCCGGTGCTATTCCTCGTGTTGCTGATTGTCCTGTGGGACATCACGATTCGCATATTTCGCATACCCCCCTATCAAATCCCGAAACCGGCGGACGTATTGCTCACTCTTTGGACCGAGGGGCCGCAATTACTGCAACAGGCGGTGCCAACTACCATCGCGACAGTGCAAGGTTTCTTGCTCTCAGCCGTGTTCGGCATCGGCATCGCAGTGCTGATCGCAGGCTCTCGCATGGTTGAGAGTTACATCTATCCGCTGCTGGTGTTCTCGCAGTCGATTCCGAAGATCGCGATCGCACCACTATTCGTTGTGTGGTTCGGCTTCGGCATGATGCCGAAGGTGCTCTCGGCCTTTCTGCTCGGATTCTTCCCTGTTGTCGTCTCTGCAGTTCAGGGCTTCAAATCGGTCGAACCGGAAATGCTCGACCTCGCCCGCGCGATGGAAGCTAATAGGCTACAGATTTTCCGCATGATCAGTTTCCCGCATGCCATGCCGGCGATCTTCGCCGGGCTGAAGGTCTCGATCACGCTTGCCGTGGTCGGCGCGGTGGTCGGCGAATTCGTCGGATCTAACGACGGCCTCGGGTTCGTCCTGCAGCGCTCGATCGGAAATTTCGAACTACCGACCATGTTCGCCGCGCTCGTCATTCTGTCTCTGATCGGCGTGGTACTGTTCTGGGTCCTCGATGCCATCGAACGACTCGTCATTCCCTGGCACGCCAGTCAGCGCCAGGACGTCATCGTTGCGGCTTAACAATCGTCATTGAAAAACAAAACGGGAGGAACGTCATGTTGAGATCGATCGTCGCGGCATTATTTGCCGTGCTGCTCGCCGGCCCCGCCTTCGCGGCCGACAAGGTAACGCTAATGCTGAACTGGTACGTTTATGGCGAGCACGCGCCGTTCTACTACGGCAAGGAAAAGGGCTATTTCCGCGACGTCGGTATCGACCTTGAAATCCAGGAAGGCCGCGGCTCCGGCACGGTGACGCAGGTCGTCGCCGCAAAGACGGTGCAGTTCGGCTATGTCGATGTCCCGACCATGATGCGGGCCGCCGTCAAAGGCGCGCCCGTCGAAGCGGTCGGTGTCGCGCTGCAGACCAATCCGATGTCGGCAATGGGTTTTGCTGAAAAAAACATCAGAAAACCGGAAGACATTAAGGGCAAGACCGTCGCCACTACACCGGGCGATTCGATGTCGCAGATCTGGCCCCTGTTTCTGAAGAAAACCGGCCTGAAGGAAAGCGACTTCAAAACTGTGTCAGGCGACGCCACAACTAAACTTAACGCGGTAATCAACGGCCAGGCTGACCTGCTGCTCGGCTACGTGATGGATCAAAGCATGAAAATCAAGGACGCAACAGGAAAGGACGTATTTCCGATCAAGTTTGCCGACTATGGCATCAACCTGGTCAGCTCTGGCATCGTCGTGAACAAAGACTGGCTGAAGGAGAATGCCGACTTGGTGAAGCGCTTCATGTCCGCTGCCACCAAGTCCCTCGAGGAAGCCTCGAAGAATCCAAGGGATGCAGCACAAGCAATTCTCAACGCCAATCCGAAGGGCGGCAAGATCGAGACACTGACCCAGGGTTTCGAGCTTACGATCCCGCTTTACAAGGATCCATCGGGCAAGACGAACCGTCCCTTCAACGTGTCCGACGCCAACATGAAAGCAACCGTCGACGTCATGGTTGAATATGGCGGACTCGAAACCAAGGCCAAGGACGAGCTCAAGAACTATTACAGCAACGCCTATTTGCCCGGCGGCAGCGGTGGCTGATACCGCGATGGCCGCGGGCAATATAAAGGTCGTAGCTCCAACCGCTGAAACGAATCACCCTGTCATCGAGTTACGGGGCGTCTCGAAAACCTACCGAACGCGCGACGGCGAGGTGCCGTCGTTGCGTCCGATCGATTTCACGGTCGGCGATGGCGAGTTTGTCGTGATAGTGGGGCCGTCCGGCTGCGGCAAGACGACGTTATTGAAAATGATCGCCGGCCTGCTGCCGCCGAGCGCAGGCGAAATCCGGGTTGAGGGAAAGGCTATCACCAAGCCGCACGGCGGTGTTGGGATTGTATTCCAGACCGCGATGCTGCTGCCGTGGCGCAGCGTATTCCGCAACGTGATGATGCCGGTCGAGGTCAAAGGCCTGCCGCGTGACGTGTACGAGTCGCGGGCGCACGCTTTGATCAAAATGGTCGGGCTGCATGATTTCGAAAGAAAACACCCCTGGCAATTGTCTGGCGGCATGCAGCAGCGCGTCTCGATCTGCCGCGCGCTAGTGCACGATCCAAAGATCGTTTTGATGGATGAGCCATTCGGCGCACTTGATGCCATGACGCGCGAACGCATGAACGTCGAGCTCCAGCGCATCCAGCGCGAAACCAAGAAGACCATCCTACTCATCACCCATTCGATCCAGGAAGCCGTTTTTCTCGGCGACCGCGTGATGGTGATGTCGCAACGTCCGGGCAGGATTGCCGCCGTCTATGACGTGCTCCTGCGCCGCCCGCGTTCGCTTGACGTGCTGGCCGATCCAGCCTTCGTCGGGCTGACGCAAACAATTCGGGCGCATTTCTCTGAAGCGCATCTTGATTGATTGGCATGTTGTCAAATCCAGCACCCCGACTCACAGTGAAAACCATTGGCTTTTCGGAGCGGCGGATGCCGTTCGCGACGCCGTTCGGCTTTGGCGCGGTGACGGTGAACGAGGCGGTACAGCTATTCGTGCACCTGGGGATCGAGGTGGATGGCAAGTACAGCGATGGCGCCTCCGCCGAGCTGATGGTGCCGAAATGGTTCAACAAGGATCCTAAGCTGTCGGCCGACGAAACTGTCCAACAGCTTCGGCAGTCGGCCGAGATTGCCCGGGCGATTTATCTCGGCAATCATCCGCTGGACACGGCGTTCGGCCTTCACTCCGCCTGCATCGGTGCGCAGGTCGCAACCTGCGGCGAAGCCGGCATCCCGCCACTGGCCGCCACGTTCGGCGCGGCTGAAATCGACAAGGCCATCCTGGATGCCCTTCTGCGCGCCAAGAACTCAGACTTTTTCACGGGAATGCGCGCCAATGTCGCCGGCCTCGACGCACGGCTAACGCCCGATCTGGATGACGGCGCTATTATGGCCTTTCTGGGCAGCCGCCAACCTTCACAGCACATCGCTGTTCGCTACACCGTCGGCATGCTCGATTCGATCGATAGCATGCGTGAGGCGATGCGGGACGGTTACCGCTATTTCAAGCTGAAGCTGTGCGGCGATCCTGCCAAGGATCGTACGCGGTTGATGGACATCGCCGGCGCACTTGGCGACCTCGACTATCGCGCTACGGCCGATGCGAACGAGCAGTATGAAAGCCTCTCTGATCTGCGCATATTGGTCAATATGATCCAAAACGATGCTGCGCTGGCTCCCCTTGCCCGCCGTCTCCTCTACGTCGAGCAGCCCTTCGCGCGCGAAAACACTTGGAACTTCGCACTGGGCAAGCTTGGCACCGCGCATGACTTCATCATCGACGAAGCTGACGACTCCTACGACGCTTTTCCGCGAGCGAAAGCGCTCGGTTATCGCGGCGTGTCGTCAAAATCCTGCAAAGGTATTTACAAATCACTTCTCAACGGCGCCCGCGCCGCCAAATGGGGCAGCGATTACTTCATCACCGCAGAAGATCTAACCTGCCAGGCCGGCCTCGGCGTCCAGCAAGACACTGCGCTAGTGGCATTCCACGGCCTCACCCATGCGGAGCGAAATGGCCACCATTACGTCGATGGCTTCGCCGACACCCCGGAGCTTGAGGCGCAGGCCTTCCTGACCGCGCATCCCGACCTTTACGAGCAGAACCGCGGCAAGGTGCGGCTTTCGATCCGCGATGGCGCGATCTCGACGCGCTCGCTCGGCGCTCCCGGATTTGCCTACGGGCTGCGTCCTGATCAGATCGACACACGCGCCAATCAAGAACAACCGGTCAAGGGGTATGGAATCTGAGTACGAGACGTCTTGGCATCGTCATGAACGGCGTTACCGGCCGTGTGGCGATCAATGAGGGTTGGGTCGTCGGCACGGACTACGCGGTCTGCGGAAAGACAAGCCCTTTTCGGAAGGGACAGCTGCCATAGCGATCATCCATCCAAACGCGACAGTTGTTTCAATTTTGAGGCTCGGCGATCATCTCGATCAGGACGCCCGGAATGTAGGCTGGTCAGATCCCTCGAGCACCGAGAACAATACCGGCATAATTTCCCTCGTTGTGACCCTGCCGTTCAGGTCCTTCTCGGCCACGACAAGATGCTGAGCGCCAGGCAGGCCGACCGGGATAACCATCCTTCCGCCAGCCCTGAGCTGGTTGATCAGAGGAGGAGGGATTAGGTCGGGCGCCGCTGTGACTATCACCTTGTCGAACGGGGCGTGCTTGGGCCAGCCGGTATGGCCGTTGCCGACGCGGACTTCGACGTTGGTATAGCCCTGTCTTTTCAGCCGCTGTATTGCCCGTTGCGCGAGCTCGTCGATGATTTCGACGCTATACACCCTGCCGGCCAGTTCGGCGAGCACTGCGGCCTGATAGCCCAGGCCGGTGCCGATTTCGAGGACCACGTCGTCTGGTTTCAGCTCGAGCAGATCGGTCATCACCGCAACCATCAATGGCTGCGAGATCGTCTTATCGAAACCGATCGGAATTGGCCTGTTCAGGTAAGCATACTGCTGGACCTCGACCGGCACGAATTCGTGTCGCGGTACCTTAGCCATTGCCCTGAGGACTCGCTCGTCCAGCGCGGTCTTGCCAGTCTGGGCGGCCATGTGATCACTCATCGCCCTAACTGCCGCAAGCATATCTCGTCGTTGTTTCTCGAAATATTCCGCGTTCATGAAACGCCTCAATAGCGGTGACACCAGTCGCCGCTGCAGATCTGCGATACCGTTGACCCACACCGGCCGGCGATAGTCTGCTTTTAATTCCTAACGCCTGCGGATTTGGAGCACCATCTGTACTGAGACTGACCTCATTCGCTTCGTGGACGCTCAAGCGCAAGTCTATAATCAGGTCGTCGAAGAGTTGACTGATGGACACAAGCGGACCCACTGGATGTGGTTCATCTTTCCGCAACTGTCTGGTCTGGGTCATAGCGCCATGGCTCAGCGATATGCCATCCGGGATATGAATCAGGCTAGATGCTATCTGGCTGACCCGATACTTGGCGACCGCTTGCGCCATGATGTGCGCCTCATATTAAGTCATAAGGGCAAGTCGGCGCTGGAAATTTTCGGATCGCCAGACGATCTCAAGTTTCGGTTCTGCATCACCCTGTTTTATGAAGCCGCCTCCGATAAATCCGACCGTTCGTTATTCGCGGAGGCATTGCAGCAATTCTACAAGGGCAAGGCGGACCCCCGGACCCTAGAACTACTCCGGCACGAATAACTCTTGTTGGGTTATTTAGTGCAAGGCCAAGCCGCGACTAAGGCGGTCACGGCGGTCTGGTGAAAATTATTGGGACGTTGCTCCGGATGGCTTTTTAGGTAAGCCGTGATGGAAAGGATCATTTGGGCAAGAATGCCTTTACTGTCTCGGAGAATATCGGGCGGCGGACACACAGCAAATTCAGGTTTCAAAAATGGCTCGAGCTTTTAATTGCTGTTACCGCCCCAAAGCATGCCGATGCTTGTCGTAGCTGCCGAGCGGCATCTTCTGAATCGGCCGCCGGACGCTTGCCTTGAACGATATCGGCGGCTGCCAAGCAACTAGGGTAAAATACAGTACCGCTAGTTGCATCGCTTTGGGCATGTACTTGCGTTCCAATGACGACTGCTCCAACAACTCCGACCCATTGTTTCATCCGTCGTCCCTTGCTGGGTGAGGCCGCGCATCGGCATCGTAGCGTTGATGTAGATCAACGCAAATCTAGACTCCGTATTGGATGGTACACAGGAGGTCTATGTTATGGGCCATTCTGATGCATCAGGTTTAGGCGCGATTCCGAACGCCACTGGGACTTTGACCAGGCTTGCCTACGAATACGCGAAAGCAAAGGGTATCGAAGCCCGGTCTTTGTTAAAGAGGGCAAACTTAACTCTTCACCAAATCAAAGATACGAGCCTGCGACTCAACGTTCCCGATCAGATCAAATTTTTGAATCTTGCCGCCACTGAGTTGCAGGACGACTTGTTGGGATTTCATCTTGCGCACCTACCGGACCTGCGTGAACTCGGGTTTCTCTACTATGTCGCCGCATCATCGGAGGTTTTGGGCGATGCCTTACAGCGCCTTGCCCGCTATGCCTCGATTGTCAATGAAGGCCTAGCCCTGAGGTATCTTGGCGGAAAGTACTGTGGGGTGGCTTACCGTTATGTTGGTGTAAGCCGCTATTCGGACCGCCACCAGATCGAGTGTTTCGCAACCATCGCGGTCCGCCTGTGCCGCCAACTGAGTGGCGTTCGAGTTGTGCCGACCCAGGTGAGACTGGCCCACCGACGCGATGACAAATGCCCCGAAATGACTCAATTTTTTGGGAGGGAGATCGAGTTTGGCGCCGATATTGATGAAGTTTTGTTTGCTCCAGACATTCGAGGCCTGCCCGTCGTTAGTGCCGACCATTACCTCAACAAGCTACTGATCCGTTATTGTGAAGAAGCGTTGGCTCGCCGGCCGACAAAACGGTCTCCGTTCCGATCTAGTGTTGAAAACGCCATCGTCCCATTGCTGCCGCATGGCAAGGCAAGGGCCGATGTCATCTCACGTCGTCTTGGAGTCAGCCAGCGGACATTGGCCCGTCGGCTCTCGTCAGAGCAAATAAGCTTTTCTGGAGTTTTGGAGAGCCTCAAGATGGATTTGGCCAAACGGTATTTGGCCGATCAAGCCCTGTCGGTTTCGCAAGTGGCATGGCTGCTTGGCTATCAGGAGGTCAGCTCGTTTACTCATGCCTTCAAGCGATGGACAAACAAAACGCCACGACAGACGCGCACGCAAAAGGCTGCCTGATTATTATTTGATGTCCACGCCTTTATAATCCGTGAGGGCGTCACGTCGATCTAATCGGCAGTACTGTTGCGCTTTTTTTCGGTCGGTTGGGCTTTTTCTTCTTTTCGTCCGTTTTGCTGGTGTCGGCGATGGGACTGGCAAGGACCTGACGAGCAATTTCACGAATCAGTCCCCTGAGTTGATCCACCGTTGCTTCATTCACCCACGCGTGAATGTACTCGCGTTTTTTCTCCAACTGCATGATGTACTCACGCGCTTGTTTCTCTTTCTGATGCACAATTTTTCCTTTTTAGTTGCTGTGCTATTTCACACGCCCCGCGAAGTACTCGCCAAGACAGCGGCTTAAATTTTGCACAAATCGGGCAAGCATGTGTCCCCCAAAAACAAGTTTGGCGCTTAAAAGCAAATTTTTGGCAGCTTTAGACAGGTCCAACGAGGCGCCAACCAACAAATCGTTGGCAGGACCTCACAAGACTAGATATTTGCGCGTCATCTAAAGCAGTCTGCGGGAATTTGAGTACTGATTAATTTCCGGACGGACATTTTCGGAAGGGACACCGCTTTCGCAATTTCCAGGAAGCGCTCCGGGCTCGTTCGAACAGTGAGCGACTTGGCCGAAAGCGAAAGCCATCACTTTGATAGTTGAACGCTTGTGCTCGCAGCCCCCATACCCATCTAGGGCCGCGGAGGACGGACCACTAATGACCACCACCTATGGTTTCGGCTTCGACTTGACGCGCCCGCGCTCTCGTGGCGCTCGCATCGCCCGGATCGACGCGCTTGCTACCCTGCTCGATACTGCGCTTGCCATCCCCGGCACTGGCGTACGTTTCGGCCTCGACGCGCTGATCGGACTCTTTCCCGTCGTCGGCGACATCATTACCACGGCGCTGTCGCTGTTCATCGTGCACGAGGCCTACCAACTCGGCGCGCCGGGCCATGTCATCGCGCGCATGCTCGGCAATGTAGCGCTCGACGGTGTGTTGGGCTCGGTGCCACTGGTCGGCGACGCCTTCGATGTGCTGTGGCGCGCGAATCGGCGAAACGTGCGGCTGTTACTGGAGTGGCTGGAGCACCAGCGCCGGGTGTAAGCTGGGTCGGCGTAGGACGCATCAATACCTCGCGCGGTGCAACCAACCGGAACCATCGTTACAACGCCCAAATCTGTCCGGATTGCATCATCGCTTCAGACAACTATCCTTTCGTGGAAAGCGGCACGAATGCGGACAGAGGAACGGACCTTTCCAGGTTTAGGGCGATGAAGTCGTATCGATATGGATTCATGCTGACGTGCCTGCTTAGTCTCCTGCTCGCCGGCGGCATGGCGCGCGCGCAGACCGATTATCCCAGCAAGCCGGTACGGATCATTTCCGATTCCGCTTCGGGCAGCGCGATCGACGTCGGCTTGCGCATCATCGCCGATGGATTGACTCAGCACTGGAATCAGCAGGTGGTCGTGGTCAATCAGCCGGGAGCGGGTGGGGCCATCTCCGCAAACGCCGCAGCCGCAGCGCCGCCCGACGGCTATACGCTTTATGCGCCGGCGCTCTCGGTATTCCTGACCCTTGTCCCTTCCGAGAATCATATCCGCCCGTAGCGATGATGCAGTCCCGCCAAGATGGGAATGGCGGCAATGGTACCCTCTCGTTGGATCGCTCGAGCCAGCGGTGCATCCTTGTGCAAGGATAAGTGCGTCCGCGATTGATTATAATAGTAAGCATATACGGTCAGGATTTGCCGTAGATGCGCCTCGCCGAAGATGAGCATTTGATCCAGACACTCGCGGCGCAATGTGCCAATCAGACGTTCCACATAGCCATTTTGCCAGGGCGATCGAGGAGAAGTCGGCCGGTCTCGAATCCCCATGGCCCCTAATCGGTTCCTGAAGACGTGACCGTAGGCACCATCATTATCGCGTATCAGATAGGTTGGCACTGATACCCAAGGAAAGGCTTCCGTGATCTGTCGGGCAAGCCACGCGGCCGTTGGATGCCGTGTCACCTCGAACCACAACAACTGCCGACGGCTATGACCCAAAATAAGGAAAGCAAACAATCGTTCAAACGTCACTGTTGGAACCACGCACATATCGATGGAAGCGATCGCATCGGCGTGGTTCAGAAGAAAGGTCCTCCAAGACTGCGATGGCGGCTTGTGTCCGCGAGCCATGTATTTGGAAACCGTCGACTGAGCTACATTGAACCCAAGCATCAGGAGCTCACCGTGGATTCGAGGTGCTCCCCAGAATGGGTTTTCCTTGCTCATCCGCTGGATCAGATCACGCAGATCACGATCGATGTTCGGTCGCCCTGCCCGATTCCGAGATTTCCAGCGCCAGAAAGCCCTGAAGCCCGCCCGATGCCACCGCAGAATCGTTTGCGGCTTCACCACCTGAGCCAAATCGACTAGCCCGGGACACAGTCGAACCATCCAGACCAGCAAGGCCCGATCGCTACCGCGCAATCGACGCCGAGGCAGTGCCCGTCGCAACGCAATATTAAGTTGATGGCGCAGAAACAGATTCTCAGCCTGAAGCCGCCGCCGCGACTTAAACAGATCGCAAAGGGATATTGCGAGCGCGTATAGGATGGCGGGCATCACGCAGGAGGATGCCATGATTCTCACTCATTGCACGAACCACGCTCCGGATGGAATTTTCGGAAGGGACAGGTCGCGTCATGTATTTCGAAACCGTTGATTGGGCAACTTCGAAGCCGAGCATCAGAAGCTCGCCATGGATCCTGGATCCGCCCCACAACGGGTTTTCCCTGCTCATCCGCTGGATCAGATCCCGCAGGCCGCGATCGATCTTTGGCCGCCCTACCCTATTTCGGGATTTCCAACGCCAGAACACTTTGAAACT
>Ga0207428_10006172_pt1 | contig 11072 bp, 6 predicted proteins | sample RhiMethybrSRZTD1_FD_187600 | JGI IMG/M metagenome (GOLD analysis project Ga0207428, IMG submission 187600) | Populus rhizosphere microbial communities from Tennessee, USA - Rhizosphere MetaG P. TD hybrid SRZTD1 (SPAdes) (version 3) | ecosystem: Host-associated > Plants > Roots > Rhizosphere >... | reverse complement strand
ATCAGCGACTGGAACAGGGCGAACTCGTCGTCGCTTATCTCGGTCACTGATTGCGCATGGCCCTTGGCACGCGCGGTGCCCGGCGGGGTCACCGGTCCGAGGCCCCACCGGCGTCGCCGCCCGGCGCGTCGGGAATCGCGGCGTCGCCAGACGCCCGTGAGACGTCGATGGCCGTGATGCGGAGCAGCTCTGCAGGAGACAGCAACCGCTCCGTGTCGAGGAAGAGCACGAAGCGACCATCGATCTGCCCGACGCCGCGCAGGTACTCGGACTGGATGCGGGTGCCGAAATCCGGGACCGGCTTCAAGTCGCCCTCCGCCACGTCAATCACCCGGCCGAGCTCGGTCGTGAGCAAGGCGAGACGCGTGACTTCCCCGCTCCACACCACCTCCACGACGACCAGGTACGTGGCCGGGCCGATGGGCGTCCCGGCCAGCCCGAATTTCAAGGGCAGGTCGATGACGGGGACGACGGTGCCGCGAAGGTTCATCATGCCGCGCACCACGGCGGGCATCGAAGGTATCGAGGTGACGCGTTCACACTGGATGATCTCGCGCACCTGATCGATCTGGAGCGCGTACTCCTCACCCATCAGGCTGAAGGTGACGTATTGACGGACGGTTACGGGGGACGGCATGCCGCTTTCAGAACGGGCGGAACTCGGAATCGGTGGACGTGGGCGCGCCCGCCGGCGACGAGACCGGGGCGGATCCGTTGGCGGCGGCTCGTGCCGCAGTCAGGCGGATCGAGCTCGTCGTGGTGAGCGCGTTCTTGTGGAAGGAGGCCACGAGATCGCGCAGGGCGTGGGCCTGGACCGTCATCTCCTCCGCCGTGGAGGCGAGCTGCTCGGCGGCGGTCGCGCTCCGCTCCGTCACGGAGTCGACCTGGCTCATCGCGCGGTTTATCTGCTGGACACCCGTCGCCTGCTCGTTGGAACCGGCGGCCACCTCCTCCACGAGCTCGGAGGTCTTGCGGATCGACGGCAACAGCTCGGCCAGCAGCGTGCCCGAGCGTTCGGCCACGCTCACGCTGGACTTTGCGAGCTCGGCGATCTCCTTGGCGGCGCCCTGGCTGCGTTCGGACAGCTTGCGTACCTCGCTGGCCACGACCGAAAAACCCCGACCGTGATCGCCGGCGCGCGCCGCCTCGATCGCCGCGTTTAGCGCGAGCAGGTTCGTCTGCCGCGCAATCTCTTCGATGATGCTCACCCGATCGGCGATCTTGTGCATCGCCCTCACGGTCTCCTGTACCGCCTTGCCCCCCTCCTCCGCCTCGCGCGCGCCCTTGACGGCGATCTGCCGCGTCTCGCTGCTGTTCGCCGCGTTTTGGTTGATGATGGCGTTCATCTGCTCCAGGTTCGCGGTGATCTCCTGGACCGAGGTCGCCTGTTCGGTCGTGCCCTGCGATAGCGCCTGCGACGCCGATGAGACCTGCGAAGACGCCGCCACCAGGGCGTTCGCCGCGGAGCGGACGCTGGTGAGCACGCGCGTGACTTCGCCGACGAATTCCCCGAACTGACGCGACATCCGCCGGAGCTCGGCAATGGAGCCGAACTCGGGGACCGGCGCATCGAAGTCCCCTTTGGCGAGACGGCTCAACGTCTGTGACACCTGCTCGATCGATTGCACCAGCGCGAGCGCCAGGCGCCTGGCGAAGATGGCCGTGGCGGTGGCGAACGGAATGAACACGATCGTCGCCTGCCAGCGCCATTCCGGCAGCGCGATCATCGCCCCCGCGGACAGGCCCGCCGCCAGCGCCAACAGCACCAGCAGCGAGAGCTTCGTCATGACCGACCTCATTTGTTCTCGTTCTTCGTCATGTCGTGACCGCCCTTCAGATTTCCGCAGGACCTCTGACCAGTGTCGTCTCTGACGCGAAGCGCATCGTGCTCGGTCGAGAGACCGACCGCAGCAGGCGAGGAACGTCAATCACGAAGGCCACCGCTCCGTCCGGCCGCATGGTCGACCCAGAGATGCCAGGCACCGAACGAAACAGCCGCCCGAGTGGCTTGATGACCGTTTGCCGTTCGCCCCGGATCGCGTCCACGCCGAGCCCGACGCGCCCCGAACGGTATCGAACCACCACGATCTGCTCCAGCGTGCGCGGTTTGTCGCTCGAGCCCAGGACGTCGCGCAGGTGGACGAATGCCAGCGGTTCGCCGCGCAGGTCGACGATCCCCTCGCTGTCCGCGTGATCGCGCCGGTCTGGAGGCAGCTCGACACACTCGATCACTTCATCCAGGGGCAGCACGAAATCGGTCCCCGCCACTTCGACCCAGAATCCTTCGATCACGGAAAGACTCAGCGGGAGCCGCAGCTCCACCGTGGTGCCGGCGCCCTCGGTGCTGTCGATGTCAACCGTCCCGTGCAGGTCCTCGACCCGCCGCCGCACGACATCCATGCCGACGCCCCGTCCGGACAGCTCGGTGACCTTCTCCGCCGTCGAGAAACCGGGCGCGAAAACCAGTTGATGCAAGTCCTGCACGGATAGACTGTCGACGTTCGCGCGGCCAAGCAGCCGGGCGCGGGCGCGGATCTTCGAAAGGTTGAACCCCGCCCCGTCGTCGACCACCTGGATCACGACCTGGTTGCCGTTCTGCGCGGCACGGAGCGTGACCGTGCCTTCCGGGCTCTTGCCTCGCGCGACCCGCACACTCGGCGGCTCGATGCCGTGGTCGATCGCGTTGCGCACCAGGTGCGTGAGCACGTCGCGCGCGCTCTCGCCGATGCCGGTGTCGACCCGGACCCTCTCCCCCTCGATCCTGAGACGGACCTGCTTGTGCTGCGCCTTGGCGGCGTCCCGGACCGTCCTCGCATGCGAGCGAAAAAATATCGCCACCGGAACCATTCGCGTGTCGATGACCCAGTCCTGCATCTCCATCAACAGGCGTTCGATCATCTGGTGCTGCTCGACGAGATCGGAGCTGGCGGCGAAGGATTCCGTCAAGCTCGCGCCCAGTTGCCCTTGTGCGACCAAAGCCCTCCCGGCCAGGTCGAGTAACTGGTCGATCTTGGCCATCTCGATTCGCAACGCCGGGCCCCACTGACCATCGGGCATCACGGGCATCGAGCCCTCTTCAGCCGGACTGGCTGCGCGACCCTCAGCCACGTCAGCGGGAGCAGTATCGCCGTTCGCCGCCGCGACCCAGGCCACGAGGTCCTGCTCGATGCTCTTGTGCTGGGTGGCGTCCTCCGGCGCACCGGTGCGCAAGGCCGCCAGCATCCCTCGCAGAGCATCGACAGCCCGGAGCAACAGGCTGCCGAGCTCCTTCGTCATCACGGTCCGACGCGTTCGCAGCGCATCGAGGAGGTCCTCGAGCGTGTGCGCCAGTTTCGAGAACCGGTCGAGCGCCAGGATCGAGGCATTTCCCTTCAACGTGTGAGCGATGCGAAACATCGCATCGATGGTCGCGACATCGTCGGGATGGCTCTCGAGAGAGAGGACCTCCGCCTCTAGACGATTGAGCTCGTCCTCCGAATCGGAGAGGAAGAGCCGCATCAATGCGGCGCGGTCAACGTCCATGGCGTCGCGGGGTTACATCGGAAGCTCCAGGGGAAACTGGAATCGGGCCCCCGCTCAACTCGGGACGACAACCTTCCGATACCAGAGCGGATCCGGTGAACCCTTCGCGGGACATGGGTGGTATCGCAGAATCGCTGAACGAAGCGGTATTGTTGGCCCTCGCCAACGTCGACCGCTCCGAGCGCGAGCGGGCGATCAAGGAGGCGGCCGAGGCGGTCGAGCCCGAGCAGCTCGTCGAGCTCATCGCGAACGATGACGCCGTCCGCCGAAACGCCGCGCTGGAAGCGCTGGGCAAGGGCGGGCGGCGCAGCGTTCCCGCGCTGGTGCGCGCGCTGCAGGATCCCGATCCGGAAGTGGTCATGTTCGCCGCCAGCACGCTGGGCAAGACGCGCGACCGGTCTGCCATCCCTCACCTGGTCAAGATGCTCAAGCACACCGACATCAATGTCTGCCAGGCCGCCATAGAAAGCTTGGGTGAGCTGCGCGCCGCGTCGACGCTGGACGCGCTCGGGGAGTTGTTGCGGGGTCACACCTGGCTGCGATTCGCTGTCGTCCACACCCTCGGCGAGATTGGGGATCCGCGCAGCATCCGCACGCTGATCGGTCTCCTGGACGACGATCAGCTTCGTGATAGCGCGGTGGCCGCGCTGTCAAAGATTGGCGGGCTCGAGGTCATCGGGGCGCTGGTCAAGCAGCTGGACATACGCCTCCCTCCCGCCTTGTTCACGCTTTATCTCGAAGCGCTGGCAAGCGCGCTCGTGACCCTACCCGACCCGACGGTGCTGTCGAAGCATCAGCCCTGGATCGCATTCGCCGCTGTGGCCAGAAAGTCCCTGGCGCCTCGCCTGAGCGAGATCCTGCGGCTGAAGATCGAGGAGTGGGACAGCGCCGAGGAGCTGGCGCACAAGGAAGCGGCGGTCGATCTCGTGCGCTGCCTCCGTCTCGAATCCTGCTACCCGGAGATGATCGCGGTGTCGTCCGACAGGCGGATGTGCGAGTCCCTGCTGTTCGCGGTGGCGGAGATCGGCACCACGCTGGAACCGCACCTCACCGCCGCCCTGTCGCACGACGACGGCAACGTCAGAAAGTTCGCCTGCCGCGCGATGGCGGCCGTATCGTTCGAGTCCGCGGCGAAAGCCGTCGCATCGTTGCTGACGGATCCCGACGACGGTATCCGGGCGGCCGCAGTGGCCGTCCTGGGGCGGCTGCACCATACCGAGGAGCTCCCCGCCATCGTCGAACGCATGATTGACGAATCCAAGACCGTGCGAACGGCCGCGGCAGAGGTGCTGGCGCGAATGGACGCCCGTCTGGTCACGATCGCGCTCCTGCGCAACAAGAAGGTGCTCGCCGACCGGCATGTCCAAGTGCTCTCGATCATGCGAAACAACCCCCACCCGCTGCAGCGCGGATTCGTGGAGACGAGCCTCGGCCACGCCGACGAAAACACGCGTCGCGCCGCGGTGGCCGCGTTCGCCGCCCAGGAATCGGACCTGATCGACGCTCTCGAGCCGATGCTTGCCGACAAGTCCCCCGATGTGCGCCGGAGCGCAATCATCGCGCTCAGCCGGCGTCCGCGCGAGCGAACGCGTCAACTGTTGCTCCGCCTGCTCGAACACGACCGCGACGCGCGGGCCGACGTCATCAAGGCCCTCGGCCGTATCGGAGACGCGCGTATGGTCCCGAAGCTGACCGCGATCTTCGATTCGTGCACGACCGCCGAGCAGGTGTGCGCGATCGACGCCCTGGAAGCGCTCGAAGCTCCCGGAATCGAGCCCTTCCTCGTGCGGCAGCTCGACAACAAAGACCCGGGCGTACGCCGCCACGCCGTGAAGGCCCTGGCCCGTATCGGCACCGCCTCGGCGCTCCGTCGCATCGTCATCGCGCTGCGGGACGCCAACCCGCGGGTGCGCATGACGGTGTCGAAGGCGCTCGCCTCCTGCCCGCACCCGATCGCCCGGAGCGGCCTCGAACGCCTGAGCGTCGACGCGGTCGCCAGCGTGGCGGACTTCGCCCGCTCGCAACTCTGAGCGGGCCCTGGGGCCGCTCAGAGCCGCAAGCCGCTCAGACCGGTGTGCTCTGCACCGCGACGTGGCGCAGGGTCGTCGCGATGGCCCGCATGCACTGCAGGTGGGTACGCTGCCAGTCGGTTTCGGAGAACAGCACGAGGATGCTGGTGCAGGCACCGTCCAGCGTCTTCACGAAGTTGATGAGCGGAGACACCGTCGCCGAGTTCATGTACTCGAGCTTGGTGAAATCGACGGTGACCTCGGCCCCCTTCATTTTCTCCGACAGATCACGCAGTACGGGTCGGAGAAAGATGCCAGGCGTACGCGAATCGCTGATGCCACGCCAAGCCACCCTCCCCTTCCCGTTGGCGCGCGATGCGCTGATGATCAGCCCATCTTGCTCGAATTGCCACTTCTGTTCAGGCATTTGCTTTCCTCGTCGCGGTGACGGTCACCACGTTGTTCGTGTAATCAAGCTGCAGATCGAATCCCCCCTCGAATCCGACCCGATAGATCCCTAACCGGCCGCTTTCGTCCGTATCAGCGAGCAGCTCTTCCAGACGCGCGAAATAGAGCGCCTGCTTGTCGTCGGCGCCGTGAACCTCCTGGACGCGGCGTTGCAGCTCCGCGACGCCGACCGTGTTGGTAGAGCCGTTGACGACGCGGATGCACAACCGCTCCGGCGTCGCCTCGAGCACGAACGTCACGGTCTCGGCCGCGGGCACGCTCTCGCCGTACTTGATCGCGTTCTCGACCAGCTCGGACGACGTCATGATGGCGGCGCTGCGCAGCTGGGCGGGACATTCCTGCAGAGCGCTGCCGACGCGCTCCCGGATCTCCCGCACGTTCGGCCACATCGGCGCGAACGACAGCTGCAAATGCGCCTGCACCATCAGGCCGCCTGTTGCGGGACGTAACGAACCGCCATCATCGTCACGTCGTCTTGCTGGGCGACGCCTTCCACGTTTTGCATGATGCCCTTGAGGATGCTGCCGCTGTCGTGCCCCTTGGCGGCGAGGTTGCTGAAGGCGGCCGCGAGGCCATCCGTGCCGAAGCGTTTGCCCCCGACCATCGCTTCCGTGATGCCGTCGGTGAACAGCAGCAAGATGTCGCCGTTGGTCAGCTCGAGGGTGTCGTCGCGCAACAGCGGACCGATGTCGTCAACCGGTCCGATCCACATGCCACGCGTCTCGACGCGCTCCACCGACCTCGAGCCGGCCCGATAGATCAGGATGTCCTGGTGGAGCCCGGAGTAGCGGATCGAGCTGCCCCGCAGCTGCAGGCCCGTGATCGTCATGTATTGATCTTCGCTGACCTTCTGCAAATTGCCTCTGACCGCCGCATTGACCTTGCTCAGGACCTGCGCGGGCGTCAGCTTCGCCGTGCCCTCGGCCCCGCTCAACACCACGGTGCGGATCGCCGTCTGGATCATCATCATCGTCAATCCCGCAGTGACGCCGTGCCCCGACACGTCGCCGATCAGCACCCAGTCGTCGCCGTCGGTGCGAATGATGTCGTAGTAGTCGCCGCCGACCGTGGAGGCCGGGACCATGAGGGCGGAGATCTCGTAGTCTCGGAAACGTGTCTCCTTGGGCAGCAGGACAGTCTGGATCTTTCGCGCCAGATCCATCTCGCTCCACAGCTCCGCCAGCGTGCGACGTAGCTCCTCGGTTCGCTGCGTGACCTGCGATTCGAGCGTGTCGTTCGTGCGTTGCAGCTGCTCGGTCGCGGAGCGCAGCTCGCCGTAGAGCGTGGCGTTCTCCACTGCGACCGCCGCCTGGGCCGCAACCAGCTGCAGAATCTCGACCCGTTCGGGGCTGAACGCGTTCGTCGCCGCGTTGTTCTCGAGATACAGCGCGCCGACCAGCCGGCCCTGATGGAGCATCGCCAGGCAGAGCAGGGACTTGGGCCGCCTGCCGGCGATGTAACTGTCACGGGAGAAGCGTGCGTCCGCGGCGGCGTTCTCGAGGACCACCGTCTCCTTGCTCCGGGCGACGTACTGCACGACGCTCGCGGCCAGCTCTGACGACCGCTCCACGGGTTGGCGCACCCCGAGCTGGATCCGGTACGGCTCGACGGTGATCAGCGCTTCGACTTCGAGCTGGCCGCCGTGGTTCAACACCAGGATGCCCTTCTGGGCGCCCGCGTTTTCCACCATGACGCGCATCAATCGTTCCAGCAGGCTGCCGAGCTCCAGCTCTCCCGCCAGGGCCTGGGTGGCGCGCACGGCGCTGACCAGGTCCAACCCGCGCGACGAGTCCGTGGTGCTCGTCGCTGAGGTGCTGTCGGCGAACGCCGTCGCCCGCGATGCCGCGGCCGGTGCCAGCTCGTTACCGAGGAGGCCCGCGTAGCGCTCGCCCAGCTGCTTCACCTTGGCGTTTGCGCCCCACTGGCGGTACGCGTACCAGGCCTCTTGCATGTAACCGCGCGCGACCTGGGCGCGCTGGCGCCGCAGGTGGAACTTCGCGGCCAGCTCGCTGGCGAGCGCCTCGTGCTGGATGAACCCGCTCTCGCGCGCCAGCTTGATCGCCTGGTCGTAAAGATCGATCGCGCGGTCCTGTTCGCCGGCCAGCGCCGCGATCTCGGCCGCGACCAGCGCATGGCGATGCGCATGATTCGACGGTGATGCTTCCGCCCAGGTGCGGAAGGTCTCCTCTTCCTTGCGCAGAAGCTCGAGGCCGGCAGCTCGGTCGCTGCCGGCGTCCTCCGCGAGCATGGCCGTTCGCGCCAGCGTGCGATAGAGGGCGTGCTCGGTGACGAAGTACATGCCCGGCATCAACGGCAAGGCCGTCTCGGCGAGCTCGAGCGACCGGTGGAACTCGCCCGCGAGGAAGACGGTCGGCTGCTTGAGCACGTGGTAGTAGACGTGCAGCACGCGGATGGCCTTGGCGCCCTCGACGAACGCGGCCTCGTCGAAGCCGCCGCCGTCGAGGCTGGTCGGGCTGCCGGTTTGCCCGCTCAGCGCAAGCAGGTTCCGCTCGAACACGCGCAGGATCGTCTGAGCGACGGGGTTCTCCGACCTTCGCAGGAGGTCCATCGTCTGCGGAACATCGGCCAGTAGCTCCTGGATGTTCTCGCCGCGGTAGAAGCGGTAGTACATCACGATCATCGCGGCCCAGGCGACGTGCAGGTACGCGCCGGCCTCCAAGGCCGCCTTCACCGCATGGCGCAGGTGGTCGAGGCTCTCCGACAGCGGCCGGCGCCAGTGGCAGTTGAATGCCCCGAACAAGAAGTGCGTCGCGCCTTCGATCTCGGTGTAGCCGGCCTTCTCGACCAGGTCGATACCGAGCTTCGCGAAGCGGTAGCTGACGTCCAGCGCGCCGCCGGTGGCGTTGTTGATGATGCCGTAGTTGCCATAGAAGTACGGTGACTTCGGCGCGTTGCCGTGTTCCATCGCCAGCCGCACCGCCTTGAGGCCGATCAGCACCGACGCCTGCGGCTTCGACATGAAGGCGGACGCATTGGTCTTGAACAACACGTCGACGAGGGCGCGCTTCTCCGGATCCGCCATCTCCGGCATCTCGAGGAGGGATTCCACGGTGCGGCCGGCGAGCATGGCCTTGAGCGCGCCCAGCTCGGCGCCGATCGCCGGGCCGAGCTGCGCATCGTCGGCGGGGAACTCGGCGCCCAGCAGGCGCGCGGTCTCGACGCCGCAATCGACCGCTTCGATCAGGCGGCTGGCGTTCGACGACAACGCGATGATGCGGATCTCCCGCCCGGCGACCCGTTCCAGCGTGGTTCGCGCCTTGGCGTCGACGACGTCGAGCAGCTGCAACGCACCGGCCACATTGCCGCTCATGAACTCACACTCCGCCAGCGTCAGATGCGCCCGGTACGTCGTCGCGTGGTCGTCGGCCCAGGCGTTCGGTCCCAGAAGCTCGAGGCAGCGTCGGAGCAGCTGGACCGCCGCGGCGTGAGCGCCCGAGCCTGCGACCTTGATGCCGGCTCTCAGGTTGAAGCGCGCGACCGTCCGCCGTTCGGCGACGTCAGTAATCGACGTCAGCCCCAGGTTCATGTGTCGAACGATCTGGACCAGACGGTCGTCGCTTGGCTCCGTACCGGCCTGTGCGAGCAGGAGCCGACCGATTTTCGCGTGGGCCCGACCGCGCTGCCCGGCGTCGACGATGTCGTAGGCCGCCTGGCGTACCCGGTCGTGCAAGAAGCGGTAGTACGAGACCAGGACTTCGCTGATCTCGTCGTCTTCGGACGGGCTCTCGGCAAGAAAGCGAGAGCGCGCATCCAGGGGCGTCAGCAACCCCTCGCGGAGCGCCTCCATGATCCCGGCCATGAGCGCGGACCCGGTACGTTCGCTGATCTGAGACAACGTGCCGAGATCGAATTCCTGGCCGATGCAGGCGCCCAATGTCAGCGCCTCCCGCGCGGTGTCGGACAGCCGGCGAATCCGCGCGACCAGGAGGTCCACGACGTTGTCCGAGGCCACGGCGGCCTCGACCTTGCCGTTGATCCAGGTCCAGCGCCCGCGCTCGGCGTCGAACTGCAGCAATTTCTCGTCGTGCAACGCGGTCAGAAACTGCTGCAGGAAGAACGGGCTCCCGTCGGTCTTGCGCAGCAAGATCTCCGCCAGCGGACGAACCGCGGCGGCGTCCAGGCGCAAGGTGTCGCCGAGCAAGGCGACGATGTGTTCGAGCTTGAGCGGCGTGAGGGCGAGCTCGTTGACGGGCACCCCGGCCTTGCGCAGATCGTCGATTGTGCGCAGCAACGGCTGGACGGCGGCCTGGTCGGTGTCGCGGTATGCGCCGATCACCAGCAAGTGTGAGCTCTGCCCGCCCGCGAGCATCTGCCGCAACAGGCGCAACGAAGCGGCGTCCGCCCACTGCAGATCGTCGAGAAACAGCGCGAGTGGATGCTCGTTCCGTGCGAACACTTGTAGAAACTGGCGGAACACAAGCTCGAACCGGGCCTGCGATTCGGCCGGCCCCACCGCCTGGACAGGCGGCTGCGGCCCGATGACGAGCGCGACCTCGGGAACCAGATCCGCGATCAGCTTGCCGTTTCGGCCCAACGCCTCGCGCAGCCGGCGCGCCCAGTCGTCCATCATATCCGGCGACTCGGCCAGCACGGAGCGCATCAATTCGCGACAGGCAGCGGCCACCCCCGCGAAGGGGACCGACTGATTGAGCTGGTCGAACTTCCCCGCCGCGAACGCGCCCCCCCGGACCACTTGCTTCTGGATCTCGTTGACGAGTGCACTCTTGCCGATACCGGCGTGGCCGGCGATGAGCATCAACCCGGCGCCGCCGCGGCGCGCCCCCTCGAACGCCGACAGCAGCGCCCCGATCTCCGCCTCGCGCCCGTACAGCTTCTGGGGAATCGACAGCTCGCCGGAGGCGTCGCTGCGACCGATCGGGAAGGCACCCAGCTCGCCGCCCCCGCGCAGTCTGCGGGCGCACTCCTCGAGGTCCGCCTTGAGCCCGCTCGCGCTCTGGTAGCGATCCTCCGCCGCCTTCGCCATCAGCTTGAGGACGATGGCGGACACCAGCTCCGGCACTGCCGGCGAGAGCTCGTGTGGTGGTCGCGGGG
>Ga0207428_10006166_pt1 | contig 11076 bp, 7 predicted proteins | sample RhiMethybrSRZTD1_FD_187600 | JGI IMG/M metagenome (GOLD analysis project Ga0207428, IMG submission 187600) | Populus rhizosphere microbial communities from Tennessee, USA - Rhizosphere MetaG P. TD hybrid SRZTD1 (SPAdes) (version 3) | ecosystem: Host-associated > Plants > Roots > Rhizosphere >... | reverse complement strand
GCCGTCGCCCAGCATATCCACACCTACGATCAGCAGGGCGCCTTCGTCTTCAAACGCCGTGTGGGCGACGACTTCTATGGCCGGCTCGGCGATCTTCACGCCCGGCGTATCCTTCACCGTCTCCCATACGCTTTCCGGAAAGCCCGATTCGCCTCCCGAGATCTGTAGCGTCGCTTTGCCGGCGACCTTCTCAATCGTCGTTGTCAGGGAACTGATCAGCGTCACATTAGCTGTGCGCACGGCGAAGAAGACCGCCACGCCGAGCGCGATGCCGAGCAGCGTCAATAGGGTACGAAGCCGGTACCGTCGCCATTGTTTCCAGGTGATGTTCGCCAGAGCCGAGATCATCGCGCCGCCTCCAATGAAATGTTTGGCGAAGCCTGCGCGCGCTCCTCTCCGATCACGCTGCCGTCGCGCAACCGGAGGATGCGGTCGCAATGCGCGGCGGCCTCCGCGTTGTGCGTGACCATCAGAATAGTGGCGTTGAACTCGTGATGAAGGTCGTCGAGCAGCCCCAAAATCTCTTCACCGGTCTTCGAATCGAGATTGCCAGTAGGCTCGTCGGCAAGCAGGATCGGCGGATGGAAGATCAGCGCGCGCGCGATCGCGATTCGCTGCCGTTCACCGCCCGACAATTCATCAGGGCGATGCGTGACGCGTCCGCCCAACCCCACTCGCTCCAACATCGTTTTTGCTCGCCGATCGGCGTCTCGACGCGACGTCCCCTGGAGCCGGAGCGGCAGCGAGACGTTTTCGAGCGCGGTTAACGTCGCCAACAGGTTGAACGTTTGAAAGACCATCCCGATCTTTTCGCGCCGCAGCCTCGTCCGCGCGTCGTCATCGAGCGAAGCTATATTCACCCCGTCGATCTTGACCGCGCCCGCGGTCGGCTCGTCCAGCCCGCAGATCAGATTCAGCAGAGTTGATTTGCCCGATCCCGACGGTCCCATCACAGCGACGCGCTCGCCACGATAAATCTCCAGGCGCACGTTATTCAGCGCGTGAACGACCTTGCTGTCTCCATAGTCGCGCGAGACATTTTCAAGTTTGATCATCGATTAACCGCCCCTCAAGAATGTTTTCACAAACCTTCTGATTTCATGGTGGTATCGCTTATTTTTTTTAGCAACACTGCAGTCCGTCAAAACAGGACCATCTCAAGCAACCGCAGTGGGGTCAGGCCTGTACAGCTTTTGCTTGCCGATTTTTTTCGTTGACTGAAAGTATTCACAAGCGTAAAGTATGCCCGTTGCTTGGTATTCATCAGATAACCCACGTCTCTCAGAATAGCCGGACAACACCCAATTCACCAGTCATTACGCCATTGGAATAAGGGCCATAGAATTTATATAATCCGAGGCATATAGCAAAACTCAGACAACACACTGATAATCATGATCTGTAAAAAAATAGATTGACCAAGAGTTAAGCCAGTCTTTCGCAGGGATAGGTCTGTTAGGGAGCTTTTTATTGAGCTTCAAATTTAAAATGATTGGCCAGACCTACTCCCGCCGCGTAGCGGCGCCGTGAGTTTATTCCGGCGTTGAAACGCCGGGCAAGTATTTTGGCGACCGCCAATCGGTCGGCGACGAAGCAAGCGAAAGTATAACAGGGCAAGAGTAGAGAGGATTGAGATCAAACTCGGCAACTTGGCCACTACCTAGTTCGAAACTGGGTCGACAGAAAGGGGAATAATCATGGCGCAGGAAATCATGGCGCAGGCATTCGTTATACGCCCGTTCGATAAAAAGAAGGACTCGTCCGGTAAAGAGATCGATTTTGAGCGGGTCCACAAGGAGTTAATCGATCCGTCACTGGAGGCGGCTAACCTCAAAGGCGGAACCACCGGTAAAATCATAGACTCAGGGAACATTCGTGAAGACATGTTCTCACTGATCCTAGAAGCCGACCTGGTAATCTGCGACGTCAGCATTCACAACGCGAACGTTTTCTACGAGCTGGGTCTGCGACACGCGCTTCGAAAGCGGGGCGCCATCCTAATAAAAGGGATTCCGACAGCCGATAACATCCCATTCGACCTGCTGACGGATCGTTATCTTCCTTACAACTTGGATGACCCCGCATCGGCTCGACAGCAACTCACCGATATGATCGAGGCCACTCTTCGTAGCGATCGGGAGACCGACAGCCCTGTCTTTAAGATGCTGCCGGCGCTGCCCGAGGCGAATGCGGATTCTATCCAAGTAGTGCCAATGGACTTCCGCGAGGAGGTGGACCGTGCGCGCGCCGCGAATTCGAAAGGGTGGTTACGGCTCCTGGCGCAGGAAGTCAAAGGCCTGCGCTTTCAATGGGCCGGACTTCGGTTGGTCGCCCAGGCTCAATGGAGTCTAAAAGACTATGCCGGCGCGCGGGCGAGCTTCGAGGAGATTCACGACGGTAATCGTGGCGACGTAGATTCAATTCTCGCCCTCGCAAACATCTATGAGCGTTTATATCGTGATGAGAAAAAGGCCCAGTTGCTGACGCTTTCAGAGCAGGCGATCGAGCGTGTGATCACGAGCGATAAGGCGCTTCCTCGACATCACGTAGAGGCGCTGGCGCTGCGCGGGCGCAACCAGAAAACGCGGTGGCGCGACGAATTCGAATCCTTAGCCACAGTCCCGGAGCGTCGTCAGGCCGGGAGCAATCGACTGCTCCACGAATCGTACGAAGCTTACCGGGGGGCCTTTTTCCAAGACCTGAATCACTTCTACTCCGGTCTGGCGGCGTTGCAGATGGGCGCAATCTTTCTGGACCTCAGCCCGAAGGATTCCGATTCGTGGAAGGTCGCTTTCGATAATGACGCCCAGGCCGAATCTTACCGGCGCAAGGTCAGCCAGGAAGTTAAAACGCTGTCGGCGCTCGTGCCGGCTTCGATCGAGGCCAAACAAGGGCAGATGAAACCTGATGACCCGGAGCGATTGTGGACGCAGATCAGTTTCGCGGACTTTCTATTCCTTACCGAACAGAATGAGTCGAGGGTAATTAAGCGGTATCAGGACGTTATTACTTCCGATCAGCCGTTCGCATGGGACTCCACAAAAGGGCAACTGCAACTCTTTGAAAAACTGGGAGTGAAGGGTGAATTGCCTCAAAAAGTGATCGCGGCTGTAGACAGCGCTTTTGAAGGCGGTTCCCGAGAAGACGCGGCGCCAAAGCATGTTCTCCTCTTTGCCGGACACTGCTTTGATGCGCCGGGCCGCGCTGAAGAGCGTTTCCCCTCCAAGCTGGAAGGGCGCGCCAAAACGCTCATTATTGAGGCGCTGAACGCGCTTAATCAAGATTGTAAGTTACTGGGACTCGCGTCGGCCGCCCCGGGGGCCGATCTCCTTTTTCACGAGGCCTGCGCTGAGCTGAAGATTCAAAGCATTATTTGCCTTCCCATGTCGGAAGACGCTTACGTGAGAGCCAGTTTCGAGACGTTGGATGAATTGCGTTCGCGGTTCTTCCGATTCACCGAAGGGAATAAACAGGTCTTGGAACTGAGTGACCGAGAGGGGCTGCCGAGGTGGTTCGGGGAGAGCGCGGCGAACTCCTGGGAGCGGGGTAACCAGTGGGTTCTACAGATGGCCCTGGCTTCCGGAGCTCAAAAGATTACGCTGCTCGCATTATGGGACGGGAAAAATGAGGGCGATGGTCCGGGCGGAACAGCGCATATGGTTAACCTGGCGCGGAACTCGGGCAAAATTCACGTCAATATTATTGATAGCCGGAAATTGTTGGGATAGTCCTGGCGCCCGCGCCCGGTATTTCGAGAGGGGAAAGACGATGCCTTGGGACGATGCAGCGCAACTTGAAACGAGCATGACGGCGTTGCTCGACGCGTTCAATTGGCCGGAAGCGGACGAACTTTGCGACAAGCTGATCATCCGGATCCATACAGATACGGAATTGATTCCGGAACGAACGGCCAAAAATCTGCTGCAGAGCTTACGTAGGAAACGGCGCTTCGCCTGCATGACGCAACTCGGCGAAGCCTTGCTCCAATCAGGGTTGCACACCCCGCAGATTCGCAGACAGTACGCGCAAGCTCTGATTGATCAAGACATTCTCGCGGCGGCGGAAATGATCTTGCAATCCATCGTCCAAGATCCGCAGGGGATCAAAGGGGAAGAGTTGGAGGCGCGTGGACTAATCGGTCGCATCTACAAACAACTTTTCGTCAACCTCAATGGCCTGAGTCCTGCGCGCAAACTCGCCAACATCGAGCGCGCTTTGCAGGAGTATTACAAAGTCTACCTTCTTGACGATAACTACCTCTGGCACGGGATCAACGTCGTGGCCTTGTCGGACAGGGCGCGGCGGGAGGGTATTACGCTCGCCGAATGGCCGGAAGCGGCCGCGCTGGCGCAGGAAATCCTTGGAACCCTAAAGAAACGCGAAGAGGAAGCCACTGACCCCCTTCCGGCATGGGATGTCGCCACCGAGTTGGAAGCGCTCGTGGCTCTCGGCCAACACAAGGACGCGGCGGACGCCGCATTCCGGTACGTCGCTCATAAGAATGTTGACTCTTTCGAGATCGCAAGTACGCTTCGGCAGCTCACTGAGGTCTGGCAACTTAATGATAACGAGCTCCCTGGTAAGCACGTGCTACCCATTCTCAAAGCAGGGCTTCTAAAGAAACAGGGGGCAGCGATTACGAACGACCCGCAGCAAATCAAGCATGAGATCGCAGCCGTCGAGGAGGCGATGGACGGGCTTGAGTCGGTCTTTTCTTCCGACCGAATGGTGACGCTCGGTTGGTACAAAAAGGGATTGCAGCAGTGCGATTCGGTGGCCCGCGTGCAGAAACTAAATGGACAAGGGCACGGGACGGGCTGGTTGGTCAATGCTTCGGATTTCTTCACCGATCAAGAGGGGTTACTGTTGCTAACCAATGGACACGTGGTAAGTGACAATCCGAACCCCTTCAGCAATCCTAAGGCCATCTATCCCGAGGATGCGCGAATCAAATTCCAAACGATCGGCGACGAATTATACGAAGTGGAAGAACTGGTGTGGACGTCTGCGCCAAATGAATTGGACGCGACGTTTCTAAGGCTGAAAGGCCTTCCGGCGTCGGCGCAGCCACTGGCAATTCACACGCGGGAGATCGAATTGACTGCCGCCGCGCCGGCATTGCGTCTGTATATCATCGGTCACCCAGGCGGGAGAGACCTGGAGATTTCGCTGCAGGACAATAACCTGCTGGCGGCGAATGAAAAACTGCTCCATTACCGGACGCCGACTGAACCGGGCAATTCAGGCAGCCCCGTCTTCGAACATGACGACTGGCGGGTGGTGGCGTTGCATCACAGAGGCAGTGAAATGATGCCACGATTTGATGGGGGAAAACCCGACCCGTACCAGGCTAACGAGGGCATCGCCATCTTGACTATTCGCAAGGCGACACTCGGCAATTAACCGGGGTAGCGCTAGTTGAAAATCAGTACCGCGAGCGGTAGCGAGCGTGGCCCCCGCAAGTAGCCTACTCCGGGCGCCACGCTCGCTACCGCTCGCGGTACTGATCCGGCGACCCAATGCTCAATTAGCCTAAACAATGTGGCGAGCAATAACCGGGGTAGCGCCAGTTGAAAAGCCAGCGGCCCGCGCGCAAGAACATTCGAACCAGGAGTAACATGTATGTCACAGGAAAACACTACCGTAATCGTCACACACCAACGCCTTAATGAGGCCATCACGAAAGCGCTGCGACAGGATCCCAACGCGATCATTGACGCGGCCCAGGCGGCGCCGCCCGGCGGATACGAGGCGGATGAAACCCCGCCGTCCGCAGCGGAAGCTGCTGGTTTAATGGAGGAGCTATTGAAGTCCCTTCAGACACTCGAGGCCGCGGAAAAAAAATCCGGCGTTCTGGCCGCCCCCGATGATCAATTCACCTCCCTGCTGCAAAGTTATTTGGCGGAGGCTTCCCTACAAACAGGTAAAGTCGAGTCCGTGGACGGCGGCGGCCTCGAAGCGCAGTTCGACGAGCGTGACATCTTGGGCTGGGCCGGCAGCTTGTTCAGCTGGGTCAGGAGACTGAAACCGCACAAATGGCTGACTGCCACCTCGACGCCAGAACCTTTGCCCAACACGCTGCGCACGGCCATTCTGGGTGATTGGGGCTCGGGCTTATACGGCGCGCCGGTTTGCGCCAAGAGCATCGAGGACGATCCAAAAGGGTACGGTTTACTTCTTCACCTCGGCGACGTTTATTATTCGGGGACGGAGAGTGAAGTAACCAACCGCTTCCTTAAATTCTGGCCGAAGAATCCCGGCGCCGTCAGCCGCGCTTGCAACTCCAATCATGAGATGTATTCGGGCGGGTACGGCTACTTTAAAAAGACGTTGAAGGAGTTCAAGCAGGCTGCCAGCTACTTCGCTTTACAGAACGACCACTGGCTACTGGTCGGTCTCGACACCGGCTATGAAGAGGCTGAATTGGCTAAAGACCAGGTCGATTGGCTGAAGGGACTGGTGGCCAACGCCGGGAACCGCCGCGTCGTCCTTTTCACTCACCACCAACTCTTCGCCTGGGCTGAAAGGGCGAAAGGGGAACTGCAGGAGCAACTCGGCGACCTACTTACGAGTAGACGGATCTTCGCCTGGTATTGGGGGCATGAACATCGGTGCATGCTTTACACCCAACACCAGGATTGGGGGCTTTACGGCCGTTGCGTCGGGCACAGTGGCTATCCGTATTTCCACGATAAATTCACGGAAGGGGTCATCGACCAACATGGGCCACAGGACACCACATGGCGGAAAGTCGACAAGAAGAACAATGCGCCCGGCGGTCTTATTCTGGAAGGTCCCAACCTCTACATCAAGGGTCATGAAAATGAGTATGGTCCCCATGGATACATGACGCTGGAGTTTGACGGCGCGCGCCTCAACGAAATCGTACATGCGCCGGACCGCAGTGTTGTTTACGAACGGGAACTTGTCTGAACTTTCCGTAACCCTGGCCGCCCTGTTTAGACAATTGTAGCGGAGGCAGGATCGCCGAATCCGCCGCCTCTGATTCAATAACGACGGGAGAACCAGAAGCATGAATTTAACAATAGAAGAAAAGAGTTTAATCGTTCGGGTGATCAACGTCTTTGAAACCGGCAAGCCGGACGGCAACTACGGGTTGTTGGTTGTGATGAAAGACGGACCCCACAAGATCCCACAGATTACTTACGGGCGATCACAAACGACGGAATACGGCCTTCTGCGGGACCTGGCGCAGCGTTACGTCGCCGCCGGCGGGACTTTCAGCGCGGCGCTCGCTCCGTTCGCCGATGACATTGGCAGCAAGCCGCTCACTGATAATTTGCAGTTTCGCGATCTTTTGCGGCGCGCCGGGCGGGAGGACCCCGTAATGCAGAGCGTGCAAGACCAGTTCTTCGATGAACGATACTTCAAACCTGCGTTGCGTTGGGCGGATCAACAACAATTTACGTTGCCCTTGTCCGCATTAGTGATCTATGACTCGTTCGTGCACAGCGGCGGCATTCTTTGGGTACTACGATCGAAGTTCGCGGAAAATCCGCCGTCCCTCGGCGGTGATGAGAAGAAGTGGATTAAAGCCTATACGAACGCTCGCAACAATTGGCTCGCCAACCACTCGAACAAATTATTGCCCAAGACGATTTACCGAACTGAATGTTTCAAACGTGAGATTGGCCGTGATAACTGGGGCTTATCAAAAGCCCCCATCAAGGCAAACGGTTTGGACGTAACCGCATAGGTAAATGCTGGCTGTCTCATTTCGGACGTTTGAGCGGACGCGTAGTCGGATTACTTTTGTTACTTCGCCACGCTGATTCAGATGGAGGCTGTGCTAATTAGAGCTGAATGCAATCAACTAATTGAATATGCACAGTCTCCATTTCTGACTGCATGTTAACTCTCCAATATCGCGCGCGCGTTACGTCGCCGGTCGCTTCGCCTCTGTTAATTTGCAGCGCCGGTGGATTCGTTCACGCATTCTGCGTCGCAATCTCCTTCCAAACAACAGAAGTAGCTTAAATCGGTTTGCAAACCAGTTTAAGATGGGACTGGCGCTATGAATGCCGGCAAACCGCGCGTCTTAACTCAGGGATAATAGTGGCGCGGACTTTAGTCTGCGCTTAAGTCATATCCCTCGGGCCGCGCGGACTGATGGTCTTTGATTATTAAATGCAACCACGCATTCCAACGTAGGGGCGGGTTTTCCCCGCCCCAATCGCCTGGATCACGTACATGGGCGGGGAAAACCCGCCCCTACACCCATGATTGTATTTAATTTCAAAGACAATAAGTACGCGTCATGGTCAGGATCGATTCCACCCATTTCTTAACTGTGGATATGGGCTCTAGTGTGAAGCACGGTTGGAAGTGATGTTGAAAACACCGGGCCAGGTCCGGGCGACATCCTGCGTGGGCAAGGTCAAACCGGGAACGCTGGTTGAATTTTTTACAGAGCGCGTCCCGCTCGGTCGGAGTGATCGGGGCGCCGGGAGGTGTCATTATGCCTAGGAGAATCGAGCGCATATTCGGTCATGCCGGCAATCGCCGCGAACCGCGCGCCGCCGCGCGAACTGCCAGGCAGAGCTTCCTCGGCGGTCTAACGCTCAAGGAATTGGCGAAAAGGATCTGGCGCGAAGCGAGCGAGGACGACGCTTTCGACCGCGCGGCGGGGCTTGCTTTCTACTTCATGCTCGCGTTTTTTCCGCTGCTGATCTTCCTGATAAGCGTGCTGGGCCTTATGCCGAGCGCCCAGGACAAGTTGATTGATTACTTGACAAAGGCGACGCCACCCGAGGCGAAGGAATTGTTGCGTGATTGGACTAGGAGCGTCGCCGACAAGACCACCGGCGGCCTCCTCTCATTGTCGCTCCTTGTTTCGCTCTGGGCGGCGTCGAGCGGAATGAACGCGTTGATGCGCGCGCTCAACGTCGCTTATGAAGTCGAGGAAGGCCGTCCGTGGTGGAAGTCGCGCCTGGTGGCCATTGTGCTTGTGCTTGCGCTGGCGGTCTTCGTCATCGGCGGCGCCCTGCTGATCATCTTCGGCGACGCGCTGGCGGCGGCGCTGGCAGTCAGGTTCGGGCTCGGCGAGGTCTTCACGGCGGTCTGGCCTTACGTCGATTACCTGATAGGCCTGGCGCTGCTGGTGGTCGGAATAGGGGTAATCTACAGCTTCGCGCCGAACGCGGAGCAGAACTGGCGCCGGCACGCGCCGGGCGCGGTCTTCGCCGTGGCCGCGATGGCGATCTCGTCGTTCCTCTTCTCGATCTACCTCGGTTACGCGCCGAGCTACAGCGCGACCTATGGGAGTCTGGGCGCGGTCATCGTCCTGATGCTCTGGCTCTATATTCTCGGACTGGCGATCTTTCTCGGCGGCGAGATCAATTCGGAGACCGGGAAAGCAGCGGGCAAGACGGTCCGTCAAAAGGAGAGAAGGGAAGGTGCCTGAGCGTCGAGGATTGAGTGTCGAGAAGTTCGACAACCGCCGTGAACTGGAGGGAGGCCGCGCGGGATAAGCATGGCGGCGGGCCGGGCGTCTGTGAGGAGGAAGAGATGTAAGCACTCGCGCAAAAATAATCCGGCATTATCCATCGTAGGGGCAGACACGCAGGTCTGCCCCTACGATAAACACCGCAAAATTTTTGCCCAACTGCTTATAACATCCTAAATCTTAAATACGAATAGCAATTGCCCACAGGCATAACGGTTGCGAACACTGAATATGACCTGGAAAGGTGGTGAGGAAAGTAGGAAATATACATGAACAAAGGATCAAGTTGGACGAATGAGGCATTTCTTCCTCCTTGACCCTTCGCCCTCTTTGTCTCTCCTCCTTTGAGATAAAAAGCCCTCCCTCACCATAGCTTTCCAGGTTGTAAAGAAAAGCGAGATAGGCGAGGGATTATGAAGGAATCATCAGAAACATCATCCTTGGGGAGAGATAGGAGATAGCGATGGAACGCAGAGAAAGAATATTCAACATGCCGGGAGGGCCCGCGGATCGCCCCTTTATTCTGGATGAAGTAGAGCGTCGCGGGGACGGGATGGCCGTCGAGAGGGTGGAGCAGACCGCCGTGGCGCGCGACCGCGTGCGCTGGGGGCCGATCTGGGCGGGATTGTTGACAACGCTCAGCATGTTCCTGCTGTTCGAGCTGATGGCCTATGCGTTCGGATGGTTGTCACTAGGCATGGGCGATTTCCCGGGCGCCAGGCGGAGCGACGCATGGGTCGCCGGGATCATCGGTTTGATTTCATTCTTCCTGGGCGGGCTGGTCACCGGCGCGACGGCCTTGGTCAGAGGCCCGAGCGCGGGATTGATCAACGGCTTTTGCCTCTGGGCGCTCGGCACGGTTTTGATCCTGGCGCTGACGGCGATCGGCCTCGGCTCGTTCTTCGGCGCGTCCGGCAACATATTTAGTCAGTTAATCATCTGGGGGCGCGGCATCAATTTAGGCGCGCTGGGGATGAACACTGATCAACTCATCGCCTCCGTCAGAACAGGGGCTTTGTGGTCGTTCATTCTGATGGCGCTTTCGGCATGCGCGGCGATGCTCGGCGGCGTGGTCGGCAGCGGCGGCCGCCCAATCGGCAGAATCAGACGCGCTGATCGAGTCGAGAGAGAAGCCGAACTTCACGCCGAATGATCAAAGGTATTCGCAAGGGGGCGCCTTTCATTCTCGATGAAGGGAAAGTATGTGTGATTATTCCTTTATATTACGGGCCCGCTTGCGAACTTTGCGGCGCTTGCGCTGACGGCGCCGAAGGCGAAGAAAGCCCTCGCCGCGTTGCGTGGCATGTGAGCGCCGGAAGGAAAAAGTGGTTCGAAGGACGCGATTATTACCCTCTGCAAGGCGATAGCTGGCCGCTAAAAAAGAACGTCACAAATGAATACCAGCGAGTATGTCGAAAATACCGCGCGGCGGGCGGAGAACCATTTATTGAGATAGGCGCAGTCCCTCACACAACCGGCGCCGCGGGGGCTGCGGCACGTAGCTTGTATTATTCAATCGATTCTCTGCAGACAAAATGCTGGCGCCGCCGGCGAGTGAGAGGAGCGCGTCCTGATGTCGAGCCATGTGTGGGTATGGGTAATCTTCAATC
>Ga0207428_10006165_pt1 | contig 11077 bp, 18 predicted proteins | sample RhiMethybrSRZTD1_FD_187600 | JGI IMG/M metagenome (GOLD analysis project Ga0207428, IMG submission 187600) | Populus rhizosphere microbial communities from Tennessee, USA - Rhizosphere MetaG P. TD hybrid SRZTD1 (SPAdes) (version 3) | ecosystem: Host-associated > Plants > Roots > Rhizosphere >... | reverse complement strand
TGTGATCGTGATGTTGTTGCCTATGTTGATGCTTTCGCCTTCTTTGCGAGTCAAAATCAGCATTGTCCATTTCCTTGCGTGAGTGGGTTTCCCAATGCCGCCTTGCAAGAAGCGGCATCAGTGAAACATCACTGCATTACGCGGATTTCAGTGCGAGGGAACCACTCACCGTCGAGTTTCACCATGCAGCCAACAAACGCGGCGTAGCGAGTTTCTCGGTCAGTCTGGAAGCCGTAGTAAGAGCAAGTGGCCCGAGAGGCAAGACTGCTCAGCAGCATGCCACCCAGGATCAGTGCCAGCAGGATTAACAGAACCTTTGTCGCGTACTTCACGCCTCGATACCGTAGTCAGCCAGGCGCAGGCCGAAGTGCATGCTTATTTCCTTCAGCACCACAAACTCTGCTGGCTCGATCAGGCCGTCAGCCTGGGCAATGGCAAGAATGTTGACGAAGGCTTCCTCCGCATCGGCCGGAACGTTTTTGATGTCGGCCAGTTCCCGCTTGATCGCCAATCGGCCTACTTGAAAGTTGGCGTTCAACTGACCTGTAAAACGATTGATGGTTTCGGTGATCTCGCTGCCGAAGTGCGTCAAATTCGGGTTGGAGCGAATCAACTCATCCAGCTTGGAAACCTCGCTGGCTTCAATCTCTCCGTCGGCTGCGGCAACCAATAATCCGCCACCGACAATGGCCTGCATCAAGTCGCGGTTAACGACCTTCTTCATTTCGGCCTGGGCATTGCCGACTTGTTTGCCGAAGAGTTTTTTCATTCCGAACATGGTGTTTCCTCTGGTGGGATTACATCCCGCTGCACCCTGTCACCAAGGTGCAGCAGTGATGCTGTCCGTCCTATTGCCGCCGGAGGGGCTGGGCGCATTGCTTGCCGGGTCATTCACACGGTTCTGGCGTTTCACCATCGATCAGCCGTCCAGGTTGATCCTGTCGTGGGCAGGCTTTCGGGCCTGTCTGCTCGCCGGTCGCCGGTAGAGGCAATGCGGTCTGTTGTTTGTTGCGCTGATTGTTAAAGAGTGGCGCGGCTTTCGCTGCTGGGCCGGTTATGTGCTGGCATGGGCAAAATATAGGTGTGCACATATTCTGAGTCAATGGGTAAACCCATAAAAATTCTTGGGGGCGTTAAAAAGCCCGCAAATCGCGGGCTCCTTTTATAGGTCGGCGTATTTCTGCCAGCCAATCCTCACGCTGTCTTCTTCTAAACGCTCGACAGTGATCCCGTCAGTTTCCTCGAGTTCTTGGATCACTTGTTCCCATGCCGCGGGGGACTCATCATCGCGTCTGGCAATCTTGATTGTTTGTACCTTTTGTACGTTTGGATCGGACACCAGGCGTTGAATACGACGGCCGACTTGTTCGTAGTTGTTAAGCGTGTGGGTACTGCCGGTAGCGCCATGATTCATTCCTGTCTTCCTTTGTTTTTTGTATGGATCGACAGTATTTAGTTCCAGAAAAGGCAGCAATCCGGAAAGAGCACGTTTGTACTCTTTCGAGTTCAGCTCGAAAAAAAGCCCGCTGAGTGCGGGCTTGTTCATCACATGAATAGCAGCGAGCGGCGCACTAAAGCTTTCCGGTCATACGCACTGCTACCCCAATGATGCGGCAGTTTTCATCACACTCGACCATTTTGTAAGCTGGGTTCAGTGGCTTCAGATAACGAATGCCGCCATCTTCCACCAGCTTCTTGAATGTCGCCTCGTTGCTCGCGGGCAATTTGGCAATAACCAGCTTGCCAGGTTGCACATCAGCCTCGGTGTCTACCAGGATCATCATTCCTTCAGGAACGCTGACGCCTGCGGGGGCGGTCATAGAATCGCCTTTTACCTCAAGCCAAAAGGCAGGTCCTTTGGAGTCGTAGTCAGAAACTTCATATCTGTCAGAAAAACCGTCGGGGTATGGCTGCACTGCTTCCTCCCAACACCCGGCTGACACCCAGCTGATCACTGGATATCGATAAAGCATCTGAGGCTGAACCACGTCTTTTACGTTGGGCTGTTCGGTAGTGTCTGAAACCATCGGGCCAGACCCACTCTCAATCCAAATGGCCGAAACCCCACAGGCCTTTGCAATGGAGGCGTTATAGGAGGAGCGTTGTGATCTCCCACGTTCAAGATCAGAAATAGATGCCTGATCGATTCCCACGAGCTTTGCTAGCTCGGCTTGGGTAAACCCGGCGTGCCGTCGAGCGGCCTTGATTCGTTCTTTATATTCCATCTTTCGATTATTACTGGCGAACCCATATCGTTGCAAAGTGGTATGCCCATGATCTACGATATGGGTATTCACATAAATGGGCGTAGTATGAAGACCATTTTCAAAGACCTCGTTGCCTTCTTCGGGACGCAGGAGGCCACAGCAGAAAAGCTCAAAGTCGATCAAAGCACAGTTTCTGGCTGGGTCCGGGGTAAGCACGGAATGTCTCCTGTTATTGCCAAACGGGCAGAAGCCTTGACCGACGGGACCTTCAAAAAAGAGGACCTTTGCCCTGCTTTTCCATGGGCCGAAATGGTGGCTTGAATCGACATTGAATCGCTCCAGCCCCTTGAGAAATATTTTGATACCAGTAATGGCTTAACGCTACGCGAGAAGAACTGAGGTTTTCGCAATGGAACATTTCGAAAGAACACTGCATCGAGAAGTAAAGGCTGATGGTGGCACCGCCCTGGCAAAACGTATGGGCGTGAATGAGACCAGGTTGCTTGACTGCGCCAATCCGAATCGTGAGGCGCATCGAATGAATCTAGAGATGTTCGGCCAAGTACTCACCCATCTCTCTGTCGAGTCCCGGGCGATTGTTCTCAACGCGCTACTCGATGAGTTCGGGTACTCGCTGGTGGCGAAGGAAGTTACTGAGGTGAAAACCCTTCCTGCCGCGCTGGCACTTGTTGGAAAGGAGTTCGCGGATCTGACGGTCGCAGTGCATAACGCATTGGTAGATGGCCGCGTTACACAGATCGAGAAAGCGGGGATCTGTAAAGAAATCGCGCATGTCCGGCGCGAGGTTGACGCCATTGAGGCTGCAGTGAAGGTCGCCTAAATCACAGGAACAAAAAAGCCGACGGAGAAGGTCGGCTGATTCGCAAAACTAGAGAGCGACGATTATGCACAGCCACATTGCCCCGAGCAATACCCTCGATGTCGTGACACATCTCGGCCAATCGCAAAACGTGTCATGTCACACCATGTCTTCACGCGAAATCGCCGAGCTGACGGGCAGCACGCACGACAATGTTCTGAAAACAGTCCGCGGGCTTGTTGCCAAGGGTGTCGTTTCGTCAAACGATACCCCCTACGTCCACCCCCAAAACGGTCAGGTCTATCGCGAGTTCTTGCTATCTCAACGTGACACCTTGGTGGTGGTCTCGGGCTACAGCGTCGAACTGCGCGCGAAAATTATTGATCGTTGGCAGGAGCTCGAAACCCAGTTCAGTCAATTTCAGATCCCTGCGACCTACGCCGAGGCGTTGCAGGCGGCCGCTGACCAAGCAAGGGACAACCAGTCGCTGCGATTGGTTATTCTCGATCAGGCACCAAAAGTTGCAGCGATCAAACGTCTGGCGGCGGCCGGTGGAGCGATCTGCATCACCGACACCGCCAAACAGTTGCAGATCCAGCCTGCGAAGTTGTTCGCCTGGCTTGAGCAGCATCGTTGGATATTCCGCCGCAAGGGCTCCAAGCGCTGGGTTGCCTATCAGCCACGTATCACCGCCGGCTACATGACTCACAAAGTCACAGCCCTGAAGCCTGATCCGGAAACCAGCATCGAGCGAGCTGCATTCCATCCAATGGTCACCCCGAAAGGCCTTACCCGTCTTGCTGAGCTTCTGCAGGAGGCCGAGTAATGGCCGGCGATTGGATCAAATTCGAACTCACCACCCTAGACAAGCCAGAGGTCTGCCAGATTGCTGATTTAGCCGACATCGACCCGGATGCGGTAGTGGGCAAATTGATGCGTGTATGGGGTTGGTTCGACCAGCAGACGGAGAACGGTAACGCTCCGAGCGTTAGCAAAAAGTTACTCGATCGGCTGGTGGGCGTTATCGGTTTTTGCGAACACATGAAGTCGGTGGCATGGATGCATGAAGTGGATGGCGTTATCAGCTTGCCGCATTTCGAGCGTCACAACGGGAAAACCGCCAAAAACCGTCTTCTCACTGCTAAAAGGGTAGCCAACCACAAAGCAGCTAACGCCAAAGGTAACGCTCCAAGCGTTAGCAATGCGTTACCTAAAGAAGATGTAGAGAAGAATAAAGATCAACACAACACTCCAGGCGCGAGCGATCGTTCGGCGGCAGTCGAGATGTCGCTTGAGTGGGTGCCTGATCAACAGCTCTTGCAGGCTTACGCACTACGGATGGCCCTACCGTTGACGACATTCACCGCGGAGGCCACGGCTGCTTTCGTTTGCCATTACACCGCCAGTGGTCGTTTCGAGACGCAAGCAGCCTGGGTCAGCCTGCTCGTGAAGTGGATCAAGCGTGATGTTGCCCGGACGGCCAGTTCCAACATTCGGCAATTTCCCGTAAAGCAGGTCAACGGCCCGGATTTTGATGACACGACCTGGTCTGATGATCTGGGTGATTTGTGATGAGCCAAGCCAAACGCGTCCCCCAGAGCGCCAACCAGCTGCTGAGCAAGATGGGCAACCTGCCACCCGTGACGCTGGAGCAGCCGAAACAGTTGCCGCCTGGTACCGCTGACGTCGTCAACGCGCTGTTCAAGGAATTGCAGGCGATCTTCCCCGCGTGGAAGCAAGCTTGGCCCGATGATGAAGCCCTACGCGCTGCAAAACGCAGCTGGGTCAAGGCTTTCATCACCGCGGGGATTAATACCCTCGAGCAGATTCGCTACGGCTTGCAGAACTGCCGACAGCACGGCGGCGATTTCGCGCCAAGTGTCGGTAAATTTATGAAATGGTGTCAGCCAGCGCCTGAAATGCTGGGCATTCCTTCCCACGATAAGGCCTTCCGTGAAGCACTGGTCAACTTGGACCCGAGCCGAGCATTTTCCCGCGTGTGGTCGCACCCGGCGGTACGTCATGCCGCCCTTCAATGCGAGATGTATAACCTGAACAGCCTGGTGTCCGAGAAGGCCAGCAAGGTCTTTGATCGCGCCTATGACATCACGATCCGGATGTTGGTCAGCGGGCAGCCGCTCGAAGACATCGCCATTGGCATCGGCCACGACTCGCAAAAGCCCGAAACGCAACTCGCGGAAGAGTACAGCGAGGCGCGGTTGTTGATGACCATGTCGCAACAGTCGATCCCGCTTGACGGCAAGATCGCCCGCGCCCAGTTGCTGGCTCGATTTGCCAGCGCCCCGGGAAAACGCGATCAGCAACAAGCCTCGCTTCCATGCACCCGCTTGAACACCCTCCCTGATCCATTCAATTCCACAGGTGGCTTCTGATGAATGCAGCCAAGCAACAAAACATGCTCGCCGGGCAATCTTCACTTGCCCGCAAGGTGTTCCAGGTCGTGCCAATCCAGGAGCGTTGGAGTGCCCACGACATTTTCAATTCGTTGATGGTTTCCGAAGCCACAGGGGCTCAGTTCCCGGCCATCCGCCGCGGCTTGGGTGAGTTGAAGGAGGCAGGTCTCATTCGCGAACCCGTTAACGGTCACTTTCAGCGTACCGCTCTAACCATCAAATCCCCGAGAGAGCAGCGCATGCCAAAAGAAATCCAGTCAGCCGTTTTGACCATTAAAAAAGCCGATGCCAGCGCCCTGGATACGTTGGCGGTGCTGTCTGGCGAGGTCATTAGCTTTGCCGAGGAGGTCGGACAGCGCATGAAAAAGCTGGCGGCGCGTATCGAGGAAGTGGCGCTTTCCGTTGAGGCGGAGCGCGAGACCAACGCTGACGCGCTCGAAAAGTTCAAGCTGCTGCAATCTCTGCTGAAGGGCGGCTAAATGGGCAAGCGCTTGGTGATCGGTTTGGATATGCCTGATCGCCGCTTGGCTGTGCCGAACCCGGCGAACTATCGGTTCGCCGTGTTCTGCTGCTCGTTCAAGATGGATATGGGCAGCACCCCGGACCACGCTTTGGCACTGTTCGTTGACCAGGCAATGGCCGAGCGCTACGGCGCCTGGATGTGGCCGACCACGTTTCAAGTTGTTGACCTGGAAGATCCTCTCGGAGCCCGTAAATGACGGCCTTGGCGAAGACCCTGACGGTAAAGCTGTCGGATGCCGAGATCGAACGCAATGCCAAGAAACTGCATGTTCGAGATCTGCGCGATGCCAGTCACCCGGCGTTGCACTTTCGCTTTGCGAAGAACCGTTCCCGTGGCTCTTGGTACCTGCTCAGCAAACGCACTTGGCACCGTATCGGCGGCTTCCCTGATCTGAGCACCAAGCAAGTGGTCACGGCACTGCCGACAGTACGTTTGCGCGTGGCTGCCAACGAAGGTTCGGCGCTATCCAAGTGGGTCACGATCAATGAGATGTTGGGATGGTACGCCGAACGTATGTCCCGTGATCGCAGTCTTTCCAGCAAGCGCAAGAGCACTGCCGCTTCGGCCATCAAACGTCACTTGATGCCGCGTCTGGGTGATCTGCCTCTCCGCGATATCAATAAAGCCATGCTCGACAGCGAGCTGATCTGGCCATTGCAGGAAAACTACTCAGCGGGCTATGTACAGCTGGTGTTTAAGCTTCTGGTCCAGGCGATGCGGCAATCGTTCAAACTCGGTTTTATCCGCGTTAACCCGATGGCGGGAATCAAATTCAGCGACTTCAGCAAGACGAAAGTCGGAGCCAAGCCTGGCCGGTTGCGGGGTGTTCAGTTGCAGCAGCTACTGGAGCAGTTGTCCCACGTCCTGCTGACGGCGCCGGCCGACGCCATGTTGGCGCTGATGATGCTCTGTCATGGCACGCGTATCGGCGAAACCCGGCAGGCACGCTGGTCGCATATCAGTCTGGCGGAGCGCGAGTGGTTCATCCCGGCGGAGCACACCAAAACTGGCGTCGAGCATCACCTACCGCTGACGGACCAGGTGCGCGAACTTCTGATTCGTTATCGCGACATTCAGCAAGCCAAGGGGTATGACGGCCAATTCCTGTTTCCGGCGCGCCATGGCAAAGCTCTCAGTGAAGGGCAGGCCAGTGCTGCATTCACCCGGTTGGGGCAGGGCGAATGGACCAGCCACGATCTGCGCAAATTGGCTCGCACCGGTTGGGCAGATATCGGCATTGACCACCTGATCGGCGAGCTACTGATCAATCACGCCATGGGCCACAACGTGAAGGTGTACATCCAGTCGGACGTCATGAGTCGCAAACTCGATGCACTGGAGCAGTGGCACATCCATCTAGATCAGAAGGGTTTTTCCGTGATCCACGGGTTGACCGGTGTTAGATCCGAAGATTCCGGTAAACCTCTGGAGGCCTTACAGAACAAGGCTTGCGATGCCATTCAAGAAACAACCACAGGAGAGGATTTAAAACATGCAGAAAGGGCAGGGGCTTGGCTTTAAGAGACAGCGGATCGAGCTAGAGCCTTGCCCGACCTGCAAGGGCAAAGCGGTAGTGAAAGGGCTGTTTTATGAGTTGATTTGTACCGCTTGCAATGGCTCAGGTTGGGTTATTCGGGGCAGCAGGTTGGTGCTTTCTTCGGAGGAGTTAGTGACTCAATTGAGCTTCAAATTGCAGCAGGCTCAGCGCGAAATTGAAGTGCTCCAGCAGGGTTCTTCGATTTCTGGCCCTGCCGAGTACTACCAACAGAACAACCGTCGCGGTGCCGGCGGAACAAATTTCACAGGGGATTGAGCCATGGTTGTCCGGATGCAGATCAGCAAAGTGAAGAGGGCGGTAGCATGAAGATCAATTCCGCCCGCCAGGCATGGCATGACTGCAACTACAACCCCGCCCCCGGTCAGACCTCTGATGCTGTCGTGCTGGGTGTTGTGGTGCAGAAGACTGAGCGCGGACCTACAGCTGATCATGCGATCCATGCGACGTTAGCCGGCAGGGTTCAATCGGCAATCGCCCGTCTTCACAACACGTTGCGTGCATTCGGCAACGCTATGTACGCAGCTGAACCTACTGATGATGATCGGGAGGAGGCAGAAGAGGCCGTGTTCAATCTGGCATGCACCCGGGCATCGCGCATGACAGCCGACAAGAGGGAGCGCGCCGAGTACGTGGCCAAGGGGGTGTTCCGTCGTTATCGCTACATGCATCAGGGCGGCCAGTCGGCCAATGAGGACCCGCTGATCAAGCCTGAACAGTTCAGGTCCTGGATGAATGCCGAGTATGGGGTCAAGCTTCCATCCGCGGCTTGGGGTCGGGATTGGGAGCCGTTTGTGCAGCTCTGCTTTGACGCTTGCTACGACATCGACGCGAAGGCTTTGGGCCCGATCGGGGGAGTGATTTACAAGATGAAAGAGGCTGCTTGACTTCCCGCACGGCTGGCGGCAATATTTCGCCACTGTTAGAGTTTTGCCTACGGCAACTTCCTCATGGATCAAAGAAAACCCCGCCTTCGAGCGGGGTTTTTTCGTTTTCGGCTGCCCGATTACAGATCCAGCAAATCACGATGAATTCCGAATGCTTGGGCAATCTTGTCGAGGGTGCCCTTGCGTGGTTTTGCTGCTTGCTCTTGTTGTGCGTATGCCGCCTGGGTAATGCCGATGCGTGAGGCCACTTCCGCCTGAGTAAGGTTCAGATGCTTGCGCCATGCGCCGACAGCGGTCAGGTCCTCTTTGACCATGTATCCAACCACCTCATTCGGAATCAAGTCCTCTTGCGGGTGGTTTGCAACATAGTCCGCGTAGGGGATGACGACAAAGGCGGGCGCTCCGTCTGGCCCGCTGATGATCTGAATGTTAGTAGGTGTGTTCATCGCGCTTTTTCACCTCTTCAATGTTTACGATCTTGACCCCTCCATCCCAGTCAAACATGACTCGGTAGTTTCCCACCCTGAGCCGGTACCCATACTGGTGTTTAACGAGGGCTTTGACGTTGGTGACGTTGGGCATATGAGCGAGCGCCTGTGCCGCGTCATAAATCTTGCCTTTGTCGTCTTTATTAATCTTGGAGAGCTGTTTTACGGCTTTCCGGGTCCAGTTGATTGTATTCATGCTGCCTCGCAATCCATGATGAAAATATAAGTCATTTAATAAGTATTGTCGAGGGATTTGTTGGGTAATGCTTATTGGATTTGTTTTCGAACTGGCCGTTGCGCAATGGTCAGAAGCCAATTTATCGCCCCACCACGGTGCGGTTTTTTTTGATTTTCTTCCGAGCCTCGGGAGGCAACAGAGACCTCTGAATATGCCGGATAAACCCGATACCTGGGCCATTGCATTCATGTGGCTGAGTCAGCATTCGCAAACTATTTGGGCGGCATTTTTGTCCTTGTGCATGACCGTGCTGCGTGTGTTTTACACGGGCGGCACTTGGAAAGACGCGCTGATTGAAGGTCCCATGTGTGTCTTGCTGTCCCTGAGCATTATTTGGGGCTTCGAACTGATGGGATTGTCGCCGTCACTAGCCCAGCCGGTAGGCATTTGGGTGGGCTTCCTCGGGGTGAAGAAAGTCGCCCTTTGGGCTGATCGAATTGCTGAAAGCAGGTTTCCCAAATCGGATTGCTAAATGGTCAAAATCAAGGTCACACCCGACATGCTGCCTGTCTCCGAGGCGCTGCTGGAGCTGGAGAAAAAGCACATTCCCCATGTGCTTGCTCTGACTGCGACCCGCTTGGCCCAACGGGTCAAGAAGGGCGAACTGGCCGTTATGGCACAGCGTCTGGATCGGCCAACCCGAACCACGATGAACAGCCTGTTCACTAAAATGGCCACCAAAAGCAAGCCGGCCGAGGTGTATTTCAAGGACTCTTGGACCTCGGGCATCCCCGCTGATACCTATCTTCAACAGACTGTCAGGGGTGGACCACGACCGCATAAGCGCTTTGAAAAATCGCTGATATCGAACGGCCTGATGAGGTCCGGTCAATACGCTATTCCCAGTCCGAATGTCCTCGATAGGCACGGCAACGTGTCGCGCGGCCTGATGAACAAAATCTTATCGGGCCTCGGTGCGGCAGAGAACCGGCGCGGCTACAAAGCCAATGCCACCAGCAGTAAGCGCAGCAAGGCCAAGGGCAATGCCCAGCGTTACTTCACAGGTGCTGTCGATGGAACGGAGGGTGTATGGGAACGCAAAGAAACCGCGTTCGGCGATGCGGTCCGGCCGGTGTTTGTGTTCAGCCGCAGCGCACCGGTGTACCGCACGATCTTCCCGTTCTTCAAGATCGCCAACAACATCTGCAAGGCCCACTACGGCGCCGAGTTCCGCGGTGCATTTGCCGATGCAATGGCCACTGCCAAGCCCTGACCGATCGCAAGAAAGGCTGTTTCTGTGCCTGTATTGCTTGACTTGCTTGCCCCGCACGAATTTAACGGGTCCTCCCGAGGGGGTGGGGGCTAGGGGGTAATTCGGGCCCCGCTGCTTCGCTATATATGACCCATTTTTGAATCGAGGTTGTTGTTTAGTCCATGGCCAATCCGACCATCTCCCGCGAGCCTCATTGGCTGAACAAGTCGCGCATGGCTACCAGCCTCGGCATCACGACTCAGGCCTTTGATAAATGGGGCGTGCAGCCTGTTGCGAAGATCGGCCGCGACGTCTTTTACGACGTCCGGTCGGTGCTGGATAACCGGCTCAAGCATCAGGTGACAAAAGACCAACCTGTCGACGACAACGGTGATCCGATCGATCCGCTCATTGAATACAAACAGGCGCAGCAAAAACTGCGACTGACAACTGAGCAGGCGGACGCTCAGGAAATGCGCAACAAGGTGAAGGCCAAGAAGCTGGTACCGGTCGATTTTTGCTTGTTCGCATTGTCTCGCCTGAGCGCAAAGCTCGGGTCAACCCTCGACACCGTGCACTTGAAGGTTAAGCGCAAGTGCCCCGACATCGAAGTGCGTCACCTTGAAGCGATCCAGCGCGAAGTCGCCGTGACGCGTAATGATGCGGTCGGCTTGGCTGATCTTTTGCCGGAGTTGCTTGATGAGTTTGTCGACACCTTGGATGAGGGCGCTGGTTGAGGGTGTCCGCAAGGGA